>LNFM01011750.1_pt1 | contig 11786 bp, 8 predicted proteins | sample 596031 | NCBI WGS metagenome assembly LNFM01 (sample SAMN04254537, study PRJNA301005) | activated carbon metagenome | isolation source: dual media filters at the Ann Arbor, Michigan drinking water treatment plant | place: USA: Ann Arbor | reverse complement strand
CATCACGAAGAGTCGGCTCGTCGGTATCGTGAAATGTTCTGTGGCAGACGCAATTTCGCCATCGCGCTCGCACGCACGCTTGCGACGATCTAAGCGCAGTCTAGGCAGGCCGCCGCGTCCATCCAATTGGACCTTGGTCTCATTTTCGCGGTGGCGTGCTGGCCAAACGTGCCTCCACGGCTCGGCGCATGATTGGCCCTAGGTCCAATTCTCCGTTCGGGATGCTGGGCGGATCATTGAGCAATCCAGACTTCCACCACGAGGCTTACATCATGACGAACGGCATTCGATTCATCCGCAGGGCATGGATACTTCTTTGGGCGGGTCTGGCGCTGCTCGCGGCAGGCTCGGTCAGCGCTGCGAGCGGTCATATCGACGAGGACGTGCAGGCCGCCCTCAAGGCGCTGTACGAGCAGGCGCCGGCCGCCAAGGCGCTCGGTGCCAAGGCGAAGGGCATCCTGGTGTTCCCGAACATGGTCAAGGCCGGGTTCGTCCTGGGCGGCCAAAGCGGCGACGGCGCGCTGCTCAAGAACGGCAAGCGGGTCGCCTATTACAACTCGTCGGGGGTCTCGATCGGCATGCAGGCGGGGGCGCAATCGTTCGCGTTCGCGATTTTCTTCATGAGCGACGCGGTGATGAATGCTTTCGAAAACAGCAAGGGCTTCGAGATCGGTGTCGGCCCGAGTGTGGTGATCGTCGACGCCGGTGCGGCCAGGGACATCAGCACGCTGACCGCAAAATCCGACGTCTATGCATTCGTGTTCGGCCAGAAGGGCCTGATGGCAGGTGTCGGCCTACAGGGCACCAAGATCACCAAGATCAATCGCTGACCTGTCCGTCGACCGGCTCGGCCTCGGCTGCGCATGGGCGGAAACTACATGCGCCGCAGTTCGCCCGTCGGGCGATTGCGGCGCATGTCGACCAACCGGGTACACGATCCATGGCCTTGAAGTGTCATCCGCGACCGGGCCGGGGCCTGCGGGCTAGGCGACCCGCGGGCGTAGTCCTCGCTGGCGCCTGCCTGCTCTCCGCAGCCGCAGCTCATGCGCAAAGCATCGAGCCGCGCGCCTATTCGAACGCGCCCGTCGGAACCCATTTCCTCATCGCCGGGTATAGCCAGACGCGGGGAGGCGTGTCCTTCGACACGTCGCTGCCTCTGAGCGACCCGCAGCTGGAAGTCCGCAGCGCGATCCTCGGTTACGCCACGGTGCTCGACTTGTGGGGTAGGTCGGCGAAGTTCGATATGGCCGTACCGTACAGTTCGCTCTCGGGCTCTGCGAACTACCAAGGCGCGCCCGTTCAACGCGAGGTGGACGGATTCGGAGATCCGGTCCTGCGCCTGTCCTGGAATTTTCACGGTGCGCCTGCCCTCACCGCGCGAGAGTTTTCGTCGTATCGGCAGGATTTGATCCTCGGGGCCAGCTTGCAGGTGTCACTGCCTTTGGGGCAGTACGACAATACCAAGTTGGTCAACCTCGGCGCCAACCGCTGGTTCGTGAAGCCGGAGATCGGCGCGTCACAGGCGTTCGGCCCCTGGACCGTAGAAGTGAAGAGTTCAGTGGCGTTCTTTTCGACGAACGATGATTTCTTCGGCGGAAATCGTCGCTCACAGGACCCGCTGTACGCCCTGCAGGGCCATGCGATCTACACATTTCGTCCGGGGACCTGGGTGTCTTTCGATGCCACCTACTTCAGCGGCGGACGCACCACGCTGAACGATACGGTGAACAACGATCTGCAGCAGAACTGGCGCGCCGGTGTCACGCTTGCGCTGCCGGTCGATCGGAACAACGCTGTGAAGCTCATGGTAAGCAGGGGCGTGTCGGCCCGCACGGGCAATAGTTTCGATCTGTTCGGCATCGCCTGGCAGTACCGCTGGGGCGGCGGGAACTGACGCCCGCGCACGATTCGGTGCGAGCGAGCGGTTGGATACCCGCCCCATACCGCGCACCCATAACTACTTCGGGACTTCCGTGGGTGCGATCCTGATCTGACGGAATGGCGTGCCGATCCCTGCTTCGTGCAGTGCTTGGTCGATGGCAAGCGTCAATTCGTCGCGCACGTGGTTCATCTGCTCGGTGCGAACCCAACAATGCAGCACGAATCTCAGGGCGTTGTCGCTGAACTGCTCCAGGATCGCCTTCGGCGGAGGGTCCGTATGCACGAGCGCATTGGCGCTGGCAACAGACTGAAGCAGTTCGATCATGCGAGGAGTATCGGTACCGAACGATACCGGTACCGGAATGCTGAGTCGGCGGATCGCGTCCGATAGAGACCAGTTGACGACCTTGCTGCCGATCAACTCGGCGTTCGGTATGACGACTTCGGCGCCGTCGCGGGTGAGCACCATGCTCGATCGGAATCCGATCCGAGTGACCTTTCCGTAGTGCGTGCCGACCTCGATGTAGTCGCCCACCTGGATCGGGTGCTCGAACACCAGGATCAGCCCGCAGACGAAGTTGTTGACGACGTTCTGCAAGCCGAAGCCGATGCCTACCCCCAAAGCGCTCAACGCGAGGGTCACTTTGCCCAGATCGACGCCGGCTGAGCTGAGGGCCAGCAGAAATCCGAACAACAGCACCCCGTAGCGCGCGAGCAGCACCAGCGTGTCGGGCACGCCGCGCGGAAAACGAAAGCGCGGGAAGATCTCTTCAGCCAACATCAGCCGCAATATGCGCGACACGAGGTAGGACGCGAACAGTACCAGGAAGAACATGACGAAGTCGCCCACCGAAATGACCGCAGCGCCTACCTCCCACTCGGTCTTCATGATGGTATCGAACCCTTGCTGCATCGATGCGAGCAAGCCAAGATTGAATAACGCGAGGTAGATCCAGAGGCCTACCCCGGCCAAATTTATGAGCCGGCGTACCTGTGCTGCGGCAGCTCCTCCCTTGTGCCGGATCACACGAGAGAGCAGTGCGACGCGGGTGCGTAGGGCCATCACCGCGAAGGTCGTCGCCACCACGACGCCCAGGCGAATCGTGACGGCGAGGAAGAGCAGACGTATCAGCGGTGAGACCAGATATTCTGCCAAGGACACGTTCCCCGTGAGGTTGGCGATCGCCGAGCCGAGGAACAGTGCCATGCCGACGAGGCTCAGAGAGTAGATCGCGCCGCCGAAGCGATTGTGTGTCGCTTCGCGCCGTCGTTCCTGAATCAGCAGCATGGCGATACCCGCGGCGCCCAGAGCGGAAACGGAGAACAACAGCAGTCGCGCCGACGGCCATTGCGGCTGCAGGTAATTGCGTGTGAAGTCGAGCAGGAAGATACCGGTGAAGAAATAGTACGTAATCCGCAGCCGTGCGGCGAAGATGGCAGGCATCAGAACCAGCCCGGTGAGCAGCACCGGAATGACGACGAGCCGCAGTATTCGCGGGCTCTGATCGGGGTAGAGCAGCGGCACCATGGTCAGCGTCAGCAGCAGCGTCGAGAAAAAGCTGCGCTCGAGCACGAGCTGTTCCGCCGAGGTCGGCCGTATGGCGCTCGGCTCGCGAGAACGGCTGCGCAGTCCGATGAATAGCGCGAGGAGACCGACGAACGCCGTGAGGTTCAAGGCCGCGTCCGCGCGCAGAATCTCGGCCAGGTGCAAGACGTCGCTCTTCAGCTTCGCCCAGCCGGCGGCGATCTGGGTGGCGAATGGCTGTTCGCCCGGTGAGTCGAAGAGAAGCGTCCATAGCGACCGGCTGTCTTGAGTGAACAAGCTGCGCGCGGAGTGCAGCCGCACGGCGTCGAACTCCTCGCGGACTTCGTCCAAGGTTGCGCTCAATGCCGCCAACCGGCCCTGAACTGCGATAAGCCGGGCAGATTTGTTGCGCAGCAGCTGCGCGAGCGTATCTATCTGGCTCAGCACCTCGTCGATCTTGTCGCGCACTTGCGCAGGTGCATCCGCCTTCAAGGCGGCGCGCGTGGCGCGCCAAGTTGCTAGTCCGCGGACGAGCGCCTGGGATTCGGAGACCCATGCCTTGCTGTCGTGGGCGAGCAGAACTTTCCAGCCTTCGATCTGCGTGGATCGTGACAACAGCTCCCACGCGAGATCGTTGATTCGCTGTACCGAGCGGCCCTCGCGCAGCGTTTTGATTTCTGTTTTCCACCACTCGTCCAGCTGCTCGGTGACTCGCGGGAGTTGTTCTTCGATGAGCTGGATGCTCCGATCAGCATCGAGCTTGGCGCGAATCTCGCGCAGGCGCGCAAGAGCTCGCTCGCTGCGCGGGATCACCTCGGTGACTTCGTAGATCTGCGGTCCCTCGGAGGCCGCCTTGACTGGAGCTTGCGCCGCAGGCGCAGGAGCAGCTGGCTTGCTGGCACCCCATGCAGGCAGGCCTAGGGTCAGCAATGACAGAGCGATGGATAGCACCGCGCCGCAGATGAGCTTGCGTCGCGAATGGCATTCATGAAGTGGGTTGGGCATCGCACCGTCTCGTCACGTAGCTGAAGGGGGCGGGCCGAGCCCGGGGCACGAGCCTGTCGGAGTCGATTGCGCGTGTGCGCATCAACTCCCGCAGGTTCAAGATGACGGCTTCAGTCTAGAGAGGGATCCGAGCGGGACCAATTGGACTTTGGTCGTATCCCCGTGTCGCTCGGGTTGAGCCCGCGCAGCGGTTCAACCCGAGCAAGGCCGAGCGTTCGCGACTCCCGATCTGCGGGACGCGCGTGACTCCGCAGACTTGCCTATCGCCAGGCGTAGCTCAAGGCGGCGCCGTAGACCCACTGGTCGCGACTGCCGCGCTGATTGACGACAGGACTGTCTGCCGCATCGCCACGAAGCTGCTGGTAGCGAGCGCCGAGCGCGACGTGCCATTGCGGGCTCAGGTGGACGATGGCGCCCACGTTGACGCGGTAATCATTGACGCCGCCTTGCGCGTCGTACGCGGGGAGGAGGGCGGTATCGCTGCCCGTCACGCCGTAGTACGTGCGCGCCCATTTGTCGTTCGAGTAGCCCAACCCGCCACCCATGCTCAAGACGACCGCCCTCGATACCGGCAAGAAGAAATTCGCCGTCAGCGTGCCTTCGGTGCCGTTGCTACCTGTTTGAATATCCGCACGCACGCCGAAGCGGTGGCGCGGATCTTCGCTCAACTTCCAGTTGGCACCGACGAATATCCCCCCTTCTACCGCGCTGTCGATCGGCCGCATGCGCTTCACCACCGCGTCCTCCACATCGCTATCGCGCTTGAAGCGGAACAGCAGTTGCGGACCGAACTGGAAAATTTCGTCGTTGGAGAGGTTCAACGAGATTTGCGGTCCCAAGAGCTGAATGAAGCGCTTGCCCGAGAAGTAGTAGCGGCCGACGGGGGCGATCGCGGCCTTGTAGTCGTCGGATCCCATGTAGTCCGGGGCAGAGCCGATGCCCAGGGACAAAAGATTGACGCCTTCCTGCGGGTCGACGAATGCGACCTGGGAGTAACCAAGCCCTGGCAATCCCGCCAACAACGCGACGGCGCTGCACACGAGCAGCCGCAGCCCCTTAGGGTGTTTCGATTCAGACATTGAGTCTTGCTCCTGGTTGAGATATGAACCGGCTGTAGAGGCCCCCGGGAGGAAGTGGGCTGCCGCAAATTCGGGTCACCTTCAACACTGCCGGAAGCCGATACTCGCTCGCACTTATCAGCACGCTGCGCGAGTTTTTTAGCCATGCGTCGAAGGCTAGTCCGACGCCGCAGGGACCACAATGAGGCTTTGGTCCAATGGCAGGCGCCGTGTGGGGAACTCATGGCGAATGGCGAACCTACGACCGTGCGAACGCGACGCTGGATAGCGTCGTTCGGATCGACCCGAGGCTCGTCGTCGCCTCGGCGATCCAGCGCTGCGCGCTCCGCATCTCGCCCTTGAAACCGCCTTGGCCGGGATTGTCGTCGGCGATCCCGCCCGTGCCGCTGAGCGTGCTGCTCGCGTTAGCCCAGGCGATTACTCTTTCCTCTGCACCGCAAGCGATCAATAGTTTTCCGCCGTCGCTTGGATGCGCCCGCTTCGTATCGCCCTCGTGAAGGCGCGAAAATCGCTCTGATTCTGGTCGGCGTATTCGAATGCGAACTCTCCGATCGCATCGTCGAAGGTTTGCCCTGAGCCCATGTAGCCGGCCATCAGCGCCGCATCGCCGGAACGGGCGTGCCCGCGGGCCAGCGCGTGCGCGCACATGCGCCCGTACTCCCGCAACAAGCTCGTGTCCCAGTCCTCGATGATGGCGGAAAGCTTCATGTCGCGAAGCTGACGGACATAGACATCCCGACCTTCCTTCATGCGCGTCCATCCGAGGAAGATGTCGCTCGCCGACTGCATGATGCGCTGGCCCACCACGACTCGCTGGCCGTGATTGGCATGCATGCTTTTGCCCGCATAGGGCTCGAGCACCGAGGCACGAGCTTCCTTCACCTGCAGGAAGAGTGGATCGTCGTCTGCCGCCATGAACAGACAAACCCCACATACCGTGCCGACACTGCCCACGCCGACGACCTTAACCGCATAGTCGAAAAAGTGGTAGCGGTCGAACAGGGTCCGCGTATGTTCGGGCAGGCTCTCGCGATAAGCGGCGATCGCCTCGGTCGCCCCCGTCTGCAGCGCGGGGGCCTGCTCCCTCGTCGGGTGGAAGATGAGGGGCGGCTCATCCTTGATTCTCGGCTTCGTCCCGTCCTGCGAGACGAGCTTCGGATACAAATGGTCCGGCGCCGTCTTGCGCCTTTCGGCCGCTACCCGCACGGCGATACGCTTACGGGCTTCTTTCATGACCGTCGGATCGGCCGTTCGATCTTCGTACCGCGCCAGATCGATCCTCTCGTACCAGACCTCGAGTGCCCGCATCGAGGCATAATTTGCCATCCGTTCGCGGTACTCACGCACGAGATCCGTAGCCACGCGTGCCGCGTCGCTGTCAGGCAGTCGCAGATGCTGTGCGGCGATCACTACGCTCGCAGCGAGCCGCTTGAGATCCCATTCGAACGGCGCTGGCAGAGTCTCGTCGAGATCGTTGATGTCGAAGACGATATTGCGCTCGGGCGTCGCGAATCCGCCGAAGTTCATGAGATGAGCGTCGCCGCAGGCTTGCACGCGGATACCGCTGGTCGGTGTCTTGGCAAGGTCGGCGGCCATGAGCGCGGCCGATCCACGGTAGAACGCAAACGGCGATGTGGACATGCGCCCGAAGCGTATGGGTACCAGGTCGGTCAAGCGGCCTGCATTGGATTCGCTCACGATATCGACGGGGTCGCGGCGGCCCTTCGCAGGTTTCCACCCCGCATGCGACATGCGGGGCACAGTGTCCCGGAGGGACTTTCCTTTGGCTCGTCGCTCGTCTGCGGATGAGTAAGGCGTTTCGCTTCGAGCGGCGCCTAGCGCCTGTTGTTTTTTCTCGACTCGGGCCATGCCACGGGCTTCCTTGTTCCGGAAATTGCAAACTTGATCTTTGAATGATCCGTCATTGGAGCAACGGCATGCCGGATCGGTGCGTATCGTCGGAGGCGCTGACCATCGGAATTGTGGACCGGTCCCGAGGCGCCCGTTCGACGCAGCCTAATGAGGCGCGAGGGCAGCAGTCCGAGGCGGACTGCTGCCCCTGATAGCATCTACTGCCGCGCGAGCGCCATGCGGATCGCATCGACGGGGTCGACCACGTGCTTGCCGTCGTCCTCGGCGATGGAGATCTGCACGCCCTTCACCTTGCCGTTGAAGGCGTTGTCGCCGGGCTTGTAGTCGGGCGATACCGCCGAGCCGCCGTCCTTGCCCACGTCGCAGCCGTCGTCGGCGGAGAAGATCATGGCCAGCGTCGCGCCGACTTCACCCGCACCGTCCTGCTTGCCGTCCAGGTACAAGGTCACCTTGCCGCCCTTGCCCAGGCCGCCGCCGGCGTAGGCGAACTCCATGCGCACCTGGTGCTCGCCGGGCGGCATCGTCGTGCCGCCTTCGATCATGAAGTGCTTGAAGCCGCCCCAGTTGTAGCAGTACTTGAGCTTGCCGCCCTTGGCGTAGAGGCTCCAGCCGCCGATGTCGGCGCCCTGGGCGATGATGACGCCCTCGGCCCCGCCCTGCGGCACAACGATGTTGGCAGTCACCGAGTGCGACTTGTTCTTCACGTTGAGAATGCAGTTCTCCGACAGATGGCCCATGCCGCCCGCCAGGAGTTGGGTCTTGCCCTTGATGAGCGTGGGGCGCCCGGCGGTGTCGGGGTTGATCTTCTCGAACATTCGGTCATCGATCGGCAGGACCTTGTAGCGCGTCGCCTCGATGATCCACAGCCGCTGCAACTCTCGCAGTTTGTCCGGCATCGTCTTCGACAAATCCTTCGCCTGGGTCCAGTCACTGGTGGTGTCGTAGAGCTCCCAGACGTCGTCGTCGAGCGCGGGCTTCGGTCCCATGATCCACGGCGTGTAGTGCTTGGTCACGGCGGTCCAGCCCTTGTGGTACATGGCGCGGTTGCCCATGACCTCGAAGTACTGCGTCTCGTGGCGCTCCGGCGCCTTGGCGTCGTTGAAGGTGGGCAACATGCTGACGCCGTCGATCGGGTCCTGCTGGATGCCGTCCACCGACACCGGCTCGGGAATGCCGGCCGCTTCGAGGATCGTCGGGGCCACGTCGATGACGTGGGCGAACTGCGAGCGGGTCTCGCCCTTGGCCTTGATTCCCTTCGGCCAGTGGACGATGGTGCCGTTGCGCGTGCCGCCGAAGTGGGAAGCGACCTGCTTGGTCCACTGGTAGGGCGTGTTGAGCGCATGCGCCCAACCCACGGCGAAGTGGTTGTACGACTCGGGCCCGCCGAGCTTGTCGAGCCGCGCGGTGAGGTACTCGGCCGTTTCGAGCGCCTGCAGGCCGTTGAAGTAGCTCATCTCGTTGTAGCAGCCGTTGATCGAACCTTCGGCCGAGGCGCCGTTGTCGCCGATGATGTAGTAGATCAGCGTATCGTCGGCCAGGCCCAGTTTGTCGATCGCCTCGAACAGCCGACCCACGTGGTGATCGGTGTACTCGAGGAACCCCGCGTACACTTCCATCTGCCGGCGCAGCACCGCCTTGAATGCTTCGGGCATGTCGTCCCAGCCGGGAACGTCTTTGGGGCGCGGGGTGAGGTCACAGTCCGCGGGGATCATGCCGAGCTTCTTCTGCCGGGCGAAGGTTTCCTCGCGCAGTTTGTCCCAGCCGGCGTCGAACTGGCCCTTGTACTTGTCGGCCCATTCCTTGGGCACGTGATGCGGCGCGTGGGTGGCGCCGGGGGCGAAGTAGCAGAAGAAGGGTTTGTCCGGAGCCAGTGCCTTTTGCTGGTGGATCCAACCGATGGCCTTGTCGGTCATGTCCTCCATCAGGTGGTAGCCCTCTTCGGGCGACTTCGGCGCTTCGATCGGGGTGGTGCCCTCGTACAGCGAGGGGTACCACTGATGCGCTTCGCCGCCGATGAAGCCGTAGAAGTACTCGAAACCACCGCCGCCCGTGGGCCACTGATCGAACGGCCCCACCGGGCTGGACTGCCACACCGGCACTTCGTGGCACTTGCCGAACTGCGCGGTGTTGTAGCCGTTCAACTTGAGCGTCTTGGCCAGCGGCGCCATGGAGTTGGGCAGCACCGAGGAATAGCCCGGCTGCCCGGTGGCGATCTCGGTGATGCCTGCCATGCCCGCGTTGTGGTGGTTACGCCCGGTCAGCAAGGCCTGTCGCGTCGCCGAGCAGATGGCGGTGGTGTGGAAGCGGTTGTACTTCAGGCCGCCGGCGGCCAGGCGGTCGGCGGTGGGGGTGTTGCACGGGCCGCCGAAGGTGCTCGGTGCGCCGAAGCCGCAGTCGTCGAGCAGGACGATGAGCACATTGGGTGCGCCGGCGGGCGGGCGCAACTGCTCGATCGGGGTCATCTTCAGATCCGGATCTTTGGCGTCGTACGGAACGAATCGGACCGGTGCCGTATTGCGCATCGGCAGATGCGTGCGGGGTTTCTTGTCTTCGCTGCTCATGGTTAGCTCCTAGGCCTGTGCTGCATAAAGGCGGCGCACCAGAGCTATGGCTAGCCCGTTGCGCCGAAACGATTTCAGAACCGGATGCCGAAGCGCACGCCGAACAGGTATGCCGTATCCAGGTCTTTAAAATTCTGGTTCGAGTCGAGCGTCTTTCTGAGCCCGGATCGGACAGCCTGGAAACTGGGGCTCACGGTCAGCCACGGCGTGATCGAGGCGCTGTAGTACATCTCCACGGCATCTTCGCGGTCCAGACCGAGGCCAAACGTGTCCCGCAGATGGGGGACGAATTTGTCGCTGAATGCCACCTGCGACCAGCCGACTCCGAAGTGGTCTTTCGGTCGTCCCGGCACGACGCCCTTGCCGACCACGCCCAGCGCGTAGCTGTTCTTGATCGGATTGGCGCGGCCGTCGCTGACCCCGATGCTGAAGAACATGCCGACGCCTCGCTTGGGATCGCTGGTGGGTTGCCACAAGTACTGTTCGAAGGAGTAGACAGCCGCCCAGGTGTCGTCCTCTTTGTTCAAGGGTTGAGCCGGGACGAGCAAGCCAGGCGCTTTCTCGACCAGGATTTCGCGCAGTATCGGGCCTGGGTTCCCTAGCCGGGGAAACCTCTCGTTCAGGAGCAGGCGAGCGATGTTCGATGGGTCCTGAACGAGCGAAGTGCGTTCCTTGTTGCTCCAGGAGAGCAGCAGGTTTTGATGCCCGGGAAGGCCGAACAGCTTGGTCTTGAGGTCGCCGCTGGCGACTGCCATCACACCCCCGTCGAAGGCATCGCCCAGGTCGTTGTTCTTGATGGTGCCGGCCGGGTCCAGCAGCATGGCGGACAGATGGACGTCATGCGACGGTAGGTAGATGGCACCGAGGCCGAAGGCCGAGAGTGGAACGAGCGCGGAAGCCAGGGGCAGGTTCAGCCCCGTATTGGCGAATTGGGTGCGATGGTCGCCGTGAAACTCGCCTGGCATGACGCTCAGATCGATCTTCCCCGCGATCAGGCCGAACTTGGGGCTGAGAAACTGCAGGAGGGAGAACTCCTGCAGCCCGGTATCCTCTTGCAGCGTGGGTAATGCCCAAGCCTCGTTCGGGGGAACGAGGGCGCCTGTGTCCCGGTAGATGCTGTGTCCGAAACTGGTCACGGTCTGGATCTTGAAGAAGCCGCCCGGCCACAGGCCCGCCTTCCCCGTATCGAGATGGAGCGCGATATTGGTATTGCCCCAGTTGCCGCCACTGGTATTCTTGCCACCGTCGGTGATCTTCTGCGGGGTCCAATAGGCATCGACGTCCAGCACGATGCCCTTCCTTCCGAGCTCGTCCCGCACCCCACCCCAGTCACCGGTGAGCCGAGGCCGTGATGCCAAGTCTCCGCCCCAGGTCGGAGGAACCTCGTAGGGTCCTGCGTAGAGCGGCATCGATGTGGTCAGCGCGACTAGAAATGCAACGGGGGCGAGTGCTTTCGCCGAGTTGTCGTATGGCTTCATGGCTACTCCATCATTGTTTGTTCGATTGCAACGCATCGCTGCAGTGAAAATGCGGCTCCCAGGCAGTCGATCCGACCTGCGGCCCACCCTCGATCACCGACTGCCGGATCATCGATGTCCGCGGGGGCGGCGCTCAATTGGACTTTGGGCCAACCGCGCTCCCGCCTTCACTGTGCTTGGGTAAGACCAAAGTCCAATTTCGCCTGGGTGCCCGTGCCGCCTATGCTTCATTCATGCAACGATCCATTGAGCGGGAGCAGGGCAGGTGACGCAACGTGGAAGGCCGCCGCTGGTGTACGTAGTCGACGACGACGCCTCGGTACGCAAGGCGATCGGCAGATTGGTGCGTTCGAGCGGATTCGCGGTCACTGAATTCGCCACGCCG
>LNFM01011749.1_pt1 | contig 11786 bp, 9 predicted proteins | sample 596031 | NCBI WGS metagenome assembly LNFM01 (sample SAMN04254537, study PRJNA301005) | activated carbon metagenome | isolation source: dual media filters at the Ann Arbor, Michigan drinking water treatment plant | place: USA: Ann Arbor | reverse complement strand
TTCAGGCTGCCCGAGGTGAAGATCGCCAAGTGGGGCGGCTTCTACTTCATCAACATGGACGAGAACGCCATGCCGCTCGAGGAATGGATCGGACCGCTGGCGGAGCACTTCGCCAACTGGCCGCTCGACAACCGCTATGTGCGGCTGCACATCCAGAAGATCCTGCCGGCCAACTGGAAGGCGTCGCAGGAAGCCTTCGTCGAGGCCTATCACAGCCTGGAGACCCATCACCATGCCATGCCGTTCTCGGCCAATCTCAACGCCCAGTACGACATCTTCAGCGAGCGGGTGACCCGGTTCTTCCACACCTTCGGCTTCCCGGATCCGAGCTACACCAAGCCGCAGACCCAGCAGGAGCTCCTCGACACCATGGGCATGCTGCCCGCCGGCGCCAAGGTGCCGGACGGCATGACCGCCCGGTCGTTTCTCGCCGCCCATTTCCGCCAGACGCTGGGCGAGGACCGCGGCATCGACCTGTCGACGCGCTCTGACAGCGAGATGCTGGACTCGATCGAATACCACCTGTTCCCCAACATGTTCCTGTTCCCCGGCGTGTCGCTGCCCATGGTCTACCGGTTCCGGCCCAACGGCATGGACCCGGACAGCGCCATCTTCGACCTGCTGTTCCTCGAGGAGCGGGCGCCCGGCCAGGAGCGGCCCGAGGCGCCCGAGCCCTACAAGATCGACATCGGCACGTCCTACGAGACGGTGCCCGGCATCGGTCCGTTCCTCGGCCATGTCTACGACCAGGACACCGGCAATCTGGAAATGCAGCAGAAGGGCTTCAAGGCCGCTCGGAAGAAAGCGCAGACCCTGGGCAACTACCAGGAAATCCGCGTCCGCCGGCTGCACAAGACGCTCGATAGCTACCTCAACGCCTGAACCATCCCGGCCAGTAACAAGCACTGGCAATCTCCCGCGCGCCCGGCGTAAAGTCGGGCGCGACCTTTTTTGGGAAACGACGGCGCCCGATCGCGGGAGCCCCAGGGAGAAGACAAGATGGCATGGGAATTTGAAACCGATCCGGTATTCCAGAAGGAACTCGACTGGATCGCCGACTTCGTGAAGCACGAGATCGAGCCGCTTGAGTACGTGATCAAGCATCCGAACGACATGAAGGACCCGCTGCGCAACAAGCTGATCAAGCCGCTGCAGGCCGAGGTCAAGAAGCGCAAGCTGTGGGCCTGTCACCTGGGTCCGGACCTGGGCGGCCAAGGCTATGGCCAGGTCAAGCTGGGCCTGATGAACGAGATTCTCGGCCGCGCCAAGTTCGCGCCGATCATCTTCGGCGCCCAGGCGCCCGACACCGGCAATTCGGAGATTCTCGCCCATTTCGGCACGCCCGAGCAGAAGAAGAAATACCTGGAGCCGCTGCTCAACAACGAGATCGTCTCCTGCTACTCGATGACTGAGCCGCAGGGCGGCGCCGACCCGAAGGTGTTCCAGACCCGCGCGGTGCTGGACGGCAACGAGTGGGTGATCAACGGCGAGAAGTGGTTCTCGTCCAACGCCCGCTACGCCGAGTTCCTGATCGTCATGGTGGTGACCGATCCCGAAGCAAAGCCCTATGAGCGGATGTCCATGATCCTTGTGCCGAAGGATCACCCCGGCGTGAACATCATCCGCAATGTCGGCATCGGCGGCGAGGAGACCGGCACCCACGCCTATATCCGCTACGAGAACGTCCGCGTGCCCAAGGAGAACCTGCTGGGCGAGCGCGGCAAGGCGTTCGCGGTGGCGCAGACCCGCCTCGGCGGCGGCCGCATCCACCACGCCATGCGCACCATCGGCAAGGCCCAGCTCGCTTTCGACATGATGTGCGAGCGCGCGCTGTCGCGCGAGACGCAGGGCGAGCTCTTGGCCAACAAGCAGATGGTGCAGGAGAAGATCTCGGACTCGTGGACCGACATCCAGACCTTCCGCCTGCTGGTGCTGCAGACCGCCTGGAAGATCGACCGCTACAAGGACTACATGATGGTCCGCAAGGACATCGCCGCGGTGAAGGCGATGATGCCGCGCGTCCTCCACGATGTGGCCGCCCGCGCCCTGCAGGTGCATGGCTCGCTCGGCGTGTCGGGCGAGATGCCGTTCTCGTACCTGATCACCGAGAGCTTCCACATGGGCCTGGCCGACGGCCCGACCGAGGTGCACAAGGTCACCGTCGCCCGCCAGATCCTGCGCGAGTACAACGGCACCAACGGCATGTTCCCGACCGCCCACATCCCGGCCAAGCGCGCCGAGGCGCTGAGCCGCTACGCCGACGTGATCGAGCGGGAAGTCGAGCACGTCTAGGTTATCGGGGCGGAGAGAACGCCCCTCACCCTAACCCTCTCCCAGTGGGAGAGGGGATGTCGTCCGAGCCCTCTCCCCTTGGGAGAGGGAGGGACCCGCGAAGCGGGAGGGTGAGGGGCGATCTCTCCGCCACGCACAAAAACGGGGGAGACTTCGATGACCCAAATGCCGGCGATCACGCTTGTCGCCACGCCGGGGCGGCGTGCCAAGATGGTGGAGCTGTGCCAGGAGGCCGAAAAGCGCGGCTTCACCGGCATCTATGTGCCTAGCCTCGCGGCCGCGACCCAGTTCTGCCAGTCGGTGCTGGAGGCGACCTCGACCATCGAGGTGGCGACGTCGATCCAGCCGATCTACTACATCAACGCGCGCGAGATGGCGCGCATCGCCAATTATCTGCATGAAGTCGGCAATGGCCGCTTCCGCCTCGGCATCGGCGTCAGCCATGAAGTGTCCCGCGTCCAGTACGGCGTCGAGGGCCGCAACCAGCCGGTCTCCGACATGCGCGACTACGTCGCCGCCATGCGCGCCGCCGAGAAGGATTCCGGTCCGCTGCCGCCGATTATCCTCGCCACCCTGCGCTCGAAGATGCTGGCGCTCGCCGCCGAGGTGGCGCAGGGCGCCGTCTGGGCCAACGCGGCACTGAGCTATACGCCCACCCAGCTCGCCGAGATCCCGCGGTCGGCCAAGGCCGCCGGGTTCACCACCGCGGTGATGATCCCGACCGTGATCACCGACGACAAGGAAGCCGCCAGGGAAATCCACCGCCGGACGCTGCGCATGTACCTGACCCTGCCGAACTACCGCAACTACTGGAAGGCGGCGGGCTACGAGGCCGAGATGGCGGCCGTCGAGAAGGCGCTGGCCGAGGGCAAGGGCGACGAGATCGCGAAAATCGCCGGTGACCGCTGGCTGGCCGACGTCACCCTGTTCGGCAGCGCCGCCGAGGTGCGCGACGGCGTGCAGGCCTGGCGCGAGGCCGGCATCACCACGCCCATCCTGGTGCCGTCGTCGGTGTCGGGTGGCATGGTCAAGGCGGCCGAGGAACTGTTCGCGGCGTTCACCTGAAGGTGAGAGAAGAACCATGAGCGAATTGAAAGTATCCCAGGGCGAAACCGTCGACGTCGCCGAGCGCCACCGCTTCGACAAGAACCGGCTGGAACGCTACATGGAAGAGCATGTCGAGGGCTTCCGCGGTCCGCTGACCGTGGGCCAGTTCGCCGGCGGCCAGTCCAATCCGACCTACCGGCTCGACGCGCCGTCGGGCTCCTACGTCATGCGCCGCAAGCCGCCGGGTAAGCTGCTGCCGTCGGCCCATGCCGTCGACCGCGAGTTCCGGGTGATCAAGGCGCTGAACCAGACCGACTTCCCGGTGCCGCGCGCCTATGTGCTGTGCGAGGACGAGACCGTCACCGGCACGCCGTTCTACATCATGAGCTTCATGCCGGGCCGGGTGTTCTGGGATCCGAGCATGCCCGACGTGTCCAAGTCGGACCGCTCGAAGATGTTCGACAGCATGAACGAGACCCTGGCCAAGCTGCACTCCTACGATCCGGTGAAGCTGGGCCTGGAGGATTACGGCCGCCCGGGCAACTACTTCGCCCGGCAGATCTCGCGCTGGTCGAAGCAGTACGTGGCCTCGGAGACCCAGACCATCGACTCCATGAACAAGCTGATGGCGTGGCTGCCGAACAACATCCCGGCGGGCGACGAGACCACCATCGTCCACGGCGACTACGCGCTCCACAACATCATGTTCCACCCGACCGAGCCCAGGGTGATGGCGGTGCTCGACTGGGAGATCAGCACACTCGGCCATCCTCTCGGCGACCTGACCTACAACACCCTGGGCTGGTACGCGCCCAAGCCGCAATCGGGCCGGCCGAACCTGTCGGGCGTCGACCTCAAGGCGCTGGGCATCCCGACCTTCGACGACTACGTCGCGCGCTACTGCGAGCGCGCCGGCCGCCCGCCGCTGGAGAACGTCCACTTCTACAAGGCCTACAACCTGTTCCGCCTGGCGGCCATCGTGCAGGGCATCGTCGGCCGCGCCCGCGACGGCACGGCCAACGACCCCAACGCTTCGGCCAACGCCGCCCGCGTCGGCCCCATGGGCGACGCCGGCTGGGAAGAAGCCAAGAAGGCCGGCGCGACCGGGTAAGGGTTCGGGGCCACCATCAATTTCCCCGTGTCCCTGAGCTTGTCGAAGGGCCCTGCACGAATGCTGATGCAAGGCCCTTCGACAAGCTCAGGGACACGGTGATGTTTATGACCTGCATCGATGTTCTTGCAGTGGACCTGCAGCACAAACTCTCTTTCCAACTGGCCCCTTTCATGGCATCCACCGGCCATGAAAGCCGATGACCTTCTGGACAAACTCCGCGCCGGCGAGCGCCGGGCGCTGGCCCGGGCGATCACGCTCGTGGAGTCGACTCGCGCCGACCACCGGCACGAGGCCCAGAAGCTGCTCGACGCTGTCATGCCCGACACCGGCAAGGCCATCCGCCTCGGCCTGTCGGGCGCGCCCGGCGTCGGTAAATCCACTTTCATCGAGGCGCTGGGCAAGCATGTGACCGGGTTGGGCCACAAGGTGGCTGTGCTCGCCGTCGACCCGTCCTCCGCCCGCTCAGGCGGCTCCATCCTGGGCGACAAGACCCGCATGGAGGAGCTGTCGCGCGACCCCGACGCGTTCATCCGTCCGTCGCCTGCGGCCGGCACCCTGGGCGGCGTCGCCCGCCGCACCCGCGAGGCCATGCTGCTGGTGGAAGCGGCCGGCTTCGACGTCGTGCTGATCGAGACCGTCGGCGTCGGCCAGTCCGAGACGGCGGTCGCCGACATGGTCGACATGTTCGTGCTGCTGCAGTCGCCCGGCGGCGGCGACGATTTGCAGGGCATCAAGCGCGGCATCATGGAACTGGCCGACCTGATCGTCGTCAACAAGGCCGACGGCGCGCTGGAGCAGCCGGCCAAGCTGGCCCAGTCGCAGCTGGTCTCGGCGCTGCACCTGATGCGCCCGCGCAGCCCCAACTGGAAGCCGCACGTGCTGCTGACCTCGGCGCTCAACAACAAGGGCATCGGCGAGGTGTGGGACGCCGTCACCAATTTCGAGAGCGTCATGCTGGAGACCGGCGAGCTGGAAACCAACCGTTCGGATCAAGCCCGCGCCTGGATGTGGAACGAGATCCGCGAAGGCCTGATCGAGGCGTTCAGGGCCGAGCCGGCCATCGCCGCCAAGGTCCACAAGTTCGAAGCCGACGTGGCTGCGGGCCGCATCACGCCCGGCGCCGCGGCCGACAAGCTGCTGAAGCGCTTCCGGCACGAGGCCGACTAGGCTCAGCTTGAACTGCAAAGTCTCATGACTTTTCGCAGGGGCTCGGCCTCTCCGACGTACCATGGTTCGCCCATGGCGTTTGGCGCATCGATCTGCAGAGGCTTATTGTCTTGTAAGGCCCGCATAGCCTTGGCGTCCAGTTTGATGCGACCTTCGAGAACGCCATTTTGCAACCGGGTCTTCAGTGTGATGGTTCCAACACCCGACACCTGAAGCGGCCCGCTATCGGGTTTGAGTGGGACCTCGCCATCCCCGAAATATTCGAGCACAAAGTCGGAATTGGTAGGGGCGCACGAGCCGCGAAACAGCACCGCGCCATAATCCCACGACAGGTAGATGGCTGTTGGCTGCTGCCTGCCATCCCCCAGCTCAGTCCTGAAAATCCATTGATCGTCACTGTTGGCATAAGCCTTCGTCGACAAGAGCAGGAGGGTCAGCAACAAGAAGATAGGCTGAACTGATTTCGACATAAGCGGTTCCTGTATCAAAGCATGTCCATGTGCTTCGCAGCAGCAGCTTTCCCGCCTTGACGGCATTGGAAGCCTGTCCTATACACCACGCCCTGACCCGGCGCGCGGAAGTGCGCCGCAATCGTTTCCAGAGGATAGACCGATGTCGCGAGTTTGCGAACTGACCGGTAAGGGCGTGCTGACGGGCAACAACGTCAGCCATGCCAACAACAAGAGCCGCCGCCGGTTCCTGCCGAACCTGCGCCACGTGTCGCTGATCAGCGACGCGCTGAACGAAACCGTTCGCCTGCGCATCTCGGCCAACGCGCTGCGCACTGTCGAGCACCGCGGCGGCCTGGATTCGTTCCTGCTGAAGGCGAGCACCGACGAGCTGTCGGAAGGCGCGCAGCTGCTGAAGCGCCGCCTGCGCAAGAAGCTGGAAGAGACCGCCTAAACCTTCCGCTTCATCCGGATTTTGCCATCAGGGCCCGCGTGTGAACGCGGGCCCTGATGCTTTTCCGGCCTGCCCGGACTTTGATCCCGCCGCGAAATCTCCTACCGTCCGGTTGTGACAATGGGGAGACTTCGCATGTCGGCCAGCGACGACCTTTGCTTCGCGGGACTGATCGAGAACGCGCGGCGCCTGCGCGCCCGCGAGATCGGCGCGGTGGAACTGACAGGCGCGTTCCTCGCCCGCATCGACGCCCTGGAAGGCCGGACCGGCGCCTATGCCCGGCTGATGCGCGACAGCGCGCTGGCCGAGGCCGAACGGGCCGACGCCGAGATGGCGGCGGGGCTCTACCGCGGCCCGCTGCACGGCATGCCGGTCGCCGTGAAGGACCTGATCGATTCGAAAGGCGTGGTGACGGCGGCGGGCATGGCGATCCGCGCCAACCACGTCCCCGAGGCAGACGGTACGGTGCTGAGGCGGCTGCGCGAGGCGGGCGCGGTGGTGCTGGGCAAGCTGAAGACCACCGAAGGTGCCACCAACTATCACCACCCGACCATTCAGGCGCCGCTCAATCCGTGGAGCGCGGCCCATTCTGCCGGCTATTCGTCCAGCGGCTCGGGCGTGGCCGTCGCCTCGGGGCTGTGCGCGGCGGCGCTGGGATCGGACACCGGCGGCTCGATCCGGGTCCCGTCGGCGTTCAACGGCGTCACCGGCATCAAGCCGACCTGGGGACGGGTGAGCCGGGCAGGGGTATTCCCACTGGTCGAGTATCTCGACACCATCGGGCCCATGGCGCGCAGCGCCGTCGACGCCGGAGCGGTCCTGGGCGTCATCGCCGGCGCCGATCCGGCGGACGAGACCGCCTCCACGGCCCCGGTGCCCGACTATCTGGCGGCGGCCGGCACGAGCCTGAGCGGCGTGACCATCGGCGTCGACTGGCGCCGGATCGAGGCCGACACGCCTGAACCGGTGAGTGCCGCGCTGCGTGGTGCAGCAGAGGTGCTGTGTAAGCGCGGCGCCCGCATCCGGGAGATTGCCTATCCCGAGACCGACTGGGCACAGTTGTTTACCCTTGTGGTCGCGGGCATCGGCAACGTGCACCGCGACACGTATCCGTCGCGCGCCGACGAATACGGGCCGGGGCTTGGCGGGCTGGTCAGGGCCGGGCAGGCGGCGAGCGGCATCGACGTGGCCGCGGCGATCAACGTGGCCGATCTGGTCAAGGCGCGCATCCGGGCGCTGCTCGACGACGTCGACCTGCTGCTGGTGCCGGCGCTGCCGCTGCTGACGCCCGGAGTCGGCGTCATCGAGGCGCGGATGGGCGAGGACTTGGCCGCCGCCGTCCGCGCGTTCTCCTACACCGTGCCGTTCAACGTCACCGGCAGCCCCAGCATCACCATGCCGGCGGGCTTCCATGATGGCCTGCCCCTGGCGCTGCAGCTGGTGGGACGGCATTTCGGCGAAGCCGATCTGGTGCGCGCGGGCAGCGCCTTCCAGTCGGCCACCGACTGGCACAGGCGGCGGCCGCCCGTCGGCTGAGTTCTACCGGGCGGCGGTTGCCGGCTCCAGCCGGAACACCAGCAGCACGGTGCGCTGCATGCGCGAGAAGTTGTCGTCCGAGATCATGTAGACGATGGTCTCGCCCTTCTCGTTCTGGCGCACCGCCAGGCCTTCCATGTTGTCGATCGGATGGGGCGGCTGCAGCTCGGCAACCGCCCGGCAGTCGAGCTTGGCGCCGGGCTTGATGGTCGCGCGCGCGATGACGCAGAGCCGCGCGCCCAGGCCGCCCAGCACGCTGAAACGCCGCTCCAGCACCAGCATGTCGCCATTGGGCAGACGCTTGGCGTCGGTCGGATCGTAAGGCTCGGTGCGCTTGTACTCGAACGGTTCCCACGTCCCGTTCCGGATCAGCCAGCCGCGGTTATAGCCCTTTCCGGCGCGCAGGCTCTCGGTCAACGCGAACAGGGTGGTGTCGTCGAGCAGGGCGAGGGCCTCGAGGCCGCCATTGGCCGGGGCGGTCTCCAGCTCTGCGGGCGGCTGCAGGATTTCGGATTTCGCCTTGCTCGCGGTTTTCCAATCCGATGGATCGGGCAGCGTGTAGCGGACGATCCGGTGATGCCGCTCGAACGACACATAGGCCGAGCCATCCGGGGCAAGCATCACACCCTCGGAATCGTTCTCGCCCTCCTCCAGCGCCTGACCCTGCGCGTCGGGCATGTCGTGCAGCGCGTTCGCGCCGATGCCGGCCGGCACGCCGTCCGCCAGCTCCAGCGTGGCCGTCCACCAGGTGCCCCGGTCGCTGGCGGTCAGCAGCGTGCTGCCGTCGGGGCCGATCTCCAGGCCCGAGAAGCCGCCGAACAGCCAGTGATTCGACCACAGGCGGATGCCGTTCAGCCAGGTCAGGCGGCCCACGCGGGTTTCGCCGGGATTGTCCGGGTCGAGGATCAGCGTCTCGACCGCGACCTCGGGCTTGCGCGTCTTGGCGTCCTTCGCGGCGGCGGGGAAGGCGGTGCATGCCGCCAGCACGGCAGCACCCAGGATCAGGCGTCGCATCGGGGTCAAGGGAATGTCTCGTTTGTAGCCGGCATCAAGCGGTGGCCATTATGAGGCGGCCCGGGGAAAAGGGAAGGAGCTTCAAATGGGTGCAAACCGGATGGACACCGCTGCTAGGTTGTGCCGCCGCCGCTATGCCGCCCGGCGTCGCTTGGCCTTGTCCTTGGGGCGCTTGCTGTCTTCCTCGAACAGCGAGGCGAGCTGGTCGGTCATGGCGCCGCCGAGCTGTTCGGCGTCGGTGATGGTGACGGCGCGCTTGTAGTAGCGGGTCACGTCGTGGCCGATGCCGATGGCGATCAGCTCCACCGGCGACCGGGTCTCGATCCAGTTCACCACGTGGCGCAAATGCTGCTCCAGGTAGTTGGCCGGGTTGGCCGACAGGGTGCAGTCGTCGACCGGCGCGCCGTCGGAGATCACCATCAGCACCCGGCGGTTCTCCGACCGCCCCATCAGACGGCTATGCGCCCACAGCAGCGCCTCGCCGTCGATGTTCTCCTTCAGCAGGCCTTCCTTGAGCATCAGGCCGAGATTCTTGCGCGCCCGGCGCCACGGCGCGTCGGCGCTCTTGTAGACCACGTGGCGAAGATCGTTGAGGCGGCCCGGATTGGCCGGCTTGCCGTTCGCCAGCCACTTCTCGCGCGACTGGCCGCCCTTCCACGCCCGCGTGGTGAAGCCGAGGATCTCCACCTTCACATGGCAGCGCTCCAGCGTGCGCGCCAGGATGTCGGCGCAGATCGCCGCGATGGTTATCGGCCGGCCGCGCATGGAGCCCGAGTTGTCGAGCAGCAGCGTCACCACCGTGTCGCGAAAGTCGGTGTCCTTCTCGCGCTTGAACGACAGCGGATAGTACGGATCGATGATGATGCGCGGCAGCCGCGACGTATCGAGCATGCCTTCCTCGATGTCGAACTCCCACGACCGGTTCTGCTGCGCCATCAGCCGGCGCTGCAGCCGGTTGGCGAGCTTGGCCACGGCTCCCTGCAGCGCGTCGAGCTGGCGGTCGAGCTGGGCGCGCAGGCGGTGCAGCTCTTCCGGATCGGCCAGCTCCTCGGCGGAGATGACCTCGTCGAATTCCTCGGTGAAGGTGGTGTAGGCGCGGTCGCGCTTGTCGTTGCGGCCGTGCTCGGGGCGGTAGGGCGCCTCGCCCTGGTTCTCCTGGTCGCCCTGCTCGCCGTCCGTCTGCTGTTCGGTCTCGATGGTGACCGTCTCCAGCGATTCGTCGTCGGTGAGCTGCTCGCGCATCTCCACGTCGGACACGGACTTGCCGTCGGGGCTCGAATCCTCCGAGTTGTCGCCGTCCCCGTCCTTTTGCATCTGCTGGGACTCGGTCTGTTCCTCGCCCTCGGCGTCCTGCTCGCGGTCGTCGCCCAGCTCGTCGCCCAGGTCCAGGTCGGCGATGATCTGGCGGGTGATGCGGGCGAAGCGCTTCTGGTCCTCGACGGTGCCGTCCAGCGCGTCCAGGTCCTTGCCGGCCTTCACCTCGATCATCGAGCGCAGCAGGTCGACCATCTCACGCGCGCCTTCCGGCGGTCGCGCGCCGGTCAGCCGCTCACGCACCATGAAGCCGACCACGTCGGCCAGCGGGACATCGTCGGTGGTCCTGATCTGGTCGTAGCCCTTGATCCGCGACCGCTCTGTCAGCGCCGCTTCCAGGTTCATGGCGACGCCGTCCATGGTCCTGGCGCCGATCGCCTCGATGCGCGCCTGCTCGGCGGCGTCGAAGATGCCGCGCGCCGTGCTGCCCACGGGCAGCAGGGCCGCGTGCACGTTGCGGTCATGGTGCTTGATGCGCAGGGCGATGGCGTCCGCCGCGCCGCGCACCAGCGCCGCATCGCGCGCCGTCAGGTCCCGGGACGGGGTCGGCAGGCGGCCGGGGCCGGGTGTGTTCTGGGCGCTGAACGTCAGCTCCAGTTCGCGGTCCTCGGATATGGCCCGCGCCGCGCCGACGACGGCCCGCTTGAACGGTTCTACGGGGCTTTCGGGAACGGCCATCGGAATCCCTTAGGCGTTGACCACCTTCTTGGTCGCGCCGGCGGCCTGGGCCACGGCGGACTCGGGCAGCTCGACGCCGAACACCCGCTGGTAGTACTCGGCGACCAGCGGGCGCTCCAGCTCGTCGCACTTGTTGAGGAACGACACGCGGAACGAGAAGGCGAGGTCCTTGAATATCTCGTTGTTCTGCGCCCAGGTGATCACCGTGCGCGGCGACATCACGGTCGACAGGTCGCCGGCCATGAAGCCCGCGCGGCTCAAATCGGCGATACGCACCATCCGGTTGACGATGTCGCGGCGCTCGGCGGTGTTGTAGGTGGGCGCCTTGGCCAGCACGATGCCGACCTCGGCCTCATGCGACAGGTAGTTCAGCGTGGTGACGATGTTCCAGCGGTCCATCTGGCCCTGGTTGATCTGCTGGGTGCCGTGATAGAGGCCGGTGGTGTCGCCCAGGCCGATGGTGTTGGTGGTCGAGAACAGCCGGAACGACGGGTGCGGGTGGATCACCTTGTTCTGGTCCAGCAGGGTCAGGCGGCCTTCCACCTCCAGCACGCGCTGAATCACGAACATCACGTCGGGACGGCCGGCGTCGTACTCGTCGAACACCAGGGCGACCGGGTTCTGGATCGCCCAGGGCAGGATGCCCTCGCGGAACTCGGTGATCTGCTTGCCGTCCTTCAGGACGATGGCGTCCTTGCCGATCAGGTCGATGCGGCTGATG
>LNFM01011744.1_pt1 | contig 11788 bp, 11 predicted proteins | sample 596031 | NCBI WGS metagenome assembly LNFM01 (sample SAMN04254537, study PRJNA301005) | activated carbon metagenome | isolation source: dual media filters at the Ann Arbor, Michigan drinking water treatment plant | place: USA: Ann Arbor | reverse complement strand
AGAGCACGAGGTCGCGGCGGTTCGCCTTGCGCACGCCGGCCATCACCACGCCGATGCGGACACCGGGTACCGGCAAGAGGCTCTGGGGGTCGGGAGCCAAAAGGTTGACAGGCATGGCGGCAGCGCTGGCGCGGCGGGGTGCAGGGGCGCAAATTGTAGTGAGGCACGCCACCTGCGCGCGCCCGCGCCCCGCGGTGGCGCGCCATTATCGGATGGCTGAACTATGGCCAGAACGAAGGTGAACTATTGGCCCGCGCCCGAGAGGGAGAGCAGGTGAACTCAACAACCAAGCAGGGAGGCTCAGGTGGTTCATCGGTGCCTTGTGTCTCTGGGCATTATGGAAGCAAAGGCCCGGGGCAGGCAGCCGCGCGCCCTTCCTTGGTTGTAGAGGCCTTCGCGCGCCGCTGACCCCTCGACAACCGCTCCGTCGTTCACCCGGAACGACGCCGCCGCGTCAGTCGCTTCGAGGTTTCAACAGCTCGTACGGCTGAACCCCCAGCGCAACGGCAAGCCGCTCGATGTTGTCCAGCGAGATGTTGCGCGACAACCTCTCGACGTGAGCGACGAAGGTTCGGTGCAAACCGCACTCGAACGCCAAGGCCTCCTGTGACCAGCCCTTCTCGTGCCTGAGGGCGACGATGTTCGCCGCCAGTGCTTCACGTGCGCTGGCGTGCTTCTTTGACTGGTTTTCGGCTCCTGGAGACATCGAGTTTCAGTCTCCCGGCGCGCTGCTTTTGAGTCAGCCGCGTTTAAGTCACAATCTTGGAGCCGAGGGCGCGCGCCGCCTGCGCAGAGCCGTCGCAGCCCCCTCTCGTCGACCCAGGAGGAAGCAAGCATGTCGAGGAACAAGCTGCTGTTCGTCGCGGTTCTGGCCGCGTCCGTCTACACATGGCCAGGCGTTGCAGCCGCCGATCTGGCCGCCGGACTTTCTGCGTACCAGAGTGGTGACTACGCGACAGCGCTGAAGGAACTGAAGCCGCTGGTCGATGCCGGAGATGTCGGCGCGACCAACACCCTCGCCGTCATGTATGCGCATGGGCGCGGCGTTCCGAAGGACACCAACAAGGCGATCAGCCTCTACCGGCTCGCCGCAGAGGCCGGCAACATCGACGCCCAGTTCAATCTGGCGACCATGTATTCCAGCGGCACCGGCGTCGCCAAGAGCCTGGAGACGGCAGCCATCTGGTTCAGGAAGGCAGCTGACGGGGGCGACGCTGCCTCCCAGCGCATGCTCGGCATCATGTACTTCGATGGCCTCGGGGTCGCCAAGGATCGCGCGGTTGCGGCGATGTGGTTCCGCAAGGGCGCCGACCGTGGCGACACAGCCTCGCAGCGGCGCCTGGGCGAGATGTTTGCCTACGGACAGGGCATCGAGAAGGACGAGGTGGCCGGCGCCGGACAACTCAGCAAGGCCGCAGCAGGGGGCGACGCCATGGCCCAGTTCCAGTACGGCTGGATGCTGGCCAACGGGATCGGAGTAGCCAAGGACCAGACTGCCTCTGTATCGTGGTGGCGCAAGTCAGCCGAACAGGGCAACGCTGGCGCGCGGTTCGGCATGGGGACCCTCTACGAGTACGGCACTGGGGTCGAGAAGGACGCGAAAGAGGCAGCCCAGTGGTACCGCCAGGCAGTCGACCAGGGGCACGCAACGGCACAGAACAACCTGGGGACGCTGTACGAACGGGGGCTCGGCGTGCGCCAGGACCAGCTGGAAGCCGCTCGCCTCTACGAGTTGTCGGCGCGGCAAGGCGACGGTGATGGGCAGCGCAACCTTGCCCGTCTCTACCGAGACGGCGTCGGTGTGCGTGCCGATGCCGTCGTCGCCTATGCCTGGCTGAACCTCGCGGCCTCAGCGGACGAGCCGAACAAGCACGCGTTGGCCGAACGCGAGCAGATCGCGGCACGTCTCAGCCGGGACCAGGTCGTCGAGGGGCAACGACTTTCACGCGAGTGGAAGCCAGGCCAAGCCATGGGCAAGTCCAAGCTCAAGCCGGTGCTGATGGCCGAACAGGCGCCACCTTCGATGCAACTGACGCAGGCCTCATTCACCGGCCGCTTTCCGGCTCGACCCGAGGGACAGCCCGGCGTCACGACCTGCAACACCAGGTGCGAGAACAGCACCTGCTACCGGACCTACGACAGCGGCAAGCAGGTGGAGTACCAGGCGCGGAAGAAGTGGAACCCGGTGACGAACCGATTCGACTGGGACGCAGGCACCTGCTGAGCTGCGGGGTGAGCATCGACCGGAGGCCCATAGCAATGGTCAAGCGCCGGCTATCTCGCCGAGACGGAGCGCTTTTCGCAGACTGAGAACGGCATCAGCCTCGTTCTCGTCGAACGCCTCAGCTCGTGCCAGGACACGAGCCAGCGCCTCTGCGGTTTTGTGGGACATCAGTACCTCAACCCACACCTTACCCTCGACCACACCTGACCTTTGGTGCCCATCGTCGCTGCGGCGAACGTGAGCACCTTCAAGCCAGGATGGGTCTTGCTTTCGGACGAACTCCAGGAACTCCTTCAGCACGAAGCTGTGAAGGTCGACGGTGTGGCCTGCTCGCTTTGTCATGCGACGAATACTACGGGCCAGTCAATCGCAGCGCCACCATGCCAACGACGCTGCCAGATGGAGGGAACCGCTAACGGCACACCGTCGCCGCCATGGCGAGCGCGCCGAGAAATTCTTCGAGTGTTATAGGCTGGCAGCTTAGAAAATCTGCGTCTCGAACTCCAACGAAGGGACCCACAGTGAAAGCCATTCGAGTCGTCGCAGTCGGGCTGCTTGCAGCCGCAGTGATCATGTCGCAACTCTCCGTCGATTTCTTCCGCGAGTGGATGGCGTCCGCGCCCATCAATTCGTTCGTCCTCGCAATGAAGGCGATTTCGGCCGAGGCCTTCTCTGGCACTGGGATGGGGGCAACGGCCGTGATCGTTCTTGCCTTCGCCTCCGCTGGCCTGGGGCTTTTCCTCTCTGCTGTCTTGTACTCACCGCTCGATGACCTTCTTGCCGGTGTGCTTCGAGGCCGGTCCGTAGTGCGGTCAACCGAACCAACTAGCAGTTCGGAGACCTGCACGCCTGCTCGTGTTGCAGGCTGAGAACTCAGCCTTGGTGAGCCCCGACGCCTTCCGTGGCCTCGCCCTTAGCGGCGTTGTGAGCCAAACGTCAAGCGTGCATGCCAGGTGAACGCGTGCACCGGACAGACGTCCCCCTGACGTTCGCGCACGACGCGCAGGGCGTGCTTCGTCATGTTGACGAAGTCGGACGAGGTCTTGAATGCGGCTGCGTATGCCCAGCATGCGGCGCAAGGCTCATCGCCAGGCAAGGCAGCGTGCTGGCACACACCTTTGCTCATGAGTCCGGCTCCGAGTGCGCCCACGGCGTCGAGACAGCGTTGCTGTTGACGCTCGCCGAAAACTGACCCACCAAGCGGGGTGATGCTCGCGCAAAACTGACCCACGCAAAACACACTGGCCTGCTCAAGGATTGAGCAGGGGAAGCAGGAGTGATCAGCGTGGGCATGTTGGCCAAGATCAGGCGGATGCACCTGCGGGATGGGTTGTCCATCCGCGAGGTGAGTCGACGCACCGGGTTGTCCCGGAACACAGTGCGGCAGTGGTTGCGCCAGGAAGGCGTGACCGAGCCGAAGTACTCCCAGCGAGAGCCTGCCAGCGCGGTGGACGCGTGGGCTCAACATCTGGCGTCGGCGCTCAAGGCCGACTTGCACCGACCGGTGCGCGACCGGCGCACGGTGAAGATGCTGTTTGAGCAGATTCGCGCGCTGGGCTACGCCGGCAGCTACGCCCGCGTGACCCGCTGGGTGCGGACCTGGCGAGCCGAGCAAGACGCGGCGCCGCGCCGTGCCGCCTTCGTGCCGATGAGCTTCGAGCTGGGTGACGCCTTCCAGTTCGACTGGAGCTGCGAGTACGTCTTCGTCGGCGGCCTGCGCCGGCGGCTGGAGGTCGCGCACACCAAGCTCGCCAGCAGTCGGGCCTTCTGGCTGACGGCCTACCCGACGCAGAGCCACGAGATGCTGTTCGACGCGCATGCCCGTGCCTTCCAGGCGCTGGGTGGCGTGCCGCGTCGCGGCGTGTACGACAACATGAAGACCGCGGTCGACAAGGTCGGGGTGGGCAAGCTTCGATCGGTCAACGCGCGCTTCCAGGCCATGTGCTCGCACTACTTGTTCGAGCCGGAGTTCTGCAACCCCGCCTCGGGCTGGGAGAAGGGCATCGTCGAGAAGAACGTGCAGGACCGGCGCCGGCAGGTCTGGCGCGAGGCCAGCGAGCGGCGCTGGCCGGATCTGCCCGCGCTCAACGCCTGGCTGGCCGAACGCTGCCGCGCCTGCTGGGCCGAGACCGCCCACCCCGAGTGGCCGGCGCTGACGGTGGCCGAGGTGCTGCAGGACGAGCAGGCGCGGCTGATGCCGTGCCCCAAGCCCTTCGACGGCTATGTCGAGCAGCCCGTGCGCGTCTCGGCCACGGCGCTGGTGCACTTCCAGCGCAACCGCTACAGCGTGCCCACCCGGCACGTGAACGCCGTGCTCAGCCTGCGCGCTTACCCAGACGCCGTGGTGCTGGTGGCCGACGGGGCCGAAGTGGCGCGGCACGTGCGCAGCTTCGAGCGTGAGCTGACCTTCTACGACTGGCAGCACTACATCCCGCTGGTGCAGACCAAGCCCGGTGCGCTTCGCAACGGCGCGCCGTTCAAGGCCATGCCCGAGGTGCTGCAGACCCTGCAGCGGCACCTGCTGCGCCACGCGGGCGGCGACCGCGTCATGGCGCAGGTGCTGGCCGCCGTGCCGGTGCACGGCCTCGAAGCGGTGCTGGTGGCCGCAGAGCTCGCGCTGGAGGCCGGGCGGCCGAGCGCCGAGCACGTGCTCAACGTCCTGGCGCGCCTGAAGGACGGCACCACCGCCATCCGAGAACTGAGCCAATCCACCCCGGCGCTCAAGGAAGAGCCCCGCGCCGACGTGCTGCGCTACGACGCGCTGCGCAGCAAGCAAGGGGCACAGCCATGAGCACCGAGATCGTTGCGCGGCTCAAGGCGCTGAAGCTGCACGGCATGGCATCGAACTGGCCGGAGCTGGTGGCGCACTGCCGGCATGCCGCACTGGAACCCGAGCAGCTGATCGAGCAGTTGCTTGATGCCGAAGGCGCCGAGCGCAACGTGCGATCCATCGCCTACCAGATGACCGCGGCACGCTTCCCGGCGCACCGGGACCTGGCGAGCTTCGAGTTCCAGGCCAGCGCGGTCGACGAGGCGTTGGTGCGCAAGCTGCACACGACGCAGTTCACCGAGGCGGCGCACAACGTGGTGCTCATCGGCGGGCCTGGCACCGGCAAGACGCACCTGGCCACGGCACTGGGCATCGAGGCCATCCAGCGGCATGGCAAGCGGGTGCGGTTCCAGTCGACGGTGGAACTGGTCAACGCGCTGGAGGCCGAGAAGGCTGCCGGTAAGGCCGGGCAGATCGCGCACCGGCTGATGTACGTGGACCTGCTGATCCTGGACGAACTGGGATACCTGCCGTTCAGCCAGGCCGGCGGGGCGCTGCTGTTCCACCTGCTGAGCAAGCTCTACGAGCACACCAGCGTGGTCATCACGACCAACCTGAGCTTCGGTGAATGGGCCAGCGTCTTCGGCGACGCCAAGATGACCACCGCCCTGCTGGACCGGCTCACCCACCACTGCCACATCGTCGAGACCGGCAACGAGTCCTGGCGCTTCAAGCACAGCAGCACGGTCGTCGCGGCCGCTCGGCCCCGACCCACTCAACGCAGGAAGGGAGACCTCAAAAACCCGGAGATATCCACAGACACCGGCTCCCTCGGGTAGCCTTCAGGGGTGGGTCAGTATTGGACGAGCAGCCCGGGTCAGTTCACCGCGAGCGTCAACAGAATGAGCGGCTGGTGACGGTCCTGCTGCCCTATGCCGTCAGCATGATCTGGCCCCCACGAATCGCAGCGACCAGCGCCTGGTGCATCGAGCCATCTTCAACGATCAGCGCCTTCCGCCAGACCAGCTTGAAGCTCTTCAGGCCAGCACCGAAGACGACGAAGCAGTCTTGGCCGTGGTGTTGCGCGGAGCGGTAGGCGATGCCTTCAAAGCCCTCTGCCTCGGCTCCTGCTGCGATCTGCTGAGTGACCGAGAAGCGCAGCGACTGGAGCACCGGCCACGAGGCCGCGTGCTGCCTCAGATCGAGCAACTTCACAGGACGTGTCGTCCGCAGGCACAGGAGCTGGCGACTCGCCGCGTTGCTGATAGACAGCGAGACAGCTTCGCGCCGCACCAGCGACTCGTAGATGGCCGTCTCGGGGCTTTCCGCGAAGTAGCCGGTCTCTGTCTTTGCCAGAGCGAAGCGCCCTGACATGTCGCCGATCGGTGCCATCTTCAATGGACCGACCGTGACTGCTCCAGGACGAGCCTTGATGCGCTGGACGCGGTAGACCGTCTGGGATGCCGCCAGGGTGACCGGCGGCAGGTATTGAAGGTCGTGGAGTTTCATCAGAGGGCGTTCAATTCCCCTCGTGCTCTGCGAGCTTGATCACTTTGTCAGATTGACCTTGCTCGATGGCCAGGCGCGGGGTGATGCCGTTCAGGCCGCCGTGGGGCGACTCCAGGAACGACAGCAGCGCCCAGCCTTCCGTGATGCCGAGCGCCGACGAGAGGCGGGGCAGCGCGTCCCACATCGACGGCTCGAACTGCCAGCGCGGCATGCGGAACCCTCGCTTGGTCTGCGTAAGGCCAATGGCACGACCCTTGGCAATCCATGCGTTGATGGTCACGCGCGTCGTCTGCACGAGTTGGGCAGCTTCGTCGGTGGAGATCATGTCGGCAGCACCCAGCCGCTCTTGTCGGGCGGCAAGGCTGTTGGCAAGCAAGGCACGAACCTCGGCAGCAGGCACGTAGTCGGCCTGCTGGCGGGTCGTTGGACGGGTTCTCGCTGTTGCACGGGGTGTGGTTGCGGGCGAGTGTTCGACGGTGTCTTTCATGTCCAGCCTTTCGAGGTCTGGTGGCCCTGGAGGGCCTGAGGTCGCGCCTTACGGCGCGTTGCGGCCGTTGACCTTCTGGGCAACGAAGAACGCCTTCACGCGGCGGACGGCTCGGATTGGTGTTGCCAACATCGGCTTGGCTGAAGTTGCCCGCGACCGCCGGGCGACGGCCTGCACGGCGCAGTCCGCGTACTGTTGCCACTGCGCGTAGCTGGTCTCTACAGAGTCCTCGACCCGACCACCCATCGCCTTGAAGGCGCCGATCATGGCGGCCGACAGCTTGTTCGGCAGGAAGATGAACCTCGCGCTCTCCCGCAAGATGATGCGGTTCACCGAGCACAGATAGCCCTCGTAGGCGCTGCGCGCGTCGCCGCTCAGCCCTGGTCCGTCCATCGTGAAGATGTTCGGCGTCCCCTGTGGGGTATCCCATACCAACATGGCAACTCCTTCCTGCACCAAGTCTCGGGGACTTGGGCAAAGGCGAACCGGACACTTTGTCTAGTTCGTTAATTTGGATTATACCGTACAGGGCTCACCGGAACACCCACCCAAGTGACTCCAAAGCATGACGTCCGTCAGGCTCATTCCACATGGTGAGACTGGTCGGTGGGCTAGTCAGTTGACGGGGCGGAGTGACGCAGGCTCGAAGCGAAGTCGCGACGCTCACTCTGTAGTTCGGTGCGTCGAGTGGCTGCTGGCTCATCGCCTGAGCCAGGCGGGCTGTATTTTTCGGCAGCCCAAGCGGTTCAGCCTGTGAGGGGTTGTGCGCTCACCCTGCTTTCCGAAAGTGCTGTACTTCTCCGAAAAAGAGTTTTAAACTGTTGTTGACAACAGTTCAACCGTGAAACTTTCCCCGCATCAAGTTCGCGCCGTTCTGGGCGTGAACGAGCAAACGCTGAGGTACTGGAAGCGCACCTACCCCGAGTTGTCGGGGCGGCGTGGCTACGGGCCTTGCTATAGCTTTTCAGAAGTCTTGGTTCTGCTGATCACCAAGCAACTGGTCGACAAGCTGGGGGTGGATGTCAGCAAGTTGGCTCCAATTGCAGAGGCGCTGTTCGTGGTTTGTAGGGAATCGCCTCGCTTCCTAACTCAGGCTGGCGAGCCCGTTTGGATAGACATAGAAACTATGAAACTCACTTCGCATGCCCTTGATCCGAACGCCGATTCGCGCACGCGAATCGCGCTGTCGCTGCATGCGCTCGCCCTGGAATTGCGCACCCGCGTGCTGAGCGCGCTGGGCGACGACGAAGCGACTCAGATGTTGTTGCCTTTAGGCCCGACGGCACTCACGCCACATACGCGGCGTAGAAATGCGTAACCCGTCATGGAACTGATTCGAGAATACGACTGGCGCAAGACACTGGGATATCTACCCGTTCCTCTGAATGGGCAAGCGTCCGAGCGGCGCTTCGTCATGCTGAACGGTGCGCACGGCAATTTCTGCCTGGACGTACACGACCAAGACACCGAACCCAAGGACCGCCGCGACGTTGCCTGGTCCGTTGATGTAGATCACTACGTCCGCGTGCAAGGCAGCCAGGTGGAGGTCAGCCGCTGGGACCAAGCAGAGGTGCTGCGCTCATCGACGGCCGATGTAGTCAACAACCTGGACGCGTTTCAGAACTACCTGCAGACCGCCAAGGCGCCGCGAGATCGCTCTGTCGTCGCCCACGCGCTCAGCATCTATCATCGCATCCGCTCCATGCTGCCTGACGAGTCAGCTGGCTTGGAAGCCTTCCTGTACATGCTGCACCAAGCCTCGGCAGGCACTTCGACGGCTGCGGCTGTCAATGTGGATTGGCAGGATTTGTCCCGCTGCGAGGATGCCTGGCGCCGGATCAGCGAGCAGGGGCGGGAACGTGTGCTGAGCGATCTGTTGGCTCCGCGCTCCGATGACAAGCGGCCGAGCATTCCGCTTGTCATCCGCCATGCGATGGGACGCATCTTCCAAGAGGCCCACAACCTCGTGATGGTGTCACCTCAGATGAGTTTCCTCGAAGAGAGTGACCTCATCGTGATGGGCAAGGCTTCTCGATTCAGCGGTGCCTACTTCACGCCAACGCCGCTGGTGCGCACGCTGGTGGAGCAGTGCATTACGCCGGAAGTCTTGGCCCGTCCCCAGTTGACCATCCTTGACCCGGCATGCGGCAGTGGCGAGTTCCTGCGCGAGTGCCTGCGACAGCTTACGCTGCATGGCTATGCAGGCCGCCTGCGCATCGTGGGGTACGACGTTTCGTTGCCCGCAGTGCTGATGGCGAGGTTCGCTCTCGCGCATGAGACGCGGGGGCTGATCAACGCAACGACGGTCAGCATCAAGCATTGCGACGCGTTGGCAACCGATTGGCCGACCGACGTCGACATTTGCCTGATGAACCCGCCCTATGCGTCGTGGCGCTCTCTGCCGGTCGACGCACGTAAGGTGTTGGAAGAAGCGTTGAAGGATTTGGCTGGCGCGCGGCCGGACTTGGCGTTCGCTTTTTTGCTCAAAGGCGCTGAATGCCTTGGACCCGGTGGGCTGCTGGGCGCCGTCGTGCCGGCCTCGATGCTGGACGGAGATTCTGCGGAACCCCTGCGCTCGCGTCTGGACTCGATCGCTGACAAGCGCGTGCTGGTACGCCTGGGCAATCAGTCGATCTTCGCGGAGGCCACCGTGGACGTGTGTCTGTACCTCTCCTGCAAGGTGGCCCCGCAGGCGCCTCCAAGCGACAGCGCTCCCGAGGGCGCATTGATGATCTGGGCTGACCACACCCCCGACTCTTCTGACCGTGCACTGCGCACCCTGAGGAGTTTGGACTGGCAGCCCACGATCGGTGACGTCGAGATCGAACGCTCAGGCTACAGCATCTACACCAGCCCTCGTGGCTCGGAACAGAGTTGGGCGCCGCGTCCTCTGTCCTCTGTTCGCTTGCTGCGCCGCCTGGCCAAGCTGCCGAGCCACGACAAGGTCTACGCCGTCAACCAGGGGACGATCACCGGCCTGAACGACGCATTCGTTCTGTCTGAAACTAAGCATCGTCAGTTGCCCAAGAAGGAGCGCGCCTACTTCCGCAAGGCAATCGTCAACGCGTCAATCCGCAATGGCCAGATTTTCGAAGGACAGTGGGTTTTCTACCCGTATGGCGACGACTGCGATCCCATCGCGTCCGAAGAGGAACTGCTGCGCCTGGTGCCGCGCTATGCTGAGGCACATCTCGTGCCTCACAAAACGGCCCTGCTTCGCCGCACAGGCATCGACAAGACCACGTGGTGGCAACTGACTCGCAGGCGAGACGCGTTCATACGGAAGACCCCCAAGATCGTCACCACGTATTTCGGTGACGCGGGTTCGTTCGCCTGGGATGAGACCGGCGAGTTCGTCGTCGTCCAAGGCTACTGCTGGGAGCCTGTGTCCGCATCCATGGCCACGGAGGAGATCGGTCGCGCCGTCGTGGCAGTCATGGCCTCTGGCGTGGCGCACAAGCTGATTGCTGCGGTGTCCAACAACCTCGCTGGTGGGCAGTTCAATCTGTCCAAGCGCTTCATCAGCAAGATGCCTTTCGTCGACATGAGCGACGAGCGGCTCGCCGAACAAGTGAAGAGCTTGGCGGTGATGGGTCAGGCCATTGGAAGGGGAGAGCGCGTTGATGAATTGCTGCTGGACCGGCTAGTCGAAGACCTGTTCCTGATCGCCAGCGACCTCAAAGGATGAGTCGCGCACGCGCCCAAGCCGCAGCCCAGCTGGCGGGCTCGGGCGGCTTCGTGATCGGCAACATCAAGAAGTTCGGCTCGACGCTGGCTGCATCCTTGTCGAAGCATTTGGAGATGAAGCATCTACGTGCGTACGATTTCCAGATTGCGCGTGGGGAGAGCCTTCGAATCGCCGATGCCGCTCCGCTGTACCGGGACGAAGGCCAGCAACATCCGGTGCTGCAGATCAAGCCGTCCCAAACCTCCGCAGGCGCCTACCTGGAAGTGGCGCTGGACTATGAGTATGTTCGCGGCGCGTGCTGCTTGACGCATGTCAGCTTGAAAGTCCATACGGGCCCATCGCCTCAGGCTTCGGCACTTCGTTTCCGGGCGGAGTGGGACCCTCGCATCGAGGCGCGTCTGCATGCGCAGCCTCACTGGAACATCGACCAGGTGGGAGGGATCGAAACCATCTTGTCCCCTATGCCTGCTGCAGCGACAGCAGCGCCTTGGGTTCCGGAGACCAAGCGAGGGCCGTGGGCCGCGGCAGCGACCGTCATAGAGGCGCCAAGAACGCTCGACCTTCGCAAGATCCACTTCGCGATGGGCTCAAGCTGGCAGCTGCCGGTCTCGGGCGAAGACCGCCGCCACTCGTCACCTTTCAATGACGAGGCCGCCCTGGTCCGCTGGATCTCAGGTTGCGCGGGCTATATCCGAGCTCAACTCGCTCATGCGTGAAGGTCATTGACGGCACCTCCTTCTGAGTCGTGCTGCGCGCTGCCAAGCGCCCGCTGACTTCATTCTCTTACCTTCCACAGTGAAGGCACGGCGTCGCCAAAGCTATCAAACCACCATCTGTCTGCCGTCGTCGAGCGTCAAGACAGCGCTGGTGCGATCCTGGAACCGGAAGTTCGCGACCCTACGAGGTTGCCGTTGAACAGAGGCCGTTCCTTGGTACTCGTTGCCGCTCAACCCCTTCCAGGAGGTCGTTTGGGTCCGTGCAGGCAGGTCGATCATGCCTTCCTCGACCAACAGGCGGAGCGCAGCAGCACGGGCGACAAGAACCAAGCACCCTGATGGCCACTTCAAATTCCCCCACCTGTGGCCACTCAAACTCCCCCAGGCAGGACGG
>LNFM01011743.1_pt1 | contig 11790 bp, 9 predicted proteins | sample 596031 | NCBI WGS metagenome assembly LNFM01 (sample SAMN04254537, study PRJNA301005) | activated carbon metagenome | isolation source: dual media filters at the Ann Arbor, Michigan drinking water treatment plant | place: USA: Ann Arbor | reverse complement strand
ACTCAAGCGCTTCCTCGAAACCCAAACGGCCATCGTTCTTGACGTCTTCGCCGTCCAAACGGCCGACTACCTCCTAGCCATCTGGAAGCAGGAAACCCCCGCCGAACTCGACGCCGAAGTCCTCGCCCGCTGGAAAGCGTTCTTGAAGGATTCAAAGAAGGACCACCCCTTCTTCGCATCTTGGTTCGCTCTCCCCGCCACGGCCTCGGAAGCCGAAGTGCGCCGCACCGCCCAGCAACTGCAGCAATCGATCGAAGCCGTCATCGCCGAAAAGAAAGCCATCAATGATCGCAATTACGTCAAGCTCGGCGGCATCGAAGGCCTCAAGGATGTCAACCGCCAGGTCAACACCCTCGTCGACGCCCTGCCCATCGAACGCTTCTACTTTTGGCGCGACATCGCCTCCAGCCCCTTCAAGTCGGAGGACATCAAGTTCGATGGCGGCATCTACTACTTCACCGGCAAAGCCCTCGATCGCTTCCTCGAACCCCGCCTCCTGCGCTACGCCAACGGCCTCCGCGCCGAAGCCGAACGGCTGAAGAAAGCCATCCCCCCGCTCTACCCCTTCTGGCACACGCTCAAGGAAGGCGACAAGCCCAAAAACATTCCCGTCGCCATTCGTGGCGACGCCGAGAACCCCGGTGAAGAAGCGCCCCGCCGCTTCCTCTCCGTGCTCTGCGATGGCGAACCCGTCCCTTTCACGCAAGGCTCCGGCCGCCTCGAACTCGCCGAAGCCATTGCCGATGCCAGGAACCCGCTCACCGCGCGCGTCGCCATCAACCGCCTTTGGCAACATCACTTCGGTCAAGGCCTCGTCCGCAGCCCCGGCAACTTCGGCCAGTTGGGCGACCGCCCCACCCATCCCGAACTCCTCGACTATCTCGCCGGCCGTTTCGTCCAAAACGGTTGGTCGCTCAAAGCGATGCACCGCGAAATGCTGCTGACCGAAGCCTATCAACGCTCTTCGGCGGCCTCGCCCGCGGCCCGGGAAAAAGACCCCGACAACCTGCTCCTCTCCCACGCCAACGTCCGCGAACGCCTCGACGCCGAAGCCCTCCGCGACGCCGTCCTCGCCGTCGCCGGCACCCTCGACCGCACCGTCGGTGGAGCCCCCGCGCCCTTCGACGACAAGCACCGCCGCCGCACCCTCTACGTCACCGTCAGCCGCTCCCAGCCCAATCGCACCCTCGCGACGTTTGACTTCCCGGACCCCAACGCCGCCTCCGACGCGCGCATGGTCACCGTCGGCCCCATGCAGCGGCTCTTCTTCATGAATGCGCCCTTCGTCGCCGAACAGGCGAAGGCCCTCGCCGCCCGCCTCACGGGCACGGACGGCGAGCGCATCCGCGCCGCTTACGAACTGCTCTACGCCCGCCCCGCCTCCGCCGACGAACTCCAACTCGGCTTGGCCTTCTTGCAAGGAGACGCCACCCGGTGGCCGCAGTACGCACAGGTGCTACTCTCGACCGCCGAGTTCAGTACGATTCAATGAGGAATCCCGTGGATAGAAGAACAGCGTTAGCGATGCTCGGCGGCGGATTCGGGGCCGTCGGTCTGGCCGGAACCCTCGAACAGAAAACCCATTTCCCGGCCAAGGCCAAGCACGTCATCTTCCTGTTCCTGAACGGCGGTGTCTCGCAGGTCGACACCTTCGACCCCAAGCCGGAACTCACCCGCCAGCACGGCAAGCCCCTCCCCGGTAAAAAGCTCCCCACGGACTCCGCCACCGGCAACCTCATGAAGTCCCCCTTCTCGTTCAAACAGTGCGGGCAAAGCGGCATCGAGGTGGCGGACATCTTCCCCCGCGTCGGCGCGATGATCGATGACTTCGCCGTCATCCGGAGTTGCTACGCCGACAACGGCAACCACGGCCCCTCCCTCATGCTGATGAACACCGGCCACCAGTTGGCCGGCCGGCCGTCGATGGGCTCGTGGATCTCCTACGGCCTCGGCACGCTCAACAAGAACCTCCCCGGCTTCATCGCCCTCTGCCCCGGCTACCCCGTCATGGGTCCCCGCCTCTGGTCCTCCGGCTTCCTGCCCAATCTCCATCAGGGCACCTACGTGCCCAATAACGAACGCACGCCCGAAAAGCTCGTCCAAAACATCCGCAACGCCTCCCTCACCATCGATGAGCAGCAGCGCCAACTCAGCCTGCTCGATCGCCTCAACCAGCTCTACCTCGGCCGCTCCGAAGGCCGCCCCCAACTCGCCGCCGGCGTCGAAGCCATGGAGGTTGCCTTCCGCATGCAGATGGAAGCCCCCGAAGCCTTCGACCTCGCCAAGGAAACCCCCGCCACCCACGAGCGCTACGGCGACGACGATTTCGGCCGCGGCTGCCTCCTCGCCCGCCGCCTCGTCGAACGCGGCGTGCGCATGGTGCAGGTTTACTTCGGCAACTCCCAGCCCTGGGACAGCCACGAAGACATCAACTCCCACCGTGGCCTCTCCCGCATTGCGGACGCGGCCATCGCCTCGCTGGTGGAGGATTTGAAGGCCCGCGGCCTCTTCGAGTCGACGCTCCTCGTCGTCGGCACCGAGTTCGGCCGCACCCCCATGATCCAGAGCGCCGGGCAGCTCCGCATCAACCAGGGCCGCGACCACAACGTCCACGCCTACACCACCCTCATGGCCGGCGGCGGAATCAAAGGCGGCATCGCCTACGGCGCCACCGACGACTTCGGCTACCGCGCTGTCGAAAAGCGGGTCCACCCGCACGATCTCCATGCGACGGTGTTGCATCAGTTGGGTCTCGACCATAAGCGGTTGACCTACCGCTACAGCGGCCGCGACTTCCGGCTCACGGACGTAGCCGGCAACGTGATCAAAGACATTCTGGCCTGACGAATATACTGGAACCCATGAGCTGGAGCTATCTCGAAGATGCAAGCGGCGCCAAGGGGCACGCCGATCGAATTTGTGTACCGGGCAACGAAGCGGAGCTGTTGGCTGCCTTAGCCGAAGCCAAGGCGGCCGGCGCGCCGGTCACCATTGCGGGTGGCGGCAGCGGACTCACCGGCGGCCGCGTGCCGGCTAGCGGCTGGCTGATCTCGATGGAGAAGTTCCGCCGGCTGGATATTGAGCCCGGCCAAGCCACGGTTGGCGCCGGGGTGACCTTGCAGGATCTCCACGCCGCCGCCAAGAGCTCCGGGCAGTTCTACCCGCCGGATCCGACGGAGACAATGGCTTTCCTCGGCGGCACGATTGCCTGTAACTCGTCGGGGTCCCGCAGCTTTCTCTACGGAGCCACCCGCCGCTGGGTCCAGCGGCTGCGGGTCGCGCTGGTGGATGGCACGGTGTTGGACGTCCGGCGAGGCGAGGCGATCGACTTCCCCGTGCCCGAGATTCCCCAGCCGCCGACCAAGAAGCATTCCGCCGGCTACGCCCTCCGCCCGGGCATGGACTGGGTCGATCTCTTCATCGGTTCCGAAGGAACGCTCGGCATTGTGATTGAAGCCGAGGTGAAGCTCTTGCCGAGTCCCAAGGAACTCCTGAACGGCATCGTCTTTTTCCCCTCTGATGAAGCGGCTCTCGACGCGCTCGACGCCTGGCGCAGCGTGCCGGGTCTGCGGATGCTTGAGTATGTGGACGACCCGGCGTTGCGGATGATTGAACAGCGTTACCCCGACCTCCCGCCGGCCTCGATGGCGGCTTTGATTGTGGAGCAGATTGTCGAGTCCGAGGACGACTTGGACGCCTGGTTCGAGCGGCTCGAGGAGCGCGGGGCGTTGACCGAGCAGAGCTGGTTCGGGTCATCGGACTTTGACCGGGAGCGGTTCCGCAAGTTCCGCCACGCGCTACCAGAGACCTCGCTTGCGATTACCCAGCGGAACGGCTTTCCGTCCTTGGGGACCGACTTTTCCGTGCCCATCGACAAGAACCGGGAGATGATGGCGAACTACCGGGCGCACATGGACACGATCATGCCGGGGCACTACTGCATTTTCGGACACATGGGGGACGGTCATCCGCACGTGAACATGTTGCCGGCGTCGCAGGCGGAGTTCGATGCGGGGATGGAGGCGCTAGCCCTCTTCGCGCGTCAGGCAGCAGCCCTGGGGGGCAGCGTGGCCGCAGAACACGGGTTGGGCAAGAAGAAGGCTCGCTTCCTTCCCATTCAGTACTCCGCCGAACAGATTGAGTCAATGAAGGTCGTAAAGCGGCGCTTCGATCCGGAATGGCGATTGGGTCAAGGGACGCTGTTTTTAGCGTAGCTGGCCGGAGGCGCGCAGTAGGGTTTCCTGGAGCAGTATTTCGTGGTCGTAATCCGGCTGCAGCGGGGCGTCCGTCTGCAGGGCCCGAGCCATTTCGGCGAAGTCGCCTACGTAGCGCGGCTGGGCTGGCAGAGTGATCTCCTGCCAGCCTGCGCGGTAGGGGCCCTGCGCTCTCCGCAGGTGGACGCTCATCGTGGGCGGGTTCCGTTCGGGGTAAATCACGAAGCTGCCGTCTTCGCCGAGGACTTCGAAAGAACGGTGATGGCCGGCTCCGGCCATGCGGTCGGACACGGTGAGAACTGCCAGGGCGCGGTCGAACTCGAGGACGGCGATGGTGTTGTCCGCCAGGCTATCAGCAGACTTACTATCATGGCGTAAGTATGGCTGGACTGACTTAGGGCGTCCGAGTAAGGCGATAACACGGTCGATCATGTGGCCCCCCAGCTCAAACATGCCGCCGCCAGGGAACCGGGCTTCGGCAAGTCGCTGGGCCGGGGTGCGGTCGGCGTTCATCGTCGCGCGGACCATGAAGACGTCGCCGAGCCACCCGCGGCGGGCGGCGTCGAGGGCAGCGCTGATGCCGCCGTGCCAGCGCCAGACGTATCCGGTTTGCAGGCGGAGGTTGCCTCGGCGGGCTTGTTCGACAAGGTCGCGAAACGGCGCCAGCTTATCGCCGGGCGGCTTTTCGAGGTGAAGATGTTTGCCGGCGGCAATGACTTTGCGGCCTTGGGCGATGGCGATGTCGATCGGGCACTCTACGATGATGAGTTGAACGGATGGGTCCTGAAGTAAGGCAGGGTCGTCGTGGCCGGTAACTCCCACTAGCTGATAAGCAGGCGATTCCTTAATGACTTTCAACTTACCGGAAAAGTGACTGTGTTCCGATCCGAGAAAGCCAACCCGGATAGGTGTGGAGGGCGGCGCAAGCGCCATTGCGAGTAAGTGGCGACGGTGCATGTTAGTTCTGCCAGCTAAACTTCTGGACCCGCCAGTTCTTGATTTCGGCGACGTACAGAGCGCCCTGGGAGTCGATGGCCATGTGGTGGATGAGATCAAAGCGCCCGGGAACTTTCCCGTACTGGCCGTAGGAGCCGACGATTTGGCCCTCGCGATTTACCTTGACGATGCGATTGTTGTAACCGTCGCAGATGTACATCATGCCGTCCTTGGCGCTGTAGGCGAGGCCCCATGGGGAGCCGACTTTGTCCCACGTGTCGAGGAGTTTGCCCGCGCCATCGAAGATCTGGACCCGCCGGTTTTCGCGGTCGGCGGCGTAGATGCGGCCTTTTTCGTCGATGGCAACGTCATGAACGCTGTCGAACTCGCCGGGGGCTTTGCCGCGGACGCCTCCGATTTGCATGACATACTCTCCGTCTTTATTGAATTTGACGACGCGGGAGTTCTCATAGCCGTCCGAAACGAGGAAGTCACCGTTCGGGAAGAAGGCGATGCCAGTGGGTTTGTTGAAGGCGTCCTTTGAACTGTTATTGCCGGGGCCGCCGCCGGCGTTGCCGATTTGCATCAGCAGGCGGCCGTCGGGGGAGAACTTCTTGACCGAGTGGGCGGCGACGTCGACAGTCCAAACGTTGCCATCGGGATCGATTTTGATGCCGTGGGATGACTTGATCGGGGCATTCGCCCAGGAGGCGAGGAGTTTTCCGGAGCGGTCGAACTTCAGGATGGGGGACTGGCCGCGATGGAAGACCCAGACGTTGTCATCGTTGTCGACGGCGACGCCGGAGCATTCGCCGAGATAGGCCCCGGTGGGGAGCTTGGCCCAGTCGGCGACGAGTTTGACGGGGAGGATTTGGGCGCTGGCGAGGGCGTAGGTGAAGAGGAGGCCGAGGCACGGTTTCATAGGTATCTCTGGGGGATACCGACAGGCTACGCTGCTGCGGGATTGAACGCAATCACAGTAGCCTAGAAGCATGTCAATTATGACGGTCGTGATGGTCTCGGATTATCAGTCCGGCAGTGGGCGCAGTTGGAATGACGAACGGGCATGTCTGCGTTCGCTAGCGGCGCAGGATATTCAGGAGCCGGTGGACTTCTTCCTGTGTCTGGAGTCGGAGGAGAAGGGAAGCGTTCCGGCGGACCTTTACGAGATCTTGCCGGGGTTGCAGGTGCACTGCTTTTCCGGGGGCGATTCGTATTCGTTGAAGAACGCGGGGGTGCGGTTGGCGACCTCGCCATATATTGCGATGTTGGATACAGATTGCACCCCTAGCTCAAATTGGTTGCGCCGGGCGGTGGAGGCGCTAGAGCGGCGACCGGACCTGTCCGGGGTGAGCGGGAGCACGCAGTACGAGGGGAGCGACCTAATGGTTCGGTTGCTGGCGTTACTATCGCGGTCGTTCCTTGATCCGGGGAAGACAGGGGAGACCATGTATTTGTCGAACAATTGCGGGGTGATCCGGCGGGAGGATTATCTGCGGCATCCGCTGCCCGAAAAGTTGGGGCCGTTCTCGGCGCGGATCCAATCCGAAGGGTTGCTGCGGGAGGGGAAGACGTTCTGGTTTGACCGATCGATTTCGGTGGTGCATGAGTTTGAAGGTTGGGGGATGGAGCGGGACATTCGGCGGAACATTGGATGGGGGACGGTGTCGACGCGTTTAGCGGACGCGCAGTTGCCCTACGCGGGGCTGGTGCGGCTGGGGATGGTGGCGATTCCGGTGATTTGGGCAGGGAAGCAGTGGAACAGTTGGATGGACTGTCTCCGGTGCTTCGGACAATACCGCGTGCGGTGGTTTGAGCTACCGGTGGCGCTCTTGCTGTCTAGCGTGGTGATCAGTATGGAGATTCCGGGGATGTGGCTGGCCTACGAGCGGAAGCAACTGACGGGGACGGCCTACCGCTGAATATGCGGATTTTGATCGCCTCGATGGTGGATCCGGCAGACGGGGTGGGCGGCGGCTGGACGGCGGCGCGCGGGCTGATGTCGACGCTTGACCCTCTATAACCGAAGGCCGAGATGGAGTGCGTGGCATTGCCGGCTCGGAGTGGAGCGGCTCGACTGGCGCGCCAGGTGCGTTCGTTGTTGGGCAGTCTGGCGGGAGGCTTGCCGGCCAAGGTCGGCTATAACGTTTCGGCGGAGCTAGGTGACCGGGGTACCGGTCGTCGTGATGGAATTGAACCTGGAATATCGTCTGGTGGGGGAGCAAACGAAGGGGACGGGATGGATTGGCCGCCGAGAGGCGGCGTGGTATCGGGTTTTTTGAAAGTTTGGGACTGCAACGGGCTGGGTGTGCGGTCTTTGTGGCGGCTGACGAATGCGAGCAGGCTCGGCGCGACTGGCCGGAGGTGCGGGCGATGGTGCTGCCGCCCTTGTCATACGCGGGAGGAGAGGTGCGGTTCGGGTTCTTGGGCAACCTGGATTGGTGGCCGAACCGCGATGGGTTGAGGTGGTTCTTGCGAGAGGTGTGGCCCGCGGTGCCGAAGAGCGTGCGGTTGGATCTCTATGGACCGGGGCGCCGGGAGACCGCGGGCTAGCATCCGCGGGTGGTAGGGCACGGGGTGGTGGCGGAGAGCGGGGAGGTGTGGCGGAGGTGCCACGGGTCGATTGCGCCGATCTTGTTAGGGGCGAGGCTGAAGATATTGCTGAGGCGCTCTATAACCGGGTTCCGGTGCTGGCGACGCCGCGGGCGGCGCAAGGTTTGCCGTCGCAAATAGGCGTGACGGTGCTGGAGACGGCGGAGGAGTGGCAGAGATTCTTAGGCGGGGAGAGCGTGCGCCAGTGGGCAAGATCCAAAGTGCCGGTGGCGGCGGAGAGTCTCCGCGAGTATTTGCGTTAGCCGAACTGGGCTATTCCGGGTCGACGGCGGTCCACTCTTTTTCGAGCATGCGGGAGTATTCGCCGGAGGCGTAGAGATCGAAGTCGAACTCAGCCGAGCGAACCTGGGCATGCGGGGCGAGCGAGAGGTAGCAGGAGAACAGATGGTCCGCGTACCGATAGTAGTTGCGAATGAAGTCGTCGGCGAGTTCATTGCGGACGGGGACTTCACCGAAGACACTATTGAGGCCGAGGGCGCGAGAGAAGATGGCCCGGTAGTCGGCGACACCCCACTTGCGGAGTTTGGTTTTGACCGTTTCCGGCGGATCGTCAACGAGGAGCGAGGCAAAGCTTTGCGCCTTAACGTTACGGAGTTGGAGCGACTCTTCGCGGCCCACCAGATCCATGCATTGCTCCATCCAGCGGAGAAGATCTTTTCCGACGTAGAAGAGCATCCGGATTTCGCAATAGCGGCCGTCGAGCAGCTTGCGGTCGAGTTCGTCCACCGTGAACTCGTTATTGGGCAGCAGGCCCTGCAGCATCATGCTGGCGCGGGAGCTTTCCACCAAACGGTTGGGCCCGTTGGAATCCGAGAACGGGTGGAGAATCAGCGGCGGCATTTTCCAATGCTGCCCACTCGGGGTCGACGAGATGGCGGCGGGTTCAGGCACGATGAATCGGGTATTCCTTCTTTCTCAGTCTAATCGGCTGCCAACCGCGTTTGTATTAGGGAGACCCTTATTTTCTTGCTGTTAACAGTACTTTGACGGTCAGGGTTTGTCCATTGCGGAGTACCGTTACCTCGACTTCGTCGCCAGGCTTCTTTTGGCGCAGGAGGACGGTAAAGTCCATTAGGTTGCCGACGTCTTTGCCGTCGAAACTGATCATGATGTCGCCGGCCTTGAGACCGGCAGCGGCGGCGGGGGTGCCGTCGCGGACATCGGCGAAGCGGACGCCTTTTGGGGGTTCGGCGAAGTCGGGAATGGAGCCGAAGTTCGGTCCGTAGCCGCTCGCGCCGCTGACGGAGCCGACGGTGCCGGAGTGGGCGCTTTGCGGTGGGAGGACGCGCACGTATTGGGGCTTTTCGTCGGCTAAGAGCTTGGTGGCGACATCTCCGACGTAGCTGAGGAGTTTGACGGCGTCGGCGGTGTTGATCTTGTCCCAGGTGTCGGAGGGCTTGTGGTAGTCGGCGTGGAGGCCGGAGAAGAAGAAGAGAACGGGGACCTGCTTGGTGGTGAAGCTGGTATGGTCGCTGGAACCGTAGCCGGCAGTTTCGGACATGTCAAACTTCAACCCGTGGTCGGGTGTGGTTTCGAGGAGCTTCTTGAGGGTGGTGCCGGTGCCGCTGCCGCCGACGAAGACGCGGTTGTCCTTGACGCGGCCGATCATATCCATGTTGATCATGGCGACGGCCTTTTCGAGGGGGAGTTGGGGGTTGTTGACGAAGAAGCTGGAGCCGAGGAGGCCGAGCTCTTCGCCGGCGAAGGTCATGAATAGGATGCCGCGTTTGCGGTTGGGAATGGCGCTGAACTGCTTGGCGAGTTCGATAACGCCGGCGGTGCCGCTGGCATTGTCGTCGGCGCCGAAGTGAGGCTTGCCGGCGGAGTTGGGGGCCATGGAGAACTGCTGGCCGAGGCCGAGGTGGTCGTAGTGGGCGCCGACGACGAGGAATTCGTCGGTTTGGCCGGGCAGGTAGCCGACGACGTTGCGGACTTGGCGGACTTCCCGCGAGAGATCAGCGCGGAGGGAGACGGTGACGTTGGGGAGGGGCTGGGAGCGGGGTTTGAGGTCGGCGTCGATGCCGGAGTGGATTTCGCGGAGTTTGAGGCCGGCTGCTTCGAGGAGCTTTTCGCCCTCTTCGCCGTCGAGCATGACGGCGGGGATGCCCGCGTTGGCGGGGCCGGCGTTTTTGGCGAACTTCTCGACTTCGCCATAGCCGGAAGAGAGGACGTCGGAGAGGATGATGGCGGCTTTGGCGCCGTGAAGCTTGGCGTTGGTGACTTTGGAATCGAACTGGGCGTGGCGGGTGTAGACGCGACCGTTAAAGGTGGCCTTGTCGTCGGTTTCCTGGGGTTCGCGGCGGAACATGATGACGACTTTGTCGCGGACGTCGATGCCGGTGTAGTCGTCGTAGTTGTATTCGGGGGCGGAGATGCCGTAGCCGACGAAGACCGCTTCGCCGGAGTACTCACCGGAGCCCGACATGTTCAGGGGGACAAAGTCCTCGTTGAACTTGAGGGAGAGCTTTTTGCCCTGAAGAGTGAGGACCATGCGGTTCTTGCCGCCGAGCTTGGCTTCCGTGGTGACGGGGAAGCGCTGGAAGTACGACCCGGCGACGGGTTGGAGGCCAGAGGCTTTGAACTCGCGGGCGATGTAGTCGGCGGCTTGATCGAGTTCCGGGGTGCCGGTGCCGCGGCCTTTAAGCTTGTCGGAGGCGAGGAACTTGATGTGCGCGAGATAGGCCTCTTCGGCCGGGGGGGCGGCCCAGAGGAGAGCGGCGAGGAGCGTGAGGAGGATCAGGCGCATGGGTCTAGTTGAGGACGTGGCGTTGGCTTTGCCGTTGGCTGGTTAGAGGGTAATTCGTCGCATGAACCGGCCGAGGAAGGGACGCGGTCTTCATTGTAAAGCCGGGTTGGAGCCCATTATCCAGAGCAGAGTGCTGAGCCCGCATCGTGTCGGCGTGGAGCTGGAGGCCGGAGGTGGCAGGTGCCGAGTCGAGGAGGCGTGTGGGATTGCTCGCCGGGGCGGGTGAGCGCCGGTGGTTCCGGGCGGTGGGCTGGGGGTGCTGACCCACGGCGCGGAGTTGACTGGAGTCGGTGGTGAGAACTCGGCGGAACAGGCGCATGGGCTACTGGTTGAGTGGCGAGGGGAGCTTCAGTTCGCAGCCGCAGTTCTCGCCCGCGTTCTTGGCGGTCTTCTGGTACTCGATCTCGAACTCGATGATCTGCTTCAACTGGTCCCAACTGACGCTGCCGGAGAGGCGGCGGCCGTTGACGAAGACCGTGGGCGTGGAGTTGATCTCGAGGGCGCGGCCCTCGGCGAAGTTCTTCGTCACTTCGGCCTCGGTGGCCTTGGTGTCAAAGCACTTGAGGAAGTCGGGGACGTCGAGCTTGTTCTCCACCGCAAAGCCCTCGAGCTTGGCGCGGAGATTCTCGAGCGTCGTGAGCTCCTGGTTGGCGAACATCCAGTCGTGGAAGTTCCAGAACTTGTCGGTGTTCTGGCGGTAGACGCAGCGGCCGGCAATGGAGGCGGGCTTGGCCCAGTTGTGGATCTGTTCGAGGGGGAAGTCCTTGAAGTACACGCGGACCTCCTTCGAGAAGGCCGTGGTGAGATTGTCCCGGATCATCTTGGCTTCCTGCTTGCAGTAGGGGCACTGGAAGTCCGAGAAGATGACCACTACCACCGAGGCGCCGGGGGTGCCGTAGCCGGGCTGGAGGTCGGTCTTGAGGAGGTCGAGATCCTTCTTAAAGGGGTTACTGGCGGCGTTGAAGACGGTGCCCTGGATGACCTGCTCGCCGCTTTTGGAGACGTAGAACTGCTGCGTCTGGCGGGCGGCGCCCATGGAGCCGGTGACGGTGACGGAGAGGAGACCGTCGATGGGAGATGGGACCGGATCGGAGATGGCGACGTTGATCTGTTTGGGCCAGACGTAGAGGTGGCGGATATAGGCCTCCATGGTCGGTTTATCGAGGAACGACTTTTTGGGGGCCGGGGCCGGAGATTGGGCCAGGGCGAGCGAGGCGAGAGCGAGCGCGAGAAAGGCCTTCATGCTCTTTTATTACAGCATAGGGGATGGCTACGCCAGAG
>LNFM01026636.1_pt1 | contig 11792 bp, 8 predicted proteins | sample 596031 | NCBI WGS metagenome assembly LNFM01 (sample SAMN04254537, study PRJNA301005) | activated carbon metagenome | isolation source: dual media filters at the Ann Arbor, Michigan drinking water treatment plant | place: USA: Ann Arbor | reverse complement strand
GGCCGGCACACGCAGAGTGCCGGCCCGTTCATTAATGATGTAGCGATGGATCCGAGCATGACCGCTGCCAGCTCCGACACCACGCCCATCGACGCGCGGCGTGCCAAGGAGATCGAAGAAGAGTTCGAGAGCGAGCGGCGTGTCCGCCCGCTACCGCCGCGCCTCGGCGGCTTTGTCTTTCTGTTCCTGATCGCCTTCTCGCTCTACCACTATGTCACCGCCGGCATCGGCTTCCCCATCGACCATTGGCACATGGGGATCCACCTGTCCGGCGTGCTGCTCATGATCTTCCTGCTCTATCCGGCGCGGCGCGGGCGGCCGAGCGGTCCCGTCGCCACATCGCGTTGGCATGTCCTCGGCGTGCCGCTGTGGGATTGGGCCGCGGGCTTTCTCGCGGTCCTTGCGTCGCTGTGGGTGGGCATCTCTTGGGAGGGCTTCAGCGGCACCTGGTTCGGCACGCCCTGGAAGCTCGCCGAGCAGGCCATGCGCCAGGGAGATCCGGCCGACATCGACGTGGTGCTCGGCACCATCCTTACCGTGCTGGTGCTCGAGGCGACGCGACGCACTGTCGGGTGGGTGCTGCCCATCATCATCGTCCTGTTCATCCTGTTCGCCCTCTACGGGCCTCACATGCCGTTCCAGATCCTGATGCATCCGGGCGTCACCTGGCGGCAGTTCATCAACAACATCTACTTCCCCGCCGAGGGCATCTTCGGCATCGCGCTGTGGATCGTCTCGACGGTCGTGTTCCTGTTCGTTGTGTTCGGGTCGGTCGCGCAGCGCATGGGCCTCGGCCAGTTATTCGTCGACGTCTCGACAATCATCGCCGGCCGCTTCATGGGCGGGCCGGCGAAGATCTCGGTGGTCTCGTCGGCCCTGTTCGGCACCATCTCGGGCTCGGCGGTCGCAAACGTCGTTGCGACCGGTTCGCTCACCATTCCGAATATGAAGCGACACGGCTATCCGGGCTATTTCGCCGGCGGCGTCGAAGCCGCGGCCAGCGCCGGCGGCCAGGTGACGCCGCCGATCATGGGCGCTGCGGCCTTCATCATGGCCGAGTACCTGAAGATGCCCTACAGCCACATCGCGCTCGCCGCCGTCGTGCCGGCGGCGATGCACTATCTCGGCGTGATGGTGATCGTCCACTTCGAGGCGAAGCGCCTCGGGCTCAAGGGCCTCGAACGCCACGAGATGCCGCGCCTCGGCCCCGTGCTGGCGCGCGGCTGGCCGGCCGTGCTGCCGCTAGCGGTCTTGCTCTACGTCCTCTTCTCGGGGTTCACACCCTACATGGCCGCGTTCTGGGGTATCACCACGGCGATCCTCGTCGGCCTCGTCAATCCGATGCGCCGCGTGCACTGGCGCGAGTTCGCCGACGCTTTGCACGAGGGTGCTCGTGGCGCGCTCGCGGTCGGCGCCATCTGCGCTGCGGTCGGCATCGTCATTGGCGTCATTTCGCTGACGGGCCTCGCCTTCCGTCTCGGCTTCATGGTGACGGGCGCGGCGCAGGATCTCGGCAAGATTGTGCACGCCGGCCTTGCGTTCGTGCCCTGGGAGCTCTTCACGCTTCAGGACATCACACTGTTCCTGTCGATGGTATTCATCGCTGTCGCGTGCATCCTGATGGGTGCCGGCGTGCCGACGACGGCCCTCTACATCATGCTGGTGACGGTCGCCCAGCCGGCGTTTACGAACCTCGGCGTGCCGCCACTCGCGACGCACATGTTCGTGCTCTTCTACGGCATCATCTCCGAGGTCACGCCGCCGGTCTGCACGTCTGCCTATGCCGCGGCGGCAATCGCCAACTCCAATCCATGGAAGACGGGATTCGCGGCCTTCAAACTGTCGAACGCCAAGATCATGGTGCCGTTCGTGTTCTGCTACTCGCCGGTGATGCTGCTCGTGCTGCCGGGATGGAACTGGCCGGAATTCCTCGAGACGACGCTGACGTGCGCGCTGGGCACATTCATGCTCGGCGTGGCCTTCGTCGGCTACGGCTGGGCACCCATGCCAATGCTCTTCAGAGCATTGCTCGGCGTCGGCGGTGTGTTTATGGCGCAGCCGTCCCGCACGGCAGAGTTGGTTGGCCTCGCTCTTGCCGCCTTACCTGCATTGCAACAGTCGCTCGCATTGCTCCGGCTTCGACGTTCGGCGTAGTCCCGACGCTACTGTTTGCCTGTTTGCCGAGCGCACGGAGCCTTTGCGCAATTGACACGTCGCGCAGTCGCCGACGTGTGGGAGTCAATCGCGCTTTGCTCCAACATCGGAGCGCTTAAGCAATTCTCGTTCGATCACCTGCGCCGCCTGGACGAGCTGCGACAACGGCAAGCCGACCGCGAAGCGGGCACCGTCTACCAATAGCCAAGGCTGATAGTGGTCGCCGTCCCCGCTGTGCACGTAGGTCACGCCACCCACGTTGTGCCGGTAGATGGATCAGTCAAAATCCATGTCTGTACGTTCTCCGTACGGATGCTTAAAGCGGACGGCCCATGTAGATCCTGAGGTCGGGTGTCCTTGCCCACAGAGGCGCCATCGATCCCGAAAAGGCGGAAAGGTCGCGCTCAGATGCTCTGATCCCCCAACGCGACCTTTCCTGAGCAGATCAAGCCCTGACTAAAGAAGCCGGGGCGCCTGCTCTTTCTATTGTCGAAGAGGGAGGGCACCGATACGCTCGAACCACCCGGGTTGAAATAGTGAAATTATGCCCGTTGACCATCCCCCGTCCGGGGGAGTTTGGAGTAGGCGCTTCCGGGCGCGGAGCCGGTGTTATGTCGATGACAACTTGAGGCGATCGGAGGACGCCGACGGAATCGTCATCCCCGACGGCACGCGGCTGGTCATCGTGGTGAAGACCATGAGAATGAGCGCGTGCAGGTCGAGTTTTCAGTCGACGGCAAAGTGATGCGTGCGTGGGTTGACGCTGCACACTTCGAGAAGATCCAAAACAACTAAGCGCGTCGGTCATGATAACGCGCTTTGTCAAAGTCGAGAGTCGCTCCCGTCGCGCTGAAGCAGCGTCACTGTTTGTTTGATAGCCGCCATCCGCGATAAGACGCGAAGGGTCAACGTCTACCGGGGTTGGCGCGATGTGAATGTCCGCTCGCCACCCAAGAGGCTCCGTCGTGCGTGCGACGCGCTGGGCCAGAAGCAGACGAACCCCGTCTATCAGGTCGGTGCGCCGCACAAAGTTGTGTCATCCCAATTGCGGAAGTCGACCGACCAAAGATCGGCGGCAATGGTGTTGCCGCCGACCAACGTCTGTTGTTGAGGGTATCGCGTTGGTCTCTCAGTTATCGATCTTCTCGCCGATCTCAATGGCATCGTCGACCTCGATGCCTAGATAACGCAAGGTGCTCTCGATGTTGGAATGCCCGAGTAAGAGTTGCACAGCTCCGAGATTCCCCGTCCGCCGACGGCGGATGAGGCGGCCCAACGGGTCATCATCAAGATCGTAGAGTTCGGAAAATCGACGCCACCTTGACGTCGTTTGACACTGTCTCGTGACTGGCTCAGGAGCGAGCGGCCGACACAACGGAGTGCGCGTCGGCTGGCCCGGCGAACAGAATCATGTCTTCGAGCGCGCCAGAACGGTCTCGATGACGCGCGCTTCGTCGGCGTCTGGATCAGGGACCATCGCTTCGGCGAACCACGCGACAGAGGCTCTGCCGAGCGGGGCATCCACGCCCAGGGCGGCTGCCAGCGCCGCTCCGTAGCTGGCATCCTTGTGACGCAGGCCGGCGGTGAACGTCGGATCTGTGAACTCGCGTCGCGCCATGCGGGTCACGTGATAGACCACCTGCCTACTCGCCGCCGCGCTGTCCGAGATGGCCTCTATCACTGCCTCGCGGTCGAGCCCAAGCCGCTCGGTCAGCGCCAACCCCTCCGCCAGAGCCGCGATCTGTACGGACCCCATCAGGTTGATCATAAGTTTGTACGCGGTACCGCTGCCAGGCGGCCCGAAGTGCCGGATCGTCGTCGCGATGGGATCGAGCAGCGGGCGGGCGGCGTCGAGATCCGCCTTGTCCGCGCCAACGAGAAGAGTGAGCTTGCCAGCAGCAGCAACGTTGGGTCGGCCGGTGACGGGGCAGTCGAGAAACCGCAAGCCCCGCTGGCCGGCCTCTTGCGCCAAGGCAATTACGAGCCCGCGCGACAGCGTCGAGCATTCGATGGCAAAGGCGCCGGGCTTTGCCGTGCCGAGTACGCCGTCCGGCGCTCGCCAAACTCGCTCCGCAGCGTCATCGTCGGCAAGCATGGTGAAAATCGCGTCGGCTTCTTGCGCCGCGGCCGCAGGGGTCGCTGCGAGCATTGCCCCGGACGAGACCAGCGCCGCCGCCTTCTCGGGGCTTCGATTCCATACGCTGACACGATGGTTGGCCGCCAATAGGCGCGCGGCCATACCTTGCCCCATCCGTCCGAGCCCGATGAAACCGATCTTCGACATGTTGAGGGCCCCTTCATCGATGGTTGATTTCAGGTATCAGCCCAGCGCCACGACGGCGGTGCGTCACCCGAAGCGAGATACCACGATGCGAAAGCGTGTCGGTCAAGTGCAATGCAGTCGACGATGAGCCGTGGGCGAGTTGTGGCAAACTTCAAGGCGCGCTGGCTCGTTGTGATGAGCCGATCACAAACGCTTAACGGGGACGCGGCGCGCGGCTAACATGCCCTGCCCAGTGGCTTGAGGAGTAGAACGCGATGCCGAGCCTGCATAGCCGACCGCTGCTCATGGTACACGGTACGCTGGGCGATCAGCGGAGCTTTGCCGCACAGATGGCCCCTCTCGCTGCAGCGGGCTTCCATGTCATGGCTCTGTCCATGCGCCATTGCTGGCCCGGGAACTGGCCGGCTGAGGGTGGGGACTTCCGCATCGACACGCATGTCGCCGACGTCGCTGCTTTCATCAACGCCCTGCGAATGGGGCCGGTGGCGCTGCTGGGCCATTCCCGGGGCGGGCATATCGCAATACGCGTCGCCGAACGCCATCCGACACTGCTGCGGGCGCTGATCCTGGCCGAACCCGGCGGTGAGCGTGATGAAAGTCTCGGCGGCAAGCCCGCCTCGGCAGAGCAAGCCAGTGCATTCACGGCAGCCGCTGATTTGGTCGCAGCGGGTGACGAGGAGGGCGGGCTGAAGGTCGTCGCCGAGCACACGGGCGGGCCTGGCGCCTGGGAGCGCCGTCCGGAGGAGCGCAAGGCGATCAGTCGCGCCAATGCGCGCACCATGCTAGGGCAGCGGAACGAGCAGCGTAGCCCTTATTCCCGCGCGAATGCCGTGACTATCCGCACGCCGACTCTATTTCTCTACGGCGCCAACACCCGTCCGAACTTCGTAGCGAATGTCGAAGCGTTGTCAGGCGCAATCGCAGGTTCGAAAGTGGTGGCGATCCCCAACGCGACGCACGGCCTTACCTATGAGAACCCGACGGACTTTAACGCGGCGGTCGTCGGATTCTTGCGGGCGCTCTGAGCGTGGCGAGTGCAGCGGGGTCGGTTATTGCAGTCGACAACTCGGCGGAGCGAAAATCAGCAGTCTTGCGAGCTTCCTGAGCGGCAATGCTATGCTTTGATACTCAGCGAGTGCTCGGAGCGGCGCACTAGGAAGGAACAGGATCGTGGCAGACAAGGTCGGGGCGCCAATGCCCACGTGCCGGCTCTGCAGGCGTTGCCGAATTTTGAGCTAAAGGCGGTGTGCACCGCGCACGCGGAGACTGCAAAGGCCTCAGCGGAGAAATTCGGCGCTGACTTAGCTTTCCACGACATCAACCAGATGGCGGCGCATCCGGATGTCGACCTCGTCACGGTCGTCGTCCGCGTGCCCTGGCACAAGCAACTGGTCATGGCCGCCATTGGAGCGGGGAAGCCAGTCTTCTGCGAATGGCCACTTGGCGCTGATCTGGCCGAGGCGAAGGAGATGGCGGACGCCGCAAAGGCCGCGAGGCTGCCAACTCTCGTGGGCCTCCAGGCGCAAAGCGATCCGGCTGTCATGCACGCCCACGATCTCGTCGCCAATGGCGAGATCGGCGACATCGTTTCCGTCAACATGAGGGTCATAATCGACTCGATTCCCACGCGTGGTGACGGCCGCATCTGGCAGGGCATTCGAATGAACGGCGCCAACCCGATGACCATTCCTGGCGGGCATGCGATCGATGCCATGTGTCATATCCTCGGCGAGTTCGCTGAAGTCAGCGCGCGGGTCACGACACGGATCAACATGTGGAAGCACGAGGTGACGGGCGACGACTTCCCCGTCGACGCGCCGGACACCGTCTCGGTCGTGGGTGTACTTCGGAACGGCGCCGAGGTCTCCTGGCAGGTGGCGAGTGTGCCCCACCATGCAAGCGGCATACGGATGGAAGTCTACGGCCGCAAGGGTACGCTGGTGTTGACCTCGAAATCGGTCAACATTGGGCCGAGCCAGCTCCAGCTTGGCATCGGCAAGGGCGAAATGAGGACAATCGTCTCGCCAGCGAGCTATCGGCTCGCACCGGCGGACATGGCCCAGAGTCCGGCGATCAACGTGGCCCAGGCCTACGCCCGCTACGCCGCGGCGATGAAAGCGGGGCACGTGCCCGCGCCCGACTTCGACCACGCCGTCGTCCGCCATGCGCTGATTGACGCACTCGAGCGATCGCACGCAGAGGGCAGGGTCATCAAGCTGGGTTAGTTACAGAGCCAGCGGGGCACCTTGCTACTCTAGATCGCGCCGGGCAAGCCGATGCAGAACGGCTTCGTCGAGGGCTTCAACGGGCGCCTACGCGACGAGCTGCTGAACGAGACGATGTTCCGGAGCCTGGCGCACGCCCGCGAGGTGCTGTCGGACTGGCGGACCGACTACAATGGAGAGCGACCACACACGAGCCTCGACGGGCTCACGCCGAACGAGTTTGCACGACGGTTCCGCGTCGGACCATAACCAGAACGGCCTCCAGTTAAGAGCGAGTACCTTCAGGGGGCAAGCTCAATCGCGCCAAAAGGACAGTCAGATTGCGACAACGCCTCAAGAGGCGAATGAGCGAAGATCTTTTTACGACGCGCCGAAGTCGCTGAAGCCACGCTCGTTCCTATTCTCCCCAGGTCCGAACCAGCACTCGCATCCAATTCTCGAAGCAGATCTTCTCGATCAGCGCGTCATCGAATTGGCGCGCGCGCATTGCGGCCACTAGATTTGGGAGACCGGCCGCCGATTGGATTGCCTCTGGAATCATTGCGCCATCGAAGTCCGAGCCGAGGCCGACACCATCCTCGCCGAGTCGGTCTACCAAGTAGGCGATGTGATCGACGACGGTGTCGAGCGGCGTGGCGGCTATCCGGCGGCCGTCCGTTCTTAGGAAACTCACCGCATAGTTGACGCCGACCAAACCGCCTGTCTCTCGTATGGCCGCGAGTTGTTTGTCTGTCAGATTGCGCGACGAGGCGCAGAGTGCGTGGGCGTTGGAATGCGTCGCGATCAGGGGTGCATTCGAGAGCTTAGCGATGTCCCAGAATCCCTTCTCGTTCATATGCGAAAGGTCGATTAGAATGCGCATCTCATTGCAGCGCTTGATCAGCTCCTTGCCCAGATTGGTAAGGCCATCGCCTGTGTCCGGCGACGAAGGATAGCGAAACGGCACGCCGTGGCCGAAGATGTTGGATCGGCTCCATACCGGGCCGAGCGAGCGCAGGCCGGCGGCATAAAGCACGTCCAGCATCTTGAAATCGGCATCGAGCGCCTCGCAGCCTTCTATGTGAAGCACCGTCGCATGTGCGCCGACTTCCTTTGCTGCACGGATATCGGCGACCGAGCGGGCAACGCGCACACGGCCATCTGAGCGTTGGGCAATGCGCAATAGCAAAGAGGCCATCTCGATAGTCGCCCGTTGAGCATGTGTCATCTCAGGCGGTGCAGGCACAGGTATGTCGTAGGGCACGGTATCGACCGGCGCAGTGGTCGACTGTTTGCTCTCTGAGGGGACGAAGATCGCATACAGTCCGCCGATCAGGCCTCCCGCTTGCGCGCGCGGTAGGTCGAGCTGGCCTCTCGATTCACCTTCCAAGAAAGCCGCGACGCTGTCGTTGTCCTGCCGCCAAAGGCGCAGGAGCACGTCGTTGTGACCATCGAAGGAATGCATTGAGATAGTAGCCTTTGGAAGTGTTGATCCACATGGTTTCTTGCGTTCCGAGCTGACCTTTAGCAACCGTTTTTGCTCGCTAAGAAGATAGGCTGCTTGCCGATCATCTCGACATGGCCGTAGTTAAAGGCACCGGTGAATTCGGCATTGGTCCTTCTGCGGGCGCCTATCGTCGTCCGTTAAGTACATGGTGTTGAAGCTCGGAACCAGAGTGTCCGAGAGATAGGAGTCGTTGTTTCGGTACCCCCTGCTGTGGGAATTGTAGGTCGGGACATGGCTCAACTGGTGGCTCGCTGGTGTCCGGCCAATGTCTGCCGTTGGAAGCAAAGCTGCGATCTAAAATCGATTATGCTGTGTCTGATAACAATTGGGCAACGAGGTCAGCTTTCTCTGCAGCGCGTTCAATGACGCGTCCCACATGCTGCAATTGCTCGGGGCCGCTATGGGTCAACCTCGACCGGCATTGGTGCTTTGTGAATGTCTGCTCGCCACCCAAGAGGCTCCGTCGTCGAGGAGACGCGCTGGGCCACTTGCAGACATGCTGGTTGGACTGGTTTTCCAGCCGCCTGGATCATCGCTCGATCCCAATAGCCGCCATCGTGTTCAGGGCGACCGATACGCAACCTAGTTTCAGTTCATGTCCGCTGCTGAAGGAACAGCGGCAACGTTGGCGGAGCGGAATGGGCGTCCCCGCCGTTAAGTTGGGGTCAGTACCCAAGCAGGAAGGGGTTCTGCCCGCCGCGCTTCCAGCCTTCCTCAGTCAGCAGCATGTCGAGACCGACGCTTGCGACGTCGTCGCAAAGTGGCTCGAGTGCAGCGTTCTTCACGGGATAGACGATCTTCACGTAGCAACGGCAGCTCTCGCAGGTCTCCGCCTTGACCGTGTCACCTTGACCTTCGATCGAGCGGAAGCTCACGCCTTCGGGCGTCCCACAGAGCACGCACGTCACGCGGATCACATTCCACATTGTCGCGCAGAGGCCGCAGGTGCAGTAGCGCGTGTTGTAAGCCTGCGGCCATCCGACGACGGCGCTCACCATCGGCGGACTACCGCACGTAGGACAGGCCGCAGTGGCGACGGGCTTCAGATCCTTGGCATCGAGCATCGCAGCGAGGCGCGCGAAGTGTACCTGCAGGCCTGCGAGCACGAGCACTTGCGAGGCCACGTCCTGCGGGGGCGTGGCGTTCTTGAGCACAGCCGCGATGACCTCAATCCCGCGCTCCGCAAGCATTCGGTGTAACGCGACGACAGAGGCGGCGGTCGCATCAAGAAGCGGGGCGGCTGCGAGGCGGATCGCGAGTTGCTCGACAGTCGCAAGCATAAGAGCGTCGGGTTCGAGCTGCGCGCGCGCGAGTGGGGGCATGCCGTGCGCGAGCGACTGAGCCATGCGCTCTGCAGGCGGCAGCAGCGGCGCGGGCAAGTCAGCAACGATCTCGTGCTGCGCAGTCGCCAGCACACCGAGGAACTCGAGGTAAGGCGCAAGCTCGTGGCCCGGTGCAAGCGCTCGAAAGCGCTCGGCACGCGCGAGAAACAACTGCGACAGATCCGGGAGCACGACGAAGGGAGGCTTCGCCTGCTCCCCGATATTCGTCATGTCGGCTTCGATGCGCCGTCCACCAGGCATGGGTGCCTCTGCATGGAGCAAACAAAATGAGGGCTCTTCCTGCGCGCCAAAGCGGTTAGAAGAACCCTCGTCGCCTATTCGGCAGGGGTCACGCGCGGGCGCTCGACCTCACCCTCGCCGACTTCTTTGCGGAGCCACTTACGGTGATGCCGCCAACCCCAGCCGCCGGTGACGAACCCGCGGGTCATGGCGCTGATCGTGCCGCGCACCCAGATTGCCGCATACACGTGGACGATCCAGATCGTGATCGCCAGTACGGCGGCACCGGCATGAATGAGGGCAGCCATACGAAGTTGAGTGATGGTCGCCTTGAAGCCGAACAGTCCCTCGACATAAGCGAGACCCGGCTCCCACAGGCCGAGGCCCGTGATGAAAAGCACGGCCACCAGCACGGACTGCGACCAAAAGACGAACTTCTGGCCGGCATTGTACTTGCCGATCTCCGGCAAGTACTCGTCATTGCCTTTCAGGACGTAGCGGATGCGTGCGAGCCAGATCCAGTCCGTGCGCTCGGGCAAATTTTGCGCGAAGAAGCGCAGGAAGAGCCCGAGGAAGGCGATAACCAGCACCACGCCGATCCATGGATGGAGCCAGCGCACCGTGGCACCACCGCCGAACATTGTGCTCAGCCAGAAGAGACTCGGATGGAAGAGCGAGAGCCCGCTCAGCAGCAACAGCACGAAGCTGATCGCCACAATCCAATGATTGATGCGGGCACTTCCCGAATAGCGACGCACACGCAGGTGTGCGCCGCTGCCGTCATCGTGTGTGCTCACGACTTGCCTCCTTCGGCCAACTTCTCCGCGTTCTCCTCATCCTCGGGAGTGACGCGGTTGGGGCCCTGCAGCAAGTGATGGATAACGCCGGCCGCCGCTGTCAGGCCGATCAGGGCGAGCCCCGCGTACTTACCGACGCCCTTCCAGGCTTCGACGATCGGACTGATCCGCGGGTTCTCCGGTAGACCCGCGTAGAGCTGCGGCGTGTCGGCATGGTGGAGCACGTACATGACGTGCGTGCCCTGCACGCCCGGCGGATCGTAGAGCCCCGCTTTGTCGAAGCCGCGCGACTTCAAGTCGGCGATGCGCTTCGCCGCCCAGGTTTTCATCTCGTCCTTGGTGCCGAAGACGATCGCCTGAGTTGGACAGGCTTTCTGGCAGGCCGGACCCTGGCCAACGGCAACACGGTCAGAGCAGAGCGTGCACTTGTAGGCCTTGTGGTCCGCGCGTGAGATGCGGGGAATGTTGAAGGGACAGCCCTTCACGCAATACCCGCAGCCGATACAGTTCTCCTTCACGAAGTCGACGATGCCGTTGGAGTCCTCGCAATGCATGCAGCCGTCCTTGCGGATCAGCCACTCGAGATTGCCGCTCTCCGGGTTCTCGTACTCGGTGTAGCGCATCAGCGTCCAGCTGTTGGGCGTGAGGTCGTGCGGGTTGTCATAGACACCCACGTTGACGCCAACTTCCTCCTTGAGCTGGTTCCACTCGAGGCACGCCGTCTGGCACGCCTTGCAGCCGATGCACTTCGACACGTCGATCAGCTTGGCGACCTCGGTCTGCCGCTTGGCAGGCGGTGTCACCGTGGATGCCGACCGGCGCATCAGATCCTTGTCGCCAAACCTGGCGGCGGACTTCTCGGTGGTGGGATTGGGGATTGCTGGAAACATTATCTTGCTCTCCCCTATGCCACAGGCCCGACGATGGGCTCTACGTTGACGAGGAACGCCTTGTACTCCGGCGTCTGCGAGTTGGCGTCACCGACCGGTGGCGTCAGCCCGTTGATCGGGTTGGCCTTGCGGGCCACACCGATGAAGCCGAAATTGAGTGGCAGTCCGACGGTGTGAACGGTCCTGCCGTCGATCGTCAGCGGTTTCAGGCGCTTCGTCACGACAGCCTTGCCCTTGACCGAGCCGCGCTTCGACCACACGCGCACCCAGCCGCCATGCTTGATGTCCTTCTCGGCTGCAAGCTGCTCGGACATCTCCACGAAGAACTCGGGCTGCACGACCGCATTCATGTGCACGCCCTTGGTCCAGTAGTGGAAGTGCTCGACGAGGCGAT
>LNFM01011742.1_pt1 | contig 11792 bp, 12 predicted proteins | sample 596031 | NCBI WGS metagenome assembly LNFM01 (sample SAMN04254537, study PRJNA301005) | activated carbon metagenome | isolation source: dual media filters at the Ann Arbor, Michigan drinking water treatment plant | place: USA: Ann Arbor | reverse complement strand
GCGCTGTGTACGGAGCGCTCGTTGAGCTGGAAGCATTGTTGGATGCCCTCATGCCACGTCCAATTTCTCATACCGAAGATACCGATCTGGATGGTGTAAAAGAAGCTTATCACCAAAATGGCATACTTCAAGCGGTCGTAAAACTGGATAGTTTTGCCAGTATTTGTGAATTGGATGCTTACCGGCTGAAACATAACTTCGGCGATACACTGCGCTGTCAGGTCGAACACTATTACCAAAAAATTCAACCGGGTGAGCTTCAGGTATCCAACCATGCTGCCTCGGGAATTGCTTCGGCGCATGACAGAATCAGCTATAAGCACGAGATTAGCGCAGAAGATATCGAAGCGGACGACCACCCCAGAAGTTTGTTCGTAGATCGTCTGGATGGCACGTTTATCACCTATCGATCCAAAGCAGCAGCACTTGAAAATAACCACTTTCAATCCGAAAACACCGCGTATCCGATTCACAAACACATCCTGCTTGACAATAATCAACTACAAGTCGCCTATCGTTTTACCGCCAAAATGGCGCAAGTGTTCAGTACCGAAATTAATCTCGCTATGCCAAGTTGCGATGGAATGGGCGGACGTTATATTTACCGGGGAGAAATTCCGGGCGGTTTCGGACAAGTGCTTGAACTGGCAGGTTTGACTGAAATAACACTGGACGATGATACGTTAGGCGGCAGCATCGTACTCAAAACCTCCTCCCCTGTGACGTTTATTGCACAACCGCACTTCTCGGTATCACAATCCGAGAGCGGGTTTGAGAAAATTATGCAGGCAACTACGCTCTTGTTGGAATGGCCGATCACGGCTCAAGAATTGGTTATCACACTGGAAATCAATGCAAGGGAAATTTAGCCGTGCGGTATGAGAAACTAATCCAGCGATTACCCACTTTAGATTCATGATCCTCAGCGATTAAAACAAACCTATGTTATCTCTTACTCAATCACCTGCTTGGCTTGCCTTACAAGCACATCAACCTGTCATGGCACGACAACATTTGCGTGCGTTATTTCACAACGATCCGCAGCGCTTTGAAAAATTTTCTCTCGTTTTCAATGATATTCTGATCGATTTTTCGAAACAGTCAATCACTCGTGAAACGATAGATTTACTGCTGGCGCTGGCTCATCAACAACAACTGCCCAACTGGATTACGCACATGTTCTCGGGAGAGAAGATCAATTCAACGGAACACCGTGCCGCACTGCATATTGCGCTACGTGGCGAACAACCCATTGAAGTGGATGGCGTAGCGATCATGCCTGAGATTAAGCGGGTATTGAAACAGATGGAACGCTTTTCAGGCGCCATACACAGTGGCGCGCACAGAGGCTATACCGGAAAAATTTTTACCGATATCGTTAATATTGGCATCGGCGGCTCGGATCTCGGCCCGGTAATGGTGACCGAAGCGCTCAAACCCTATCAATTAAACGGCATCACACCACATTTTGTCTCAAACATTGATGGCTCGCAGCTAACCGAAACGTTGCGGCATCTTGATCCAGCCACAACATTGTTTGTGATTGCCTCGAAAACATTCACCACGCAAGAAACGCTCACCAATGCAAATTCTGCGCGACAATGGTTTCTGGCTCATGGTGGCAGTGAAAAAGATATCGCGCTGCATTTTGTCGCAGTATCCACTAACCGTTCCGCCGTGGAGAAATTCGGCATTAATCCGGATAACATGTTTGAGTTCTGGGATTGGGTGGGCGGGCGCTATTCATTATGGTCAGCAATTGGCTTACCGATTGCTTTGGCTGTCGGCATGGACAATTTTTATTCGTTGCTTGCGGGCGCCCACGAAATGGATCAGCATTTTGCCACAGCCCCGTTCGCTGAAAACCTCCCGGTTATGCTGGGTTTGATCGGTATCTGGCAAATTAATTTTTTCGGTACGTCAGCGCATGCAGTGCTGCCGTACGATCAGTCCATGCACCGTTTCCCCGCCTATTTACAACAATTGGAAATGGAGAGTAATGGCAAGCGCATTACCCGTGATGGAGAAGCTGTTGATTATGCGACCGGAGCAATTGTTTGGGGCGAACCGGGAACCAACGGCCAACATGCTTTTTACCAGCTATTGCATCAAGGGACACAAACTGTTCCGGCTGATTTCCTGGCCCCTTGCCAAAGCCATCATCCGCTGGCGCAACATCACCGCATATTATTGGCCAATTTCTTTGCCCAGACTGAGGCATTGATGGCTGGTAAGAATGAACAGGAAGTGCGTGCTGAATTGGTATCACAAGGGTTAAGCGGTGAGTCTCTGGAACAGCTATTGCCGCATAAAGTTTTCCCCGGAAATCGTCCGACCACTTCCATTTTGTTCAAAAAACTCGACCCTAAAACATTGGGCGCGCTCATTGCACTGTACGAGCATAAAGTTTTTGTGCAAAGCGTGATCTGGAACATCAATCCATTTGACCAATGGGGCGTGGAACTGGGCAAACAACTGGCCGGAAAAATCCTGACCGAATTGGAGCAAGAAGCCCCAGTGGCTTCGCATGATGCTTCCACTAACGGCTTGATCAATTATTTCAAAGCAAATCAGTAAACATACCTCCATGCTGTCATCCCAAGAACTCCGCGTTCTGTTTATTACTTCTGAAGTTTTTCCTTTGTGCAAAACCGGCGGCCTGGGCGATGTCAGTGCGGCACTCCCGGCAGCACTACGGTCACTGCAAAACGATGTAAGGCTTCTGCTACCGGGCTACCCGAAAGTTCTAGCCGGTGTTAAATACAAGTCCAAAGTGACCGAGTTCAATACCCTGCCGCAATTTCCGCCCGCCACACTGCTCTCAGCGCGCTTATCGCTGAGCAAGTCCGAAAATATTCCAGTCTTTGTGATTGACTGCCCAGGGTTATATCACCGCGAAGGCGGCCCTTATATGGATACGCTTGGGCGCGACTGGCCGGATAATGCATTACGTTTTGGCTTACTGTCGAAAATTGGCGCGATCCTATCCAGCGACGCCAGCCCAATTGCCTGGCGCCCGCATATTGCGCATTGTAATGATTGGCAAAGCGGCCTCACGCCGGCTTATTTGCATTATCATTCCGGGAAAAAAGCAACCACGCTGATGACGATCCACAACCTCGCATTTCAGGGTATCTTTCCACCGGGCAGTGTCATCCAGTTAGGCTTACCTCCGGAGAGCTTCGATGTCAACGGTGTTGAATATTACACCAACATGTCATTTCTCAAAGCAGGACTCTATTATGCCGACCATATCACCACAGTCAGTCCCAATTATGCCGAGGAAATTCAAACCGAACCACTGGGTTTTGGTCTGCAAGGATTACTGGCAACGCGCCGACGCCATCTTACCGGCATTATCAATGGCATCGATACCCGGGAATGGGATCCTGCGACAGATCCCCATTTGGTGAAAAACTACACCAGCAAGAAATTATCCGATAAAGCCGCGAATAAAAGCGCTTTACAACAGCAGATGGGGTTAGCAGTTGATGCCGATATCCCGTTATTCGGCGTAGTCAGCCGTTTGAATCACCAGAAAGGCACCGATCTGCTGATACAGATCGCATCCCAACTGGTAAAAATACCCGCCCAACTGGTTGTACTCGGCAGCGATCATGCTGAACTGGAACACCAATTATCCACATTGACTCAAGCTTATCCCGGTGCAATAGCCGTCCGTATCGGTTTTAATGAAGCCTTATCGCATTTGATTGAAGCAGGCGCAGATTGCTTCCTGATGCCATCGCGCTTTGAACCGTGTGGTTTGAATCAAATGTATAGCCAGCATTACGGCACGCCACCCATAGCCCATGCCACCGGCGGTCTGTTAGATACAGTAGTGGATTACACGCCGGCAAAGCTTGCCGACGGAAGCGCCAGCGGCTTTTTATTTTACCCAATGACCGCCGACAATCTGCTGAGCACAATAAAACGCGCGGCACTCGCTTATCAGAATAAAAAAGTCTGGCAACGCTTGCAGAAAAACGGTATGGCAAAAGATTTCAGTTGGCACGCCAGCGCAGCGGCTTACCGGGAAATCTATTTGTCGTTGTTATCCTGATCCCAGGATCCTGACTACTCGTAATAATGCCATCAACGCATGCAGTACAAGGCAGCTATCAATCAAGCGCTTCCACATTAAAAGCACCGCACATGGATAGATCGGATTCATTAACGGCAGGAAGCTGCGCCGCCAGAGCACGCAGTGCCGTGCGCAAACCTTCTTCCAAAACCGGATGATAAAACGGCAGACGCAACAACTGCTGCACTGTGAGCGAGCGATCGATAGCTAACGCCAGCAGATGTGCCATATGCTCGCCAGCAGGTGCGCACATTTCCGCACCCAATAACCGGCCGCTTACCGCGTCGGCATAAAGACGCTGAATACCCTTGTTCCGCTGGCCGGCACGCGCCCGCCCCTGGCGGTCAAAATGTACTTCTCCAACCAGAATCTTTGCAGGGTCAAGTGCCTGAAAGCGACTGCCTACGACTGCGATGTTCGGGTCGGAAAAAACAATGGCCAGTGGTGTCCGGCGAGTAAAACAAATCGGATTAGGGCGCGTGGCATTAAGCCCTGCAATGTATCCTTCATCGGCAGCTTCATGCAGCAGCGGCACTTGGTCATTCGCGTCACCCGCCATGAATACCGGTAGATTGGCCACTTGCATGGTACCTGGATTTATAGGCGGCATGCCGTGTTGATCGAGCGAGACTCCCAGTGCCTCGAGACCCAGATTGTCGATATTCGGACGACGCCCTAACGCCGCAAGCACACAATCGACCACCACTTCTATCTTTCCGGCACGTACCTGCACGCCTTCTCCCAGCCTGCTTAACTCGGCTTTCTCACCCAGATGCAGAGGAAATTCCCTCCCTAGCAGATCTGTCGCCACTGCAATCACCTGAGGGTCTGTTAATCCAGCGATCGCTTGGCTACCGCCAAATGCCACCACCTTAATACCAAGCCGGGAAATAGCCTGCGCCATCTCAGCACCAATGGGTCCCATTCCCACTACTGCCATGCGTGCGGGCAGAGTCTCCTGCTCAAACAAAGTATCCGTTGTGAGCAGCCGATTCCCCAATGAATTCCAGGGTGCAGGTACAATCGGACGCGATCCGGTAGCAATAATAATTTTGTGCGCACGCAATTCCTCACCATTGACTTCCAATCTATCCGGCGCAAGCAGACGCACACGCCCGGAAATGGCTCTTTCGCCCAATTCTTCTGTCGTTTTTACTGTACTGGCAACAAAATCATCGCGCAACCGCCGCACACGCCGCAGCACGGCAGGAATATCAAGCGTGAGCTGATCGGCACCGCGAATACCGAATTCTTCAAAAGCACTGCGACGATGAAAGGCATTGGCCGCTTCGATCAGCGTCTTGGATGGCATACAACCCACCCGGGCACAGACAGTACCCCAAGGCCCATCATTAATAATCACAAAGCGTTGCGTGTATTTTCTTACCTCTCGCAGCGCGGCCAAACCTGCGCTACCTGCTCCAACGATAATCACATCCAGTATTTCATTCATAGCAATTTCCTCCGGTGATGACGGCAATTCAGTACTGTGCCCGTTTGTAGTTCATGGTTCCGGTGTTCCCGTATCTTGATTTCCCAGATCCAAATCAGTACGTGCTCCAGCGGCAAGTGCCTGGTACTTTGCTTTGAAAGCATCGAGGTTTTCTTCTTCAAGCTCCTCCAGATCAAGCAAAGCGTTGTGCGCACCCTGAGTCGCACGGATCAACTCATCCAGCTTTACCTGGATCGCTTCGGTATCGCGATTCTGTGTATTCTGGATCAAGAAGACCATCAAGAACGTGATTATCGTAGTCCCTGTGTTGATGACCAACTGCCAGGTGTCACTGAAATCAAACATGGGGCCTGTGATGACCCAGACAACAATGATTGCGACAGCCAAAGTGAACACGCGCGGACGGCCGCAAAAATGGGCTGCCGCCTTTGCAAACTGGGAGTACCAGGTAGCGCTACGCATACGATATTTCTCCTTCGGCATTTAGCCGGCACTGGAAGATCAGTGTACATCGTTGTAGAGAACTACATCTCTGATTTGGCATTCGATTCTGGTTCATTCTTGCTCGCACCTCGAATGTTCAGAAATGCCAATGCGATCTGCAAAACAACGAGTGCATGCGCATGGGCATTCCATCCCCAGACTAGCCAGAGACTGTTACTGAGCAAAGAACACCAGAAACCGAATTTACGCCTGCGCTTGTCCTGGGAAGCAATCAGCCATACGGCGATTATTGTAACGATCATTGCAGGCCATTGGAGCTGATGTAGATAATCCATCGATTTGACTAAATACAATGCCGAAACTGGAGGTCATCGATGGATTTCACTCCACAATTCAACCTAATAAGGCCTGGTGTCAGCCATTTTTCGGCAGCTCTCCGCACATTCTCGGCAGGCCTTGACGCAATCTTCCATGCCGCCGATCTGTTCGCAACTCTTGGCGCAAGCGTCGCAAATCTCGCCACAGGCAACGCAAACCTTCTGATGAAAGATCGAACCACTTAACATTAAGTTGGCTGAAACCTGACAGATTTCTACGCAATCGATCATGAGGCGAAAATGACCTGCTTCGACGTGTTTTCCGCCTACCACAAGACAATGAGTCATTGCGGTATGCAAGCAGGTTTGGTGGCAGTGACTGCACGCATCTATGCACGCCTGCATGTTGGTATCGTTCATGTTGTATTCTCCAGTAAAGTAATGTACGAAGCGATTTGCATTCAGTGCAGCTTGCTTGAAAGAAAAAGCTACAGACATGAGTTGCAATTAAGCAAAAGATACGGGGCGAGAAAAGAAGCGTCTGTACGCTATCGCACTTTGAGCGATCACACAGATTTATGCTAGCATCTGGACTATCAAAAGATTTTCTTAAAAGATCAACGATTTCCAGACGAATTGACGATGCAGATCAAGGCCGGAATAATTTGGATAATCATTATGCCATCGATCGAAAAAGCCTCCTCCAAAATACAGAATGTGATCTGTAATCGCCTGCATTCTATTGAACAGCAGCTCTGCCGATTCCTGCTGATCATTAGCGACATCTGCAAACAAAACAACCATTCATATGACGCACGAGCGCATCTCCAACGTGCTAGGTGTGCGCCGTGAAAGTGTATCCGCTGCGGCCGCACAACTTCAAGACGAAGGATTGATCAAATATACGCGCGGCACTATAGAATTACTTGATCGAAAGGGTCTGCTGGCTGCCGCGTGTGAGTGTCACGAGGTTGTTAAGGATCAATACGAAAGGATACTGGGGACATATACCTCCCAGCACGATTCGTAATCACACTTTGCCAGCAACCTTTAGAAGCGCCCTTTATCGAGACCTCAGGTACTTCAGCATAGAATCAGCGCCTGAAATCTCATAAGGATCCGTAGGGCAATTGTCTGCAAAACCGGGCTCAACGAACATTTTCTCGATCTGCTTATCCTGAATAACCATGGAATAGCGCCAGGAACGCATGCCGAATCCTAAGTTCGATTTGTCTACAAGCATTCCCATCTTGCGAGTGAACTCGGCATTGCCATCGGGCAGCATAAATATTTTCTCGACCCCAAGATGCTTACGCCATTGATACATAACAAATGCATCGTTCACCGACAAGCAAATCACTTCATCAATACCCAATGTTTTGAAGTCATCATAGTGCTTCTCGTAACCGGGTAAATGTGCAGTAGTACACGTCGGGGTATATGCGCCAGGTAACGCGAATAACACAATTTGCTTATTCTTGAAAATATCGTCCGTTGTAACATCCTGCCAGCGAAATGGATTATCGCCACCTATCGATTCATCGCGCACGCGCGTTTTAAAAATTGCACTGGGAACTTGCCATTGCTCTATCATGATTGCCTCCTCGCTTTATTACACTATCTCTCAACTACCACACCGAATGAATGGGTATTCGGGATTCATCCTACCCGTCCTAAAGAAAAGCAAAAACCGGCTAAACCGCCTTCGTCTCTGAAAAAGCCTCCACAGCACCCGGCCGTCGCAGCATTTTGTCCACATCCCCCTGATGCATCTCTTCCGCAGCAATCATCCGGCGCGCGTACTCTTCAAGCATCACGAACTTATCATCCACCAGGGATAACAATTCTTTGTACACCGCCAGCGCTGTACGCTCATGCTCCAGAGATTCACGCAGTATGTCGCCAATGTCATGTTGATGAGTTTCCAGCAAAGGGCCAATTGCCAAGGACGGATGCGCCCCCAAGTAGGTGATCATCTCGCCTGCTGCTCGCGCATGACCCAAGGATTCGTCGGCTTGTTCCTGCAACCAGGAGACAATTGGAATACGATTGTAGCCATAGATCATGAAAGCATAGTGGGTGTAACGCACCACACCAGCCAATTCTAGTTCGAGGATCTTGCTGAGGCAGTTCAGCACCGCTGGTTTGTCAAATTTCTCGTTCATTAGACTTCTCCTTTACTTAGTTCAACAACTCGTGGATTAATCTGACTACTCCGTAAATAGATGAAAGACTCGAGTAATTGATGCCAATCGATTAACTCCGGGGCTATTTGGATTTAGCACCCCCCAGGCATGGCGGCGAATCATTGCGTGTTCCATGCTTTTCAAACCATTCTTCCATTGTCATCGTGTGCAGAACAAGGGCGTGAATCGATTGCGCCAGTTCATCAGCCAGGATTCCATTAACCATTCGATGACGCCCCAACAGCATTTTTCCATGAAACGCATCGGAAACGATCGTCACCTTGAAATGGGATTCGGATCCTTCCGGTACATTGTGCTTATCACTTTCATTAACCACTTCCAGAAACTGCGGTTGCAATGATTGCAGTTTGGTCTCGATCGAATTTTTAATACTCATAGCACGGCCACTCTCATATCACCCCTCTCGGATTCCAACAAACAAAGTTCGCTAGTCTACCGTGATTCGCCTGCCCAATTCAGCTTTGCTCGTGTTATTTGCCTTGTTCAATATCTTGTTTCAGATCACCATAACCCTTCTGGGCTTTGCCGACATTTTTTTGTACATTGCCTTCTGTCTGCATATTTTTGTCATCCAGTATCACACCGGTCGCTTCCTTGGCCTTGCCTGCCGCTTCACCGGCCCGGCCTTCTACTTGGTCTTTATTTATCGGGGCTGCTGGCCCTTGGCTTTTCTGCGCATAAACGCCAACTGTGCAGAAGGTCAATGCGATGACAACCGCTAACTGAGTAAATTCCATTTTAATGCGTTGCATATTTTTTCCTGTAAAAAATAATTGTAATCAGGAATCTTTCCCGAAAACTGTTCAGCCACAACCGAATAGTCGTGACCAAAGCGTGAATTACCTACTCCACTACCTAGGAATCTGTCGAACTTAAGGTCAATCTACTACGCCAATGGGTTACCGGTTCATATTTCCTCAATTTCTCGGCGCATAGATTGACTATACGCCTAAAAATAGAGCAAATATGCACTTGCTCTCCCACTCGACTCGCTACGATTGCTTAAGTCCGACAGACTCCTAGAAGCTACATTACAATCATCAGTGAATCAGTTCTGTGCAGTAGCACACATAAACGCAGGATAAAATCAGAAACACCGGTTAATCCACTCTCAATGAGGCGTATCAAAGCTATGCTACAATCAGTCCGCGTTGAGAAGATCGTTGTATAGCAATGGTATTATTACTATAAAACACAGGATCAGGAGTTTCTATGAAAGTCACTATTGCCGTTTTGTTCGTCATCACTCTTGTAGCCTGTAGTTCTCATCCCCTAGAAGCACCGTCGTCCCCCGCTTTTGTCAATGCAGTGCCGGATAATTGGTTGCAGGCTCAAACCAAAAAATCTCAGGAAAAAGCCAGCTATATTCAGTCTCATCAGACTGCTTATGATTGGTTCTCCAATTTTGCTTTTAGCGAAGTGGACGGTATTCCCTACATTGCGTTAAAGCTATTGCCCAAGCTGGCGCCGGAACTCTGGGGCAGCGAGGAAAACTTTCTCGATGCCGTGGGGTTATTTATCGATGAGCGGCAGAAATCTTATCCGGTCGCGCGCGGGATTGGTTTTAGCGGTTTATCCCGGGCTGAGGCGCAAGGCAACATCGACTACGCTTCTTTCACTTGCGGCGCTTGCCATATTGGCCGCGTGCGGCTGGAAAACGGTCAAATCGATTACCTGGACGGCGGGTCGAATGCCACATTCAACATTGTGCAGTTCCGCGTCAGACTGTATCAAACCCTACAAAAAGCCTATGCGGGTGAAACCGGCGACAACAAATACCAGCTGCTAACACAAAAATTACTGAGCGCATTGGATACAACGCATCAACAAAATCCGAATTACTTTTATAACAATTATCAATCTGCCGGCAGAAACTTTGATGCTGATTACGAAGCCGGACAGATCACGCTCTTCAAGAAAAACGCTGCGCAAACAATCCAGAAATTCGCGCAACGGGCAGAAGCCGAATATGATGGTTTCGGCGCATTGGTCGCCAAAAACTATGCGGGTTTTGAATCCGCCATGGTTGCAGGCTTTCCTGGCATGGCCGACGCCACCGGTTTGAGTGCTGTCAATGGTTATATTGGTTTGCGCAGCACCCCGATACTGAAATGGTTTGCCGGTGTCAGCTTACCCCCGGAACCGGGCATGACTGATTTTATGTCGGTATGGGAACAAGATAAACGACGCGCCAGTTGGGATGAAAGCCACAAAAGACTCATTAATGGTGGCGGCCAGTGGAACGGCAATGTGCCCATGCCCTTATACCGCAACCTGATTGCCATGTTGACCTTGGGTTTGGAAAAAACCGATGTGCGTAACGCTGTCTTTACCGAGGAATTGTTGGATGGCTTACCAGCCACTCCCTATCCTTTTGCTGTGGATATCAAACTGGCCAAACAAGGAGAAACGTTATTTGCCGAACATTGCGCCGATTGCCATCAACCCAAAAACGGCAAAGTGTACGACACTCTGGGCACCAGCATGAAACGGGCTTACGTGGTCGGTGCACTGTTAAACTATGCCGCTCGCAAAACGCTTTATGACAATTGCTCACCGGATACGACAGTCAATCTGGGCGGCGAAACCATTAAACCTTGCGCTGAATTTGACGGCGTTTCGTTAATCGGCAAGAAAGACTTGCTGATGTCACCCAAAGACGAACACCACGGTTACAACGCCCTCCCGTTAAGCGGCATCTGGGCGCAAGCACCGTACTTGCATAATGGCACCGTGCCGACTATGTATCACTTATTAGTACCGGATGAGCGTCCTGCCAGCTTTATCAAAAGCCGTCTGGATTACGACCAAAAATATCTCGGCTTTTCTTGGGATCCGCAACAGGCAACCGGCCAAAACGAAGGTTACCCATTCCAGGCCAATGCCATTCCCGCTTTAAGCAATAAAGGCCATGACAAAGACATCGTGGAAGGCAAGAAAACTTATCGCCTCAACTGGTCCAGTGACAAGCAAGGCGCTTTGGCGATTATTGAGTATTTAAAAACTTTGTAACGTTTAGCATAAGGAGTCAGTTCTCATGCCAAATCCATTGATTCAACCCTACCTAATGTTCGGCGGCCGCTGCGAAGAGGCACTCGCATTTTACCGCAGCGCGCTCGGCGCGCAGATCGATATGTTGATGCGCTTTAGCGAAAGCCCGGATCCCACACCACCCGGCATGCTGCCGCCGGGGTTTGAAAACAAAGTGATGCACGCCAGCTTTCGCATCGGCGACAACATACTGATGGCTTCGGATGGCTGCGAAGAAGGTCAACAATTCAAAGGCT
>LNFM01011741.1_pt1 | contig 11793 bp, 6 predicted proteins | sample 596031 | NCBI WGS metagenome assembly LNFM01 (sample SAMN04254537, study PRJNA301005) | activated carbon metagenome | isolation source: dual media filters at the Ann Arbor, Michigan drinking water treatment plant | place: USA: Ann Arbor | reverse complement strand
GGCCTTGGGGCCGAGGATATCTATTTCGCCCAACCGCGGGCGGGGCCGCTGTTTCACGGTCATCTTGGGCAGCTCCAGGATTTCGGCGTTGGGCTCCTCGGCCGGTTTGGCCTCGGCGGGAGGGGAGAATTGGGGCCGGGCGGCCGCCAGCAGCTTCTCCGCCTCGGACTGGGACAACGGCGCCGGCGCGGCCGGGGCGGACTGGTCGGCGGGGGCATCTTCCGCGCGAACCGTCACGGCTAGGAGAGTCAGCACGAGCCCGAGGAGTGGCGCCGGGGATTTCATCAGAAGGAAAATGAAGGCAGTTGGGTGAACCTCTCCAGAACAAAATTCACGGGAAATGTTTCCACTTTTTCGCAATTATTGAGAATCGCACAATCAACTGACGAAATTGCTGCGAGGGGTAGGGCGGAGCGGCCCGCTCCGCCGCGAGGGCAATATCACGTTCTCGGCGCACCGGGCCGGTGCGCCCTACCTGTCAGGCTATCATGTGATCCTCAGTATCACCGTGCCCGCCTCCGCAAAAAAACCGGCCCCCAGGCGGGGCCGGCTCGAAGTTGCGCGGGAGTTGCGCTCAGGTCTTCGCTTCAGGCTTCACCCGGAAGAAGAACGTGAGCACAGCGCCGGCGAGCGTGAAGCAGACAACATCGTGCAGCATGGTCATCAGGTGCCAGCCCCAGTCCTGCTGCCACCAGATGGCCTGGCCGCCGTTGGCGAACAGGGTGACCAGCACGCCCGTCACCACGCAGAATTTGAAACGACAGGAGTTGCAATCCTGCCCGCCGAAAGACTTGTGCAACAGCAGGGCGAGCAGCAGGCAGGTGACAAACTCCAGCGCGAAGCCCTTCGCCATGACGGCCGGGTCCATCGCCTTGATGTGGCCTTTCTTGATATGCACCGTGGCGAGCGGACCGCGGGCCGTGAGTTCGCCCATCTTTTCCGGAGTGTTGCGTGGATCGGGCACGATGTAGGTGCCGTCGGCCGGGAAGAGCTGGTTGAGCGCCGGGCCGACATCTGCGACCGTGCCGAGCGCCTTGTAGGGGATGCCGCTGAGGCCGTAGTAGATGAAGCCCCAGAAAAACATGGCCAGGGCGGCGAGGAACGGAGCAACGAGGAAGCGTTTCATGATGGGTAGGGTGATCACGGTTGAACCAACACTAGCAGCCACCAGTTGTGTGGGGCGAGTAAGGCGGGCGTCCGCGTAAAACACAATGGCGAACTCCCCGGCGTGATTTCGGAACCTGTTTGGGCTGGCAAGGTTCCGGTCCGCCCGGCATCAGTTGTCGACAATTACATGCCGGCAAAACCACAGGCCGTTCAGATGACGAAGACCGAAAGCTCAACGCCCAACGTTTACTTTTAACGCCCAAGTGAACGAACCCAAACCAATGCATTTACCACGGATGACCGGCCGCCGCCCCGGCGCTATGGCCCGGCAAGCGCTGAAGCATCCGGATGTAGGGGCGCAGTCTTGCTGCGCCCTTCGTTGTCGGCAACACGGGCGAGGGCGCAGCAAGACTGCGCCCCTACTGGACTCTGCGATATTCGTGCGCTCCGCATTTATTCAATCATGAGCGCCGCCGGCAAAGCCGTCTTCCTCAGCTACGCCTCGCCGGCCTTCGCCAACCGCCGTCGCTGCGCTCTGGCAAGACAAGAGGCTATGGCCGGCAGGCAGGATGCCATACCCTTCGGAGGTGACGTCCAATGAGCGAGGGCACAAAGGCAGTATTTCTCTCGTATGCTTCACAAGATGCGGAGGCGGCGAAGCGCATCTGTGACGCCCTGCGCGCCGCCGGCGTCGAGGTGTGGTTCGACCAGAGCGAGCTCGTCGGCGGCGACCAGTGGGATGGGAAGATCCGGAAACAGATCAAGGACTGCGCGCTGTTCGTGCCCATCATCTCCGCGGCGACGCAGGCGCGGCTCGAGGGCTATTTCCGGATCGAATGGAAACTTGCTGCCCAGCGCACGCACGCGATGGCCGACGAGAAGGCGTTTCTCCTGCCCGTCGTGATCGACGACACGAGCGACGCCGAAGCGAAGGTGCCGGCGGAGTTCAAGGCGGTGCAATTCACCAAGCTGCCCGGCGGGGAGACGCCACCTGCATTTGCCGCGCGGGTGCAAAAGCTGCTGGGCGGCGAGGCTGTGGGAGGGGCTTTACGCCCCGACAGCAACGCCCGTGCAGCCGAGTCGGGGCATAAAGCCCCTCCCACCGCAAACCTCCAACCCCGCGCCCGCCCCTGGCTCGTGCCAGCCATTCTCGGTGCGGCCGCGATTGGCGCGCTGGTAGTCTGGCAGCCGTGGCGGCACTCGTCCTCGGTCGCGCCCACCAGTGCCCCGGCCCCGGCACTTCCCACTGGTTCCGCCGAGATCTCCCGTATCCGCGCGCGGCTCATCCCCGACCGCTGGCAGAAGGGCGACCTCGAGGCCCTGTCGCCGACTCTGGACCGGCTTATCCAGGCCAATCCCGAAGATTCGGATGCGTGGGCGCTCCGCAGCATCACCAACAGCCTGCAGGTCACGCGCAACATCGATTCAGGCACCAAACCGCTCGTGGCCGGCAAGGCCGCCGCCGAGCGCGCCCTGCGCCTTGCACCCGACTCGCCGCTCGCCGAGCTGGCGCTCGGCATGCACCTCAATGCGATGATCAGCCGCGGCGGCGATCCGATGGCGGGCCGACCGCACGTGAGCCGCGCCGTGGCGGCACTGCCGCCGGATGCCCTCACGCGCTACGCCGACCTGGTCACTTCCTGGCAGGCCTACGATGCCGATGTCACCAAGCGCATCGCCGATGCGTGGCTCGCCACCGAGCCCAATGCCCCCTATCCCTGCTGGATCCTGGCCCAGTATTATATCACCCAACGCCGGCCGATTGACGCGGAGAAATGGGCGGAGACCGCGACCGCCGATCAGAACATCACCGGGACCCGGGCGCGCTACACGCTGTTCGAATCCAGCTATTATTTGCGCGCTGATCTGGCGGCGGCCAAGGCGGCGCTCGACCGCGTGCCGCCCGGGGCCCGCGCGGTGCATCGCGTCATTCACGCACGCTGGCTGCTCGCGATGGCCGGGCAACGCTGGGATGAGGCGTTGCAGGAACTCGCCCGCGTGCCCGAGCCCATGCTCTACGATCGCACATATCACGGCCCCCGCTCGCTGCTCGCCGGTCTGGCGCATCAACGCGCGGGCCGGGCCGACGCCGCCCTCGGCCAGTTCCGCGAGGCGGAACGCCTGTTGCGGTCGGAACTCGCCACCGACGCCGACAACGAGGAGCTGCATCTCGTGCTGGCCCTCACGCTCGCCTGTGCCGGCCGCGCGGCCGATGCCCGCGGTGAAATTGGATTTGTCGAACCGCTGCTGAAGGGCCGCGCCCCGAGCATTTACTGGGGGTCGCAGGTGATTGCCCTCGCCCAAACCTACGGGGTGCTCGGTGACTACGGGCCCATGGCGGACTGGCTGCGAAAACTGTTCGTCCTGCCCAATGGTTTTCCGTTCACGCCGGCTTCGCTGCGGCTCGACCCGCGCTTCGCCGGCATGTTGGCGGCGCCGGAAATCCAGGCCTTACTCAAGGAGTTTGCCCACCTCGACTCACCGGCCAAAGCCGACGTTGCAGCGCCAGCCGTGGACGACAAATCCGTCGCCGTGCTGGCGTTCGCGAATTTGAGCGACGACAAGGGTAACGAATATTTCTCCGACGGCATCAGCGAGGAGCTGCTCAACGTGCTGGCCAAGGTGCCGGGCCTCAAAGTCTCGGCGCGCACGTCGGCCTTCCATTTCAAGGGTAAGGACACGCCCATCCCCGAGATCGCGCGCCAACTCGGCGTGGCCTACGTCGTCGAGGGCAGTGTGCGCAAGCAGGGCGACAAAGTCCGCATCACCGCCCAGCTCATCAAGGCGGCGGACGGGTTCCACGTGTGGAGCGACACCTTCACGCGCGATTTGAAAGACATTTTCGCCGTGCAGGACGAGATCGCCGGCCTCATCGCGCAGCAGTTGCAGCTCAAGTTCAGTGAATCGTCGCGCGCGGCGAAGCAGGTGAATCCGGAGGCTTACCGGCTTGTGCTGGAGGGGCGGCATTTCTGGCTGCAGCGGACGGAGGAAGGTTTCGTCCGCGCTGAGGCGGCATACAAAAAAGCATTGGAGTTCGATCCGCAGTTTGCCCAGGCCCGCGCCGGGCTGGCAGATGTCTGGTCCATCCGCGCTTGGTATAAGCTGATCGGCGGGAACCGGCAGGTCGGGGATGATCTTTCTCGCGCGCACACGGAAGTCCGGCTCGCCATCCAAATCGATCCTTCGCTGGCGGAGACCTATGCTACTCTGGGGGCGGTGCTGTTCAACCAGCGCAAGTTTTCTGAAGCGACCCAGGCGTTTCAAACTTCCCTGCGATTGAATCCCAACTACGGCTTCGCGCATCACTGGTATGCTCAGATGCTTTTTGCCGAAGGCCGACCGAAGGAAGGGTTGATGGAGTTCGATCGGGCCATCAGCGCCGATCCGCTGGCGTTCATCTCCCTGGCCTCCTATGCCGTCTTTCTCTCCAATTTCGGACTCTATGAAGAGGCCTTGGCCATGAATGACCGGGCCATCGCCCTGCGCCCGGCCATGTTTGTCCCCGCCATGGGCCAGAGGGCCAATATCCTGCTCAATCTGGGCCGGAAGGAGGAAGCGCTCGCCATCGCCCGCTCGGTCGTGCAGCACGCATCGGTGCAGCCGCGTTGGTGGATGGACGGCACGGTGGTCCAGGTGTTGCGGGCCACCGGCCAGCAGCAGGAGGCGGAAGCCCATGCGGCCCAGCTTTTGCAGACACTGCCGCCGGACAACATGGTCCGCGGTTATGTGCTGGCCGGAGTTGGGCGTCCCGCGGAGGCGTTTCAGCAGTTGCTCGCGACAGGACTCGATTCGTCGATGATCTTCTCGTTTATCTACGACTCATTCTGGGACGAGGTCCGGAAGGACCCACGGCTGCCCGAATTGCTGGCCAAGCTAAACCTCGTGGAGGAATACCGGCGCGGTCGCGAGGCCTTGGCGCAAATAAGGCAAGAGCGGGAGCGGAAATAATGAGCGAGCTCACCAAAGCCGTCTTCCTCAGCTACGCCTCGCAAGACGCGGAGGCGGCGGCGCGTATTTGTGAGGCGTTGCGACAGGCCGGCGTCGAGGTGTGGTTCGACCAGAGCGAACTCGTCGGAGGCGATGCGTGGGACCAGAGCATTCGCAAACAGATCAGTGAGTGCGCGCTCTTCATTCCGGTTCTCTCGGAAACCACCCAAGCGCGACGGGAGGCCTATTTCCGGTTGGAATGGAAGCTGGCGGATGAGCGCACGCACCTGATGGCGGAGGGCACGCCGTTTCTGTTGCCGGTGACGATCGACCAAACCACCGAGCGCGGCGCGCTGGTGCCGAAATCATTCGTGGGCGTGCAATGGACCAAGCTGCCCGGCGGCGAGACGCCACCGGCATTTGCCGCCCGGGTGCAAAAGCTGCTGGGCGGCGAGGCTGTGGGAGGGGCTTTAAGCCCCGACAGCAACGCCCGTGCAGCCGGGTCGGGGCATAAAGCCCCTCCCACCGCAAACCTCCAACCCCGAGCCCGCCTCTGGCTCGTGCCGGCAATTCTTGGAGCGGCCGCGATTGGCGCGCTGGTGGTCTGGCAGCCGTGGCGCAGGGACCCGGAGCTTCCGCCTGCGGCCTCGAAGCCGGCCATCGGCGCATCACTTTCCGAGGCGCAGAAACTCGTCGCGCAGGCGCGCAAGATCTACGAGGACGGCGATGAGCTGAACCGCGACAATCTTTTCCTCGCGGAGGAATTGGTGCAACGCGCACTCGCGCTCGATCCGGCGGAACCAACGGCGTGGGAACTCGCCGCATGGCTGTCTTACACGATGGTCTGGCATTTGATCGACGAATCCGGGGCGCGCCGCGAAACCTTGCTGCGGCAGGCCAATCGCGCGGTCGCCCTTGCTCCGAACGCGGTTTCCGCGCAGGTCGTCCTCGCCAATGCCCGCATGGCCGTCCTTTCCTCGGCGCCCGACAATGGCTTGAGCCAGATCGGGGAGATCGAGCGCAGTCTGCAACGGCTGGCCGAACGCGAGCCGCAGAACTGGATGGTTCAGCGGGCGCTGGGCACCGCCTACCGGTTCATGAACCGGACCGACGATGCGATCCGCGCCTTGCAGCGGGCCCTCGAACTCTCGGGCGAACACCCGATGGCCAGCGGCGACATCGTCAACGTGCTCATCAGGCGCCAGCGCTTCGCCGAGGCGGAGGCGATTCTCGCGCGGGCCCTCGCGCGCCACCGCAGCGGGCGGCTGCTCACTTTCGATGTGGTGGTGAAATGCCGCTGGCGCGGCGATACGGCCGGCGCGCTCAAGGCGATCGAGGCCTGGCCGGGCTGGCTGTTGCAGGAGAACCGCGGCATCGCGGTCGCGTGGCAGGCGGGTTACTGGGGGCGGCAGCCGGTGCGGGCGCTGCGCGCCGTGCAGCAGTTCCCGGGGGAATATGTGCGCGATGTGAATTTCTCCGGGCCGCGCGCGGTGCTTTCCGCCCGGGCCCACGAGCTGGCGGGCAACGCGGCGGCGGCGCAGTCCGACTGGCGCGTCGTGGCGCAGCGGTGCGATCAGGATCTGGCCGCCAACCCACAGGATGTCATTGCGCTGTTCTGGAAGGCGTGGGCGCTCGCCCGCCTCGGCGATCAGGGCGGCGCGCAGACCATGGCCACGCTGCTCCGCCAGCGCCTGCAGTCCGTGGCCAGCAATTTCTTCAAGACCAACACGGTGGCCTCCCTTTGGGCGACCGTGGGCTGGACGGACCTCGCACTCGCCGAGCTGCGGGCCCAACTGGAGACGCTCGTGGACGGTTATTCGCTGACCCGCGCCTACCTCGAACTTGAGCCAGCCTTCGACCCGCTTCGAGGCGATCCTCGGTTTCAGGAGATTCTAGCAGCGGCACTCGCTCCGCCAATGGCGAGCGCACCGGCCGCGACCGTCGACAAGTTCGTCGCCGTGCTCGCCTTCGCCAATCTTTCCGACGACAAGGGCAACGAATATTTCTCCGACGGCATCAGCGAGGAATTGCTCAACGTGCTGGCCAAGATCCCCGGTTTGAAGGTCTCGGCGCGGACCTCCGCGTTTTATTTCAAGGGCAAGCAAGTGCCTATGGCGGAAATCGCGCGCCAGCTCGGCGTGGCCTACGTGATCGAAGGCAGCGTGCGGAAACAGGGCGACAAGGTCCGCATCACCGCCCAGCTCATCAAGGCGGCGGACGGCTTCCATGTCTGGAGCGACACCTTCACGCGCGACCTGAAGGACATCTTCGCCGTGCAGGACGAGATCGCCGGGCTCATCGCGCAACAGTTGCAGCTCAAGCTCGGCGCGACCAAGCCTGCGCGCGCTGTCGATCCCGAGGCCCACCGGCTCGTTCTCGAAGGGCGGCATTACCTCGCCTTGCGCAGCGAGGCAAATTTCACCCGGTCCGAGGAGGCGTTTCGCGCCGCCGTGGCGATTGCGCCCGACCTCGCCGTGGCGCACGCCGGCTGGGCGGAGCTGGCGGCACAGCGGGGAAGATACCAGCAGATGGCCGGGCTGGCCGCGACCGGTTCGCAGATGGAAGAGGTTCAACGCCACGCCGCGCGGGCCCTGCAATTGGACCCGAGCCTGTCGGAGCCTCACGCTGCGCTCGCGGTGGCATTGGTTGATGCCGGTCGCCTGGCCGAGGCGGACGTGGCGATGGAGCGCGGAATCGCGGCCAACCCCAACTATGGTTCGCAATACCTCTGGCGGGCGCACCTGCACGCTGCGCGGGGGAGGCTGGACACGGCGCTCAGCGATCTGCAGCACGCGACGGAATTAGACCCGCTGGCGTTCATCCATCTTTACATCCGTGGAGCCTACCTGGGATATGCCGGCCGTTGGACGGAAGCGTTGCCCCTGCTTGATCGCGGGGCTTCGCTGCGCAGTGAACGCTTCCTGCCGCTGGAGGGCGAACGGGCCTTGGCTCGATTCGTGACCGGCCGGCGAGAGGAGGCGATGGGATTGGCTCGAACGATTCTGGCGGACCCCGAGTTGCTGACGCTGGGCTGGTGGAGCATCGGCGAAGCGCTCTGGATCTTGCGGCAAGGCGGGGCTGAGGAGGAAGCCGTGCGACAGGGCGAGGTCATCCTCGCGAAACTGGCGCCCGGCAATTATCTGCGGGGCTACGTGCTCTGCGGCCTCGGCCGTTTTGAGGAAGGACTGCCATTGCTCCGCGACATTCCGACCATCGCGCGCATTCGGTTCTTCTTCGTGCCCATCTTCGATCCGGCGCGTGAAACACCCGCCTTCAAGCGGCTGATTTCCGAGATGAAGGTGGAGAAGGAATACGCCGTCGCCCGCGCGAATCTCGCCGGGCTGAAACAAGAGGCGAAACAGTGAGCGCCCGGGTGGGCCGTCATCAGTGTTGGGATGAACACCGTCGGCCAGGATAATTTGTCAATTAATACGTTACAAATATCCCGGGGGTAGAGCGGACACAATTCGGTGGTGAAATAGCGCCGGGTTACTTCAACGCCACGGCCAGCGAGCGGAGGCGGGGCCATTGGTGGTCGGGTGTCGCAGCGCGCTTAAGTGCAGCCGGCCAGTTCGGCCAAGGGCACGGCCTCCACACGGTCAGCGAGGCGATAACGGCGCGTGCCCGGGTAAGCCACAAAGAGTTTGTCGAGCTTGAGATCAACCAAAGCGGTGCGCATGGAGGGCGTGTGGGCGGGGGCGTCGGCCCGCTTGCATTCCACGCCGATGCGTCGGCCGCCCTTGAAGAGCACGAGGTCAATCTCGGCGCCGTTGTGCGTGGCCCAAAAATACGCCTCATCCGGGGCAAAAGCCTTGAGCACCTCCTCCACCGCATAACCTTCCCAGGAGGCGCCGACCTTGGGATGGTGCTCCAGCTCCCGCACCGTGCCCAGGCCGAGCAGCGCATGCAGCAGGCCGCTGTCACGCACATACACCTTCGGGGCCTTGACCTGGCGTTTGCCCATGTTTTCAAACCACGGGGGCAGTTGCCGCACCATGAACACACCGGTCAGCAGGTCGAGGTAGCGGCGCACGGTGGATTCATTGACCCCCAGGGCGCGGGCCGGCTCCGCCGCGTTCCAGATCTGCCCGTGATAGTGCGCCACCATGCTCCAGAAGCGGCGCAGGGCCGCCGCCGGCACGCCGCTGCCGAGTTGCGGCAGGTCCCGCTCAAGAAAAGTCTGAAGAAATTGCCGCCGCCAGACGAACGAATCGGGGTCGGTGCGCGCGGTATAGGCCAAGGGGAAGCCGCCGCGCAGCCAGTGGCGCGTCTGGGTGCGGGCTCCGAGATCGGCCAGACGGAAGCCCTCCAGCGGCACAATTTCGATCCGCCCGGCGAGCGATTCCGCTGATTGGCGCAGCAATTCTGGAGCCGCGCTGCCGAGGATCAGAAAGCGGGCGGGCAGGGGACGGCGGTCGGCCAGCACCCGCAGAACGGGAAACAGGTCCGGCCGGCGCTGGATCTCGTCGATCACGACCAATCCTTTCAGCGGCCGCAGCGCCGTTGCGGGCTCGTTCAGCCGGGCGAGCGATTCCGGCTCCTCCAGATCGAAGTAGTTGGGCGAATCGGCTGGCACCAGGCCGCGGGCGAGGGTGGTCTTGCCACTCTGGCGCGGCCCCAGCAGCGCGACCACCCGGCTGCGGCGCAAGGCCGCCCGGACCAGGCGCAGGTCGGTCTCCCGGTTTAGCATGACCCCAGCGAACACCATGAAAATCCCGCAGTCAATGCGGGAATATCATGGTGAAGTCTCTTTACCGCAGCGCTGCCGCCAGGGCGCGGAGGCGGGGCCACTGGTGGTCGGGGATGGCGGGGCCGAGGTGCTGCACGCACTCGGCGCCGAGGGCCGAGCCGAGCGCGCCGGCGCCGGCGAGCGACAGTCCGCGCAGATGGCCATAGAGAAAACCGCCGGCCCAGGCGTCGCCCGCGCCGGTGGTGTCGGTGAGCCGCTCGACCTTGACGGGCGCGATGCGGTGCAACTCGGCGCCGCGGGCGACCCACGCGCCGTCCTTGCCGATCTTCACGCAGGCGATGCTACCGTAGCCGGCGAGTTGGCGGGCGTAGGCGGCGTAGGCGGCGTCCTTCTGGAAAAGCACGCGGGCTTCGTCCTCATTGGCGAAGACGATGTCCACGCCTTGTTTCAGTTGCGCGAGAATCCAGTCGCGGGCGACGTTGACGACCTCGAAGGAGGAGAGTTCGAGGCTGATGGTGCAGCCGGCGGCGCGGGCCGTGGTGGCGACCTTGTCGGCGAGGGCGGGGTTGAAGAGCAGGTAGCCCTCGATGTGGGCGTGCCTGGAGCCGGCGAAGTCGGCGGCGGTGACCTCGTCGGGGCTGAGCGTCATGGCGGCGCCGAGGCAGGTGCGCATGGTGCGCTGGCCGTCGGGCGTGATCATGGACAGGCAGCGGCCGTTGGGCAGGGTGGCGTGCTTGAAGCGGGAGCCGTCGCCGCCGGCGGCGGTGAAGTTGGCGCGATAGTCGCGGGCGGTGACGTCGCCGCCGATCTTGCCGAGGAAGGTGGTGCGGAGGCCGAGCTTGGCGGCGGCGAGGGTGGCGTTGGCGGCGGAACCGCCCGGCGTCACGCCGTAGTCGGTGCCGAGCTTGGCGATGAGCGCGGCGATATCGTGGTCGTCGACGAGCACCATGCCGCCCTTGTCGCCGGCGACGTGCGCCGTGAGGAAGGATTCCGGGACGTGCGCGAGCAGGTCCATGATGGGATTGCCGATGCCGATGAGGTCAAAGGTGGGTTGGGTCATGAAAGTCAGTGGAGTCACCACGAAAAACACGAAAGACACGAAAAGGGGAAGAGGTTTATTGTAGGGCGGGGTCGCTGACCCCGCCAAAATAAAGAAGGCGGGATCAGCGATCCCGCCCTACAGCTTTCGTGTGTTTCGTGGTGACCAATCCAGCTCGGTCAGCTGACGGTCAGGCTGGTGGCGAGGATCGGGTCGTCGTCGACCTCGATGAGGATGGAGTAGTCGCCGGGTTGCTCGAAGCGGAGGTTGCGGAGCTCGTTGATGAGGTTGATGCGGTGCAGGGGGCTCTGGGACTCGAATTCGCGGTGGAGGAGCTCGGCGGGGTTGGTGGGGTCGAGGCCCATCGACATCTTGATCATATGCTTGCCCGGCTGGACATCGGTCAGGGTCAGGAACCAGACCATGTAGGGGTGCATGACCGGGAAGGAGCGGGCCTTGATGTTGGAGAACACGCCGAGGATGGTGTGCTTGCCCGAGGCGGGGTCGATGTGGACGCCGTCGCAGGTGATCCAGGCGAGGAGGGAGGGTTTGGACTGCACGCCCGGAGGATGGGCGGGGGCCGGGGAGCGGCAAACTATTTTCCGGACGGGCAGAGGGGAAATCTGTAGCGGCGGTCCACCTGTCGTCCGTAGCCTTGGCGAAGGATGATGACCGCCGGATGAGAGTCGGCGCTCACAGAGCGCCGCTACAGCTGAGGGGACAGTCGCAATTGTGACCGCAGACGAACCTTTTTCTTGTGTATGGTTCCGGGGCCGTTTTTACCCATAGGCGATGAAGTATATTTTCGTCACGGGCGGGGTCGTTTCTTCCTTGGGCAAAGGGCTCACGGCGGGGGCGCTGGGCGCCCTCCTCGAGATGCGCGGGTTGGCGGTGCGCATCCAGAAGTTCGACCCCTACCTCAACGTCGATCCCGGCACGATGAGCCCCTTCCAGCACGGCGAGGTCTATGTGCTCGACGACGGCGCGGACACCGACCTCGACCTCGGCCACTACGAGCGCTTCACCTCCG
>LNFM01011737.1_pt1 | contig 11799 bp, 8 predicted proteins | sample 596031 | NCBI WGS metagenome assembly LNFM01 (sample SAMN04254537, study PRJNA301005) | activated carbon metagenome | isolation source: dual media filters at the Ann Arbor, Michigan drinking water treatment plant | place: USA: Ann Arbor | reverse complement strand
GGTTGTGGTTGGTGTAGACGCAGATGTCGGCGGCAATCTTCATCGCCTTGCGGGCGATCGCCTCGGCATCCATGCCCTCGACGTCGATCAGCGCGCGCGCGGCGGAGAGCGCGTAGTTGCCGCCCGAGCCGATGGCGATGATGCCGCCTTCCGGCTCCAGCACGTCACCCGTGCCCGACAGCAGCAGCGACACGTCCTTGTCGGCCACGGCCATCATCGCCTCGAGGCGGCGCAGATAGCGGTCAGTGCGCCAGTCCTTGGCGAGTTCGATGGCGGCGCGCAGGAGCTGGCCGGGATGGCGCTCGAGCTTCGCTTCCAGCCGCTCGAAGAGCGTGAAGGCATCGGCCGTGGCGCCGGCGAAGCCGGCCACGATCTGGCCGTTGCCGATACGGCGCACTTTCCGGGCGTTGCCCTTGACGATGGTCTGGCCCATCGAGACCTGGCCATCGCCCGCCATCACCACCTGGCCGGCCTTGCGGACGGAGAGGATGGTCGTGGCGTGCCAGCCGGGGCTGGACGAACTGTCGGATTGTGGGGACATGCGCTCCTAAATAGTCATTCGCGGGGGCAAATCAATCGTTCCGCCATTCCCGGCTCCCGCACGGGTCATGCTAACGTCAGGCCATGAGCGAGCATGATCCCATCGTCGTCGTCGGCGCCGGCATCGCCGGCACCGCGGCCGCCCGCGCCCTGCAGCGCGCCGGCCATGCCGTCACCCTTCTCGACAGCGCCGAGCCTGGCAAAGCGACGTCGTTCGGCAACGCGGGCTATCTGTCGTTCGACAGCCTGATGCCGCTTGCCCGGCCGTCGACCCTGAAGAGCCTGCCCAGGATGCTGACCGACCGCACCGGGCCGCTCACCGTCCATCCGCCCAGCCTGCCGTGGCTGCTGCCCTGGATGGCGCGCTTTGCCTGGGCTGCCCTCAGCAAGGCCGAGGTCCAGAAGGGCATGCTCGCCCTCAAGGCGCTGATGGTCGAGGCCGACGTCGCCTGGAAGGCCGAGATCCAGGCCTCCGGCCTCGGCGAGCTGTTCCGGACCCGGGGCGCGCTCTACGTCTACGAAAGCGAGGCCGCCTTCCAGGGCACCGACGAGATGCGCGGCCTGCAGATGAACAAGGGCACCGAATTCGAGGTCGTGAGCGGCGACCGCGCCCGCGAGCTGGCGCCCGGCCTCAGCCCGCACATCGTGCGCGGCATCCACTATCCGAATGGCACGCACACCATCAATCCCTATCGGGTCGTGGCGACGCTGGCCGAACGCTTTGCGGCCGACGGCGGCACCATTGTGCGCGGCCGCGTGCGCGGCTTTGGCCGCGACGGCCATCGCGTGACCTCGGTGCAGATCACCGACCAGTCATTGCCGGCGAGCGCCGTGGTCATCGCCGCCGGCCGCGCCTCGGGCGAGCTGACGCGCCTGCTGGGCTTCAACGCGCCGCTGGTCGCCGAGCGCGGCTATCACGTCATGCTGGCGCCCGACAATTTGCGCTTCGACCTGCCGGTCAGCCCGCCCGAGCGCGGCCTGTTCTTCACGCCGATGCAGGACGGCCTGCGCATCGCCGGCACCGTCGAGCTGGCGGCGCCGCATCAGCCGCCGTCGTGGCAACGTGCCGACCTGCTGGTCAAGCACCTGAAGGATATCTTCCCCGGCGTCGGCGGCGCCGAGCAGAGCCGCTGGATCGGCGAGCGTCCGACCCTGCCCGACTTCCGTCCCGCCATCGGCCGCGCGCCACGCCTGGCCAACGTCTATTGCAGCTACGGCCACCAGCACCTGGGCCTCACTCTCGCCACCGCGAGCGCCCGTCTGATCGTTCGCCAGATGGAGGGCGAGACCCTGGCCGACGCGCTGGCCGGCTGCGACCCGGGCCGTTTCGGCTAGACTTTGTCGACGCCCCGGTGTCGGGAAAATCGTGTCGGAAAATTCAGGGCGTTGATCGCCAAGGTTTTTCGCCGGCCATTTTCTGACACCCGCGTGTCGTGAAATGCGGCCCGTGTCGGGAAAGTCCCCCCTCCGGCCTACGGCCAGTACCGGGCAACCCGCGCCCTCAGGCCCGGGCAGTCCGCGTCCAGACGCACACGGCGCCGCTGCGACCGCGCAGCGCCTGCTCGCCCTCGTTTGTCAAAGCGCCGAGCAAGGCCGCGGCATCGGCCGGTCGCGCGGCCGCAATGTTGGAGATCAGCGCATCGGCCACGACCAGCGGCGTCCCGAGCTCGCGCGTCAGGGCCTGCAGGCGGCTTGCCGTATTGACCGTATCGCCGATCACGGTGAACGACAGGCCCTGGTCGCTGCCGACGTCGCCCATGACGGCCGGCCCGTAGTTGAGGCCGATGCCGATCGACAGCGCGGGGTCGCCGCGCCCGATGCGCTCGGCATTCCAGGCGTCGAGGGCGGTCAGCATGCCGTTGGCGCAGCGCAGCGCGTTGGCGGCGTCGTCGGCTTCCGCCTTCAGGAGCCCGAACACGGCGAAGATCTCGTCGCCGATATATTTTTCCACCGTGCCGCCGCAGGCGAAAATCTCCGCCGCCATGCGTTCGTGAAAGTCGCGCAGCAGGGTGACCACCTGCTCCGGCGGCATGGCCTCGGCCATGCTGGTGAAGCCCACGATATCGACGAACAGCACGGCGACGGTCTCGCGCCGCACCGGGCCCAGTGGCTCGTCGCGGTCGGCCAGCATCTCCACCAGGTTGGGCGAGAAGTAGCGCGCGAGATTGGCGCGGGCGCGTTCTGCGGCGGCGCGCTGGCGGTCGAGGCCGCGCACATGGGCGATGCTCTCCAGCGTCTTGTCGATGGTGACCTCGAGGTCGGCAAAGTCGACCGGCTTGGTCACGAAGTCGAAGGCGCCGCGGTTCATCGCGGTACGGATGTTGGCCATGTCGCCATAGGCCGAGACGATCACGGCCCGCACCGCCGACCGCCGCAGCCGCAACTCGGCCAGCAAGGTGAGCCCGTCCATGACCGGCATGTTGATGTCGAGCAGCAGCAGCTCGATGTCGGGCTCCTTCGCCAGCACCTCGAGTGCCTCCTCGCCATGCCGGGCGAAGCGGAAGTCGAGGTCCTTGGCGCGGATGCGCTGGCGAAAGCGCTGGCGGATCAGCGCCTCGAAGTCGGGCTCGTCGTCGACGGCCAGGATCTTGGCCGGCATCTGGGCGGGTCCGCTCACGCCAGCTCCCGCTGTTGCGGTGGGGGCAGCTGCTGGAGATGCTGCTTCAAGAGGTCGAAATCAACCGGCTTGGTCACGAACTCGGTGGCGCCATATTCGCTGGCTTTGCGGCGCCGGTCGTCGTCGTCGTAAGCGCTCACCATGAACACCGGCAGATCGGCGTGGCGGTGCTTGACCTCACGCAACAGCCCCAACCCGTCCATGCCGGGCATGTTGATGTCGGACAGCAGGACGATCAGCTCCGGACGCACGCCGTCGGCGAGTTTGCCCAGCGCCTCTTCTCCCGACCCGGCGAAGTGAATCACGTACTTGCCCTCGCGCACCTCGCGGCGAAAGCGCTGCCGGAACAGATCGGCCACGTCGGGTTCATCGTCGACGATCAAGATACTGACGGTCATCCCGTTCTCTCCGCTGGGGCCACGCGCCGGCTGCGTGGCAGGCGAACGGTGAATTCCGTGAAGGAGCCGACTTCACTCTCGACCTCGATCGTCCCGCCATGCTGCTGCGTGACGATGTCGTAGCTGATCGACAGCCCGAGTCCCGTGCCCTCGCCGGTCGGCTTGGTGGTAAAGAAGGGCTGGAAAAGTTTGGCGCGCACCTCGTCGGAGATGCCGGTGCCGTTGTCGCGTACCTTGATCTCGAACGTCTCGCCGAGGTCGCGGGTCGAGACACGCAGCAACGGCTTGAACCCTGCCTCGGTCCCCGCCATGCGGCGCTTGTTGGCGGCATAGAAGCCGTTGCCGAACAGGTTCAGGAACACGCGCGTGACGTCCTGCGGCACGACCTCGATCGGCGTGCTGGCGGGCGCCAGGTCGCGCTCCAGCGTGACATTGAAGTTCTTGTCCTGCGCGCGAGCGCCATGGAACGCGAGGTTCAGGGCCTCTTCGACCAGCGCATTGATGTCGACGGCTTGCCAGTCGCCGGTCCCGCCGCGCGAATGCGACAGCATGCTCTTGACGATGCCGTCGGCGCGTTTGCCGTGCTCGGCGATCTTCTCGAGGTTGCCGGTGATCAGTTCCATCGTCTCGTCGATCTCGGCGCGCTTGTCCTCGTCGAGCTGGGCGAACGCCGGCGCCGCCACCTCCCTGATCTCGGCCAGCAACTCGACCGAGAGACTCGCGAAATTATTGACGAAGTTCAGCGGGTTCTTGATCTCGTGCGCGATGCCGGCGGTGAGCTGGCCGAGCGAAGCCATCTTCTCGGACTGCACCAGATTGGCCTGGGCGGCCTTCAGGCGCTCCAGGGACTCGCGCAATTCCGTGAACAGCCGCACGTTTTCGATAGCAATGACAGCCTGGGCGGCAAAGATCTCGAGCAGTTCGATCTGGCGTGGGGTGAACGGGCCCGGCTCGGGCTTGCGAAGCAGGAGGGCGCCGGTCGCCCTGCCGTCGCGCATGAGAGGCGCGGCGACGATCGCCTTGAAGCCGAACAAGACCATGCCGTGCTGAGTCCTGGTGAACTCGCCGGGCCCCAGCGCTGTCGTATCGGGAATGTGAACGATCCGGCTCTCGATGATGGCACGCCCCATTGCGTTGTCCCAGTCGAGCGGCCAGCGGGCCCCGCGGTCGCCGCCGAGGGGGCCTTCGTGGGCCTCGAATACGACTTCCGAGCCGTCGCGCATGACGACTATCGCATCCTGGGCGCCGCACAGACGGACAGCCGCCTTGACGACGACCTCGAACACCGGCTGCACGTCGGTCGGCGATTGCGAAATGACGCGGAGAATCTCGGACGTCGCAGTCTGCTGTTCGAGCGCCGCCTCGGCGGCGTCGCGCGCCTCACGGATCGCGGCCTCCGCCTTGCGACGCTGGGTGACGTCGCTGTAGATGAGGACGAAGCCGCCGCCCGGCACGGCATTGCGGCGCACTTCGATCACCGTTCCGTCCGCGCGCGTGCGCTCCAGCCTGAGCTCGCGCTCGGTATCCTCCAGCCGGCTGGCGAGCTCGGCTTCGACGTTCTCCGTGCCGAATTCGCCCCGTTCCGCCAGCAAGCGAAGGTACTGCGCGTACGAGGGGCGGTCGGCAAGCCGGTCCTCGGGCACACCGACGATTCGCTCGAAGTTGCGGTTCCAGGCGGCCAGTCGCGGCTCGGCGTCGAACATCGCGACGCCGTCGCCCATGTTGTCGAAGGTCACGCGCAGCTCGGCCTGGCGCTGCCGGATCTGCTCCAGGAGGCGGGCGTTCTCCATGGCGATCACCGCCTGGGCAGCAAAGTTCTCCAGGAGCGCGATCTGGCTTTCCGTGAAGGGCCGCACCTCCCGCCGGGCCGCTATGATGCGGCCGAGGGCGTTACCGTCTTTCACCAGGGGCACGCCCAGCATGGTTCGCACCTGGCCAATTTCTGTCGCCGTTCGCCAAACGAGGTTGTCCGGTTCTTGCCGCGCCAGTTCGAAGAGATCCGCGATATGCCGTGTGTGCTCGCGCGAAGTGACGCCGGACATCGGGGTGCCGCGGCGCAGGAAGTCCGAAAACGCATCGTCCATGCCGCGGGTCGCAACGGCACGGTTTATCCCGCCATCAAACAGATTGAGGCTGCCCATGGTGGCACCACAAAGGTCGTGGGCCTTGGCGAGGATGGCCTCAAACACAGGCGCCAGATCGCCCGGAGAGGCGTTGATGACTTGCAGGACTTCGGCGGTCGCGGTCTGCTGCTCCAGCGCTTCCCGCGTCTCGGTGATCAACCGGGCGTTCTGGATCGCGACGACCGCCTGATCGGCGAAGGCCTTGAGCAGGGCAATGTCCTTGTCCGTAAACGACGGCCAATTCCGCTCCTTGAGAGAACGGGCGACGTGCACGGCGCCAATACAGCGACCTCGCCAGATCAACGGCGTAATGAGGCATGAAAGGTTGCCGAACTTGGCCGCCAGACGGCGGTTCACCTCCGGGACATCGTCATCCTCGAGCGCGTCGCGGATATGGACAGTATCCATTTCCTCCACCGCTCGTGCGATGACCGTCTGTCCGACCGGGATCGGTCTGTAGTTCTCAATGGTCAACCAGGCGTGCGGACCGCGTGCTGCACGGACGTGCGCCAGGTCGTCGGCGTCGATGATCAATACGCTGATGTCAGTGCAATCGATCAGCCGCTGACAACTTTCGAGGATTTTCTCGAACACCGGCTGCGTGTCCTCGACCGAGTTGCTGATGACTTCCAGCACCTCGGCCATGGCCGTCTGTCGCTCCAGTGCCTCCTTGGTTTCGGTGAGCAGCCGTGCATTCTCCATCGCGATCACCGCCTGATCGGCGAACGCGCGAACCAACGCGACTTCGGCCTCACTGAAGGCGCGAACCTCGGTACGATAGACCTGGATGCCGCCCAACAGCCGGCCATCCTTGCGCAGGGCCACGGTCAGCAGCGACCGCGCGCCGGCCTCATCCGCCATGATGACGCGCGAGGGCACACCGGCTCGATACGCCTCGTCGTCCGTGATATCGGCCAGGTAAGCGACATCATCGCCCAGGACCAATCGATGTAAGTGAGTCCCGGCTTCTGGCATGTAACCGCCTAGCCCGAGGTCTCTCACCGCTGGCGGTGTATTCTGCCAAGCCACCTGCCAGAATTTTTCGCCGTCAAATCGGACAAGGAAGCCAAGGCTGGATCCCGACAGAGACAGCGCCTTGTCCAGGATCGTTCCGAATACGGGCGTCAGATCGCCCGGTGAGGCATTGATCACCGCCAGCACCTCGGCCATCGCGGTCTGGCGCTCCAGCGCCTCCCGCGTCTCGGTGATCAGCCGGGCGTTCTCCATGGCGATCACCGCCTGATCGGCGAACGCGCGAACCAACGCGACTTCAGCCTCGCTGAAGGCACGGACCTCGGTGCGATAGACCTGGATGCCTCCCAACAGCCGGTCATCCTTGCGCAGGGCCACGGTCAGCAGCGACCGCGCACCGCCCTCATCCGCCAGGATCACGCGCTGGGGCACACCGGCTCGATACGCCTCGTCGTCCCTGATATCGGCCAGGAAAGCGACATCATCGCCCAGGACCATTCGATGAAACAGAGTTCCGGCTGCGGGTATGAAGCCGCCTAGCCCGACGTCTCCCACCGCTGGCGGAACATTCCGCCCAGCCACCAGCCAGCCCTTTTCGCCGTCAAATCGGACCAGCATGCCAATGCTGGATCCCGACAGAGACAGCGCCTTGTCCAGGATCGCATCGAATACCGGAGTCAACTCGCCCGGGTTGGCATTGATCACCGCCAGCACCTCCGCCATCGCGGTCTGTCGCTCCAGTGCCTCCCGCTGCTCCCTCAGCAGCCGCGCGTTCTCGATCGCGATAACCGCCTGGTCGGCGAAGCTTTCCAGCAAGGCAACCTCGCCGGCGACGTTCGACCTGGGCTCGGCCCAGTTCGCGCTGATATAGCCGAGGAACGCGCCTTCCCGGCGCAAGGGCACCAGGACGAAGGATCGAATACCCTCACGATCCCTCAGCGCCGCCAGGCTTTCGGTCCGCGGTGCGTCCGCGGCGTCGAGATCAGCGACGTGAACGAACCGGTCACCCCGGACCAGACGACTGTGCAAATCGCTGATGCTCCGCGGCTCGGCCACCATCGCCGAGGTCTCGCCCGACATGCCGCGGAACGCCACCCGGCGGAGCCGCGCGCCGTCATACAGGGAAAGATTGCCGATGGCGCTGCCACAAAGCCGGTGCGCCTTCTCCAGGATCGCATCGAACACCGGAGTCAACTCGCCCGGGTTGGCATTGATCGCCGCCAACACCTCGGCCATCGCGGTCTGGCGGTCCAGCGCCTCGCGCGTCTCGGTGATCAGCCGGGTGTTCTCGATGGCGATCACCGCCTGGGCGGCGAAGCCCTGCAGAAGCGCGATCTCGCGATCGGTGAACGATCGTACCTCCATGCGAGCGCAAACGATCTGTCCGAGCAATCGGCCGTCCTTGCGCAAGGCAACGCTGAGCAGGGTCTTGAGTCCGCTTTCAGCGGCCGCCTTGGCCATTGGTTCGTCGACCAGGCCAATGTCGGGAAATTGCGAGAACCCCACGCCGTCGATCAACTGCCGGATACGGGGGCCGGGGACGTAGCCCTCCCGCAATCGCATCGCCAGCGGTTCCGGCAGGTTGTGCGTCGCGACGGCGCGGAATGTCTGGCCGTCATAGAGCTGCAGGCTGCCGTAGGCGATGCCGCACAGCGCGTGCGTTTTCTGGAGGATGGTCTCGAATACCGGCGCCGTGTCGCCTGGCGAGGCGTTGATGACCTGCAGCACCTCGGCCGTCGCCGTCTGCTGTTCCAGCGATTGGCGCAACTCGGTGATCACGCCGGCATTGGCGACGGCGACACCGGCCTGCGTGGCGAGGGTCTCCAGCGTTGCGATCTGCCGCGCCGTGAAGGGGCCGACCTCGCGTCGGCGCAGCAGCAGGAAGCCGATGACCTCGCCGGCGTGCCTGATCGGAGCGCCGACCAGCGCGCGAACACCGCGCTGTCGCGCGACGGCGATCACCGACGCGAATTCGACAGGGTCCAGCGCTTCGGTATCCGGGGCGTGGATGGTTTGCCCGTCACGGACGATCAGCGCATCCAGGGGGCTGCCCCCGATCGGCCGCCTGTTGCCGAACCCGGACGGCAGCGGGCCCTCGTGTGCGGCGCCGAACATCTCGGTGCCCTCTCGCAGGAACATGGTCGCGTCGTCCGCGCCGCAGTGACGCACGGCCGCCCCGACCACGGCGTCGAGCGCGGGCTGAAGGCCCGCGGGCGAGCGCGCGACGATGTCGAGGATCTCGACAGTCGCGGCGTGCTGCCGGGTCAGTTCGTCGAGTTCGCGCGTACGATCGGCCAGACGGTCTTCGAGCGAGGCGCCGGCCGGATCGTCCGTGGCCGCGCCAGCCGTGCGCGTCGGATCCGGTGAGACGGGCGTTCCGGTCATCGCTGCTGAGTTCTCCCCGGACGACCGTATCCGACATTCCCCGGATGAATCCGCCGAACAATGCGAACGCTATCATTGTGCCGGGTTTCGGGGAAGTCATGGGCGGCCCGTGCTGTTTCCCCCGCCGCTTCCGCGGTGCCCGACGTCCAAAACGAACTCCGATTGATCGATCTGGCCCTTTCCCTCGTCATTCGGACGCACTCCTCCCGTGGTGGCGACGCATTCGCCTGTTCGGTCCTCTGCCGGATCGGTCCCTCACGACAGCAACGTCTTCACGATCCCCAAGATCGGATCGACCGGGGGCGCGGCGACGCGCGCGCGCGATTTTCCCAGGCGGTGCGCATCGACCGGTAGCGCAGCGACAGCGCATCCTCCTCGCCCGCCGCCGAGATATCGCCCAGCACGTCGATCGGCGAGCCTAAAAGGTCGCTGCCCTGGGCCGCGAGCCGGGCCTGGGCGGCACCAAGCTGCTGCGCCGTCTTCTGCCGCGCGGCATCGACGTTGGCCGCACCCTCGTGCTCGGCCAGCCGCGCGCGTTGTTCGTCGAGCGCCGCCGCCGGGTCCGGCGGGGCGTCGCGCCAGACGTAGAACGCCTGCTGCGCCTGCGCGCGCTGGACCTGCTGGGCGACGGTGAGCGCCGTCGAGGCGGCGGCGGTGATCAGGGCGACGGGATCGCACATGGGGAACTCCTTTCTTTCTGGTGAGCGGTACTTTTTTGCATATCTCAGGAACCCTCAGGGTCACCTGCCGTTGGTTCGGCTCAGTCGTCCAAGCTTTGCCGCGGCCATACCGGATCGCGGAAGTTAGAAAGCGCTGCGGGGCCGCAACGCCATGTCTTATCCAGTCCGCCTGCTGAACGCTGTGCTCGTGGCGGGGGCCGCCCTCTCTCCCTCTTTTGAAGGCGCAGTGGCGCAAACCCCGACGAAGACCAGCGAGTTGAGCGCTGCCTGCATCAATCGCGACGGCGCCATTGCCGCCCACCAACGCATTCTTTCCTGCTCCGACGCACTTGCGTCGCCGCGGCTGGCGGGCGCCGACCGTGCACAGATCCTCGCAGCGCGCGGAGAAGCGTACCGTGCCGCGCGTGACGAGACGCAGGCGGCTGCAGATCTGCAGCAGGCAGTCCTGCTCTACAACTCCCTGATCGACCAGAAGGCCGACGCCTCGCTGTTCCTCCAGCGCGGCTCCACGCTTCACGCCCTGGGCAACCGCGATCTCGCCCTCTCCGACTACGATCAGGTCATTCAGCTCGACCCCCGGAACGCCCGCGCCCTCATCGAACGCGGCGCCCTGCTGGTCAAATTCAAGGGCGACTATGCCCGCGCCATCGCCGATCTCGACAAGGCGCTGGCGGTGCATCCCGACAATGTCGATGCCCTGATGCTGCGCGGAGAAGCCCACGGAGACGCCGGGGATTTCGCGCGCGGCCTTTCGGATCTCGACCAGGCCATCAAGCTCGCACCGCAGAGGTCGACCGCCTATCTCCTGCGCGGCATCGTGAATGGCCGGCGTGGCGACCTCGCCGCCGCTTTGGGCGACTACAACAAGGCGTTGTCGCTCGACCCGAGCAACGCTGAAGCGCTCGTGAACCGTGCCGCGATTTTGTCGACGAACGGCGATCAGGACGGCGCCATTGCCGACCTGGATACCGCCATCGCCCTGCAATCCAACGATCCCGTGGCCTACTACAATCGTGGCTACGCCCGCTTCGCCAAACGGCAGTACGAACAGGCGATCGCCGACTACGGCAACGCCCTTCGTCTCGATCCGAACATGGGCATGGCCTACAACAACCGCTGCATGACGCGGGTGCTCGCCGGGCGCGAGCTGGCCGAGGCGACGGCGGATTGCGACGCGGCGCTGAAAGCGATGCCCGGCAATCTGCTCGTTCGCAACACGCGCGGCTTCGTCTATCTGAAGCTCGGCAAGCCCGACCTGGCCCTGGCGGAGTACGACGCTGCCCTGAAGATCGATGCCAACCGCGCGCTGTCCCTGTTCGGTCGCGGCCTCGCGCGCGGCAAGCTCGGCAAGGCCGTCGAAGGTGAGGCCGACAAAGCCGCCGCCCGCGCCCTGGACCCCGCCATCGACCGGCAGTTTTCCGCCTACGGCCTGAACTAGGACCGATGAGCAAATGACCTGGCCCAACGGAATGGTGTTTTCGGTGTCCGGGACTCATCCCGAAAGCGGACAGTACAGCGTCGATTGCGAGTCGATGGAGGCTGCCGAGCAAAAGGCCCTTTTGTTTACAAGGCTGGGCTTTGCGGAGGTCTCTGTGCGTCCGCGCCGAGCGAGCCCTACGCCTTCGCAGTAACCGCCCGACCTCTGAGAGTTTGCCAGTGAGTTCTCGAAACAAGCCAGCCGTTCCCGATGCAGGCGATGCGTTTCATGGTCTGGTGGCGCTCGACGGCGGCATGATGCAGGTCCGCCCGTCGCCGGAAATGGAAGCTCACCTGCGGTATATCGGCCTCATCGAGAGCAGCCCGCTCTCGAGGCTGCCCGTGAGAACACCGAAGGGCGAAGCACTCGTGGCCGACGCCATGGCGGGTGTCAGCCCGGTGGACGCGCTCGACGCGTAGGCCGGGTTGCGCAGCCCCCTCACCCAGCCTCTCCCCAAAGGGGGAGAGGAATATGAAAGGGGAGAGGTTGGATGAGGGGGTCAAAAGGTTCTAAGCCGCCTGCAGCGCCGCCATCGGGCTCACGTACTCCGGCTGCAGGCGCAAACCATCGAATTCGGCGAACGGCGGCGGCGGGATCGCGCCGGCCC
>LNFM01011735.1_pt1 | contig 11799 bp, 9 predicted proteins | sample 596031 | NCBI WGS metagenome assembly LNFM01 (sample SAMN04254537, study PRJNA301005) | activated carbon metagenome | isolation source: dual media filters at the Ann Arbor, Michigan drinking water treatment plant | place: USA: Ann Arbor | reverse complement strand
CGTGTACGCCCGCCATATCGGCAAAATCACGCGATCCTTTGGGTGTGAGCTTCACCCGCGTCGTCCGCCGATCGCCTGGCGTCACCAGGCGCTCCACCCAATTCTGTTCAACAAGTCTGTCGATGATGCCGGTGACATTGCCGTTCGACACCATCAGATAGCGCGAAAGTTCAGTCATACTGATCCCGTCGTCCCGCCGTGCCAGCGCCGCCAGCACGTCGAACTGCGGCAGCGTGATATCGTACGTCACCCGCAGCCGCTCGCGCAGTTCCGCCTCGATTCCACGAGACGCCCTCAACATCCGCAGCCACAAACGTAGACGCTCGTGCGAAACGGAAGCCGATATGGTTCTGCGGCGAAGCCGCTGTGCCTCGGACACGCCAGCAGTCATACTTCTCCTCCAGAGATCGAGATCGCCTGCCCTGTCACGGAAGACGACGCGGGCATGCACAGCCACAACACGGACGCCGCGACCTCCTCGGGTCTGACGAATCGCCCCTGCGGATTGCCGGCACCGAGCGCCGCGCGTGCATCATCAGCACTGCGCCCGCTCTTCGCGACGATGTTGGCGATCGACTGATCGAGCAGCGGCGTCTCCGTAAAGCCCGGGCAGACCGCGTTCACGGTTACCCCCGTACGCGCCAACTCGAGCGCCAGCGCACGCGCAAGTCCGATGACGCCATGCTTCGCCGCGCAATAGGCCGCCACGTAAGGATATCCCTTGAGACCAGCGGTCGAAGACACGAACACGATCCGTCGCGCACCATCCGCGCTGCCCGATCGAACGAGATCCGGCAGCGCCGCTTTCACCGTCAGGAAAGCGCCGGTGAGATTGACATCCAGCATCCGCTGCCAATGTTCGCGATCGGCGCGCGAAATAGACCGGCTCTCCGCCCCTCCCGCATTGGCAATGACGATATCGATGGGACCATGCGCCGCGTGCGCGGCCTCCACCATCGCTGCGCAATCCGCCTCGCGCGTGACGTCGGCCTCGATCACGCACGTCCCGGGAAAACTTGCCGCCATCGCCTCCAGCGGCGCACGACGTCGGCCAGCGATCGACAACCGCACACCGCTCGAACCGAGAGCCGCCGCGATCGCAGCACCGATGCCGGTCCCCCCGCCTGTGATCAGAGCATGACGTCCATCGAGCGCGCTCATCAGACTTTCACCTGTTGTGGCTCGGCGCGCGAATTGAGCCGCCGCAATTGATCCCGCCCGGCGAGATAAGGCAGCGGCCATCTCGCTTCGTCGTAGCCCAGCCCCGCCGCCGCATGCAATGTCCAGTATGGATCGGCGAGATGCGGCCGCGCGAGACAGACGAGATCGGCGCGCCCCGCCAGCAGTATCGAGTTCACCTGATCGGCATCCGTGATGTTGCCGACCGCCAGCGTCGCTATACCCGCCTCGTTACGGATGCGATCGGAGAACGGCGTCTGGAACATCCGGCCGTACACCGGCTTCGCGTCGATGGAAGTCTGCCCCGCGGAAACGTCGATCATATCGGCGCCCGCCGCCTTAAGCATCCGCGCGATCTCGACCGCGTCTGCGGGCGTCACACCAGCGCGCCCCACCCAGTCGTTAGCCGAGATTCGCACCGAAATCGGCTTATGCTCAGGCCATGTTTCCCGCACCGCATGGAACACCTCGAGTGGAAACCGCATGCGATTGGCGAGGCTGCCACCGTAGTCGTCCTTGCGAAGGTTCGTCAGGGGCGTGATGAAGGCCGACATCAGATAGCCGTGCGCATAGTGCAGCTCCAGCCAGTCGAAACCGGCGCGCACCGCCATCTCCGTTGACCGCACGAACTGATCGCGCGCACGCGTCATGTCGGCCCGCGTCATCTCGCGCGGCATCTGGTTGGACGGCGACCATGCAACCGCCGACGGTGCGATCAACTCCCAATTCCCATCGGCGAGCGGCGCATCCATCCGCTCCCAACCGACCTGCGTCGAGCCCTTGGGTCCCGCATGACCGAGCTGCAATGCGATCTTCGCATCCGTTTCGGCGTGCACGAACTCGACGATACGCCGCCACTGCGCCTCATGCTCCGCTGCATACATGCCCGTGCAGCCCGGCGTAATCCGGGCTTCCGGCGAGACGCACGTCATTTCAGTGAACACGAGCCCCGCCCCCCCCTTGGCGCGCTCCGCATAGTGAACGAAATGCCAATCACCGGGCACACCGTCCTTCGCGCGGTACTGCGCCATCGGCGAGACGACGACGCGATTGACGAGATCCACCTCGCGCACGCGGAACGGTACGAACATCGGCGCCCTCGCCTTCGACGGCTCGAGCCCGGTCGCATTCGTCTCGAACCAACGCTCGGCCGATGTGAGCCATGCCGGGTCGCGTTCGCGGAGATTTTCGTGGCTGATCCGCTGCGATCTCGTCAGCAGCGAATAGTAGAGCTGCACCGGATCGAGATCGAGATAGCGCTCCACCTCCTCGAACCACTCGATCGAATTGCGCGCGGCACTCTGAAGCTTCAAGACTTCGACGCGCCGCTCGTCCTCGTAGCGCGCGAACGCCGCCGGCAGTGTCGCCTCCGAATGGACATAACTCGCCAGCGCGATCGCACTCTCGAATGCGAGCTTCGTGCCTGACCCGATAGAGAAATGTGCAGTCGCCGCGGCGTCACCGAGCAAAACGACATTCTCGTGGCTCCACCTCCGGCACAGCACGCGGTTGAAATTCAGCCACGCCGAGCCGCGCAGATGCTTGGCATTAGACATCAGCGCGTGACCGCCCAGATATCTCGCGAAGATGCGCTCGCACGCAGCTATGGTCTGGCCGAGATCCATCTGGTCGAACCCGGCCCGCACCCACGTCTCCTCCGAGCACTCCACGATGAATGTCGCGGTATCGGCATCGAACTGGTAGGCGTGGATCCAGATCCAGCCGTGCTCGGTCTTCTCGAAGATGAACGTGAACGCGTCATCGAATTTCTGATGCGTGCCGAGCCAAATGTACTTGCACGCGCGCACGTCGATATCCGGCTCGAACACGTGCTGGAACGCTGTGCGCGCCCTCGAATTCACACCGTCTGCAGCAACCACGAGATCGTATCTGGATTGATAGGCGGCAACCTCTTCCGCCTCAGTCTCGTAGAGAACGCGGATGCCGAGATCTGCGGCCCGCGCCTGCAGAATGTTCAACAGCCGCATCCGACCGATGCCACAGAAACCATGCCCCGTCGAACGCAGCATCTCCCCTTTGTGATGCGTCACCACGTCGTCCCAATAAGCGAACGCAGCGCGAATCGCCTCGGCGCTGACGGGATCGTTGACGGCGAGATTGTCGAGCGTCTGATCGGAAAGAACGACACCCCAACCGAAGGTATCATCGGGCCGGTTCCGCTCGATCACGTCGATCTCGTGCGCGGGCTCGCGCAGCTTCAGCGAAATCGCGAAATAGAGGCCGGCAGGTCCCCCGCCGAGACAAGCAACACGCATGAGCGATACCTCCAACCAATTCACTCAGCATGCCCGATCTTGCAAACTCCTACAAGTCTAAAACTTTCAAACTTGAAATATCTACCAAAGCGCTTCGATCGAGCAATCTTCGACGGTGGAGCCCGGCTGTCTCGTATTGACCCAGCCGACATTCCGCGCTGTGCTCATTCGACGGGACAGCCCCGGCGATTTTCACCCACCGAATGCACCGGCAGACGAGAGGCTCCGACACATGACGCGCGAACCGATTGCCCTCACGACCAACGGCGCTGTTCGTGGGATTGCAACCGACGGCCTCACGACATTCCGCGCCGTGCCCTACGCCGCCCCGCCCGTCGGAGAGCTTCGCTTTTCAGCCCCTGCAGCCCACGCCCCGTGGAGCGGCATCCGCGACTGCACCAGGCCCGGCGCCAGCGCACCTCAAGGGCCTTCCCGCTTAGATGCGGTCATGGGAATCCTGCCGATCGAGCAATCCGAAGACTGCCTGACGCTAACCGTGTGGACACCGGCGGCCGATGACGAGAAACGCCCGGTCATCTACTGGCTGCACGGCGGCGCCTATCAGTCCGGCGGCGCGCATCAGCCCTTCTACGATGGCGGCAATCTTTCACGCGCATGTGACGTGGTCGTCGTCGGTGTGAACTACCGCCTCGGCGCACTCGGCTATCTCTATCTCCCAGAAGCCGAAGCAGCCGGGGGCGTCGCCGCCAACCGCGGCCTGCTCGATCAGATGCACGCGCTGCGCTGGGTGTCGCAGAACATTGCAGCGTTCGGCGGCGATCCCGCGCGCATCACCATCTGCGGCCAGTCTGCCGGCGGCGGCTCCGTCCTCGCCTTGCTCGCCGACCCCGCCTCACGCGGCCTCGTCGCGCGCGCCATCCCGATGAGCGCATCCACCGGCAGCCTCGGCATCGAACGCGCAGCCGAGATCTCTTCGCGCTTCTGCCAACTCGCCGGCGTGCCTCCCACCGACATCGCCGGACTGCGCGCCCTCCCCGTCGACACGATCGTTCAGGCCCAGCGCGCGGTGCAGATGGAGATCGCCGCGAAGGGCGACCGCACCATCGCCTGGCAGAACGTCGTTGGCGGCCCCGGCTGTCCGCTCAATCCCGCCTCCGGCGTAATCAAGGGCCTGGCCCGCGACATCCCCATGCTCATCGGATCGACGCTCGACGAGGGCCACGCTTGGCTCGCCCAGGACGACAAGCTCGTCGCTCAGACCGATGCGTCCGTGATCGCGCCGACCGCCGAAGCCGGCGGCTACGCCAAGGCCGCCGGGGATCTGCCGGGCGAGCGCGCAGCCGAAGCGACGAAGCCCTGGCAGGTCCTCTCCGCCATGCTGACCTGGGCCGTATTCGAGAAGCCGTCCCGCAACGTCGCAGACGGTCACACCACGAGTGGCGGCACAGCTTACGTCTATCGCTTCGAGTGGCGCCCGATACCCGACGCCCGCTTCGGCGCCTGCCACTGCATCGAGTTACCGTTCATGTTCGACAACCTCGACCGTTGGCCCCGCGAAAGCGCGATGATGGCCCACCACGATCCAGCGCACTACCGCGCCCTCGCCACCCGCATGCGCGACGCTTGGGGCGCATTCGCCCATACCGGCAATCCAGCGACCAAAGCCCTTCCCGATTGGCCCCGCTGGACCCCCGGCACTCGCCCCTGCATGGTGCTGAACGATACCTGTCGGATCGTGAACGAAGCTCAGCCGCAGTAGTAGAATGATGAAGGAATTAGCGCTGTGGACATCACCAACATCAATCACGTCGGCATGGTTGCCCGCGACCTCGCCGACGTCACCCGCCGCTACGAGGCGATGGGATTCACGCTCACGCCGTACTCGCCGCACTCCGGCGCGTGGAAGCCTGGAGAACCCGTGAAGCCGCTAGGTTCGGGCAATCGCTGCGTGATGTTCGCCGACAACTATCTCGAGATCCTGGCGAGCGAGAACCCGGCAAAGCCCGCCGAGCGCATGACCAACTTCTTGAAACATCACCAGGGCGGCCATATCGTCTGCTTCGACAGCGACGACTGCAACGCCGTCGACCTTCGCTTGCGCGCAGCCGGCATCGAGACTTCCGGCGTCATCCCCCTTCAGCGCGAGATCGACACACCGGACGGCGTCCGCACCGCACGGTTCGAACGCGTACAGTTCGCACCGAAAGACACCCCCGAAGGCTACATTCAGGCCGCCCGCCATCTCACGCCTGACTATATCTATCAGCCCCGCTACATCGCCCATCCCAATGGCGCGCTACGCCTCGCGGAAACGTTTATCGTCGCGCTCGATGCCGACGAAATGGCCCGACGCTACGGCACCTATCTGGCGGCAAGCCCTGAGCACAGCTTCGGCACTTTTCGGTTCCGAATGGCACGCGGTACATATTTGAGCATCGTCCCTGCAGCTCGCGCTACGGTCGCCCTGCCTGGAACTTTGCTACCACCACTTCCAGGCATCGCGGCGGTCTCGTTCGCCGTCGTGGCACTCGATGCTCAGATGGAGCGACTGATACGCGGCGGCTTTACCGTCGCGAAATCCGGCGATCGTCTTGTTGTCCCTGCAGAAGAAGCTTGCGGCCTCGCCGTGATGTTCGAGCAGTAATACTCACGCATGACAGACCCTTCTCAATACGAGGAAACGCCATGACAGCAACCCGCCGCATATTCTTCACGGGCATCGCATTGGCCGCGATCCTGTCGACCGCCCCGGCCATAGCCCAGAGCTTCCCAGCCCAGTCCGTCAAGCTCGTCGTTCCCTATCCGCCCGGCGGCGGCGTCGATGGCCTCGCCCGTCCGCTCGCCGAGCGCTTGTCGCAAACCTGGGGCAAGCCGGTGATCATCGAGAACAAGCCCGGCGCAAGCACGATCATCGGTACGGAATACGTCGTGAAATCCGCTGCCGACGGGTACACGCTTCTTTTCACGTCGGACTCGACGATCACCTCGAACCCTCATCTCTTCAAGAAGCTCACTTACGATCCAATGAAGGATCTGGCGCCGGTTACCCAGTTGATCGATCTGCATCAAATGGTCGTTGTGCATCCCTCCGTCGCCGCATCAACGCTGAAGGAACTCGTCGCACTGGCGAAATCCAATCCGAAGTTGCTGAACTATGCATCGTATGGCAACGGCAGCCAGCCGCACCTGCTGTTCGAGATGTTGAAGAAAGAAACCGGCATCACCATCGAGCAGGTGCCGTTCAAAGGAATTGCCCCGGCCCTGACCGCTGTTGTCGCGGGAGAAACACAAATGACGCTCGGTGGTGCCGCAACCTCGTCGGGCCACATGAAGGCCGGTCGCCTGAAGGCTCTTGCGATCAGCAGACCTTCGCGCTTGCCGAGCCATCCGGAAGTCCCGACTTTGGCGGAAGCCGGCTTCCCCGACATCGACCCGCGCTCGTGGTTCGGAATGTTCGCCCCCGCCCGCACCCCCGCAGCGATCCTCGCGCAGATCCAGCAAGCTACCGCTGCAATCCTGAACCAGCCCGACTTCAAAGCGCGCTATATCGACGGCCCCGGCTATACTGGGCAAGGCCAATCGCCGGAAGCCTTCGCACGTTTCGTCGCCGACGACATGGCCTACAAGAAGCGGCTGATCTCGATCACCGGCATCACAGCCGAGTAACCGCTCATCCCCTCGGTCGGACACCCTCAATTCGTCTGCGTCGCAACGCCTTCCTGGATCGCGAGCACGTGACCGGCGAGATAGAGCGAGCCGCAGATGAGAATGCGCTTCGCCCCTTCCGCCGCTTCGATGAGCGAAAGCGCTTCCGCAACGCCGGTCGCCGCCTGCGCGGGAATGCCGAGTTCACGCGCGAGGCAAGCCAGCGCCTCCGGCGTGAACGGCTGCTCGTGAGCGCCCGGTATCGGCACGGTCACGATCGATTGCGCCAGCCCGCGGAAATGCGACAGCACACCCTGCGCATCCTTCTGGCCCATCAGGCCCATCACCAGCACGATCGGCTTTGGCGCACGATCCTCTAGTGTAGCGAGCGTGTTGGCGATCGCGGCAGCGCCTGACGGATTATGCCCGCCGTCCAGCCACAACTCGGAGCCCGGCCGAAGCCTCACCGACAGTGGCCCGCCGTTCAGCCGCTGCATCCGTGCCGGCCATTCCACACCCTTCAAGCCACCCTCGATAGCCGTGATGCCGAACCCGACATCGGTCATTTGCAAAGCGGCCGCCACAGCAACGCCCGCGTTGCCGACCTGATGCGAGCCCACCAGCGCTGGCAACGGCAGATCGATCAACTCCTCCTCGGACTGGAACACCAGCCGTCCGCTCTGCTCGAACGCGTCGTAGTCCTGCCCGCACTCGACCAGCAGCGCGCCGACGCGCCGCGCATGCGCCTGGATCACGGGTGCGGCCTCGTCGTCCTGCCGCGCGACCACGCACGTCACGCCCCGCTTCATGATGCCGGACTTCTCCGCAGCGATCTTGGCAACGGTGTCGCCGAGCTTGTCGGCATGATCCATCGACACGGGCGTGATGATCGTCAGACGCGGCTGCGCGATCACGTTCGTCGCGTCGAGACGACCGCCGAGCCCCACTTCGAGCAAGACCACGTCAGCTGGTGTTTCTGCGAACGCGAGAAAAGCAGCCGCCGTCGTGATCTCGAAGAACGTCATGGGATCGGCGCCGTTGATCCGCTCCACCCGCTCAAGGAGTTCGATCAGACGCGGCTCGGAAATCGGCGCCGACTTATCGCCCCGCATACCGGCAACCACGATGCGTTCGTTGAACCGGATCAGATGCGGAGAGGTGTAGGCATGCACCCGCAGCCCACCCGCTTCAGCCATTGCCCGCAGCATCGCCGTAACGGAGCCCTTCCCGTTGGTGCCGGCGATGTGGATGACGGGCGCAAGCTTCAGCTGTGGATCGCCGAGCTTGCAGAGTAACCGCTCGATCCGCCCTAGCGACAGATCGATCATAAGCGGATGAAGCCTCTTGAGGCGCGCAAGAACGTCGTCGAGGTGCGTCATGTCGCTCTCGCAGGAAACATCGAGTTACCGCTGTCGGAACTGGCGCGCGATCGTCGAAAGCAGCCCGCGAAAACGCGCGCCCCATCCCTGTGCGCCGACGCGGGCGGCGTCGAGATCCCTCAAGTCCGCGTGTCGGGCTTGGCAGGGGGCGCCGTCGTCCGCGACGTCGTGGCATCGCGCTTCGCCGCCGGATCGCTACGTTGCGTGACCTTCGACGTTTCGCTCTTGGCAGTCGCGGCGACCGGCTCGCCCTCGACATCGATGACGCGACCGGAGACGGCCCCACGGCGAACCTCGATCGATGCCCCTTTATGGCCACCGTGACCGTTCATGTAGCCCGGCGCGACGGCCGTCGACGCCTGCACCACCTGCTGGCGCATCATCAGTCGCGTAAGCCGCCCGAGCGTCTCGCGCATCTGGTGACGATGCACGACCATGTCGATCATGCCGTGTGCCAGAAGATATTCGGCCCGCTGAAAACCGTCGGGCAACTGCTCGCGGATCGTCTGCTGGATGACTCGTGGCCCGGCAAAACAGATCAGCGCACCCGGCTCCGCGATGTGAACGTCGCCAAGCATCGCGTAAGAAGCCGTCACTCCCCCCGTCGTCGGATTGGTCATCACGACGATGTAGGGCAACCGCGCCTCGCGCAAGCGCTGTACGGCGATCGTCGTGCGCGGCATCTGCATCAGCGACAGGATGCCTTCCTGCATCCGCGCGCCGCCGGAAGCCGCAAACAGAATGAACGGACAATTCCGCTCGACCGCCCGCAACATACCCGCGATGACAGCCTCGCCCGCCGCCATGCCCAGAGACCCGCCGACGAAGCGCATGTCGTGCGCTGCGACGACGACGGCCAGCCCCTCCAGCCGGCCTTCGCCGACGAGAACGCTGTCGTCCATTTCGGTGCTGGCGCGCGCATCCTTGAGACGATCGGTGTAGCGGCGGCTGTCACGGAACTTCAGCGGATCGGCCGGCACCGTCGGCACAGGAACGCGCTCGTACTCGCGATTGTCCAGAATATGGCGCAAGCGCGCTTGAGCCGTCATCCGCTCGTGATACCCAGAACCAGGGAACACGAACTGATTGGCTTCGAGATCCTTGTAGAAGACCATTTGGCCCGTCTCTGGACATTTCACCCAGAGATTGTCGGGCACATCGCGCTTCGGTTCGAGGAAGCCGCGGATCTTCGGCGGTAGTTTGTTGATCCAGCTCACGCTTCTCGTGGCTCCTGTTCGATTGCCCGGCCTCCGCCCGCCAGGACTTGCTTTGGATGGCGATGCCGTGAATGCCGTCGCTGTGAATGCCGTCGCTGTGAATGCCGCTGCCCTGAGTTCCTTGAACCGATCCGCCCCGCGCCGTCAGGCCCGAGCCGCATCGAGCCCCCGTGCGAGGCTCTTGACCACACTCAGTACACGCGGCGCCGTCTGAGCCGTGCCGTGCCCGTCTGGACCGATCGTGTCCCTGATCGCATCGACCAATGCCGACCCGACCACGACACCATCAGCGCCACGCGCGATCGCCTTGGCCTGCTCCGGCGACTTTACGCCGAAACCCACCGCTACGGGAAGCGCGGTCGAAGCCTTGATCCGTTTAACTTGTTGATGCACAGCAGCCACGTCCGGCGCCGCCGTCCCGGTTATCCCGGTTATCGAGACGTAATAAACGAACCCGGAGGTATTGGCCAGCACGGTCGGCAGGCGCTTCGCATCCGTAGTGGGCGTGGCCAATCTGATGAAACTCAGTCCGTGCGCCATCGCCGGCAGGCACAGCTCGTCGTCAGCCTCTGGGGGCACGTCCACAACGATTAACCCATCCACCCCGGCAGCCGCGGCGTCGGCCAGGAACTTCTCTTTGGGATAGACATAGATGGGATTGTAATACCCCATGAGAATCAGCGGGGTATCCTTGTCCTTAGCCCTGAAGGTCCTGACCAGCTCCAGCGTCTTCTTCATGTTCTGGCCGGCTTTCAGCGCCCGTTGCGACGCGAGCTGGATGGCAGGCCCGTCAGCCATCGGGTCCGAGAACGGCATCCCGAGTTCGATGATGTCAGCGCCAGCCCCCGGCAACCCCATCAAGATCTGCTTGCAGGTCTCGTAGTCCGGATCGCCCGCAGTCACGAAAGTGACCAGAGCCGCGCGGCCTTTGGCCTTCAACTCTGCAAACCGTCGGTCGATACGTTCGGTCGTCATGGGAAGTGAGATCCTGTCTGGGGCCCTCACGCGGGCGTTGGGCCGTGGTAGTGCCCCTGGGGACTGCTGGTCAAGCCAAAGCCCGCCGAACCGGTTGCCGCAGCTTCCGGTCGAGCGAGCTTTCGTCTCACGTTTCGTGCCGCTATTCTGCCGAGCCCCACAGCAGCACGAAGTCAGGCGTTATTCGCTCGCCCGATTAAGCGGCAGCTACATTACCTCGGATTACCGGCTTCATAAGCCAGTCATTTATCCGAGTAACCGCATTCGTCGAGAAATTCCTGAATGAGCGGACTGAACGTCTGCGGTGTCTGTGCGCTCTTGGACTGTTCGACCTCAGGATATTTCGACAATTCCGCGATATGGGGGATGGCCCTCAGAATGCGGCGCTGGGGAGCGGAGTGAGCAGGAAATGTGACCGCAATTTTGCGATCCTTCGATTGATGATGAACTTGCATTTGCATATCTCAGTTGCAGGGTGTGAGCCCTCCAGAGCATCAACCGACTGGACCGGATCGCTTTCGCTGATCACAGGTCGGATGAAATCGCTCGGGATTGAAGAGACTGGAGCATTTCGATCCGATCATTGGATCGCACATGGCGATCACATCCGATCGAATACTGCTTCAGGGCGGCAACTTGCCACCACGGACTCGGGCCAAAAACATCCACGTCACAAGGCTCGGCGCTCGGTAAGAGATCCGGACCGCGGACCCCGTCACGACACGACGAACCTGCTCGACGCAGCTCGAATAAGCGGTGTAAAATGAGGGATTAGGCGGTATCGGCGCCACGCGCAAACCGCAAGATCTTCAGCTTTACAGTAGCTCTCGCCTCTAGGACACTTACACAGTCCGAAGCTCAGAGATGTTTAACCTGATTTTCAAATAGAAGCAACGAAAAAATTCGCGCGTCCATTTCACACGATTTAGAGGACGGATCAGCCTCGCCGATCCGAAGCGCCGAGCGAAACCGCCCTCCGCGTTCAATCGATCGAGATCTTCGCGCTTTTCAGCACCGGCTCGATCTGTGCAGCCTCGTTGTCCACGAACGCACGCATCTCGGCGGGAGTACCGCCGACGATCTGCAGACCGAGCTTCACGCTGATCTCCTTGCCCCGCGGTCCTTTCAGGAATTCATTAACGGCACCGTTGATTTTCGCGATTACGT
>LNFM01015890.1_pt1 | contig 11800 bp, 14 predicted proteins | sample 596031 | NCBI WGS metagenome assembly LNFM01 (sample SAMN04254537, study PRJNA301005) | activated carbon metagenome | isolation source: dual media filters at the Ann Arbor, Michigan drinking water treatment plant | place: USA: Ann Arbor | reverse complement strand
CTTTACCGTCCAGCTTCACCAGCATCACGTACCGCGTTTGACGCTCGACCAATGTCGCGATCTGGCTGTTGCTACTGCCAAAGACCAAGTCTCCTTCCCAGTGACCAGGCACCGCTCGGTCTTCGACGCAGGCGGGGCGCTCGCTGATCGAAACCGCATCGACGATCTGTCCGTGAATGGCCGTCTTCTGCGTGTAGTGACGGGATCGCCGCATCCCGCGGGTTCGCCTGAGGTGCGCCAGCAGTTCCTTCTTCAAGGCGCCACGCGCTTGAATGAACAGACTGCGGTAGATGGTCTCGTGTGACACGTGAAGGCTCTCGTCGCACGGATAAGTATGCTTTAGCCAGCCCGCGATTTGTTCAGGCGACCACAGCACTCTCAGCTTGTCGGCGACGATGCGTGCCAGACTGCGGTTCTCCATGAGCTTGCAACGCTTGGGCCGAAGCGCTCGGCGCCAAGCATCGCTGTCGGCCTGCGCAGCTCGATAACTCTCTTGGCCACCATTGCGCTTCAACTCACGACTGACTGTCGATGGCGCCCGGCCAAGTCGTGCAGCGATCGACCGAATCGATTCGCCCGCAACGACGGATCGCGATATTTCTTCTCTATCAACCAAGGACAACGCCGTCGCGGACCGGCATCGCTGCGGTGGCCGAATGCCACCAGTTTTCACCAAGATGTTTTGGATCGAGGTGTGCGGCCGGTCAAAAAGTTGGCCTATCTGCTGAAGCGTCCAGCCTTCTCTCCAGCGCGCCCACATCAAAGCCTTCTGGCTGTCGGTGTAGTAGTTTCGTGTCCGGTACTTCATCTGCAACACTCCATCTGCTCATGCAGTTCTCAGTGTGTTGCATCGACCAGTTGAATCCGCCACTGAACTCGGACGTTCGTGGTCGGGGCATCGAATTGTCACGACGTTGCCTTCCGGTCATTGCGGCAAGCAGCGCTCGAACGGCCGCAGGCCCTTCCAGACCTGTCGTTCCACCGGGGTCGGTGGACTGTGACGTCCGAGCATCGCTTGCAACGATGGATCGCCGCGGCGCGCGCCCTACCTGATCAGATCTCCGTCTGCTCGGAGATCTCGAGTGCGTCATCGACCTCAATGCCGAGGTATCTCACTGTTGATTCCAGCTTGGAGTGCCCGAGAAGCAGCTGAACCGCGCGAAGGTTCTTTGTGCGCCTGTAGATCAACGTTGCCTTGGTTCTGCGCATCGAATGGGTGCCGTAGTCTGCGCGGTCCAGGCCGAGGTCATCGACCCAATGTCCCAAGATTCGCGCGTATTGCCTGGTCCCGAGGTGGGGTGAATCATGCATCCGGCTGGGGAACAGAAAGTTCTCCGACTTCAACCCAGCTTGCTTGATCCATACCTGCACAGCCTCTCGGGTAGCCGGTGTGATTTCAAACTGAACCGGGCGCTGGGTCTTGATCTGCATGACGGTGGCTCGTGTCGCTACTTGGTCGCCGTGGCAAACATCGCGGACCTTGAGGTTCACGAGGTCGCAACCGCGCAGCTTGCTGTCGATGCCCAGATTGAAGAGAGCGAGCTCGCGAACTCGACCCTCCATCTGCAGGCGCACGCGCAGCGCCCAAATGTCCTTGACCTTGAACGGGGCCTTCTGGCCGACGATCTTGCCCTTGTTCCACGGCTCGCGATGAATACCATTTGCTGCGGTTTCCATGATGGTCTCCCATCTAGTTGAGGGGCGTACAGCATGCGCTTGGAATCTGAGGACATGACGAGTTTTTCCTCCCTCATTTGCAATGGACACATTCGTTCTGCTGAACGTATTCTGTAACCTGCGGTGATGAACTGGCGCTATTGGCCAACTGCGGGCATGCAGATGCTCAGTCATACGTTCCAATGGGTCCCGATTGCCTCCTTGGCAACGATCAGGCAGAAGACGGTTTCAGCACGAGTGCTCCCATAGCTGAGCGTTGATGCCACCGCTGCGCTGCTCGACGTCGCGTTCCCTGTTTAATCACGGCCAACGACGGAGACTCTGACATGACGCCCTTTAACCCCCCGCCAGGCCGCTTCACGATGATCCGCGGCTTTCATTTGGCCGACTTCATCACACTGGGCAATGCCGCCTGCGGCGTGTTGTCGGTGTTCCTGGCGATGATGTACATGGCCAGCGGCTCGCTCACCCACTTTCTGCTGTCGGCTGCAATGACACCGCTGGCCTTCGTCTTCGACGTCTTTGACGGCAAGGTGGCGCGCTGGCGCCACCAGCATTCACCGCTGGGCCGCGAGCTCGATTCGCTGGCCGACGTCATCTCCTTCGGCGTCGGCCCGGCCGCCCTGGGCTTCGCCGCGGGGCTGCAGAGTGGTTGGGACATCGTCATCCTGTGCTACTTCGTCTGCTGCGGCGTCAGCCGGTTGGCGCGTTTCAACGTCACGGCTGAACAACTGACCACCAACTCAGGCAAAGTGGCCTACTTTGAAGGCACGCCGATCCCCACCAGTGTGATCCTCACTGCGGTGCTGTCATGGGCGGCTTGGCAGGGTGCGCTGGGTGCGCAACTGTGGGGCGGAGTGTGGCAACTCGGGCCTTGGCAGCTGCATCCCGTGAGCCTGCTTTTCGCGCTGTCGGGTACGGCCATGATCAGCAAGACCCTGCGCATCCCCAAGTTCTGAAGGAGGCAGGCCATGCAACGTTCGATCATGGACATGGCACTGATGATCTGGGCGGCAATACAGCATGCTGCCGACCTGCAGAAGCCATTCGACTGGTCAAGGGGTTCTTGGTGAAGCCTTTGACGCCGGAGATGGTCTACGCGATCATGGCCGCATGAACATCCTCATCTTTCTCGGCGGCCTTGTTTTGCTGGTGATAGGGGCCAACGTTCTGGTTCGCGGAGCGTCGAAATTGGCCCTGTCGTTCGGAATCAGTCCATTGGTCGTGGGACTCACCATTGTTGCATTCGGTACCAGCGCTCCCGAGGTGGCTGTGAGCGTGGGTGCTGTGTTCGATGGCAAGACCGACATTGCCATTGGCAACGTGGTGGGCAGCAATATTTTCAATGTGCTGTTCATCCTGGGGCTCAGCGCCTTGATAGCGCCGCTGGTGGTCAACATCCAGCTGATTCGGCAAGAAGTACCAATCATGATCGGGGCCAGCGTCCTGCTGTTGGCGATGGGGTTGGATGGCCAGTTGTCGTTCTTCGACGGTGGCGTTCTCTTCGTACTGCTCGTGTCCTATACGGTGTTCCTTGTCGTGCAGTCACGCCGCGAGTCCCAAGCTGCCAAAGACGAGTACGCAGGCGAGTTCAAGCCTGCTGTGGCTGGTGCGTGGGACGATCGTCTCCCAGTCCAACTGCTGCTGATCGCCGTTGGTCTGGCTGCGCTCGTGTTCGGATCCGAGTACCTTGTGCAAGCATCGGTGAGTTTCGCCAAGGCGATGGGTGTGAGCGACCTGGTCATTGCCCTCACCATCGTTTCTGCAGGTACCAGCATGCCCGAGGTGGCGACCAGCATCACCGCTGCCATCAAGGGTGAACGCGATATTGCCGTGGGCAACGTGGTGGGCAGCAACACCTTCAACATCCTGGGTTGCCTGGGTTTGTCGGGACTGGTGTCGGGTGACTTGGGCCTGGTCATGGCGCCCTCGTTGTTGACCTTTGACATCTGGGTCATGCTGGCAGTGGCGCTGGCCTGTTTACCGGTGTTCATGACCGGTCGCGAGATCGCTCGCTGGGAAGGCAGCGTCTTTCTTGGCTACTACGCCGCCTACGTGGCCTACCTGATCCTGGCCGCGCAGCAGCACGACGCTCTCCAGGCTTTCTCTGGCGTGATGCTCAGCTTCGTGGTGCCACTGACGGTCGTCACTTTGGTTGTTGTGATGATCCGCCGTCCGGCGGCTTCGCGCAGTTCATAAGTCCGCGCAAGTCGCTTCATCGGCAGACGCAATTGATACGCGGTTTTTACACGGCAGCGGCGGTAATGGGTTTCGGTGTCTCGACCTCAGGAGGCGGTTGCCTGACTCCCGACCCAATACCTTGCACGACCTGGCTTTAACCCTCCTCGGTGTGGATGCGTACCAGGGGGTATGCGCAATCGACATCACGAAGCTGTTCAGCTTCATCGACGATAGAGTGGCCGATGGCGAGCGCATACCCCGAGGTGCGGTGTCGCAGGTGCTGACCCTGCGACAGGCTCGGGGGGTAACGGCCACAGGTCGAGGTGTATTGGTGCCTCACGCTGCGGTGCGCAGGTTGCCGTGTTCCCGTCTGATCCATGTTCAACTATTGGGTGTGATCACCGTCAATACACTGGACAACATTCCAGTGCGAGACGTGCTGGCCCTGCTGGTACGCTGTCCCCCGACACTTGCCGATCACGCACTGCTTGAACGTATTCGAGACCCCTACATGAACCGGATTCTGATCGAGTTGCTGCGCCCAGGCCAAGTCGCTGAAGTCTATGCACGTCTGGTGAAGCGTGCATGAGGTCCGGCATGTTGCTGGTGTGCGTGATGGCAGATGGCCAGGCTCTTCAATTGGTTCGGCACGCCTGCCAACATCAGCATGCCAAGGGAGAGCCCTGGCGAGTGTTGCACCTGGATACGATGTCTGCGCGTTACGCGAACTTCGCTGTCAAGCAAGATCTCGAACAGGCTCTGCAATTGGCACGGGAAGAAGGTGCGCAGATTGTGCACTCCAGCCTGAACATGAACGCCAGTGGCCATCTGATGTCGCACATAGTGCAGCAAGCACAGAGCGGTACGGTCTCCGATGTGCTGTTGGGTGACCAGGCCACCGGGACCGTCTACTGGCCAGGGTCAGGCGAGCGGCTGAGCGATTTCACCGCGCTGCTGGGCGCCAGCCTTCCCAACGCTCAAGTTCATGTCCTGGTGGCACAGCGTCGGCAAATCAGCCCCGCGATCCGATCCGGCAGATGGTCATCAGATCGTCCGATGCGCCGGTCATGGCGATTCTGGAGTTTGCCCATCGTCGTACTGCTGCTTTGCACTGCGCTGGGCGCTCTGATCGCTGACCAACTCCATCCCATCAATTTGATCCTTATCTACCTGGTCGGCGTGTTGTATGTGGCGCTGCATCGTGACCTCGTCGCCTCGGTGTTCACGGTAGTGGGTGCAATTCTGGTGTTTGACTGGATCTTTGTGGAACCCCGCTGGTCTCTCAAGCCCGCAGATCCAGAGTACTTCTTCACCTTTGCCATCACGCTGTGCGTGGGGTTGGCGGTCAGTCGTCTCGCCACACGCGCAAGAACGGCTGCTGCATCGGCGCTTGCGCTGGCTGATCGAGCCCAATCACTCAGCCTGATGGCGCAAAGTCTGTCCACGGCCCACACGCCCAAGGACATTGAGCGCGCGCTCCTCGACGCTGTCGAGCGGGGAGTCGGTGCGCGGGCCCGAGTGCTTCTGGGTGACGAACTTCAACCAGACGCTCCACTGCACCCCCAGGTGCCTTCGCCCGACGGCGTGTACCGCTTCAGTCTCAACGCCTCCTCCGGCCCTCTGGGCGTACTGCACGTGGATCACCTGCCCGAAGAGCGCCAGGCCGTTGAAGAGCTTCATCTTTTACAGGCGCTCAGCAACCAGGCCGCGATCGCGCTGGATCGCTGCAACGCCGAGTTGCGTAGCCAGCAGATCGCGATCCAGGCCGAAACCGAGCGCGTCCGCAACACCTTGCTCGCTGGCATTTCACACGACTTCCGCACGCCACTGACCGCCATCATCGGTGCGGCCACCACCGTGCTCACGCAGGGGAGCCAGATCACTCCCGAGCAGCACGAGGCATTGCTGCGCAACTTGCTCGATCAAGCGCAGCGTCTGCAGTCCTTGACGAGCGACTTGCTCGACCTCGCTCGGCTGCAGGACGGTGCGGTGCAGCCGGACTGCGAATGGTGTCCGGTGGGTGAACTGGTGCGCGATGCCCTTGCGCTGGTGCACGGTGGCACGCAGGCAGGTCGAGTCGACATTCAGGCCAACGAAGAAGATGTGGTCTGGTGTGACCCGCGATTGATCACGCAGGCGATGAGCAATCTGCTGATCAACGCGGTCCAACATTCGCCACCGCAGGGCCGCATCACGGTGACGGTGCGACTGGATCAAGATGACTGGATGCTGTCTGTACGAGACCAGGGGCGTGGCGTGCTGCCGGGGCAGGAAGTGGAGGTGTTCCGCAAGTTCCACAGCGATCACTCTTCCGGTTCAGCGTCGGGTACCGGCCTCGGACTGGCCATCTGTGACGTCGTGGCACGCCTGCACGGTGGTCAGATCAGTGCCCGCAGCGACGGTGGCGCTGTTTTCGAGATGTCCATCCCCTGGCCCGCCAACGAGCCACGACCTTTGAGCTTGCCCGAATGAGCCAATCTCCGCCCTTGCAAGTGCTCATCGTGGATGATGAGCCCGCCATCCGCGACCTGCTGCGCACCACCTTGCTGGCAGAGGGCTATGCCGTGGTCGAGGCGGCCACCGCGCGAGAGGCCGCCACATACGCAGGCAATCGCCGAATCGACCTGTTCCTCATCGACCTGGGTCTGCCCGACGGGGATGGCGTGGCGTTGATCCGCCAGATCCGTGGCTGGACCCAGCGGCCGATCCTGGTGTTGTCGGCTCGTACACAAGAGAGTCAGAAGGTGGATGCGCTGGACGCCGGTGCCGACGACTTCGTGAGCAAACCCTTTGGCGTGGCTGAACTGCACGCGCGCATCCGCGTGGCACTGCGCCACGCCGGCACCTCGCCCACCGCTGGACAGACTTTATCCCTGGGCGATGTGTTCATCGACCTTCGGGCACGCAGCGTGAGCCGTGCGGGGCAACCCGTCAAGTTGACTGCCACCCAATGGCGCTTGTTGGAGGTGCTGGCACGCCATGCTGGCCGTGTCGTTACCGGGCGTCAATTGCTGCGCGAAGTCTGGGGTCCCGGTCATGGCGAGCAGGGCCACTACCTGCGCATTTACGTGCACCAGCTTCGCCAGAAGCTGGAAGTCGATCCCACCGTGCCGCGATTCCTGCTCACAGAGCTGGGCGTGGGCTACCGCCTGCTCGCCACAGACCCCGCGATCTGACCTGAGCTGACCTGACCTTTCCGGGTCATTTATACGCGGCGTTTACGGGCTGCGCCGTACGCTGCGTGGCGCTGTGCTGGATGCCCCAACACCCCCATTTCCTCCGCGCGTTGGCGGGGTCGGAACGGGTTGCCGCGGGCAGCGCTTGCCCCCCAATCCACGGAGACCCCGGTATGAAGACCCTGCTGGCATTTGCCAGACTGATCGACGCTGTCACGGACAGGTTCGCCACTGTAGCCAAGTGGGCGATCCTGGCGGCCTGTGCCATCAGCACCACCAACGCGGTGGTTCGCTACTCGCTCGACATCAGCTCCAACGCATTCCTGGAAATTCAGTGGTACCTGTTCGCGGTCTGCGTCATGTTCGGCGCGGCACAGGTCCTGCGTGTCAACGAGCATGTGCGTGTGGACATCTTCTACGGCATGTACCCGACACGGGCGAAGGTGCTGGTTGATCTCGGGGGGTTGGTGTTGTTCCTGCTGCCTGTGACGCTCTACCTCGCGTACTCGTCGATGCCGGTGCTCATGCGCATGTACGTCAGCCAGGAGGTGTCGAGCAACGCGGGCGGTCTGATCCGCTGGCCCGCGATGTTGTGTATTCCTCTGGGCATGGGTCTGGTGGCGCTGCAGGGCATCTCCGAAATCATCAAGCGGGTGGGATGGCTGATGCACGTGCACGACATGGACACCCACTACGAGAGGCCGCTGCAATGAGCATGACATCCTTTGCTCCGCTGATGTTCGCGGGGCTGATCATCATCATGCTCATCGGCTTTCCGGTGGCGTTCTCCCTGGGTGCCCTGGGACTGGCCAGCGGCTTCTACGCCATCCAGATGGGCTGGTTCCCGGCCTCGTTCATGGGCAACCTGCCGCTCAACCTGTTCGGCATCCTGTCCAACGACCTGCTGCTGGCCATCCCCTTCTTCACGCTGATGGGCGCCATCCTGGAGAAGTGCGGGCTGGCCGAGGACCTGCTCGAATCCATGAGCCAGCTGTTCGGCCCGCGGCGTGGCGGACTGGGCTATTCCGTGATCGTCGTGGGCTTCATCCTGGGCGCCATCACCGGCACCGTGGCCGGCCAGGTGATCGCCATGGCCATGATCGCCCTGCCCATCATGATGCGCCACGGCTACGACATGCGCTACGCCACCGGCGTGCTGGCCGCCTCGGGCACCATCACGCAGCTGGTGCCGCCCTCGCTGGTGCTGGTGGTCATGGCCGACCAGCTCGGCCGCTCGGTCGGCGACATGTACAAGGGCGCCTGGGGCCCGTCAATCCTGCAGGTGTTGATCTTCCTGGCCTACACCTTCGTGCTGACCCGGCTCAGGCCCAACGCCCTGCCCGGCATTCCGCTGGAGGCGCGCACCGCCAGCGGCTGGGCGCTGTGGAAGCAGTGCCTGCGCGGCATCATCCCCTCGGCCGTGCTGATCTTCGCGGTGCTCGGCAGCATGGGCGGGTTGCCCGGCATCACCACCGCCATCTGCACGCCCACCGAAGCGGGGGCCATGGGTGCGGCCGGTGCCTTCGCGCTGGCTGCCCTGCACCGTCGTCTCAGCTGGACACTGGTGCGCGACGCCATGACGGGCACCATGCGCATCACCGCCATGGTGGTCTTCATCCTGATCGGCTCGCGCGTGTTCTCGCTGGTGTTCCAGGGGGTGGACGGCGGCATCTGGATCGAGCACCTGCTGAGCAACCTGCCGGGTGGTCAGACCGGCTTTCTCATCGTCGTCAACATCTTCATCTTCATCCTCGCCTTCTTCCTCGACTTCTTCGAGATTGCCTTCATCATCCGAGAAGATGGGCATCGACCTGATCTGGTTCGGCGTGCTGCTGTGCGTGAACATGCAGACCAGCTTCATGCACCCGCCGTTCGGTTTTGCGCTGTTCTATCTGCGCGGCATTTCCGACACCCTGTTCAAGGGTGGCGTGCTGCCGCGCAGGGTCGAGTCGCGTGACATTTACCTGGGCGCCATTCCCTTCGTGATCCTGCAACTGGTGCTGGTGGTGGTGGTGATCTTCGTGCCGCAGACGGTCACGGTCTTTCTGGACAAGCCCCTGGTGTATGACCTGGACAAGGTGGAGATGCCCGCCGTGTCCGACGAGATGGACGCTGGCGAAGCGGCCGCCACCGAAGATGTGCTCAAGGGCCTCGGCCCCGCCGCCGAGCCGGAGCCCGCGAGATGACGCCGTCCCACGCTTTCGCGCCGGTCGAAGGCGCCTCGTTCCCGGTCGCCATCAAGTGGCTGGCCACTCTGGCCATGGCGGTACTGCTGGCCACGGTCTGGGGCGCCCGCACACAGCTCGCGGCGATGCCGCTGCCACCCGATCTGCTGTGGCTGGCGGGGCTGGCCGCCGTTGTGGTGGTCTGGCACTTCCTCAACATCGTGTTTGCCACCACCGCCATCGCCGGCGACACCCTGTCGCAGGGCTGGCTGTGGCGCACCAGCATCCGCCTGAGCGACATCGCCCAGGTCAAGCTGCTGCGGGTCAGGCGGCTCGACCGCTGGGTGGCGCCGCGCCTGGTGGTGCGCACGCGCGGCATCGGCAACCACACCTTTCACATGGCCGACCCTGCCGTGCTGGCCATCATCGATCTGCTGGTGCACGGACAGAACGAGCCTGCGCTCAATAACCCCTCAGCAAGCGTCCCATGACTTCATTCCACTATGCCCTGACCCTGAGCTTGTTTGCCGTCTTGCTGTTCTGGCTGGGCTGGCGCGAGCGTGCGAACGACAACCCGCGCGACGGGGGACTGCTGTATTTTTCCGGCGGCTTCACGGGACTGCTCGCACTGGTCGTTGCGCTGCTGCCATGAAATCCCTCGCGACGATGGCGCGCCTGTGCGCCATCCTGGCCGGTGTGCTGATGACGGCCATCACCCTCGTGACCTGTGTGAGCCTGCTGGGCCGCAACACGGTGGGTGCCACCCTGGTGGGTGACTACGAGCTCACGGCCATCACAGCCGGTGCCGCGGTGGCCTTGTTCCTGCCCTGGTGCCAGCTGCGCCGCAGCAACATCTCGGTCGACTTCTTTACCGCCCGGGTGCCACCCCGCATCAACGCGGTGCTCGATCGCTTCGGTGCCCTGATGCTGGCCACAGTGATGTTCCTGCTGGCCTGGCGCACGACGGTGGGCTGCATCAACTCACACGACTCCCAAACCACCACCATGATGTTGGGCTTTCCCGAGTGGATCGTTTACGCGGCCATGGTGCCTCCCCTGTGCCTGACCGGGCTCATCGCCCTGTACCAGGCCTTCATCGGCGATTTCCCGGAGCAAGACGCATGAGTTCCCTGTCCATGGCCGGGGCGATCTTCGGCGTCATGCTGGTCCTCATGGCGCTGCGCGTGCCCATCGCCATTGCCATGTTCGCCGCCGGCGCGTTCGGCTACCTCAGCCAGGTCGGCTGGATACCGTTCTCCAACAACCTCAACGGCATGGCGTTCGCCCGCTTCGCCAGCTACGACCTGTCGGTGATTCCCCTGTTCATCCTCATGGGCAACTTCGCCACCCAGGGCGGCCTCTCCAAATCCTTGTTCGAGCTGGCGGCAACCCTGATGAGCCGCTTTCGGGGTGGGTTGGCCATGGCCGCGGTGATGGCCAGCGCCGCCTTCGGCGCGATCTGCGGCTCGTCCATTGCCACGGCGGCCACCATCACCTCGGTGGCCCTGCCCGAGATGAAGCGCCACGGTTATTCGGGGCGTCTGTCCACCGGCACATTGGCCGCAGGCGGCACGCTGGGCATCCTGATTCCGCCCTCGGTGCCGCTGGTGATCTACGCCATCCTGACCGAGCAGAACATCGCCAAGCTGTTTGCCGCCGCCATGATCCCGGGCCTCATCGCCATGACGGGCTACATCATCGCCATTGCCATCTATGTGCGGCTGGTGCCTGGCCAGGCACCCGAACACGACGACGACCGCGCCCGCCTCACCGGTCGCATGGTGCTGGGCGTGGCACCGATCGGTGCGGTGTTTCTGATCGTCTTCGGGGGCATCTACGGTGGCCTGTTCACGCCCACCGAGGGCGCTGGCGTGGGGGCTGCGGCCACGTTCGCGGCCGCCGTGCTCAAGCGCGAACTCACCTGGGCCAAGGTCAGGCACTGTTTCTACGCAACGGCCCAGGCCAGCGCCATGATCTTCCTCATCTTCATCGGGGCCGACCTGATGAACTCTGCCCTGGCGCTGACCCAGGTGCCCGCCTTGCTGGCCGAGGTGGTCAACGGCTGGGGGTTCTCCCCGCTGATGGTGGTGACAGCGATCCTGCTGCTCTACGTGGTGCTGGGCGCGGTGATGGATGAGCTTTCGATGATCCTGCTGACCATCCCGATCTTCTTCCCCATGATCATGGCCATGGACTTCGGCATGTCGCAGGAGTTCACCGCCATCTGGTTCGGCATCATGGTGCTGATGACCGTGGGCTTCGGCCTGCTGGCGCCGCCAGTTGGGCTCAACGTTTATGTTGTCAACGGCATGGCCAAGGACGTGCCCATCGGCGAGAGTTACAAGGGTGTAGTGCCATTTCTGATCAGTGACGTGTTTCGAACCACGTTGCTGCTGCTGTTCCCGTCTATCTCCTTGTGGCTGGTTCAGTACGTCGGTTAGTGAAGATCGTAGCCATCAGACACCACATGTGTACTCTGCGGAAGGTCCGCATCACCTCTGTGAGCTGACCTTCCTTCCCGTCGATTGCCGGGACTTGGATGACTGCTGAATGGATATGACCGCAGTGTCCCAAAGTTATCGCCATAGACAGCAATCGCTG
>LNFM01014329.1_pt1 | contig 11800 bp, 10 predicted proteins | sample 596031 | NCBI WGS metagenome assembly LNFM01 (sample SAMN04254537, study PRJNA301005) | activated carbon metagenome | isolation source: dual media filters at the Ann Arbor, Michigan drinking water treatment plant | place: USA: Ann Arbor | reverse complement strand
GTAACGTCACGTGATCTTCGTAACAGTGCTACCATGCTGTTTGTTGGCGCATTCTTTATGATGGTGCTGGATTGGATCACCGATCCCGTTGCGCACTTGGGTAAGCACTGGTTTCTGGGCGATATTTACCATTATCCTGAGCCTGGCTGGCACTTTGACGTCACTTTGGCTAACTATGGCGGCTGGTTCATTGTCGGATGGGTAATCATCTTCATCAATCAACGGGTGGATGTGGCGCTGGCCAAGCGCGAACAGTTTGGCGGCAAGCCGTTACAACTGCAGTATGTACCCGGCAAAGGACTATTCGCGCCATTGTTCTGGTTCGGTATTGTCATTTTTATGCTGGGAATGACAGCCTGGTTGGGCTGGAGTTACGATCTTGCGCAGGTGCCAGTTGCAGAACACGAGGTTTTTGTAGCCGAGATACGTAAGCTGTTTATTGCCGGCGCTTTTATCATTGCACCGATTGCCGTGCTTGCCTGGGTGCACCTGACGCGACTTGACGGTCAGCCTTCACTCGAGCAACTGAGCGTGTGGTTGAAGGATTATCCCTGCGTCAAGCTGAAGGCGCGTTTGGATATTTAGCTCTGTTAACCGGGTAAAATCTTGGGAGAAAAAACCCCGTTATTTAGACGGGGTTTTGTTTGAGGTGGAAATAATCAGATTATTATACGTTTTGCTTTCTGCGTCGCGCAGTAAAGCCCAGCAAACCGAGTCCGGCAAGTAGCATGGCATAGGTTTCGGGTTCAGGAATGGGGGTTATGGTGAAATTGTCAGCATAGACAGAGCTGCCGTTGACGGCATCTATCGCGCCGAAAATCGCATACGAAATTCCAGGGGTGCTTAAACTCAAAGTCTCCATGCCCTCGAAAGAAGCTTCAATAAAAAATTCAGTGCGGCCGAGTGAAGTATCTGAAGAATCAAACACCTCTAGAAATAATAAATCCGAATCGCCACCGAAGTCGCCAAGATCGACTGAAACCGACACTGCGCCACCGCTGATGTCCGCTCTCAGAAAATTTTTCGGTGAACTTTCTTCAAGAAGAGCTAAGGTGCCATTCGGGGAATCTAGTGTAGAGAAACTAGGCGCAGTAAAGGTAACACCTGATTCCGTGTAGCTCGATACGCCGGACAGTGACAGTGCATCAAAATTAATCGTAATTGGGGCTGCATGGACCGAACTGGTTGCGAATGCAAAAGGCGCAAACAGTGCAATACTATAAATAATTAAGGTATTTTTTTTCATAATTTTTAATCCTTTCGAGGCTGTTAATAAAGTTACAAAATGGCGATGTAATAACTTTCAGATAATTCTGCTTATGTAAATCAAGCACAAGTGCAGTTTATCATACAAAGCTTTTTTTAAAATAGACTTAAAAACTCCCCATTGCAATGAGCGATTGCTCCTCTCTTTCTAGTACATTTATACTATGTTTTTGCCATCAAACAGGATACTTGTCCTATAAGACTCCAGACGAGAAGTAATTTTAGATCATATTTTTTTTAGTTTGCAAACGATATTTACGGCATCAAACTGGATTGTATTTTTGAGGGTGTTGATACTGAAAATATCAATGGATATCCTATCGAGCCGGACCGGATTCCTTATTTGCTAACTTGAGTACTTCTGCCGCTGTCAATTGTCCCTCCATGTCGCCTTCCCAAGTCGCGTTGAAAGGCAGGATGTTTTGCACGCGAGTGGCGCGGTCAAGATAGGTTTGTAATGTCATATCCGGTTGCGTGACTGGCGTGGCTACAGCGCGTGGATTGCGGATGACTTCATCGAGCAAAGCCTGGTTGATCTTGGCTTGGGCACGCGCTTCGCGTTTTGCCTTAGGTGTGGTGCGCACGGTGCTTAGCGATTTCTTGAGTAACTGGGCGTGATTGCGCTTGTCGTCTTCCAGGATAGGATAGGTTTGCAGATACAATTTATGGTCACGCCAGCCGAGCAGGCGGGGTTGATTCACTACGCGCACGGACGTGCCGACCGGCACACTGTGATATATGCCTACGATATCTTCCGGATACATGCGCAGACAGCCGTGACTGCCGCGCAGACCGACACTCGGCGGTTTGTCGGTGCCGTGAATGGCATAGCTCGGCCACGCGAGTCTCAACACATGCGTACCCATCGGGTTATCCGGTCCGGGTGGAACGATGGCAGGCAACGGATCGCCGTTTTTTGCATGTTCTTTACGGATGGAAGGCGTCGGTATCCAAGCGGGGTTTTCTTTTTTGGACGCAACCTGGGTTATGCCTTCCGGGGTTTTCCACTCCACGCGTCCGATGCCGAGCGGATGCGTGATGACTCTCTGCGGTTCCCCGGTCTTGGCTTTGGGGAAATAAAACAAGCGCATGGCGGCGAGATTGATCACAATGCCTTGACGCGGTGCATCCGGCAGCACGAACTGAGTGGGAATCACGATGGGAGTGCCTGCTTTGGGCAACCAGGGATCAACATTCGGGTTGGCGCTGACGATTTCCTCGTAACCCAGGTTGAAGCGCCGGGCGATATCGGAAAGCGTGTCATCTTTATTGACGGTGATCACCTGAAGCGTGCCGACCACATCATCGCGAGCGGGATCAAAGTTGAACTCATGACTGGCCACCGGAATGGGCAACGATTTAATCGCCGGAGTGGCTAGAACCGATGGTTGAGTCAGAAACGATTGACAGCCACTCAGAAGAAAAATGCCGGCGAAAAAGGTGCATGCAATGCCATCACGGAGTAACGATAAAGGTTTTTTATTCATAGTAATCAACAGGATCAATAAAATTAAACGTGATCGATGGCAGTCAATTTACTTGATTTTTCGTGATGACACAACCATTAACCACAACAAATCAAGATATTTTCACCGTCATTTAAAGTATTATCTGAGAAACAGAAAGTGCGTAAATCGTAACGGGGATGGTAAATCTGAGCGTTGATTTCGAGTTGCTATCAATGCTTTTTTTGACCAGCAAAATCGATTGCCAGTATGATTGCTGGCTTGAGAAAACAGCGCTCGATTATATTTATAGCGCTAAACTGGTTTTTTTGTAAAACCATAAACGCTCACCATGTCCAAGATTTTCATTAACTACCGCCGCAAAGATAGCGCGCCCTACGCAGGCCGGTTGTACGACCGGCTGGCTGGCCGTTTTGGCGATGACCTGTGTTTATGGATATCGCCGATGCGAACGGGCAGCGGCGTTTGGATCATCCGGATGATTGGGTTCGGCTTGAAATTGCCGTATTACTGGAGCGGAACATTCGTGTTATTCCAGTACTGGTCGGTGGTGCCGCTGACAAAGTGCCAAGCGCTTGAAGTCACCGATCATCGTTTTCATACGGATGTCGACACCGCCGCAATCTGAGCCACCTAAATACCTGAAAAACCAGGTTTTCCGCGATTCGCAGCGATTTTAGGTGTGGTTGGTATCATTCTGGCGGCAGGGGTTTATTTTGGGTTGATTCCACCTCAGTCAACCTCTATTCAACCGGAGCGCCAGGTAACAGAGCAATCCGCTGAAGCATCGCGTGCTGAAACAGATCCCGTTTCAACCAAAGAACCAACTGCGGAACAACCGCAACAGGCAATCCTCGATCCGATTAACCAACCTGTTACCGAGCAACCCAATTCTGGAACCTCACCGATGTAGACTACTACGACCTGGGTTTTCATATCGCCAGGGCTTTTTGACCTTTGTTCTTTGTGCTTTGTCCTTTGTCTCTTTGCGGGGTGCAGGGGCGCAGCCCCTGTGGGTTTGGTTTTTGGGGTTGGTAGGGTGGATAAATGAAATGCCATCCACCCTAATTTTCCACGCTGTTCATGAGGCATCGGTGGATGGCGTTTCGCTTATCCACTCTACGCGGGTGGTGTAGGACGGATCAGCGTAGCGTCATCCGTCATGGAGCCACTTTATGCACCACCGCCCGGTGCATTGCATTGCACTGCGCTTAAGGAAACTGAATAACTGTCATTTCGAGCGTAGCGAGAAATCTATGGCATTGATTGTCAAAGATTCCTCACTTTGTTCGGAATGATCTATGAGGGTTATTCAGAGTTTCCTTAATGGCACCCACCATCGCTTAAATTTCATGTACAGTGCTGCCTGCTGAGTTTTCTTATTTAATCACTGATGACATCCGCTGAATCCACCACCATCTTTACGCGTTCCTGGTCGTTGTACGATCTGATCACGGAACACAATTACATGTTTCATCGGGAAATCTATGCGGGGGTAGGGCGGCTGCTGAGCTTGCGCGATGATTCCGGGCGTTACCGTTTATTGGATCTGGGTTGCGGCAATGCACGTTATCTGGCGCCTTGTCTGCGGCAATCTCCTCCGGCGCTGTATGAAGGCGTGGATTTGTCCGAAGCGGCGTTGATCGAGGCGCGTGGCTATTTGGCTGACTTGGCTGGTTCGGCGGTTACGTTGACGCAGGGTGATTTGCTGCAAGCTGTTGAGGCCACCGGCAAAACCTGGGATGTGATTTTCACCGGATTTGCGGTGCATCATTTATCGTCTAATGATAAAGCGCGATTCTTCCAAGCCGTTGGAGGCTGCCTGGCGGAAAATGGCTGGTTGATTCTGGTGGATGTGGTGCGTGAAGAAAACCAGAGTCGCGAGGATTATTTGGATGGTTATCTGAAATGCATGCGCGATACCTGGAGCAAAATACCGCCGGATCAATTGGAGGAGGCCTGCACGCATGTGCATGATCACGATTATCCGGAGTATTTTTCAACGCTGCAGGAAATGGCGGCAGCAGCCGGTTTGCAAGCCAGCCGTATCGTCAATCAGTACGGGCAGCACCAAACCTTGTTATTTGCGTGTTCTTCCCTGCCATAAATCTAAACGGATCCGATGTTTATATGTTGCAAAGACTGACCCTGCTGTTTCCGCTGTGGATGATACTGGCCGGTGCTTTGGCTTTGTCCTCGCCGGAATGGTTGCTGCCGCTGAATCAGGGGTCGGTTGTGGTGTTGATTCTGGCTTTTGTCATGCTGTGCATGGGATTGACCTTAACCTTCGATGATTTCCGCCGGATTGCCCGTATGCCGAGAGTGGTGGCGATTGGCTTTGTCGCGCAATATTCCATAATGCCTGTGCTGGCCTGGGGAATTGCGGCGGGACTTGATTTGCCGGTGCATTTTGCGGTCGGATTGATTTTGGTGGGTTGCTGTCCGGGCGGTACGGCTTCGAATCTGGTGTCTTATATCGCGAAAGCCGATGTGGCGCTGTCGGTGGTGATGACCGTTTGCTCCACATTGGCGGCGGTGATTCTGACGCCGGTATTGACGCAATTATTTGCGGGCACGTTAGTTCCAGTGGATACCTGGATGTTGTTTAAGCAAACCCTGCAAGTCGTCATTTTGCCTGTTGTTCTGGGGGTTTTCCTCAATCGCTGGGTGCCGCAGCTTGTGCAGCGCGTGATGCCTGTCGCGCCGCTGCTGTCGGTGCTGGGGGTGTGCGTGATCTGCGCGGTGGTGTTTGCAGCCAATGCTGAGACCATTCTCACGCATGGCGGCGCGCTGATTCTCGCGGTTGCGTTGTTGCATGGCGGCGGCTTTCTGATTGGCTATCAGTTTGCGCGGATCCTCGGTTGTCAGACACAGAGCGCCCGGACCATTTCGATTGAGGTCGGCATGCAGAATTCCGGCCTGGCTATCGTGTTAGCCAAACAGGCATTTCCGATGCTGCCGCTGGCGCCGGTTGTGGGGGCGATCTCAGTGTTGATGCATTCTTTGGTCGGCAGTTCGTTGGCGGCACTGTGGCGGGCCCGGTCATCCCGGCGCTAGTTTTTTCTTTCGTTATTCCGGCTCTCGACATATCATTCGACTATCCACTTTCTAACTAAATAAGCAGTTATGGCAAATATCGGTTTTATCGGTCTGGGCATTATGGGCAAACCCATGGCTGGTCATTTGATCAAGGGCGGACATAGTTTGTTCTTGCATTCGCGCAGCGGGGTGCCTGCAGAGCTGGTTGCTCTGGGTGGCAGGGCATTTTCTTCGCCCAAGGTGGTGGCGCAGCATGCGGATATGATTATTACCATGTTGCCGGATACGCCAGATGTGGAGAAAGTGCTATTCGGGGAGAATGGCGTTGTTGAAGGCTTAGAGCCCCATTCTGATCAAGCCAAGATGATTGTGGATATGAGTTCGATCTCGCCACTGGAAACACGAAAGTTTTCGACACGGTTGAATGTGCTAGGGCAAGAGTACGCCGATGCGCCGGTCTCGGGCGGTGATGTGGGGGCGCAAAATGCGACGCTGACGATTATGGTGGGCGCAAGCGCAGCAGTATTTGCAAGGATTAAACCGGTGCTCGATTTAATGGGTAAGACGGTTACTCATGTGGGTGAGACGGGTGCCGGTCAGATTTGTAAGGTCGCCAATCAAATTATTGTGTCATCAACCATTGAAGCCGTGGCTGAGGCGTTGCTGTTTGCATCCAAGGCGGGTGCTGACCCGGAAAAGGTGCGGCAAGCTTTGCTGGGTGGTTTTGCAGCTTCGCGTGTGCTGGAAGTGCATGGCGAACGAATGATTCAGCGGAATTTTGAACCGGGTTTTCGCATCGAGTTGCATCAAAAAGATTTGGATATTGCCTTGGCGAGCGCTTCCACTTTGGGGGTTAGTCTGCCCAATACCGCAACCGTGCGCGAATTGTTTTCTGCCTGTCTCGCACATGGCGGCGCGAAATGGGATAATTCAGCCATTGTAAAAATGCTGGAAAAATTAGCCAATCACGAAATTCAAAAGCATCTGGAATAATTGTATGTCTCTTCAAGAACTCGTCAACAATCTGCGGTCTTTTTTGCCCTTTGAGGCGGTGTTGTATGAAACCGAAGATTTGAGGCCGTATGAATGCGATGGTCTATCGGCTTACCGGCAATTACCGCTGGTGGTCGTTTTGCCGCGCACGGAAGAACAAATCGTCAAGATTCTCAAGCTCTGCTATGCAACCCAAACGCCTGTTGTGGCGCGGGGTGCAGGCACAGGATTGTCGGGAGGCGCATTGCCGCATGCGCAAGGTGTTTTGTTGTCACTTGCCAAGTTGAACCAAATTATCGCGATCGACCCGCTCGCACGCATGGCGCAGGTTCAACCGGGTGTCAGGAACCTGGCGATCAGCGAAGCGGTGGCGGCGTATGGTTTGTATTATGCGCCGGACCCTTCGTCACAAATTGCTTGTTCGATTGGCGGCAATGTGGCGGAAAACTCAGGTGGTGTGCATTGCCTAAAATATGGTCTGACAGTGCATAACATTCTCAAACTGCGTGTTCTGACCATTGAGGGCGAGTGTCTGGAAATCGGGGGTGAAAGCCTGGATAGTGCGGGGTATGATTTGCTCGCGCTGATGACGGGCAGTGAAGGCATGCTGGGAATTGTCACGGAAGTTACGGTGAAGCTGATCCCCGTGCCCGAAAAAGCCCAACTGGTGATGGCTGCGTTTGATAATGTGCACAAAGCAGGCAATGCGGTGGCGAACGTGATTGGTGCGGGCATTATTCCTGCCGGCATGGAAATGATGGATAAGATTACTATCCATGCGGTGGAAGAATTTTTGCATGCGGGGTATGACCTGGATGCGGCGGCTATTTTGTTGTGTGAGTCGGATGGAAGCGCCGAGGAAGTGGCCGATGAGATCGAGCGTATTTATGCCATCATGCAGCAAAGTGGCGCGACTAAAATCAGCGCTTCACAAAATGAAGCTGAGCGGCTCAGGTTCTGGGCTGGGCGTAAAGCGGCATTTCCGGCAGCGGGCAGGGTTTCACCGGATTATTACTGCATGGACGGCACCATTCCGCGCAAGCATTTGGCTGATGTATTGGACGGCATAGAAAAACTTTCCCAAGAATATGGTTTGCGTTGCATGAATGTGTTTCATGCCGGCGATGGCAATTTGCATCCGTTGATTCTGTATGATGCCAATCAACCGGGTGAGCTGGAGAGAACGGAAGAATTTGGTGGCAAGATACTGGAAATGTGTATTCATGCCGGTGGTACGATTACCGGAGAACATGGCGTGGGGATGGAGAAAATCAATCAGATGTGCACCCAATTTAGAACGGGCGAGCTGGAAATGTTTCATGCGGTGAAAGCGGCGTTTGACCCTACAGGACTGCTCAATCCCGGTAAAGCTGTGCCCACACTACATCGTTGTGCGGAGTTAGGCGCGATGCACGTACATCGTGGTGAAGAAAGATTTGCTGAATTGCCGCGTTTTTAAAGCCCATGCAAACCATTATTGATCAATATAAAGTAGTCATTCGTGCAGCGGCTGAGCAGAAAACCCCGCTGCAGATACGCGGCGGCGGCACGAAAGACTTTTATGGCAACCCGGTACTGACGCAAAGTAACAAGATGCTGGATGCGACAGCTTACACCGGCATTATCGAGTATGAACCAACCGAGCTGGTCATTACGGCGCGTGCAGGCACGCGCTTGGCTGATTTGGAAGCTGTGCTGGATCAAAAAGGGCAAATGCTGGCGTTTGAACCGCCTCATTTTGGCGCAGCGGCAACGCTGGGTGGCTGCATTGCTGCCGGTTTATCTGGGCCGCGCCGTGCTGCTGCCGGTTCGGTGCGCGATTTTGTGCTGGGCGTGCGGTTACTGGATGGAAGGGGCGGGGATCTGCGATTTGGCGGGCAGGTGATGAAGAATGTAGCGGGTTATGATGTTTCGCGACTGATGGTGGGTGCTATGGGTACGCTAGGAATGTTGCTTGAAGTCTCGCTCAAAGTTTTGCCGAAACCTATGGCTGAAATTACTCTACATATGCAAATGGATGAAGCTGCAGCCATCGAAAAAATGAATCAATGGGCCGGTAAGCCGCTGCCGATTTCCGCGACTTGCTTTAGGAGTGGTGAGTTGTTTCTCAGGCTATCCGGTGCTGAATCGGCGGTACGTGCGGCCCATGTGAAACTGGGCGGTGAAGAATTAAGTGAATGTGAAGTTTTCTGGAAATCGGTGCGCGAACAAACGCATGGCTTTTTCCGATCGGCGAGTTCCCTGTGGCGTTTATCGATCAATCCAACAACACCTCCGCTGTCTTTACCTGGGGAGCAGTTAATAGAATGGAATGGTGGTTTGCGCTGGCTGCTGGGCGATGAAGAATTGGATGCAGTAACCATTCGCAAAACAGCGAAAGATGCGGGGGGGCATGCGACCTTGTTTCGCAGCAATGAGCAGGGTATTTCCGTGTTTCATCCGCTTGATCCCGGCATGATGAGGATACATTATGCGCTGAAAGAAAAATTTGATTCGTTTGGAATCTTGAATCCAGGTCGACTTTATCCAGAGATGTAAATGCAAACTAAGCTCGCTGATTTTATAAAAAATTCTCCGCAAGGGCAGGAAGCAGACGCAATTTTACGCAGCTGTGTGCATTGCGGTTTTTGTTTGGCTACTTGCCCGACTTATCAGATTCTGGGTGACGAATTAGATAGTCCGCGCGGTCGTATTTATCTGATGAAGCAGATGCTGGAAGGGCAGCCAGTTACACAAAAGACGCAACTGCATCTGGATCGCTGCTTGACTTGCCGCGCCTGTGAAACAACGTGTCCATCAGGGGTGCGTTATGGAGAACTGGTGGATATCAGCCGCGACCTGCTTGAAAAGCAGGTAAAACGCGATGTTAGGTCGGAAGCTATGCGTTACATGCTACGCAAAATTCTACCGAATTCATTGATATTCAATGTGTTGCTTAAGTCAGGGCAAGCAGTGCGCCCGTTTTTGTTCCGGAAAAACCAAAACCTGCTAAAAAATGGCCTATGGAGAAGCATACTCGCAAAATGCTGGTGCTCGATGGTTGTGTGCAACCGGCATTAGCACCCAACATCAATGCAGCGACTGCACGCGTACTGGATAATCTCGGTATTTCTCTGATTAAGGAGGAAAAATCGGGATGTTGCGGCGCTGTTACTTTTCACCTGAATGCTCAGCAGGAAAGTTTGGATTATATGCGCCGCAATATTGATGCGTGGTGGTCATGGGTAGAACGTGAAGAGGTTGAAGCGATTGTGGTAACAGCCAGCGGGTGTGGTGTAACCGTGAAAGAATATGGCCATGTATTACAGCATGACCCAGCATATGCCGGGAAGGCGGCCAGGATATCAGCACTTGCAAAAGATATCAGTGAAATACTCTATGTGGAGCTCGAAAATATTGCGCGATTGATGGATAAGCAAGATGCCAAGACCGATAAAACAAAACTGTCTTTTCACTCCCCTTGTACTTTGCAACACGGTATGAAAATTCGTGGCGTAGTTGAGAAGATATTGATTGCTGCGGGTTTTGACTTGACTGTCGTTCCTAATGGGCATCTTTGCTGCGGTTCGGCCGGTACCTATTCCATTTTGCAGCCAGAGCTTTCACAACAATTACTGAAAAACAAAGTAGTTGCCCTGGAGTCTGGGAAACCTGATCAGATTGCCACTGCTAATATTGGCTGCCTGATGCATTTGCAAGGGGGAACCGCGACATCTGTCAAGCACTGGATTGAATTGGTTGATGAACGATTAACTCAACATGAATAAATCAAATTTGTTAACACAGTTGCACAAACTCTGTTTATCGTCAATATCGGATTATAGTAATTGCATGTGCTGAAAAATTGGGAAATCCTGTCCGCAGGTTGTATGCGGTAACTCGATTTGTCATTGTTTGATAAGCAAAGGAATTAATGGCGATCTGCAAGGTAGGCGATTAAAAACTTTCATTTCGATTAATATTCTGAATTTTTTGTTATACAATCCCGTGCTAAGTTGTTCGGACGGAATTTCTGAACATACATAAATAAATGAATAAAATTAGCTTACAGATAACATTTGGAGAGAACATGAAGGTAGTTCCTAGAAGTAGTTGGGTAGTAAAATTAAGCGGCGCCATTTTGGCATCTTTTCTAGCGTTGCCTGTATATGCGCAGTTAATGCTTGCTCATGAAGGTCATCATGACGCGGGGGGGTGTACGATATCCAATGCTGAATTTCCAATAGCATTCAGTGCTTATGAGGTTCCTGAAAATGATCTGCCGCCAATGCACTCATATTGCTCAAACATACCAACGCCTGGTAGAGTGCAATTGACTATAGAATTGTCTGACTGGGATTCTCGTGAAATACCCTTGGCTGTGCGTTTGGTAAAAGCTGGGCATAGTGGTCACGGTGGCGGCGGGCATGGTGATGACCATGGAAGCACGGCAGCCAGTAAGGAAGTATCAAGCGATAAAGAAGATCACAGCGGTCATGATATGGATGAGCACTCCGATCATGCTATGGAGCATGCAGGGCCTGGGGGAACAGATCCCAGTGCTGCTGAACATGGTATTAATTACATTCCATATATGAAGCATGCTTCTGGAATCATAGTGGTTTCTGCAGTACTTGAAAAAGGGCATTATGAAATTTTGCTAGAAAGAAAGGATGATGCGGGTAATGTTGTTGTTGCTGGCCGTATTCCTTTTGGTGTCGGTGGTAGTGGCGGCCATGGTAGTCATGGCGGTGGTTTTGGTCTGATGGAATTTATCGTATTACTGCTGGTATCTGTAGGTGGCGGATTTTATTTTTTACACCACAGAAAAACGAAACAGTTAGCAGATAAATCCTAATATATTCTTTACTGCAGAGAAGCTGATCGAATTATCTTGACAGTAAAGATCTGGCTAAGTAGTCTGTCAATCGTTATGAACCGTAAGTCGAAGGAAGGAGGGACTTACGGAAGAAGACAAGAAGAAGCATGACGAGAGAAGTGAAGAAATTTTGGAAAAACAAAGGAGAGAGAGATGGTTGCCAAGCTATGGCTGAGGA
>LNFM01011732.1_pt1 | contig 11801 bp, 9 predicted proteins | sample 596031 | NCBI WGS metagenome assembly LNFM01 (sample SAMN04254537, study PRJNA301005) | activated carbon metagenome | isolation source: dual media filters at the Ann Arbor, Michigan drinking water treatment plant | place: USA: Ann Arbor | reverse complement strand
CATGACCGTCGCGTCGTTGACGAGGTAGCGCGTCGGAAAATTGTCGCAGCCGTCGACGATCACATCCCAGCCCTGGTCCAGAATGCGGTCGACGTTTTCGCTGGTGAGGCGCTCTTGAAACTTCACCACGTTCACGTCGGGGTTGAGACCGACGATGGTCTCTTCGGCGCTGTCGACCTTGGGCTTGCCGACGCGGCTGGTGTTGTGAAGCACCTGACGCTGGAGGTTCGACGCGTCGACCGTGTCTGCGTCGACGAGGCCGATCGTTCCGACGCCCGCCGCTGCGAGATAGAGCGCCGCTGGCGAGCCGAGGCCGCCTGCGCCGAGCAAGAGCACCCGCGCGTTGAGCAGCTTGCCCTGCCCCTTCTCGCCGACCTCGGGCAGAAGCAGGTGCCGCGAGTAGCGGTCGCGCTGGTCCGCCGTGAGCTGTCGATCGACGACGAAGGGGTATCCGCGGTCCTTCCACCGCACGAACCCAGGGTTGACGCTCTCGACGTCGGTGTAGCCGAGCTCGATCAGCGTGCGAGCTGCGAGCGCCGAGCGTGTCCCGCCCGCGCAATACAAGACGACCTTCGCGCGCTTGTCCGGGATCGCCGTCTCGATCTTGGACTCGAGGTGGCCGCGCGGAACGCTGATCGCCGACGCGATGTAGCCCGCCCGATACTCCTCACCCTCGCGCACATCGACGAGGTGAAACTTCTCTTTCGCTGCGAGTCTGCGCTCGAGGTCCTCGAGCGACGTCTCTTTGATCGACCGGCGGATCTCCGCCATCAAATCCTGAAATGTTTTGGCCATGCACGATCTCCAGAAAGCTGGAAGATTGTTCGGTATAGTGAACGTTGCGTCAACCCCCGAACTGGCGTCGAAATTGACGAACTCGCTGCGCGCGGGCTAAGGCCAGCCTGCCTATGGCAAAGCTCACCTATCGCGATGCAGGGGTCGACATCGACGCGGGCGACGCGCTCGTCGAGCGAATCAAGCCGATGGCTCGCTCGACGCGCCGCCCCGAAGTGCTCGCTGACGTGGGCGGCTTCGCGGGGCTCATGCGCCTTCCGCACGGCCTCGAGGAGCCGATCCTCGTGTCCGGCACCGACGGCGTCGGGACCAAGCTCAAGGTGGCCTTCGCGGCGAACAAGCACGACACGATCGGGCAAGACCTCGTCGCGATGTGCGCCAACGACGTGGCGACGTGCGGCGCCGAACCGCTGTTCTTCCTGGACTACTTCGGCACCGGTCGACTCTCGATCGACGTCGGCGCCGCGGTGATCTCGGGCATCGCCGCGGGCTGCCGGCTCGCCGGTTGCGCGCTGCTCGGCGGAGAAACCGCGGAGCTCCCGGGCATGTACGCGGACGGCGAGTACGACCTCGCGGGCTTCTGCGTCGGTGTGGTTGATCGAAAGAACATCCTCGACGGCAAATCGATCCGAAAGGGCGACTCCGTGATCGGCGTTCGCTCGTCGGGGCTGCACTCCAACGGCTACTCGCTCGCGCGAAAGGCGCTGCTCGAAAAGGGCGCCCTCGCGCTCGACGCGCACGTCGACGCGCTTGGACGAACGCTCGCTGAAGAGCTGCTCGAGCCCACTCGCATCTACGCGCGCGCGATCTCCGCGGCGATCCGCGCGGGCGGCGTGAAGGCGTGCTCGCACATCACGGGCGGCGGGTTGCCAGGCAACGTTCCGCGCGTGTTGCCGGCGGGTATCGGCGTCGCGCTCGACCCGTCGAAGTGGGAGCGACACCCGATCTTTTCGCTGATCGCGAGCCTCGGCGACGTCGAGGAGCACGAGATGCGACGGACGTTCAACCTCGGCTTGGGCCTCGTCATCGTGTGCGAGCCGTCTCGCGCCGAAGGGATCCTCGCGGCATTGGTCACCATCGGCGAGCAAGCGTCGATCGTCGGCGAGGTCACGGCGTCGGACGCAGACTTCGAGGACCGCGTCAGCTTCGTCGGAGCTGCGCCGTGACGCTCGCCCTCGGAGTGCTCGTCTCGGGATCGGGCTCGAACCTTCAGTCCATCCTCGACGCGTGCTCCGACGGCAAGCTCGACGCGACCGTCCGCGTCGTCCTCTCGAACAAGCCAGGAGTGTTCGCGCTCGAGCGCGCCGCTCGCGCGGGGATCGACGCCGTCGTGCTCTCGCACAGAGACTTCTCGTCGCGCGAGGCCTTCGACGGAGCCGTCGTCGAAGCGCTGCGCGCTCGAGGGGTCGACACCGTCGTTCTCGCAGGCTTCATGCGCATCGTGACGCCGGTGTTGCTAGACGCATTTCGTGGGCGTGTAATCAACGTCCACCCTGCCCTCCTCCCGGCCTTTCCTGGGGTCGACGCGCAGCGCCAGGCGCTCGAGTACGGCGCGAAGATCGCTGGCTGCACCGTCCACTTCGTCGACGCGGGCATGGACACGGGCCCCGTCATCGCCCAGAGCGCCGTCGCCGTGCGCGAGGACGACACCGTCGAGTCACTGCGGGCCCGGATCCTCTCCGAGGAGCACATACTGCTGCCGGCAGCACTCCAGTGGCTCGCCGAAGGTCGCCTCAGCGTCGATGGGCGGCGAGTTCGAGTGCTCGACGCTGCGCGGCGATGAAGGGCGCGCGCAGCCACTACGACGTCCTCGTCCTCGGCGCGGCGATCCCCGCGCTCGCGGCAGGCGCGCTGCTCGCTCGCCGTGGATTTCGTGTGGCGTGGGTGCGCCACGACGCGCTGCCGAACACCTACCAGTGGGACGAGCTCGCGCTGCGCCGCGCGCCAGAGAGCGCGTCGTTCGTCGACTCGCCAGCGTGGAAGCAGATCGCTTCGGACCTCTCGCTCCCAGCCCTCGCGCCGCGTCGCGCCGCGGCCGACGCAGTGCTCGCGCAGCTCGTGTTGCCGAGACACCGGGTGGATCTTCGGAGCGATCGCGATGCGCTGCTCGCAGAGTTCGAGCGAGAGTTTCCCGAGCTGCGACGGCCCACTGAAGATCTCTTCGGTCGCGTATCGTCCGTTTCTCAAGAGCTCGATCGCGCCCTCGCCGAGGACGCACCCTGGCCTCCGGACGGCTTCTTCGCGCGGCGCGCGCTGAAGAAGGCGCTGGCGAAGGCGCCGTCGTGGCCGTCGCTGCTCGACGCGGATTTGCTCGCGGATTTTCCCGAGGGGCATGACTTTCGTACGGCGTTTCACGCGCTCGCGCGCTTCTGGCCCGACACCGACCCGGACGCGATGTTCGCCGCGCAGCTCGCCCGCTCGTGGTCGGTCGCGCTCTCGGGTATGCCCGTGCTCGACGGCGGGCGCGACGGCCTCGCCCGGCTGCTCGGCGAGCGGATCGCTCAGTTCGGCGGAGACGTTCGCGACCGCGAGCGCGTGCGCGAGCTCGTCGTCGAACGCGGTCGCGTCGTTGGAGTGCGCTTCGACGTCACCGACGAAGCGCTCGGCTGCGCCCACTGCATCACGTCGATGTCGGCCGCGTCCGCGCTCGCGCTCGCCCGCATCGAAGCCCCTCCGGCTTTTCTCGATCAGCTCTCGCTCGCTGAGCCGGTGTACTCGCGGTACGCGCTCAACGTCGTCGTCGGCGCCGGCGGCGTGCCCCCTGGCCTCGCTTCACGCGCGTACGTCGTGCTCGACACGCGCAGACCGATGTCCGAAGAGAACCTGCTGCTCATCGAACAGTCACTGCCCGATCCGCTCGGGCGGACGGTGCTCACCGCGCACGCGCTGTTGCCGCGCGCAGTGGTCGACGAAGGAGCGCCCTACCTCGCGCGCGTGCGGCGGCGAGTGCTCGAGGCGGTCAGTCGCGCGATCCCGTTTCTCTCGAAGAACCTCCTCGCCCTCGACTCGCCGCACGACGGGCTCGACCTCGAGGACCACGCTCGGGACCTCGTCACGCGCGTGCCCGCGCGGTGGGACGGGCAGCCCGAGCCGATGAGCTCCATGCTTCGCCGGTGGCCCGACGCGTTCGCTGGAGTCTGCGGCCTGCCGCTGCGAGGTCCGATCGACAACCTCTGGTTCGTCAATCAGGCAGTGGTTCCGGGCTTCGGAGAAGAAGGCGCGCTTCTCGCCGCGCTGAGCGCGGTGCGCGAGGTGACCCGAAGCGACCCGTCGAAGCTCAGGCTTCGGCGCGAGGTGTGGCGAAAGGCCCCCTGATCCTCCGCCGCTCAGCGAAGGCCGAGCCGACCTCGAAGCGCTGTCAATCGCATGTCGTGCTGCGCGAGGATCTGCAGTCGGTCCATCGCTCGACGCAGGTGCTCGACCGCGCCCCGCTCGAGCGCGCGGTTGGCGACGAAGAACATTCGATCCAGCCCGGTCGCCGCGTCCACCCGCGCGAGCTCGAACTCAGCGATGCGAATCGCTCCGTCGAGGTCGTCGGGATACGTCCTCGTCCAGCGCTCGATCTCTCGCGGGACTTGCTGCGAGTGGCCGTACTTGATCAGCACGAGCATCTCGTCGCAAAACCGCTCGCCTCGCGAGTCGGGCGTGCGCGGGACCTCCGGGGCGGCCGACTGAATCGGCTGCGTCATTGAGAGATCGTCGTCGACGATGATCGACTGCTCGGGCTCTTTGCGAGAGCTCTTCTGCAAGAACTCGCGCGTGACGTCGGGTCTTGATTTCGTGGGTTCGTCCCACACCGACGAGTCGTCGACGGCCGCCGCCGGAATGATCACCGGTCCGCTGCGCGTCGGCTCGGGAACCTCCGCTGGCGGCGCGGCGCCGCTCGCCCCTGCCCCAGCGCTCGTCGGACGCTGCGCGCCAGGACGCGCAGGCGGGTTGCGCATGTAGTGCAGAAACGCGTCGAATACCTCGAGCGGGTCCGTCGGCATCAAGCTCGTCACGATCGCGTACGAGGGTCGCACCGCACGCGGTCGCACCGCAAGCGCGTCGAGCGCTGATCTACCGCGCCGGGCGGTCGACGGGCGTAGCGCTCACTCGGCAGCGAGCCTCGCACCAGCCCGGCGGTGGACCTGGCGGATCCCAGCGATCGATGTCGCGATCGTCGTCGTCGTCGTAGCCAACGTACGAGCGCCCGCCGCGGGGGTAGTGCCACTCTTCGAAATTGCCATCGCCGTCGCGGTCGAAGCCGATCTTCACCTTCACGAGACCGCTGTCGTCGAAGTACTCGATCACGTCGCGTCGGCCGTCGCGGTCGCGGTCTTGTTGGATGCGCTCGATTCGTCCGTTGGGGCGATACTCGATGTGCGTCTCGAACTGACCGTCGTGGTCGTCGTCCTTCTCTTCCTGCATCGGCTGCAGTGGATTTCTCCAGGCAGGATTGTAGAAGCGCTGGACTTCGTAGAGGCCGTCGCCGTTGTTGTCGATGCCCTCTTCGGTCATCCGCCCTTGCGGGTCGAACTCGCGATAGCGCTCTGGAGCTCCGTTCTCGTCGTTGTCGATCCACTCGGACACGATCGAGCCGCTCCCTCCGCGTTGGATCCACCGCTCGGGCGCGTCGTCCCAGTCGCGGTCATAGTGGGTGAGGATCGCGTAGCCCTCGCGCGTGATGGAGTCGTATCGGTCGTAGCTGCCGTCGAAGTCCTCGTCGTAGTCGACGCGAAACGGCCGCACCCCAGCGACGAGCAACTCGAGTTTGTCCGGTCGTCCGTCGTGGTTTCGGTCGTGCGCGATGGAGACGGCCACGCCGCGCTCGTCGAGGGTCGTCCACCGATCGAGCCTGCCGTCGCGGTCGGTGTCCTCGGCGCGCACCGTCGGCGGTCGAGGGCGAGGAACGGACGCGGCTCCCCTCGCGTGCCCCGCTCGATACCCGCCGAAGCCGACGCCCCCGAGCGCGAGGAGCGCGGCCATGACGGCGACGATACGAATGTGCTTGGACAGGGCCACCGTTACCGCGTCTCCGCTTCGCGTCGATGAGAGATGCGATCGCGAACGCCTTGCAAACACGTCATCTGTCCGCCTCGCATGTCATCGTTACGACCGCAGCTCCGCGATCGATCCTACACCGATCACGATCGCTGCCCGCGGCTCACTCGTATCGTAGCGCGTCGACCGGATCGAGCTCTGCGGCGCGGCGCGCCGGCACGACGCCCGAGAGCACTCCGACCACAAACGAGCTGCCGAAGGCCACCGCGGCGATCCACGGAGAGAGCGCGACGGGAACAGAAGGCGCAAAGCGCTTGAGCGCGAGGACGATCGACGCGCCCATCCCGAGGCCGATCGCGCCGCCTAGGCTCGAGATGACGACGCTCTCGAGCAGAAACTGCCAGAGGATGTCGCTCTTGGTCGCGCCGACCGCGCGTCGTACGCCGATCTCCCTCGTTCGTTCGCGGACCGAGACGAGCATGATGTTCATGATCCCGATCCCCCCGACGACGAGCGAGATCGAGGCGATCGCCAGGAGCATCAAGGTCATCGCGGCGGTGAGCGCGCCGAACGTTTTGAGCAGGTCGTCCTGGCTTTGAATCGTGAACGTCCGCTCGCCGTTTCGTCGACGGGCGAGGATCTGCTCGACCTCCTCCGCCGCCGCAGGGGCGTCTTCTTTCGACCGCGCGGCGGTGATGATCTGCGTGAGGTGATCCTGGTTGAACAGGTCCATTGCCGCTGTGACGGGGATGAACACCAGGTCGTTGAGGTCGAAGCCGAGGGACGTTCCGCGCTCTTCCATCAAGCCGACCACGCGAAAGCGGCCGTCGGCGAGGCGCACCGTCTGGCCGAGCGGATTCTCGTCGCCGAAGAGCTCTTTGACGATCGTTCGCCCGAGCACGCAAACGCGACGGCGAGACTCGACGTCTTCGTCGCGCACGAAGCTGCCTCGATCGACGGGCATGTTTCGAAGATCGCTGAACGCCGGGCCGACGCCGAGGATCATCGTGTCTCGCGTGCGACCCTTGAAGCGCACGGCTCCGCCGCCCATCACCATCGGGGAGATCCCGCGAAGGAGCGACGCCTGCCGTTCGAGCGCGCGGATGTCGTCGAGAACGAGCGGACGGGCGACGTTGCCAGCGGGTGGTCCGAAGCCTCGCGTCTCTCGCCGACCCGGAACGATGGTCATCAAGTTCGTTCCGAGCCCCGAGATCTGCTCGTCGAGGTAGATGCGCGCGCCGTCCCCGACGCCCACGAGCAGCGTGACCGCGAGCACGCCGATCACGACGCCCAGCATCGTGAGGGCCGCGCGGATCTTGTTCGCTTTGAGCGCCAGAAATGCTGACAGAATGTGTTCGAACATCGTCGCGCTCCGCCTATCGTCCCTCGATCGGTGGGCCGTCGTAGACCACCTCTCCGTCGACGAGCTTGACGTTGCGTCGCGCCCGTTTCGCCATGCTCGGGTCGTGCGTCACGATCACGAGCGTCACGCCCATGTCGTGGTTGAGCTCTTCGAACAGCCCAGTGATCTCAGCTCCGACCTTCGAGTCGAGGTTGCCCGTCGGCTCGTCGCAGAGCAGCAGCTCAGGCTTGGTCACGATCGCGCGCGCGATCGCCACGCGCTGGCGCTCGCCGCCGGACAGTCGATCGGGCGTGTGATCGAGCCTGTGTCCGAGCCCGACGCGCTCGAGGGCCTCGGCGGCGCGGCGCCTTCGCTCGCCCATTCCCACCCCCGCGTACCGAAGCGGCAGCGCGACGTTGTCCACCGTCGTCGTGCGGGGAATCAGATTGAACGCCTGAAACACAAAGCCGATGTATCGGTTGCGCAACGCCGCGAGCTCTTCGTCGCTGAGCTCGGACACCTCGTAGCCGGCCAGCTGGTAGCTGCCCTCCGAGGGCGTATCGAGGCAGCCCAGCAGATACATCATCGTGCTCTTGCCCGACCCCGACGGGCCGATGATGCAGAGGTGCTCTCCCTTGGTGATCGTGAACGACACGCCGCGCAGCGCGCGGACCTCTTCGTCGCCCATCATGAAGCGGCGATGAATCCCGTCGAGCACCATCAGCGGCTCGCCGAGCGCCAGCGCGTCGGTGCTCGCGCTCATCGCTGCACGCTCCTGGTCGGGGTGGCCTCGTTTGTCCGTGGTCGCACGAGGCTGCCGTCGGCGAGCTCGTTGTTCGACAGCGTCGTGATCACGCGCTCGCCCACGCGCAGGCCGCTCGAGACCTCGATCGCCTCCCAGGTGCTCACGCCGATCCCGATCGGTCGGCGCCGCGCGAAGTTCTGCGCGTCGACCACGTACACCGCGCGGTCGATGCCGCGTCCCATCACAGCGTTCGGCGGAACCCAGACCACGCTCTCGCGCGTCGCGACGATGACGTCGACCTCTGCGCTCATTCCTACACGCAGACGGGGGTCCGATTGCAGCTCGAACCTGCATCCGATCGAGCGATTGCCGCGCATGTCACGGGTCACGCTGGGCGCGATCTCGCTCAGCGTCGCGGAGAACTTCTGCCCCTGAAACGCGTCGAGGATCACCTCCGCGCGCAGACCGACTCGAACGCGACCGAGGTCGGCCTCGTCGAGGTCGGCTTCGACGTGCAAGCGCGACGGATCGGCCAGCGAAAACAGAGGCGCTCCAGGCGCGGTCACCTCGCCCTGCTCGATCGAGCGCGTGAGCACGACGCCCGCGAACGGCGCGCGAAGCACTCCGCGGCGGAGAGCGGTCTCTGCGACTCGCACGTTTGCGAGCGCCTGCATGCGGCCGACCTCGGCGACGCCTGCCGCTCGGTCGGCGACCCCTGCGCTGCCGGCGAGGTTCTCTGCTTCAGCCGAAGCTCCCACGCCGCGGTCGCGCAAATCTGCGGCGCGGGACGCGTTGCGCCGAGCCACCGCCGCGCTCGCCCTCGCTTGCTCGATCTGCGCGCTCGACAGCGCGACCGCCGCGCGAGCGGCCCCGACGCGGTCGCGCAGATCGCGAACGTCGTATTCGAGAAGGATCTCTCCTTCGGCCACCGCGTCGCCGCGTCGCTTGTGCACACGCAGGACCGTGCCCGCGATCTCGGCGCGAAGCGTCGCCTCGCGCTCGGCGGACACACGTCCAGCGGCGACCGTCGAGACGAGGTCGCGAACGGATCCGGGTTCGACGCGATGAACACGAACGTCGATCGCTCGAACCGGGCGGCGCTTGTACGCGCGAGCAGCCACCACACCCGCCGTCGCGAGAATCGCGACCCAGATCAGCCAGCCCCAGCGTCGTTTTCGCAGCGGTTTCTTCGGCACAACGCGAGAGGTTTGGCGCTGACCGTTGCGAATGCAAGTGTCATCGACCCCGATCTCCGATCAGGCTCGACACTCGCTCCGCATCGACGTGGTTCAGCCGTCGTAATCGGGCTCTTCCAACGCTCGGTGAACGCCGAAGAGCTGGTCGATTCGCTCCATTCCGGCGCCTTCGCGCAGGAGTTTCGGCTCTTCGTTGCATAGGTCGAGGATCGTCGACGAGAGCGCCTCGCCGAAGCCCCCGTCGAGCACCAGCTCGACGCCGCCGTACAGATCGTTGATGTCACTCGGGTCCGTGAGCACCTCGCCGTCCGTCGGGTGCGTCGCCGTCGTCGTCATGATCGGACGTCCGAGCTCCTTCGCCAGCGCGCGGGGAACGGCGTGATCGGGGACGCGAATGCCGATCGTCTTGCGCTTCATCATCACCAGGCGCGGCACTTCTCGCGTCGCTTGCAGGATGAACGTGTACGGGCCCGGCACCAGGTGCTTGATGAATCGATAGTGAAAATCCTGCACGACGGCGTAGCGAGCGACCTCGCTCAAGTCGGGCACGACGAACGCGAGCGGCTGCTCTCGAGGCATCCGCTTGATCGCGTAGAGCGTGTCGATCGCCGCCTTGCTGCCGAGGTCGACGCCGAGCGCGTACACCGTGTCTGTCGGATACGCGATCACTCCGCCTTCTCGCAAAACGTGCGCTGCGCGGGCGATCTTTCGAGGCTCGGGGTGCTGCGAATTGATCTCGACGAGCATGCGCGGCGCATTGGTACTCCTCGCGCGCGCCGACGCGCTAGCAAAACTCGATTCGTCACCCCTGCGACGAGCGCTCGAGTCGCTCTTTTTTCCCGCCCTTTGGGCCCCACCCGTTGATCGTGCGCGCTCTTGTCCGCGTCTCACCGACGCGAGCCGGTCAGCGTGGGCGACGGCGTCGGCGCCGAGGCTGCTCCTCGGACTGTGTCGATGTCGTCGTGGCGGTCGGCTGCGGAACCGGATCGCTTCCGCCCTGATTGACGATGACGAACTCGACGCGACGGTTGAGCGCCTGGCCGTCGGGAGTGTCGTCAGGCCCGGCGAGTCGCTGCGATCCAAAGCCTCGAAAATCGAGACGACCGCGCTCGACGCCGCGCTGGCTGAGGTACTCGACCACCGCGCGTGCGCGTCGAAACGACAGGTCCAGGTTGTACTGAGCCACGCCGGCGGAGTCGGTGTGGCCCTCGATGCGAAGCATCGTGATGTCTGGATTTCGCCTGAGCGTCGCGCCGACCTCGTTCAAGATGTCGAACGAAACGTTGCGAATCACGTCGCTGTCGTACTCGAAGTAGATGCGCTGCGAGAGCAGAAGGCGCGACTCGGTGCGGGTCACGACGACCGGTGACGGTCCGGGCTCGGGGCAGCCATCTTCGTCCTCGAATCGGTCGAGGTCTTCTGGGTCGTTGTCGCACTGATCCGCGGTGTCGGGGATGCCGTCGCGATCGTTGTCGGGGTCGGGGCAGCCGTCGTCGTCCGCCGTTCCGTCGTAGTCCTCGGGCTCGACCGGGCAGCGGTCGTCGTCGTCGAGCTTGCCGTCCGCGTCGTTATCGGGATCAGGGCACCCGTCGCTGTCGAGGACGCCGTCTCGATCTTCGGGGTCGTTGGGGCAGCGATCGTCGGCGTCGAGAACGCCGTCCGCGTCGTTGTCCGGATCGGCGCAGTAGTCGTTGTCTTCGAAGCCGTCGTAGTCCTCGGGGCCCGAGCTGCACGTGCGGCCGGTCACGCTGTAGCGGGCGCCGAGAAACGCGCCGGGGATGGGCGCGCCATAGCCGCCGCTCAGTCCGCAGCGCGCTCCCACGTCGATCGAGAGCGCTTCGACGGGGCGAACCTCTGCGCCGAGCACTGCCTCGACGGGCCAGCTCGCCGCGTTGATCCGTTGCATGGGCTCGAGCTGGGTCCGATCGGTCATCGCGTTGAGCACGCCGATGCGGCCGTTGATTTCGGCGCCGATATTCACCAATCGGTGGACGGTGACTCGGCCGCCGACGCCCCACTGAAACTCGTCGTCGATGACGAACGGGCGGGCGCCCGCAGGCAAGCCGTTTCGCTCGCGGAATCGGTAGCCGATGTTCGCAGCGAGCACGGCGGGACCCACCTGCCGAGAGACGAGGAGCTGCGGCATGATCGTCCATGCGATCGAGCTCGAAAACGCCTGCCCCGCCGTGAGCGCGCCGGCCGCGCACTGATTCGCGACCATCATGCCGCTCGGCGACTCCGTGCACGCTGGAGTGGCGCCGAACGACCCGAACGGAACGCTGATCGCCACACGCGCTGCGAGCTCGATCGGGTTGCGCAGAACCGGAAGCTTGACGTGCAAGCGCATGTCGCCGCTGCGGACGGTGCCCACCAGCTGCGGCGCGTTGCCCTGCGAGAGTCCTTCGAGCCCACCCGCACCACCGACGATCGCTTGCGCGTGCTGCGTGTACGCGACGGGCATGGCCGCGCCGATCTCGAGAAACTGAAACAGCCCGAACGAACCTTGAATTTCCGCGCGAAAATCGTGCTCGACGAGCGACAGCTTTCGGTCACCGAGCTGGGCGACGAGCGGCTGATGCGCGTAGTACGTGAAGAGCCCCGCGGTAAACGTCAGGTGCGTCGGAACACGGGCCAGCTCCAACGAAAACACCGACTGGGGCGAGGTCGACGGCTCGAAGAGATTGAGGTCGAACGCCGTTTGTTGCCCCGCGTGCCGGTAGTAGAAGATCTGCTCGTGGTT
>LNFM01011731.1_pt1 | contig 11802 bp, 10 predicted proteins | sample 596031 | NCBI WGS metagenome assembly LNFM01 (sample SAMN04254537, study PRJNA301005) | activated carbon metagenome | isolation source: dual media filters at the Ann Arbor, Michigan drinking water treatment plant | place: USA: Ann Arbor | reverse complement strand
GTTCCGTCTGACGAGCGGGGACGGACCCGGCCCGCCGTACCGTCAGGTCGGCGTGGGCTCCGTGCGGGAGAGGCACCGGACGCCCACGTCGACGGTGTCCTTCGCGAGCGCCAGGGGACCGAACCCACCCCGGCTCCTCGGCGCGTAGACGCCGGCGCGGACCCCGCGCGCGACGCCCCGGACGCGCCGCGCCACCCCTCGGGGTTCGTAGGAGGCGGCCCGCAGGTCGCAGCGGCCGGCGAGACGCGCGAAGTAGTCGCCCGCGCCGGGTGCGATTCCGTCGAGTCCCGCGAGGTAGCCGCCGTAGCCGCGGGCGACGTCGGCCAACCGCCGGAACTGGGCGCCGCCGACGGTCATCGCCGTGCGCACCGACGCGACACCGTGCACCGTGGGGGCGCCCGCGGCGTTCGCGCCGTGCTGGCGGTACCGCGCCAGCGGGGCGGTCAGCTCGACCCGTGACGCGCCCGCGAACGCGCGGAGGGAGACCGCGTGATCGTGGTTGAACGGACGGCCGGTCTGGTGCGACACCGGCCGGTCATCCCAGGGGACGCCGTCCAGCAGCTCCCGCCGGAAGACGGACGCGAAGCCGGAGGGGACGTCCCACGGATCGCCCTCCAACGGGGCGAGGAGGGCGTCCCGGCGGTGGTCCGGGAACCGGCGCCCCGTCGGGCGGAGCGCGTCGTCCACGACGACCGCCGAGTGACACGCGAACGCGGCCCCGGTGCGCAGGAGCGCCCGCTCGCACCGCTCGAGCTTCTCCGGCTCCCAGACGTCGTCCTGGTCGGCCCACGCGATGAGCTCGCACCCGCCGGCGTGGGCGGCGGCGGTCCAGAAGTTGTCGGCGAGTCCGGTGCCCGGACCCCGTCGCACCTCGACGGCGAAGGGCGCGGTGCGCGCGAACGCGTCGACGACGTCCAGGGTGGCGTCCGTCGACCCGTCGTCCGAGACGACCAGCAGGTCGGGGGGTCGCGTCTGCGCGGCGATGGTCGCGAGTTGCTGCCCGATCCACCGGCCGCCGTTGAACGTGGCGAGCACGACCGCGAGGCGCTCGCGCGAGGCGGCCGTGGTGTGGGGGTCGCGCGGCACGGTCGTCACCCGCGGCCCGGGCCGTACGACTCCGCCTCCGCCGCCGCGCCCGCCAGGGCGAGCGACGCCCGGGACGACGGGGAACGCCAGACGCCGGTGACGCGCAGGGCGATCACGCCGAGCAGCACCGACGCCGCCTGGGCGACGACCCACGCGGCCCCCGCGGCGGCGAGGCCGTGGGGCAGCGCGACGCCGACGAGGCCGAGAACGAGCGCCGCATTGGCCACGTTCATCGCGATGTAGGCGCCCATGCGGTCGCGCGCCGCGAGGATGGCGTCGATCAGGTAGGTGCAGCCCGTCGCGAGGGCCCCCAGGCCGAGGAGCTGCAGGCACGCCGTCGCCCCGTCCGCGTACCCCGGCCCGAAGATCCGCAGCACGAACGGCGCGGCCAGGACCAGCACCAGCACGGCGGGGAGCAGCAGCGCGTAGACGTGCCGGACGGCCTTCGACACGACGACGCGCAGCGCCCGGTCGCCGCGGCTCACCTCGGCCATCAGGACCTGCGCGGTCGTCGAGGGGACGAAGTTGAGGAAGCTCGCCAGCATGAACGCGACCGTGAAGTAGGCCGTCTCCTCGGGGCCGAGCAGGGTCAGGACCATCAGGGGCACGATGGTGGCCGGCAGGATGCCGACGACGGTGCCGAGGTAGCTGCTCCCCGAGAACGACAGGTAGCGGCGCAGGTCGCGGCGCGGCGGGGCGATCCCGCCACCCGAGCGGACGCGCCGGAACAGCGCGACGCCGCCGAGGAGGGCGGCCAGCCCCGCCCCGATCCCGTACGCGGTCACCAGCCCCGCCATCCCGAGGACGCCGCTCGCGGCGAGCACGCCGAGCGCGCCGAGCTTGGCGACGCTGCCGGCGAGGTTCTTCGTGAGGATCTGCCGCGTGGACCGCAGGGCGATCAGCCCGCCGTCGATCACGGCGCCGGTCGCCGCCAGCATGGCGAGGACCGCGACGAGGATGCGGTGGTCCGCGCGCGCCAGGTCGAGCTCGCCGGGCAGGTGACCACCGAGGAGCAACACGACGATCAGGCAGAGGGCCCCGCCGGCGGTGGTGGACGCGACGACGGCGAAGGTCGCGAGCTGCCGGGCGCTCGGCGCGAGCGCCAGGTGGCGCATCAGGGTGTTGGGCAGCCCGAGCGCGCCGACCGCGCCGAGCAGGCCGACCCCGGCCGTGATCCCCGCGAACGCGCCGACGGCGTCGGTCGGGTAGAGCCGCGCGGCGACCGCCCAGAAGGCGAAGCCGAAGGCGGAGAGCAGCGCGGTGTTCAGCAGGAGGAGCGTCGACCCGCGGTACAGGGCGTCCTCCGTGATGCGCCGGACGATGCGCCCCCCATCGATGCGACCCCGGACGCCCCTCATCGCCCGTCCATCTCGCGTCGCAGGCCGTCGACGGTCCGCCGGGCGATCTCGTCCCAGCCGGGCGGGGTGTACGCGCGGGCGGCGGCGCACCGGCGCCGCCGGTCGCCGGCGTCGGCCGCGGCCACGTCCGCGATCGTCCGCGCCAGGGCGCGCGGGGTGCCGTCGTAGCGCATGGTGGCGTCCTCCGGCAGGTCGCGGAGGCCCGGGAGGTCCGGGACGATCACCGGCCGCCCGTGGCCGAGCGCGTGGACGGCGCTGCTGCTCGTCGTGACGCGACGGAAGGGCAGGACCACGGCGTCGGCGCGAGCGAGAAGGTGGTCGAGGTCGTCGTCGGGGACGTGGCCGAGCGTCAGGTTCACCGGGTGACGGGCCCGTCCCGCGAGCTCCGTGAGGCTCCGCCGCAGGGAGGGGTCGTCGCAGGCGCCGACCACCTCCACCGCCACGCGGGCGTCGTCGGGGACGTCGTCGAGCGCCGCGAGGAGGTCCTCGACGCCCTTGTACCGGGAGACGCGACCGAAGAAGAGGAGGCGCGTCGTCCCGTCATCCGGACGCGGGGCGTGCCCGGGGGGCCCACCCGCCCCGCCGGACGGGCCGACGGGCACGACGAGGGCTGATCCCGGGGTGGCGCCCATCCCGTCGAGGGCCTCGAGCGTCGCCGTCGAGTGGGCGATGACGAGGTCGCAGGCGCGGACGAGCGCGCGCCGCGCGGCGATGTCGTCGTGGAAGATCCGGTCGTGGGGCAGCGCGTTGTGGGCCGTCCAGACGAGCGTCATGCCGAGGGCCCGCGGCAGCCGCAGCCAGGCTCCGAAGAACGCCTGCGCGACGCGGCGCATCACGGGCACGCGCCCGGCCCCGGGCAGGGCGAACTCGAAGACCCAGTGGAGGTGGACGACGCGCCACCCGAGCGCGCGCCGCACCGCCATCTCGAGGGGGAGCAGCAAGACGTTGAGGGTGCGCGAGCCCGTCAGCTCCCCCAGGTACGCCACCGGGACCCCGAGGCGACGGACCTCGTCGTAGAGGGACTCCTGGTAGGGGTTCGCGTTGCGCGGCAGCGCCAGCACCTTCATCGTCGCAGCGCCTCCCGCAGGACGCCGGCGCCGAACGCGAGGTGGTCCGCGAGCACGCGCACCGGCCCGTCGGCGCGGTTGCGCCACGCCGGGATCAGCAGCAGCGCCGGGTAGAGGCGGTACCTCAGGGTCAGGGGGAGGCCGAGCAGGAAGACGGGGTAGACGAGCACCATCGGGTCGCTCCGCAGGGCCGTGCGGAGCCGGTGGCGGTGCTTGCGGTACAGGCGTGTGCGGGCGCGGCCGTAGCGGTAGCCGCGGCGCACCTGGCGCTCCATGTCGCCCCAGTCGTGGCTCACCACCGCCTCGGGGACCGCCCGGATCCGGTGACCGGCGTCCACGAGCCGCCACGAGAAGTCCATGTCGGAGCCGTACTGGAAGTCCTCGTCGAAGCCGCCGACGGCGTCGAAGGCCTCCCGGGTGAACGCCATGTTGATGGTCGGGCACTCGGGGAGGTGACGGGCGGTGGACCGCTCGCGGACGTGCCGGTCGTAGATGCCCCGCCCGTCGGCGGTCAGCGCGACGCCGGCGGTGACGGACTCACCGTCGCCGAGGGGGGCGACGAGGGCCGCCAGCCACCCCTCCGCCGGCATGCACCCGGCGTCGGTGAAGACGATCACGTCCGCCCGGGCGGCGGCGACGCCCGCGTTGCGCTGGTGGGGGATCGACACGGCCACGCCGGGGGGGCGGGTGAAGGCGATCCAGCGGACGCCGGGGTGGCGATCGCGGATGTCGTCGAGGCGGCCCTCCGAGGCGTCGACGACGACGGTCTCGACGGGGCGTCCCAGGGTGGCGGCCTGGTCCTGCACGGCGGCGAGGGTCGCGTCCAGGTCGCGCTCGTCCTTGCTGATGACGACGATGGAGATCACCGGCCGCCCCCCGTCCCCGCCAGGCCGCGCAGGCGGCCGGCGTAGTAGCTGGCGATCAGCGCGCCGTTGCAGGCCCACGCCGCCACGCTGCGCGCGGGGGTGGCACGGACGTCGAACCGCGTCCAGAGGTGGGCGCCCGCCGTGAACGCCACGTAGGCCACGGGCAGGACGGGAGCCGTCCGCGCGGGGACCCTCCCCATCGCCGCGAGGCCGCCCGCGGCGAGCAGCGCCGCCACGGCGCCGGCGAACGCGAGGTCCGGTGTCCGCAGGCGCCGCTGCTCCCGCAGCTGCGCGCTCGCCCCGACGCCGCTCTCGAACAGCCAGCGGACGGAGCGGACGAACCCCTTCGCCTCGCGGTGGTCCACGAGGAGGTCCGGCAACGTCATGGCCCGCATCCCCGCGGCGGCCATGCGGTGGACGATGTCGACGTCCTCGCCGCTGCGCTTGCGCCGGGCGAAGTGGACCCGCTCGAACACCGACCGGCGGAAGAGCCCGTTGTTGCCCGTGACCGCCGCCGTCGGCGCGACGGGGCGCGGGCGCAGGCGGAAGCGGTTCGACAGGAACGTGACGTCGCCGTCGGGCACCGCCACCCCGCCGCAGGCGTCGGCGCCGTCGCCGAGGCACGCGAGGGTCGTCGCGAGCCAGTGCGGGGGGAGCACGATGTCCGCGTCGACGAAGGCCACGAAGTCACCGCGCGAGGCCTCCACGCCGGCGTGGCGCGCCGCGCCGCGGCCCCCGTTGACGGGCATCTCCACCAGACGGGCACGCGGCTCGCGGGCCGCGAACTCGCGGGCGACCGCGCGGGTCCCGTCGGTCGAGGCGTCGTCGACGACGATGAACTCGGCGTCGCACTCCGCCGCCTGGGCGCGGAGCGACGCGAGGCAGTCGGCGATGTTCGCCTCCTCGTTGAACGCGATCACGACGAACGAGACGGTCGGTGGCGCGGCGGTCGTGCTCATCGGTGGAACACCTCCGAGGATCCGTTGGCGTAGACCGTGTTCCAGTTGTCGCCGATGAACCGGTCCGGGAACCGGTAGGTCGTGAAGCGGTTGCCGTTCGCCGCGCGGGCGCGCCCGTCGACGGTGTTGACCTCGGTCGCGTAGATCCACGCGTGCTGGTCGAGGGTCGCGGGGGTGATGTCGAGGAACAGGCCCTCCGTCGGCACCCGCTCGGAGATCAGCCGCAGCTGGCCGTAGCGGTCCGTGTAGACGGGGCCGCCGCGGTAGCGCGCGGCGCGCAGCCACTGCGCCGAGGCGAGCTCCGGCCCGCTGACGTAGTACCGCTCGACGTCCTCGCCGGTGTCGGCGAGGTTGAACGTCGGGCGGTCGAGGGCGACCCCCGCCAGGCCGGACGTGCTGACGGCGACGACGCCGAGGGCGAGGGTCACGGCGCCGACGACGACGGGCCGGAGCCGCCCCGTCCGCCGCCAGGCCCAGTGAGCCGTCCACGCCAGCCCGACGGCGAGGGGGACGAGGGCCTGGATCAACGCGCGGTCCTGGTTGTAGCTCTCCGACACCGTGCCGCTGAGCCGCACGAGCGCGAGGGCCGCGACGACCCCGAGGCCGAGGAGCGCCACGGCGCGGAGCGCCGGCGGCGTCCGGCGGCGCAGCACGAGCACGAGCGCCCCGAGCACGGCGAGCACGTTCGCGAGCTGCAGCACCACGAGCTGCGCCCGGTCGAGCGCGGTGCGGACCGCCGGGGAGCGCTCCGGTCCCTGCGCCGCGGCCGCCTCCTGCAGCGCGTACCGCGGGTCACCGGCCTCCGGCAGCGGGATGACGAACGGGCGGTTCTTGGCGTAGTCCTCCCGCGCGATCCGCTCGTACTCGGCGGGCGTCGCCGACGACGGCGCGTTGCCCGTCAGGTACGTCTGGAGGATCCCCTCGCCCTCCGCCCGGTTGGGCAGGAGCTGCAGGCCGTCCGCGCGGACGCTGTCGGTGAAGCGGGTGACGTTGCCCGCCGAGTCGGTCATGAGGGGCCCGTACCAGAGGGCCGCGCCGGCGGCGGTCACCAGCAGCGCGGTGACGATCCCGCCCGCCATCCGCGGGCGCCGCACGACGCCGACGAGCAGCTGCAGCACGACGGCGACGGCGAGCAGGACGATCGCGAGGTAGGTGGTCGAGTAGTGGGACACGACGAGTGTCAGGCCGAGCACGCCGACGAGCGCGGTGCGGGGTCCGCGGGGGAGGCGCCGGTCGACGGCCGCCGCGACGAGCACCGCGAAGACGACGAGGCCGATCTCCTGGCGGGCGACCGCGGGGAGCTGCTGGGCGAAGTTCGCCTGGACGATCACGAACGCCGCCGCGGCGAGCGCGAAGCGCGCCGGCAGGTGGCGCCGGGCGAGCAGGAACACCGCGACGGGGAACAGGGCGAAGATCGCGGGGTAGACGGCCTTCAACAGCACGAGGGCCGAGATCCCCGTGAGGCTCTGCAGCACCGACGGGAGGATGGTGAGGCTGAGCATCGCGCCGTACGCGTCGCCGGGGTGGGCGAGCGACCACGACCCGGTCTCGGCCGTGAGGTCCGCGATCGGCAGCTCACCGGAGATGTCGAACCCGAAGACCGTCCCGCTGCGCAGCGAGAACGACCACGCCAGCGCGAGCCCGACCGAGAAGACGATGAGCGCGAGGCGGCGGGTGTCGAGCCGCGGCGCGGCGACGACGGATGCGAGCAGCACCACGACGGCCGCGGCGACGGCGGCGATCGCGACCGTCGCGCCGTCGCCGTTGGTGAGGCGGGAGGCGCCCGCCGCGGCCGCGAGCGGCAGCAGCAGCGGCCAGAGCTCGGAGATGCGCGGGGGCAGGATCCGCGACCGGGCGGGTGGGGAGGGGACCCGGATCGCGGAGGCGAGCAGGAGCAGGCCGCAGAGGGCCTCGACGGCGATCAGCAGCGGGACGGTGCGCAGGGGTGTGGCGACGCCGAGCGGGGGCCCGGCGAAGTTCATCGCGGCGCCCGCGGCCATCAGCACGGCGAGCGAGGCGGCCGGCACGTAGACCGGTGTCGCGGCGACGGCCCGCTGGGGGGCGCCGATGGCGCGCAGCAGCACCACGCCCGGCACGACGAGCAGCAGGCCGAGCAGCAGCAGGCGGGCGGGCCACAGCTCCCGGGCGGGCACGAGCGCCGCGATCGCGACGAGCCCGGCGGCCGGGGCCGCGAGGGCCCGGACACGTGCTCGGGCGCCGGGGCGCGCCGGCGTCCGGTCCGGGGGCGGCGGGGCGGGGAGCGGCGGCGGACCCGGGTACGGGACGATCCCGGCGGGCGTCCGTTCGCGTGTGGGGAGACGGGTCGTCGTCACACGCCCACCCCCTCGGCGGGCGCCCGGGCGCCCGCGACCGGGGCGTCCGAGGCGGGCTCGAGGTCGCGGTGCTGCCAGAGCCCCTCGACGACGCCGACGTTGGCGCACAGCTCCTGCAGCAGCTGGACGTACGCGTCGAGGACGAGCGAGGGACGGCCGGCGCGGACCGCGCTTGCGATCCCGGACGGGAGGAGGACGGCGGGGGCGACGAGGGCGAGGGGGGCGAGGCGCGGCCGGCGCACGGCGGCGACCGCGAGGGCGGCGACGACGACGGGGGCCGGGTAGATCGTCGGGTTCACCGACGGCCAGCGGCGGCTGAACCGGGCCGTGCCGCGGCCGTAGGAGCGACTGCGCCGCAGTGTGTCGCGCATCGAGGGCCGGAAGTGGTGGACGACGCGGGCGCGCGCGTCGAGCACGAAGCGCACGTCGGGTCGTTGCATCCGCATCCGGTGGCAGAGCTCGGTCTCCTCGGCGCCGAACGCGAAGTGCTCGTCGAAGAGGCCCGCCTGCTCGATCGCGTCGCGGCGGAACGACATGCTCGCGCCGACGGGGCTGAAGATCTCCCGCTGCTGCGGCAGCCGGCGGCGCACCCACTGGCGCGTGAGGTAGAGGCGCAGCCGGTACGAGAGGGCGGCGCTCCGCGCCAGCTCGATCTCGAGGGGCTCCAGGGGGTTGTGGCGGCGCAGGTAGGCACGCGTGAAGTCGTCGCCCGGCCCGGGCGTGACGCTCCCGCCGACGCCGTCGACGCCCTCGCCGTGGGCGTCGAGCAGGCGCTCCGCCCATTGCGGGTGGGCCTCGCAGTCGTCGTCGATGAACGCGACGATCGGGGCGGTGGACCCGCGGACGCCCGAGTTTCGGGCCGCCGCGAGGCCCCGGTTGGTGGCGTGGCGGATCACCCGCGCGCCGTGGGCGTCGGCGATCGCGGCGGTCTCGTCGGTCGACCCGTCGTCCACGACGACCACCTCGAGGCGCGACGCGACGGTCTGCGCGGCGATCGTCTCCAGGGCACGGCCGATGCCGTCGCCCCCGTTGCGCGAGCAGATGATCACGGACATCTCGGGGGTGCGGGACACGGTCGGTCCTCCCGTCGTCGGCTCCGGCGTGCGGCTCATGCGCGCACCGCCGTCATGACGCGGTCCGACACGGCGTCCCAGTCGTGGCCGCGCAGCCACGCGTCGTCGGGTGCCGGGGCGTCGTCGCGTCCGAGGAGGTCGCGGACGGCCCCCGCGAGCGCGGCGGCGCCGGGGGCGCAGACGACGCCGGCGCCCGACTCGCGGACGAGGGCGGCGGCGAGGTTGTCGGGGGCGGAGGTGGTCACGACCGGCACCCCGCAGGCGAGCGCCTCGAGCGCCGCGACGCCGAAGCCCTCCCGCTCGGACGGGAACACGAAGACGCGGGCGGCCTTCACCAGGGAGTAGAGGTCGCCGGCGTCCGCGACGTCGTGGCGGAAGTCCACGGCGTCCGTGATCCCCAGCCGCGCGGCCTGGGCGTGGAGCGCGGCGCGCTCGGGGCCGTCGCCGATCACGCGGCAGGTGACGGGGACCCCGTCGGCCCGCAGCAAAGCGACGGTGTCGAGCAGCATGTCCACCCGCTTGTGCGACAGCAGGCGCCCGACGACCACGAGGTCGGTCGGCACGTCGGCGGCGACGGCGGCCCGGACCGTCCGGAGGTCGACGCCGTTCGGCGCGACCGCGACGCGGGCCTCGTCGCCGAGGTGGGCGCGCAGGCGGCGGCCGGTCTCCTCGGAGGCGGCGATGATCTCGTCGGGCAGCCGCATCGCGGCACGCTCGATCCACCACGCGAGGCGGCCGGGGCGCCCCATGTAGCGGCGCCAGTACTCCGGACCCCACACCTCGTGCCAGGTCGCGACGAGGCGCTTCCGGCGGAGGGTGGCGACGAGGCGCAGCGTGAAGAGCTGCAGGTACGGCATGTGGTCGGCCTCGATGACGTCGAAGCGGCGGGTCAGCAACCGCAGGCAGGCGAGGGCGAACACCACGGCCTGGCGCGTCGAGCGCCGCTCCCCGTCGTAGAGGGGCAGGCGCGGGCAGAGGGCGTGGTAGGCGACGCCGTCCACGATGCGCGGGCCGGGAGCCTCCCACCAGCGCATGGTGTAGACGTGGACGTCGGCGGTCCGCGCGAGCCGGCGCGCCACCTCGTGGTACCGCAGCTCCTTCCCGCCGCGGTGGAACGGCAGGATCGAGTCGCTGACGAGCGCGATGACGGGGCGGCGGCCGCTCACGGGGCCCCCCCGTCGCAGGCGAGCCAGAAGCCGATCGTCCGGTGCTCGCCGCCGAGCGAGACGTCGACCCGGGTGCGGGTGCCGGCGCACGTGACGGGGATGCGCGCGCGGACGGTGGTGGCGGCGCCGTCCGCGAGGGTGAGGCGCCCCGACGCGACGGGGACGGCGGTCCCGCCGGCCGGCCGGGTCGTCGCGGTCCACGTGTACGCGCGCTCGGCGCCCTCGCCGTTGCGCACGGTGAACGGCACGCGCAGGTCGCCGTCGCCGGTCGGCAGGGCGTCCGGCGTCGCGAACGCGATCTCCGTGTAGGACTCGACGGGGGCGGCGACGCCGAGGTCGGCGAGCATGTCGCGGCCGGCTCCGGTCTGTGCGACCCCGAGGCCCGCCAGCGCGAGGGCGGCGAGGGCGACGACCGGGGCCGCCGACCTGCGGGTTGGCGTGGCGGGGCTCAGCGGAGCCGCGAGACGGCCACGTCGCCGTCGTTGACAGGTGCGGGGTGCGCGTGGGCCGCGACGCGGACCGCGACCGGGCGGCCGTCGTCGGGCGTGCGCCGGGTGCGGGCGAAGCGCACGCGGCCGAGGATCTGGAGGCAGGACACCCCGTCCCTCCACGAGATCTTCTTGCCCTCGGCGTGGGTGCGGCTGTGGTAGCTGATCGGCACCTCGAACGGCCGGATGCCGCGCCGCAGCAGCGACGCCGTGATCTCGGTGTCCAGGCCGAACCCGGTCTCGGTGAGCCGCAGGCGGGAGAACAGGTCCCGCGGCACGAGCTTCAGGCACGAGTGGAGGTCGCTCAGGTACGAGTCGAAGAGGACGTTCGCGACGAGGGTCGTCACGCGGTTGCCCATGGCGTACCGGTACGACTGGTAGACGGTGTTCACGCCGAAGAGGCGGGTGCCGTAGACGACGTCGCAGCGCCCGGCGACGACCGGGGCCAGCAGGCGGGGCACGTCGTCGGGCGAGTACTCGAGGTCGGCGTCGAACGGCAGCACGTGGGTGCCGGTCGCCATGTGGACGCCCGAGCGCACGGCGGCGCCCTTGCCGAGGTTGACGGGGTGGCGGTGCACCCGGACCCTCGGGTCGTCGATCACAGCCAGTTCGAGCAGGGTGGTGTCGGTGCTGCCGTCGTCCACGACGATCAGCTCGACGGGCACGGGGTACTCGACGGCGAGCACCTGGCGGACCGCCTCCACGACGGTGCGCGCCTCGTTGAACACCGGCATCACGAACGACAGCGACACCTCGCGGGTGCGCTCCGTCCCGAGGGTGCCGGACCCGGTGACCGGGTGGCCCCCGGTCATGCGTGCGCCCCGCGGTCGGCGGGGGTCCTACGGGGTGAGCGCCGGCGCGCTCCGTCGTGCGTCCGTCTCATCGAAATGGCCTCCACAGTGGAACATCAGGTCATTTCCGGATCGGTCGATTACGCAACCCGTCATTCACGCTAGGTCGGCCTCCGAAACGCTCCTACCCCTCGAAGGTCGAGGTTCCGGGACACATACCCCCCCGACCGCGCAGGAGGCCGATTCCCACGCTGATCCGAGGCCGAAATGGGGTGTCGCGGACCCTTGCATCGACGGTCACATACCGAACATTCACCAAGTTCCGGCTGTCGAATTCACATCGCTCTGACATGTCACGTTTTTCGCTACACCGACCCCTCTCGACACGGGGCCAAGATGTGACGCCGCGATCTCATCGGCCGGGCCAAGAGGAGGCCGGCGCCGCGTGTCGTGGTGTGCGCCCGGTGCCCGCCGCGAGCGGCGGGCCGACGCCGGTGGGGCGTCCGCAGGCGCGAGCCGCGCGGGGACTCCCCGGCGACCGGTTCGCACGCTGACGGATCGTGCGGGGTCCTCAACCAGACCTCCCACAAACCTCACAAACACGAGCGCCCGCCG
>LNFM01011730.1_pt1 | contig 11802 bp, 14 predicted proteins | sample 596031 | NCBI WGS metagenome assembly LNFM01 (sample SAMN04254537, study PRJNA301005) | activated carbon metagenome | isolation source: dual media filters at the Ann Arbor, Michigan drinking water treatment plant | place: USA: Ann Arbor | reverse complement strand
AAAGCGCCCAGGCGGACACCCGGGCGCTTTGCGAAGAGGAGATCACAGGGGCCAAGGCTTGGCGGCTGACGCCCCGCATCAAGGAAAGTACCGATGACATACCACAACACGGGCCCCGAGCACAACGGCGCACATGGGGCTGGAGACGAGGGCGGCGGCCCGTCGCCGGTTGGCCACAACTCACGGACTGGTCAGCAGGACAATTGGCGCTTGCAGGACTCGGGGATATGGGGGGTCTCGTCCCTTCCTGCCGAGCAGGTTGAAATCATCGAGCGCGCCGTCAACTCGCAGGGCCTGCGCAAGGAGCGCCTGAAGGCCATCCGGCTTCGCCTCAAGCGGTGGCACGCTTCTGGGTTGATCTCGTATCGATCGGGCGTGCTGCTTGCGGTCATCGAGGGCTACCTTGGTCACGACCTTGATGGACGCGACGCTCGCTGTGTCGTGAAGTCGGCCGCTGAACTTGGGCACGAAGCCAGCATCACTTCGTCAAAGCAGGCGCGGATCGCGATGCGTGAGCTGGCCGACGCAGGAGCGATCGTCTGGGTCGAATACGAGGACGGCGGTGCACCGCGGTCCATCATCACGATGCCGTGCGAACTCGGGGACCGCCTGGGGACATCGTTTGTTGGCATTTCGGCTGGGATCAAGCAGGCCCTCAGTGCGCAGGCCGCCCACCTCAGGGCTGCCGAGGCTGCGCGATCAGCTCGCCGCCGCGCAGAAAAAAAGGATGCCGACCAGACGGAAAGCGACCGGTCGAATTTCGGCGACCAGACGGAAAGCGACCGGTCTGTTGGGGACGCCGACCGGACGGAATTCGACCGGTCGACCGGACGGAAAACGACCCATATGTAATAACCCTTCTGCTTCAGCCTATCTGAAGGAAGAATCCTCTCTCACTTCGTTCGAGAGGACCGCTTCGCGTTCCGAGGGTGATGGTGCACCAAAACATCCGGAGGTAGTACAGGAGCACCAGTCGGCAGGTAAGGTTGAAGTGGCTCAGACTACACAACCAGAAGGTGCTCCAGCCGACTTACCTATGGCGCAAAAGAAGCCGGGTAACGAGACGAAGCGTAACGAAATAAATCCTCAGACGTCGAAGAAGATTATCCGTAGCCAAAGTGAAGTGAAGGGCAGTGGCACCCCCAGTTCCGCGGCCCCCCTCGCTCAGCCAGCGGACGATCGCCGTCAGCCTGAGTCTGACATGCGCTCCTCCGTAGTCGGCGCATCGGAAGCACGGCTCGTGAGCCGCGTCGACCCCGACTTCGGCGATCTCGTCGCCGCCGACCTCGACGACGGCCTCGACGCCGATGGGCCCCAGGCGATTGGCCCGGCTGCAGGCGAGCCCAACCCGCTCGACGACATCGACGCCCTCGGGCACCTCGACGACGAAGCCGACGCCGCGCCTGCCGTCGAGATCATCCCGCCGACCGCCATCGAGATCGAGGTCGTCGGTGATGACGGCCGCTTCGGGATGCGCGCCCAAGGGCCGGCCACCGAGGGCGCCCAGGTCCGCAAGGCGGGCAAGGGCAAGTCGAAAGGCGCACCCTGCCCGTCGAGCATGACCGATGACGAGCGCCACGCCGAGCTGGCATTCCTCGACATGCCCGTGCCGCAGTCGCCCGCGGATGCCCCCTCGATCCTGTTTGGGCCATGCACGCGCCTCGTGGGGCTGGCCACTGGCAAGTCGATCGGGGCGACCAAGGATCTGCTGGGCCGCTTCCGCAAGCAAATGGCCAACGACGTTCAGTTGATCGCCGCCATGCGCGACGGCGTTGCTGAGATCCGCCGAGACCCGAAGCTCAGCCCGGTCTCGTACCTGTCCGGCGTCATCGCGCAGCGAACGAAGGGCCTGACGCGCGCCCCGGGCGGACGGGTCGCTTTCACGGACGACGCCGTCGACGACGCCCTGGCGCAGCTGAAGGCCGAGCGGGCAGCGAGGGGGCAGGCCTAGATGCCCGTGTTTCGCGATAGCCTCCCGCTCAAGCGCCTCCGCGAGCCCGAGCCGGGGTCGCGGGCTACGAGTGTGCTCAACAGTACCGACCCAGGGTCTCGGGCTTGTTGGGGCCGAGGTTAGCCCCTGGATGCCGATTTCCCGTTGTTGCGTTGCGCCGCCAGCGGCCGTTTGACGTCTGGGGGTGGAACCCTACCCGGAAACTTAAAGCGCCCTGTACGCGCCAACCAGACAGTAAGAACGCGATTTGCCAAAAAACGCCCCTTGACCGCCTCAAGTCGTGTGCGCTATTTCAATTTTCGTTTGATATTTTCATCAGCAGGAAGAGACCACCATGACGACACTCCTCGAAGCTCCTTGCGCCCCCGCTGGATCGGTTGGCACGCCCGAGGATCCACACCGGATCGAGATCGCGCTCCTGCGCCGGTCAGCCGGCAAGGCGACCTATCGCGTGACCTTCAGCGGAGCGCCGTTGGTCGACAGCCACACCCCTGAGCGCGCAGCGTGTCGAGAGCTTGTCAGGCTTGGCTTTACAGGCGTTCTGCGCACACGCTGGGTCGGCGCTGCGCATGACGCGCTCATCATCCACGACATCGAGGCCGCCGCTCAGTGGAACATCTCCGAAACCCAAAGCTCTGGGCCGCGCCTCGTGCGCTTCAGCGAGTTCGATCGCGGACGGGCCGACGCCCCGGAGGATCATTCTGGGATTGACGAGCAGCCACGAATCGATGAATATAAACCATCGATTGAGATACAAACCTAAGGATGCCTCAGATGGACAGCCAAAGCCTCCCGACCCGAGCCGAGTTGCATGCCGCCAGCGCCCGTCTCGCCGTCGAGCTGGAGCGCCTGGGGCGCATGCTCGGCCTTCAGACCCTCGACGATCTTCGTGCCGCCTGGGCGGCCAAGCACCCAGCCTGAGCTTCCGCGTGTGTCCCGCCCCACCCGGGCGGTCGTTGCGTTCGTCAGTTTTGAGATCTGTTTCCGGAGCAGCAAATGTCACATTCGTCCAATCTGCCCGCAGTCACGTCGCAAGCCACAGGTGGCCAGCTGGGCCACTACGAATCATCGCTCGAACTGGCCGCCGGGCTCGTTCGCCGCTACGGGGCGCTCGTCGCTGGCGACGCCAAGGAGTCAATCCGAGACTTGGCGAGCCTGCTCGGCGATCATCCGGCTCCCGTCCTCGCAGAGGCCTTCGCGATCGTTCGGCTAACCCCGCGCGCCAGGAACGTCCCAACGGAAGCCGACATCGTCGACGGGCTTCTTGCCGCCTACGGAAAGCTCGGTCTTCCTCTGTCGCCCGACGCCACGCGCCACGTCGCGCTGCGCGAGGCTGTCGCGCTTGCGGCCCAGTATCCGCTCGGGCCGGATGGGCGTCGGCGCTTCCAACCCACGGCCCGCCTGGGCTTCATCGATCGGCATCTGATCACAGGCGGAATGGCCAACGAGATCCTGCGGGAGCTTCCAGGGGCCCGCACCGAGCACCTGGAGCGCGGCATCGTCGCCGCATCACCTCGCGTGGCGCCCAAGACGTCGCTCATGGATGTCGAATCCGGTTCGAAATACAAAGTCGAGTCGACCTTGAAGGCTGCGATCGACGCCCTTCGACTCGAAGTGTGGCGCCAGCTCGGCGCCGCGGCGCGGCCACCCGCCGAGCAGGTTGCGCACGCCGGAGAGTGGGCGAGCCTGTCGCACGAGTTCATCTCCCACATGCAGGCGAAATTCGAGGGACGCGTGCGCATCTACGGCGATCCCTCGACCATCACGAGCTGGTGCGAGCAGCAGCTTCGCGGGCTCCATGCCGGTTGCGAGCGAATCGACCGAACGGAGCCACGCGCGATCGTCGAGCGGACAACGACAAGCGCCTTCACCCGGCGCAACGAACAACGGGTTGCGACCCTCAACCCATGGGTCGACCCTCGCGCCCTCCAGCAAGCCGTCGAAGCTCACATCGAAGCGGGCCTCGAGGCACTGATCCCGAGCCAAGCATCGCAGCAAGCGAGCTGACTCCCCAACACCTCCCCGGCCTGAGGGCCGGGGGAACTCGCGGAGGATCAATGTCTGATCATCAACAGGGCCTCGGGGTCCGGGTCACCAAGATGCTGATGGAGGCCGAGCCCGGCCTCCTCGTGGTCGACCCGGGCGCAATCGGGCGGGTCACCGGCATGCTGGCTGCCGTCATGGGGTCGGCCCTGGCCGGCGTCGTCATGAAGGGCGGCGAGCACACCTACCAGCGCATCAAGGACTCCCTCGTCGAAAAGATCGACGAGAGCGCCCGTGCCACCGTCAAGGCTGCGCAGCGCGAAGCAGCGGACCCCACGGTCAACACCAACCATTGAGGATCGCCTATGCTCAAAGCTCTTGAAAGCGCGCTCAGCATCGTCGTAGTCGGGCTCGGAGCCGGCTGGGTGCTCATCTTGGCCGTCGTCTCCTCCGAGGTCAGCGTCGACGCGGCCGTAACATTCGGGCTCGGCCTTCTCGTGGTCGCGGCAATCTTCTGGGCCGCCTTCCACCTGCTGCGCACCGCCGTCGCCCGGCTGCGCGCCGGCTCAGCGGTGGGGTGATCGTTGGTTGGCCCCAACCAATCGTTGGTTGATAACGAACCAAGCATCGAAGATCGTTGGGAGCCCCTGTTTCCGGGGCTTCCACCCACCTCCCCCGATCGGCGGTCCCGATTGTTGGTCCGAGATTGTTGGTTAGAAAGTCGCCCTCAACCAACCATTTTCCGGTTGCGATCGGCCCCACCCTCTGGCATCGGTCGAGCGTTCCGGCCAAGCCGGACTTGAGCGATCCCCATCGCACAGCTCATCCTCATCCGTCGCATCGTCCTCCTCCGATCCTTCGACCGGCCAAGCCGCTCGCGGGACAATCAGTGCGCGCAGCACCTATGGGGGACGAACATGACCGACTATTCGCGAGAGCGGAGAGGACTCGATCGGGGCGAGGTCAGGCAAGAGCGCCACGGGGACCGCAGCACCGTCGCACTCAAGCCCAGGCGCGCCATCGATCGTCTGGGCGCCGAGGAGATCAAGTCCCGTGGCCAGCACGCACGCGTCAAGTGGTACGATGCTGCGAAGGGCTACGGCTTCCTCGAGAGTCACGACGAGGGCCGCGACATCTTCGTGCACAAATCCGACGTTGCTAGGTACAATTTGAATGAGCACGCTCTGACGCCAGGGGCGCCCGTCGTCTACTGCGCGGACGGACGAACTGCCCGCGGCCAGGAGCGGATCGCCATCCTCCTCGCCTAGTCGCCAACCAACCGCTCCGCCGAGCGCGGCGGCGACTGCCTTATGCGTATCGCGCCAAGGGGCGCTCCCAGCACACAGCCGGGGGCGCCCTTTCTGCGTCCGGGCACCCCCGACGAGCACTCACACCCCACGCCCAGCACCCAGCCCCCTCCCGCATGCTTGCAAGGGGTCGAGTATTCGCCTGTTGATCTTCCCATCATCTTGAAGTATTGATCCCGCCAGGACGACATAGATTTGTTGCATGACTGCAACACAACTTGGAATAACTCGAAGCTCTACTGTGAAAGAGCTTGACGGGTCCATATCGTCATGTCTAAAGCGACTCACCGCATAAGGCGGGGGCGCAGGAACCGCATCAGCGCTCAACAGGCACCGAGGCCCAGGTCGCTCCTGGGCCTCGCTTGTTGTTGTCAGCCTCCAGTTGCCTCGTCCCTGGGTCAGGTAAAAACTGACGTATACGCACATATCGCTCTCAGCTATCCTGAGACCGCCTGCTTCCCCTCAAGGGGCGGGCGACAGCCATGCCGGGGTGCCTCGCCGTTAGAGAGCCGCCCCGGCAGTCGGCCCACCCTGGAGCAGCGCAGGCCCGACCATGCGGACCAGACACATCTCGGACGAGCAGTATCTTGAAGCCATCACAAGTGTCATGAGCAACTTGCCGATCTCGGTCTACGCGTTCTCCGGCGCCGTCGAGGTGCCGGTGGAATTGCGCGTCGCGGGTCACACGGTCCGGCACGTGCTTCGCCTTGAGTACCAGTGCACGCCTGGGCGCGAATACTTCGACCCGCGGCTCAGGCGCGTCATCGAGGGCCGGGACGCGGCGACGCTCAAAATTCTTGTCTCCGACCAGGAGGAAGGCTGGATGGACGTGCCGCCCTCGCTCTTTATGCTGAGCGGAGAATCCAGCGACCTCAACGAGCATCTGTGGAGCCTGGGCGAAGCCGATGCTGCCCGGCAGGAGCACGAGGCCCGTCTCGCTCATGGCAAGCAGGACAACTAGCGCCACCGATCGCCGATTGCCACGCAGGCCAGAACCGTGCTAAGTCAGGCGCATCCTTCAGTTAAAGGTTGAAGCAAGACGGTACGCAACCTGAAGGAGTAGGCGCCCCGTCGTTCGCCGGGCAGACGCCGCCATCCTCATCCTCCTCGCAGTGCCAAGCACGCGGCCCACGACAGGCCGAGCGATGGGGGGGTGATCGTGACCTTCGTGAAAGGACAATCCGGGAATCCGGGAGGCAGGCGCAAGGAGAAGCTGTTCAGCGACGCGTTGACCTTGGCGTTGACCGAGGATCCCCGCCGCATCCGGGCGCTGGCCTCCAAGCTGGTCCACATCGCCATCCATCCGGACTCGCATCCCGTTACGGCCTTGAGAGCCATCGGCATGATCGCCGACCGGTTGGAGGGCCGACCGACCCAGCAGATCCATGTGCACGACGAGACCGCCCTCATCGGTCGGCAGGAGCTGGTCGATCGCCTAGCTGAGTTGCAGGACCGAATCCTGGCGGCTCAAGCCGGCACCGGCACGCCCATAGATGACGAGGCAGAGCCACAGGATCCAGAAGACCACCTGCAGCGCCTGACGTTGCCGGCCACCTCCGTGCGTGACGTCACGCCCAAGCGTGGTCGCAAGGGCAGCACCTGATGCGCCCGCTGTCGCCCGACGAGGTGGCGCACCTCTCTGATGATGAGTTGGCTGAGTACGTCGACCTCATGGAAGGCTTGCTGCGGCACCAGCAGCAGGACCGGCTGACGACCTACGCCGAATCAATCGAGGTGCCCGGCACGCCGCTGCCCGACGACGTCGAGGACAAGCTCTACCCCGTCAAGTTGACGCTCGCGAGCCACCACCGGCTCATCCTCGACGCGGTCCAGGAGATGGCCGAGCCGCCTCCCGACCTGCCCGAGGACGAGTTGCCTGAGGGCCTCATCATCATGATGCCGCCGGGCTCAGCCAAGAGCACCATGGCATCGGTCGTCGCTCCGAGCTGGCTCCTGGGTCGCAAGCCCGGCACCGATGTGATCGGCGTGAGCTACGGCTCGGATCTCGCTCAGCGGTTCGGTCGTCGCGTGCGGACGATCGTGCGCTCCCCCGACTGGCAGAAGATCTTCGGCGCGACCATCACGGGCGACAACCAAGCGGTCGACGACTGGACGTGCACCAACGGCTCGGCCTACCGCGCCGCTGGCCTGCAGGCGGGCATCACGGGTCGCCGCGGCGACTGGGTTTTCATCGACGATCCTGTGAAGTCGCGCGAGCAGGCCGATTCGAAGCGCATCCGCGACAAGGTGTGGGACGAGTTCAAGGACAGCGTAGAGACCCGCCTCAAGCCAGGTGGCCGAATCGTCATCATCATGACGAGATGGCACGCCGACGATCTCGCAGGCCGTCTCCTGGGCGAGACCTGGGCCGGTCAGAGCGGCAAGTGGAAGGGCACCGACGGCAGGCTCTGGCGCGTCATCTGCCTGCCCATGATCGCCGAGCACGAGGACGACCCCCTTGGCCGCAAGCCGGGCGCGCTGCTGTGGCCCGAGTGGTTCCGGCAGCGCGAGGTCGATCGCATCCGGTCGAGCAACGCACGCACCTGGAGCGCCCTCTACCAGCAGAGGCCCACGCTCGCCGAAGGTGCCATCCTGCAGCGCTCGCTGTGGAAGCCCTGGGGCCAGCTCGAGAAGGGCGCCGACGGCAAGTGGCACAACACCAAGGCGCCGCCCGAGTGCCAGTTCGTCCTTCTGTCCTACGACACGGCGCTCGAGGACGGCCAAGACAACGACTATTCCGCCATGTCGATGTGGGGAATCTTTACCCGCCTCATCAAGTTGAGCGATGGCCGCGAGGTCGAACAGCCGAACGCGATCCTGCTTGGCGCATGGCAGGAGAAGATCAAGGCGGCGGACCTTGTCGGCAGGGTACGCCAGCACCGCGAGCGCCTGGACCCCGACCTGATTTTGATCGAGCAGAAGGCCTCGGGCATCCAGCTGATCCAGGAGCTGAGGCGCCTGCGCCTGCCTGTGAAGGCGTGGCTGCCCAAGGGGCCGCCCGGCACACGGGGCAAGGTGCCGAGAGCGCACGCGGTCGCCTACCTGCTGGAGCAAGGCTGCATCTGGTACTACCCGATCCACCCCACGCGGGCCGAGACGACGCCCGAGGATGTCATCGACCAGTGCGCCGCCGTGCCCTACGGCCAGCACGACGATCTCGCGGACACGACCACGCAGGCCCTCAGCTGGCTGAGAAGCAAGCTCCTCCTGGCCCTCCCAAGCGATGAGCCCACACCGGAGGAGGTGCGCGAGGCCGAGGAGGACGAGATCCGCGCCCAGGGGAAGCAGCGCAAGCTCTACGGCAGCCGGGCGACATCAAGCCGCGAAGGCCGGCGCACGCTCTACGGTGGCCGACCGACGAAAGGCGTCCAAGCTGTTTAGGTCAGGGGGCCTTCGTGAGCCTGATGCGTAAGGCCGAGCTTCTGTGCCGTCCTGTGAGACTGCCACTTGAGGGCAAAGTGGAAGCGGCTCAGATGGTCCGGCGCCTGAGGCCACGGCTGATGCAACGGGATCGGTTTGATCTTTGGTCGTGCACCCTTTTGTCGGTCATAAATCGACACGGCGTGCTTGGTCTCTATGTCGACCCACCTCGAGGCAGCAGCGTGATCGGACCACATCACATACACGACGTCTGCCGCTTCGATGAGCGTCGGCAGCTCGCTCCCCCACTCGTCTCCAGGCTCGAGCGCCGTGACGTCAACGACGGGGGACATTCCTCGCTCCTCCAGGCCCTGCGCGAAAAATGAGACCAATTCAAAGTCCTTTCGGGCATATGAGACAAAGACCCGCTCGAACTTCGTGCTGCGCGTTGGCGCTAGCTCCAGTTTTTCCACTCGCTTCATCGCTTCTTCGACCGACCGCTGATCGGATGTGAACCCGATAACAGCGACCTGATTCGGCTCCCTACCCGCGGCGGCCTTCTTCTCGGCTAAGGAAATAGAAAACTCGATCTCTCCTACCGGAATGCCCTCAACGCTTACGTGGAGCGTTCCAACGATTGGGGCGTCCGGATGATCCTTCGGAACCCGCGCTTTGCAAGAGAAACTAACCGGTTCACCATCCCAGACGACGCTACCGACTGGCTCATGGAGTCCTATAGTCGGGCACTCGATAAAAAGCTCGACTTCGGCACCGATGTCCAGCTCCACATCCAAAGTGGAGAAGGCCCTCCGATTGGCTGTAGGATCGAGGCGCGCAGCGAGTTTGGCAGCCTTTATGAGGTCGCGCTTCGAGTGCAGAAGCACCTGGATGAGGAGCTGCTGACCTCGGCGCGCGAGGGGCGGCGCGAAGACGCTGCAATCAGCATGCCTCGCGTCCGGCAGCAGGGTCTCTTGTAGATATTGCGCGGCGGCGTTCTTGCGCTGCTTCAATTGATCGAGAAGCTCGTGAGACCTGGCTATCCGAGCATCAACTTCAGTCCAGTCGTCACCCCCGATGTCCGCCAGGAGGCTATCAAGCTCAGCTGCCAGCTGGTCAACGACTGTGGACAGACTTATCAGCGAGGACTCATCGTCTATTTGGCCGTCCCATTGTTCCGGCAGCTGATGCCGGGCCCATTTCTTCGTAAGCTCAAGTTCTTGAGGAAAAATGCCCCCAGAAAGGGCCCATAACGGAGATGGCAGCGGAAGAGGAGGCGGTGCCGAGGCCATTTCTGCCATGCGCGTTGGTGCTGCTGCTGCTGCCACACTTGCAGCAGTTCCGAGTATGACGCCAGCGGGCACTGAAATCGGGGGCGGGCGATCGAGCCTAGCCTGGAGCGCCCGCAACTTACGCCGCATTCGCATCATCAACCAGATGATGACCAGACCAAACATCAGGGCGATCACGCTCGCCCCGATCCAGAAAACTGGATCTACGAACAAGGCAAGCAGGTCGGCGCGCGCGTCCAGGACGACCATAATTTCTCCCGTTCGCAAGTCACTTGCTGAACGGATGCCACGGTACTGGCGTTGGGGCAGACGCGCCATCTCGAGTAAGAACCCTAAGTTCGCGTCCTCTGAGCATCCGTTGCGATGTTATCACAGCCTCGACGAGTGCCCGCTCAACATCAATTATAAATTGACATTTTAGCCAATCAGATCGACAGCAGTCGAGCGCTAAAGTGATGGGGATCACCGCATGTCACGTCTCAACCAAACGCCTTGGTATGGTGCCCTCCCGGCCACCGGCACGATCGGTGCCGAGGACTGGGCCAACAGCGATCCGACCCAGGGCTGGTCGGACGGCGGCGCTGCCGAGGAGATCGCCGAGCAGTACAGCAGCGCTTTGACCGCCGGTCTCTCCGAGTTGGTGAGCGCGCTGCGCGGCGACCTCAGCCGGGAGACGCAACACGAGATCGCGCGGCAGGTGCGCGAGGCCGTCGTCGAGTACGCCCAGTCGATCGAGTTCGAGCTGAGCGTCGTCGACGGCCAGCTCGTGATCGCCGCCGTGCTCCAGGACGCCTCGGGCGACATTCGCAGCTGGATCCCGCTCGGCGACGTGATGGGGAAGGCGCTCAACGATGCGCGCACCGATCCAATCGCTCGCGCAGCGATGGACGGTCTGCTCCACGACATGATGGGTCAGCTGGCCCGCCAGCCGATGCCGCCACGCACGGCAGCGCCTGCGCGCCAGGAGAGCCCTCAAGCGCCTCCCAGAGGCCGCCAAGCTGTCCCGCGTGAGCAAGCTCCCTCAGGCGAGCAAGCTGTCCCGCGTGAGCAGGCTGTCCAACGCGAGCAGGCTGCGCCCCAGCCTGTTGGACGCCAGGGCGCCCCTCGAAGCGCAGCTGAGCCGCTGCGCAGGGAGTCTGCGAACGAGCCGGCAAGCGAGGCGAGGCGCACGAGGCCACCCAGGGACAAGATCACGGCCATCCTCGACGCCGAGGATGCAGCGCGTGCAAGCGCACAAGCTGAGGCCAAGGCCGAGGCGGGCGACATGAACGGCCACGACGATCGGCACGACGTTGGCGCCTTCGGAGTGCCGATGCGTCGGCGGTGACCGGTGAGATGGCTAGATCTCACATCGACGGGCAGTCGCCTGTTCCCGCGCCTTGACCGATTGGACATAGAGCAAAAGCCGCGAGAGCTGGTCTTGCAGCTCGAAGCGATCAAGGGCGCGCGCCCTGATGAGCCAATCCGGCTCGGCCCGTCGACCGACGTAGGCATAGTGGACGACGCCATGCTCGTCCGCGCGGAGTTTCGCGATCCCAAAGTAATTAAGTCCGATGATCACCTCCGGGCCGAGACCCCCGACGTGAGCCCCTTCGAGCCGCAGCTGGTTTAAAATTTCCGTCGGGAGCCGTTCGATCAGCGATTGGTTCTCGTCCATCAACGTGACCTCGAATGTTGCGATGGTCGAGGATACCGCGACGCGAGCGTTGTCAGTGTCACATCAAAGCGTACCGGACACCGAAAAATATCGGCGAACCTCGCTTAAGCTGGCACGGCAGTTGGGCTCTCTCGATGCGTGATCAAGCCGAAGGCGCGGAGTGAGCGCAAGCGTGTTGGTTCGGGCGACCGGCTGTCCGTTATGGGCTGACTGCCGAAGGGTGCGATCCGTTGGTGTGCGCCAAACCTGCGCCGC
>LNFM01011729.1_pt1 | contig 11802 bp, 10 predicted proteins | sample 596031 | NCBI WGS metagenome assembly LNFM01 (sample SAMN04254537, study PRJNA301005) | activated carbon metagenome | isolation source: dual media filters at the Ann Arbor, Michigan drinking water treatment plant | place: USA: Ann Arbor | reverse complement strand
TCTGGGCTTCGCGGGGCGCAGCTTCGCGGGGCGCAGCTTCGCGGGGCGCAGCTTCGCGGGGCGCAGCTTCGCGGGGCGCAGCTTCGCGGGGCGCGGCTTCGCGGGGCGCCGCGTCGCGGGCCCTACTGGTTCGCGATCCTCGGGAACGTCGCGCTGCTCGGCGACGCGAGCGCTCGGATGCTCCGCGCTGCGGCGGGCCACGGCGCGCGGGCCGACGACGCGGGCGCAGCGCAGTGGACGATCGCGGCCGCGATCGCGGTCGCGTTCGCCTATGGCGAGGGCCACCACGCCCTCGCCCGCCGATTCGTACCGATGCTCGTGCAGCGGGCCGCCGCCCTCGACGCGACGCGTTGGTGGAGGATCGCGGTGGCACCGCTCACCGCCGCGGGGCTGTGCTTCGCGCCGCGCGGGCGCCTCGTCCGATCGTGGCTGCTCGTCGCCGGAATCGCGACGCTCGTCGTCGCGATGCGCGGGCTACCACCGGCGATCCGTGCGGGCGTCGACCTGGGCGTGGGCCTGGCCCTGGCGTGGGGCGCCCTCGCGCTGCTGCGATGCGCCCGACGCCCGACCGCTTCGCTGCGCGTCGTTGGGCAGACCGCCCCAACAGGGGCCGTCGTGCGGGCGTTGCCCGCGGAGATGACGCGTCAAGCATCGTAGCGCGATGTCGATGACATCCTCCGGAACAGCAGGATGCACATCGACTTCGTTCAATACCTCCGAGATCGTGGTCTGGTGAGCGACGCCCTCGCGTCGGACGTACGCAAGCAGTCGGCCGAAGAGCGGATCCCGCTCGGTCGGCTCCTCCTCGAGCAGGGCGCCCTGACCGTGCGCGACGTGATGAAGCTGCTCACGATGCAGGCCGACGCGCCCGGGCTGCGGTTCGGCGAGCTGGCCATCCGCGAGGGGCTCATCACCTGCGGTCAGCTCGAGGCCGCCTTGATGCGGCAGAAGTCGGCGCGCAACCACGAGATCGACGTGGTGCGAAAGCTCGGCCTGCTCACGCCGTGCGAGCTGCAGAGCCTCGTCGTCGACTACGTCCGCTTCCTCGAGCTGCGCGTCGGCGAAGAGGACATCCGCCCGACCCCCACCGGCCAGATGCCCATCGCCGTCGGTCAGTGAGAGGCGACCACCTCGTCAGCCACCACCGGCGGCCAGCAGCGCGCGCATGAGGTCGCTGGTGGTCACGACCCCGACCAGGCTCGCGTGATCGTCGATCACCGGCAGCCCGTGGAAGCCGCCGCGCCCGAGGGCGACGGCGGCATCACGCACGCTCGCGCGGGCCGGCAACGTGACGACGTCCTCCTGCATCGCCTGGCGCACCGACACGCGATCCAGCGCGCGGTCGAGGGCGTCGGGATCGCGGGCGAAGCCGTCGGGCGGCATCACGCGCAGGAGATCGGCCGGGGTGATCATGCCGATGAAGCGGCCCTCCTCGACGACCGGGACGTGGTGGCCACCCGAGGCGAGCATCCCGTGTCGGACCACCGACAGCCGCTGCGTCGGGTGGACGGTCGCGGGGTCGCGGGTCATGACGGCGCCGACCGGTTGCGCGAGGAACTCTGCGAGCGAGACAGCCATGCTGCCGACCCTGCCGGAGTCGTCGACCGGTGGGACGCGCAGCGATCGCGCTCGAGCCCGCGCTGCGGCGCTCGATGTGCGTGACTACGTCGCGAGGCCGACAGGACAGCTGACGCCCGTGCCACCGATCCCGCAGTAGCCCCCCGGGTTCTTGCCGAGGTACTGCTGGTGGTAGGTCTCGGCGTAGTAGAACGTCGGCGCCGCTGCGATCTCGGTCGTGATGTCCCCGTGACCCGCGGCGCGCAGGTGCTCCGCATAGACGTCGCGGGACGAGAGCGCCGCGGCGAGTTGATCGGCCCCGTACGCGTAGATCGCCGATCGATACTGCGTGCCCACGTCGTTGCCCTGCCGCATGCCCTGGGTCGGATCGTGGTTCTCCCAGAACACGCGCAGCAGCGTCGCGTAGTCGACCCGCGCCGGATCGAACACCACGCGCACGACCTCGGTGTGCCCGGTGCCGCCGGAGCAGACCTCCTTGTACGTCGGGTTCGGCGTGATGCCGCCGGCATAGCCGACCATCGTGCTCACGACGCCGGGCGTGTTCCAGAACTTGCGCTCGGCGCCCCAGAAGCAACCCATCGCGAACATCGCGAGCGCGTGCGCGGGATCGAAGGGCTCGACGATCGAGCTGCCGTGGATGAAGTGGATCGGCTCGACCGGAAGCGGAGTCGCGCGCCCTGGCAGCGCCTGGGCGGCGGTCGGCAATCGGAGCTTTCTCGGATCTGCCAGGAACATGGCTCCTACGATGGACCAAGTCGCTACGTCCTGCATGCTCACAGGATCGGCAATCGTCGCGGACCCCCGCGGCAGCCGCGCTCGACCGAGATCCGCCGGATTCGCGGCGCGTCCCCCCGATCTTCGGCGTTCTGCGTTTTTTCTGCGCGCAGGCCCCGATCGCGGGCCCGTCCCGTGGGAGGGTCGGTACAGATGGGCGGCACGTCAAACGGGCAGGGCGACGATGTCCGCGCGCAGGTCGGGGGGCTTGCGCGCGGGCGGCGTCGCGTGGCGATCGGGGGCACGATGCGGACAGGCACGATGTGGCTCGCAGCGGCGACGCTGCTGGGTGGATGTGACGACGGGCAATCGGGGCGCCGCTCGATGGGCGCCGAGGATCCCGCCGCGACGACGGACGCGGACGACGACGGCGCGCCGATCGACGAGGGCGACGGCGGCGACGGTGGCGGCGACGACGGCGGTAGCGACGGCGGGCCGGCGCCGGGCGGAGCCGAGTCGCTCGAGGTCGAGCAGATCCGCTTCTACCTCACCCGCATCGCGCCGACGCTCGTCGCCCGCTCCCTCACCTACGACGAGAACGTCCTCATCGACACCTTCGGACACGACGCGCTCGCGGCGATCCTCGACGGCTGGACGCAGGAGCCCGGCTTCGGCGAGGCGATGCGGTACATGGTCTCCGATCAGCTCGCGGCGAGCGGCGTGAAGGACGGCGTCGACTTCGAGCTCCCCGGCAACCTCGCCGCCGAGATCGCGACCGAGGATCTCCCGTGGTCGACGCTGCTCACGGCCGACTACTGCGTCGACGCCGACGGGTCGCACATCGCGTGCGACACCGGCGCGCCGTACGAGTCGGGCGTGCTGGCCACGCGGGCGTATCTCATCCCGAACAAGGGCCGGTTCAACCTCAGTCGGGCCAAGCGGATGCTCGAGACCTTCGCGTGTCGGGTCTACCCGATGGAGGCCGAGATCCAGATCCCGCTGGAGAAGGCGACGCTCATCCCGCTGTTCCGCGCGCAGCTCCCCGAGGAGCAGACGGTGGAGGAGGCCCAGGGTGGGTTCGGCAACGGCAGCGCGTGCTACGGCTGCCACTCGCAGTTCGGCGCCCACGCCCAGCTGTTCGTGCGCTTCGACGAGAACGGCCTGTGGCAGGCCACCGCGACCGGCCTGCAGGACGAGAGCCCCAGCGCGCAACTCGGCCGCTCGACCAACGGCCTGTACACCTCGCACATGAACGACCCTGCGGCCGCCGCCTCCGAGGTCTCGCAGATGTTCGGCGAGCCGGTCGAGAACCTGCGCGACGCGGCCGAGGTCATGACCAACAGCCCGTTGTTCCACTCGTGCACGGTCAAGAACCTGATCGGCCGGGCGTTCGACGTGCCCTCGGGCGCCTCGCGGGACATCGACGACGAGCTGGTCGAGGACCTCGCGATGCGAGCCACGGCAAACGTGTCCGACCCGACGATCCGCGCCTACGTGATGGAAGTCTTCACCGATCGGCGTGTCATCGACGCCGCCCTCGCGAACATGCAGGAGGCCCCATGAGCAAGAAGCCCTTGGTCGAGTCCCTCGCGCCGGTGCAGCGCCGCGCGTTCATGAAGATGTGCGCGACGATCCTCGCCGCGCCCGCGGTGCCGGCGGCGGTCCGCTTCGCCATGAACGAGGAGCTCTTCGGGGTCGCCCACGCGCACGGCGTCGAGGCGAGCCTGCCGACGTACTTCATCGAGATGAACCTGCGCGACCAGTGGGACTTCGGCCACGTGTTCGTGCCGCCGGGGATCGCCACCAGCGTCGCGAGCCTGATGCGCGGCGGCTCGGGCGACGCGCTCAGCCTCTTCTTCACGGCGGATCAGATCACCAGCCACGGCAACGGCTTCTATCTGACCCCGGACTCGCAGGCGCTCGTGCCCCACCTCGGGAACATCGCGGTACTGGAGACCAACCCGCTGTGCGAGGGCGTCATCCACGGCCACGAGTCGTGCAACCCGATGCGCTCGCCGGGACGCTCGAAGACCCAGGGCGCCGGCCAACAGGCGACGTGGATGGGCGAGCCCGGCTACAGCGAGCAGGGCAACGACTTCTGGTACTCGTCGACGCCGACGCCGGCGACGATCCACAACTACTTCCAGAAGGGGCTGACTCCGGATCTCGCCAACGGGATCACGATGAAGTTCATCAGCCGCTTCCACACGATCAGCCACTTCGCCGGCGGGCTGCTCAACGCCGAGCTGTCGCGGATCCAGAGCGTGCAGATGCTGTACGACACGTTCCCGACGTCGGTCGAGGACCTCGCGCTGCCGACCCCAGAGGAGGCGGCGGTGTTCGCCGCGGCGCTCAAGCGCGCCGACGGGGGCTTCTTCGCCCGCCGCGGCTACGATCAGACCGCCCGCGCTGCCCACGAAGCCCACCTCGCGGCGGCCCAGGGCAAGTGGTACCACGAGCCCAAGATCGTCAACCTCCCGTTCGACGAGGCCGAGACCGCGTACTGGCAGAGCGGCGTGCCCGACCAGGTCGGCGACAACCTCAAGGCCAACATCTGGGAGCAGGCCGGCTGGGCGTTCAAGCTGCTGTCGAACGACGTGACGCGCACGGTGGCGATGGAGTTCGACTACCTCGACGTCCACGACACGCGCGAAGAGTCGGTGATGAAGACGATGGCGGCGCAGTCGGCCCTGCCGCTCGCGCGGCTCATCGAGCGGATCAAGGAGATCCCCGGGATGTGGGAGCGGACCGTGATCGCGGTCTACTCCGCGGACGGTGGTCGGTCCCCGTCGGCCAACTCCTACGGCAACAGTGGCAAGAGCTCGTTCGTGCTCGCCGGCGGCATGGTCAAGGGCGGCTACTACGGCGACGTGCGACCGGCGAGCAACACCGGCACCGGCCACACGTGGGACTACGTCTCGCCCGACGACAGCGGCGCCCCGGTGGTGCCGGTCGGCGGCGATGGATCGGGTCGCATCCACGGCGGCCGGACCTGGCGCACGGTGATGCGCGCGCTGCAGATCCCCGACGAGGCGCTCGCGGCCTACCCCGACGTCGCCAACCAGCAACCCCTGTCGTTCATGCTCACCTAGAGGAGCCGCCATGAAGACCCTACGGACGATCTGCACGGCATGGGCCCTCACGGGGCTCGCGAGCGCGGGCTGCTACCAAGGCCTCGACGGGGAACGCGGCGCGCCCGCGGCCGACGACGGCGACGCCGAGGGTGACGGCGCGGCCGACTCGGCGGGCAACGACGGCGGTGGCGATGGCACGCCGCAGGACTCGGGCGAACCGGTGCCCGAGGGGCCCTTCGACGTGCCCACCAGCGAGGTCGAGGCCCTGCCCTTCCACGTGCGCGTCGCCAACCTCGCGGCGGTCGCGGGCGTGAAGACCGACCACCCGATGCTGCAGCAGCTCTACGCCAAGCGCTACCAGCTCGGGGATCACGACTACGCCAACGGCGTCGCGCCGAACCTCAAGTGGACGCCCGAGCACATGGAGGCGTGGGTGAAGGCGCTGCGGCCCTACTGCGACGACCCGGCGTTCCAGGCCAAGTATCCCGATCTCGCGACCGATCCCACCGCGCTCGTGCGGGTGGCCTTCGCCCGCGAGCCGACCGCCGACGAGCTCACGGCGTACGCGGACGTGATGCAGGGCCAGGCCGACGGCGCCGGACGCCACCGCATGGTGTGCCTCGCGGTGCTCACGTCGCTCGAGTTCGTCGCCCGCTGACCGCGGAGCGTCACGCCCCGAGGGCACGGAGCACGGCGTCGAGGTCGCGGCGACGCACGCCCAGGCGCGTGCACAGCTCGGCGCGGGCCTCGGCGTCGCCGGACGCCGCCCCGGCGATCGTCGCGTCGGCGAGGCGCGCGAGCACGTCGCCCCGGATCGCCCGCGGACCCCGGACCACGTAGCCGACGTGGGCGTAGAACCCCGGATCGATCGCGGGCGAGACGGCGATCGACACCGCGCGACCGTCGGGGATCGTCGGGACGATGTCGGGCTGCGCCGCGGCGATCCACAGCGCCCCGCGCAGGCGCAGGTGCGACGGCGTCGCCATCTGCCGGACGTGGAGCGCCTCGCGGCCCACGCTCACGCCAGCGTGCTCGAGCTGCGCGACGAAGTCGGCCGGCAGCGAAGCGACGGGCGACCGCGCCTCGAGGGCGTCGAGCGTGCCCAGGCCGCGCTCGAGCTCGTACAGCACGCCGCGCGCGGTGCCGTGGGCCAACCGACCGAGGGCCCGCACCGGCTCGAGCAGCTCGGTCACCGCGTCGCGCAACCACGCCCGCACGCGTCGCAGGACCCGGGCGACCGCGCCCGCGCCCCAGGCGTCGAGGCCGGTGACCTTCAGCTCGGGGTGGAGCAGATCCGGGCCGCGGACCATCGTCGCGAGACCGCGACCCTCGTGCGCGACGCTACCGTCGTCGAGGATCGCGAAGGCCCCATGGGGCGCCTCGATGACCGCCTCGATCCACGCGTCCTCCCGCTCGGTCGCCGTCGCCGTCGGACCCGACGGCACCGCGAGGCGGCGCAGGCCCGCGAACGGGTGATCCTCGGCGAGCGCCGCGGGGTCGCGCGGCGCGGGCTCGGACGGCAGCGGTCGCCGAGGTCGCGGGGCGCGGCCTGGCGCGACCTCGCCCCGCGCGACGAAGCGCTCGGTCAGCCGCTCGTGCAGCGCGTCGCTGCACCGATCCTCGATCGCGCGGGCGCGCTCCTGCCACGCCGCCGCGTCCGGGATCCACCGCTCGTGATGGGCGATGTACGTCCACGTCCGGATGAACGCGATGCGGCCGGTCAGCGCGTCGATGTCGCCCTCGATCGTATCGAGCCGGTGGAGGCGGGTCGCGAGCCAGTCGACGTCGATGCGGCGGGTCGGGCCGCTCAGCTGGTCGAAGAGCGCCGCGAGCAGCTCGACGTGGCTCTCGAGCATGAGCTTGCGGAAGTCGGGGACACGGCAGACCTCCCACAGGAGCTCGACATCCGCGGGGGTGCGCACGCGATCGCGGATCGCCGGGCGTCGCGCGAGCTGCATGAGCGCGTCGTGATCGTCGGCGTGCTCGACGACCCGCAGGCCGCCGAAGCGCGGGCGAGCGTGGAGGCTGGCGCGCAGGGCCTCGATGCTCGAGAAGTCGAGGTCGTCGTTGCGCCACACGAGCTGGGTCACCGCGGGGAAGTCGTGGTTCTCGATCGCCGCGGCGGTCCGCGGCGAGAGCTCGGGCACACCGCGCAGCGTCGCGAAGCCACCGTCGGCGGTGTAGCGCCCGGCTCGCCCGGCGATCTGCGCCAGCTCGGGGGCCTCGAGCGCCCGCACCTCGGTGCCGTCGAACTTGTTCCGCGCCGCGAACACCACCCGATCGACGTCGAGGTTGAGGCCCATGCCGATCGCGTCGGTCGCGACCATGTAGTGGACCTCGCCGGCCTGGTACATCGCGACCTGGGCGTTGCGCGTGCGAGGGGACAGCGCGCCGGTCACGACCGCCGTGCCGCCGTGCCGCTGCCGCAGGCGCTCGGCGAGCTCGTAGACGTCGGCGACCGAGAACGCGACCACCGCGGTGCGCGGCGGCAGGGCGCCCAACGACAGCGCGCCGAGGTGGGTGAGCTGCGAGAAGCGGGGGTGGCGACGGATGACCGCGGTGGGCAGCAACGACTCCACCATCGGCGCCATCGTCTGCGAGCCGAGGAACCACGTCTCACGGGTGCCGCGGGCGCCCAGCAGGCGCTGGGTGAAGGTGTGGCCGCGCTGCGGGTGGGCGGCGAGCTGGATCTCGTCGACGGCGAGGAACTCGACGTCGAGCAGCAGCGGCATCGACTCGACCGTGCACACCCAGTAGCGTGGGTGCGACGGCACGCGCTTCTCCTCGCCGGTGACGAGGGCGACGGCACGCTCGCCGAGGCGCGACGTGATGCGATCGTAGATCTCGCGCGCGAGCAGGCGCAGCGGGAGGCCGATCATCCCGGTCTCGTGCTCGAGCATGCGCTCGACCGCCCGATGCGTCTTGCCGGTGTTGGTCGGGCCGAGGAGGGCGGTGATCATGCGATCGGGGCGGACGCGCGGGCACGGACGCGGAGGAGCGCTTCGCGCTCCTATCGCGGGATCGGAGGCGGCACGAACACGAACGTCGGCGTCGCCAGGCGGGCGTCGAGGCCCCCGCGGCGGACCTTCGCGATCATGGCGTCCACCTCGCGACGCAGCTCCGATTCGACGTCGGCATCGAGCGTGGACGCGTCGTAGGCGACGCGGCGGACGGCGATGACGTCGGCGCCCTGGCAGACCTCGACCAGCAGCTCGTGGCGATCACGGCAGTCACGGGCGCGGATGTCGAGCGCGATGCCGCGGCGCCGCACCGGCAGCTGCACCTCGGTCGGCGGAGCGCGGGGGGCTCGCTCGCCGTCGTCCGCCCGCGCGCCGACCAGCCACGCGTCGAAGGTCCCGTTGCACAGCTCGCGCAGCAGCGACTTGTGCTGCCCTCGCAGCAGCGCCTCGACCCCTGGATCCTCGGCGTCGTCGATCGGCGTGCGCTCGCTCGCCAGGACCGCACCGCGCGAGAACAGCTGCGTGCGGACCTGCGGCCGCGGCGGGCCGCAGACCTCCGACTGGATGTGGAAGACCTGACCGCGGTAGCGCACGTCGTGGTTGTAGCCGCGCGGTCGAGGCACCATTTTTCCAGGGTACCCGAGCCATGGATCGCTGCAAACCGGTTCTGCACCCCGTCCGAGGGCGTTTCGACGGGGTCGACGCTGGCCGTCCGGCCGAGTTGGTGCCGGCGCATGCCGAGGTTTCAGCGCCGCGCCCCGCGAGCGTGTCGCACCTGCACCGCGATCACCCGCGTCGGGCGCGTCGGTCGGGCGCGTCGGGAGATCGCCCCCATCACGGGCGGAAGCCGGCGACGAGGTTGGACACGAAGGCGCCGACGAACGTGTCCACATCGGGGACGGGGAACTCCGGGTGACCACAGCCGAGTCGGCCGCCCAGGAGCAGCGACGCGACCCCGTGCAGCGACGCCCACGTCAGCAGCACGGCCTGGCTGACGTCGAGGTCGGCGGGGAAGCTGCCCTGCGCGACCCCCTCGGCGAAGTTCTCGCGCGTCGTCTCGATCGGCGACAACGCGATCGCCCGCTCGTCCTCCGGCATCGCGTGCCAGTCGAGCTCCTCGGCGTCGAATAGCTGACGGTACAACCACGGGTTGGACAGCGCGAAGCCGAGGTAGGCCTGTGACATCTGCTGCAGGCGCACCGCGCGATCGTCATCCACGCCGGCCTCGATCAGCGCCGCGTTGAGCATCGCGACGCCATGGAAGCGGACCTCGCGGACGATCGCAGCCTTGTTCTCGTAGTGCTGATAGATATTCGTGACACTGATTCCGAGGCGTGCCGCGATGGCTCGCATCGTCAGCCCCTCTTCGCCCAACTCTGCACCGAGTTGGATCCCCGCACGAATGATCCCGTCGTGCAGACCGGCCTTGGTCGGCAACCTCACCACGGGCAGAATAACACCGTTTCAGGGCGTGTCCGCCACGATCTGCACGGGCGGGCGCCGCGCGCTCGCTAGGCCTGTTCGTCACCGGTCGGCCGCGCGAGCTCCCATCGGGCGCCGCCTGGGGTGTCCTCCACTTGGACACCCGCGGCCTTCAGGACGTCGCGGATGAGGTCGGCCCGCGCAAAGTCCTTGGCCTTTCGGGCGTCCAGCCGCAGCTGCAGCATGCGATCGATGACGGCGCGGTACGGTGCGAGCAGATCGCCCGCATCCGCTGCGGGCATGCAGTCGGCGGCGAGCTCCGGGTAGAGCGCCTCGTCGACGAGCTCCACGCCGAGCACGTACAGGTGACGCACGAGGCAGCGGTAGGCGGCCATGAGGCTCGGCGCGTCATCGAGCGTCTCGATTCCGCCCGCGAACAGCTCGTTCACATAGTCGAACAGCGCCGCTGTGGCCTGTGGGCAGCCGAGGTCGTGATCCATCGCACCGATGAACCGATCGATCAGCCGCGACGACGGCCCCGCGAACGCGCCGTGGATCATCGCGGCGCGATCACGGGGGATCCCAGCGTCGCCCTCGCGCATGCTCGCGTAGCTGCTGGCCACGGGGATTGCGCGCGCCTCGGGCGGGAGATCGCGCAGACGATCGCCGAGGATCTTCACCGCGCGCGTGATCTTCTTGTAGCCCTCGGCGCACGCGTGCACGAGCTCCGCCGTGAACGCGAGCTTGGTGCGGTAGTGGGTGCTCGCGAAGAACCAACGGATCTCGTCGTAGCGGTGCTCGGCGACGAGGTCGGGGATGCCGATCACGTTGCCCAGTGACTTCGACATCTTCACACCGCGCAGATCGAGGTGCTCCGGGTGCATCCAGTAGCCGACCCACGGGTGACCGCACAGCGGCTCGCTCTGTGCGACCTCGTTCTCGTGGTGCGGGAACAGGTTGTCGATGGCGCCGCCGTGGACGTCGAAGTGGCGGCCGAGCATCACCGTGCTCATCGCCGAGCACTCGATGTGCCAGCCGGGGCGCCCCTGCGGCCACGCGGCCTCGCCGGTGGGCCAGCTCGGCTGCTCGGGCGTGCTCGGCTTCCACAGCGTGAAGTCGGCGGGATGTCGCTTGCGCTCGAAGTCCTCGTCGACGCGTCCGCTCGCGCCGGCCTGCTGGCCCTCGATCGTGTTGCCCGAGAGCTGCCCGTAGCGCTCGAACTTCTGCACGTCGTAGAACACCTCGCCGTCGACGACGTACGCGAAGCCGGCATCGATGAGCTGCGCGACCATGTCGATCTGCGCGTCGATGAAATCCGTCGCGCGCGTGTACGCGGCGTAGTCCTTGATCCGCAGCGCGCGGCAGTCGCGGCGGAACGTCGCGATCACACCCTCGGCGACCTCGAGGCAGCCCGCGCCGGCGCTGTCTGCGGTGCGCACGTCGGCGAAGCGCTCGGCGGCGCGCGTCATGATCCGATCGTCGATGTCCGTGTAGTTGATGATGCTGAGCACATGCCAGCCGCGATACTCGAGATAGCGGCGGAACACGTCCCAGAAGCAGTACGTGCGCGCGTGGCCGATGTGCATCGCCGAGTAGACCGTCAGCCCGCAGGTATAGATGCGAACGACGTGGCGATCGGCCGGGACGAACGGCTCCAGCTGACGCGTGCGGGTGTTGAAGACCCGAAGATTGGGAACTGAGGCCACTACGTTGTCCTTCGCCGGTTGACCCCCTGATACACTCTTTGGTGGCATGGCGTCGACCCCAAGGCTGCAGGTGGGGACCATCTTTGCGGAGGACTACCGCATCGTGGGGCCGCTCGCCGAGGGCGGCATGGGCTCGGTGTATCGCGCCGAGCAGATCAGCACCGCGAAACCGCGTGCCGTGAAGGTCGTGCACGGTCGGCTGCTCGACGACGAGCGCAGCCGCATGCGCTTCGTCCGCGAGGCGACCGTCGCGGCGTCGATTGCGAGCGAGCACGTCGTCGAGGTCATCGCCGCCGGCATCGATCGCACCACCGAGCTACCGTACCTCGTGATGGAGCTGCTCGAGGG
>LNFM01011728.1_pt1 | contig 11802 bp, 10 predicted proteins | sample 596031 | NCBI WGS metagenome assembly LNFM01 (sample SAMN04254537, study PRJNA301005) | activated carbon metagenome | isolation source: dual media filters at the Ann Arbor, Michigan drinking water treatment plant | place: USA: Ann Arbor | reverse complement strand
ATTCCGCGATGCATGGCATCGGACGGCTCCGACAGGGTCGAAGCCCGAGGGTCCGGGGCCACCACCCGCACGCCTGTGCCGCTCCGGACGACCAGGTAGCAGTCGAGGCGCCCGAGGTCGTCGTAGGTGTCGTCGTCGCGGCGCACGACCTCCGCCACCACGATCTCGTCGCCTGCGGGGAGAAAGAACACTCGGAACGGAGGGACTTTGAGCCGCCACCAGCGGTTGCGGCGGCTCCCTGAGAGCGGGATTGCATCGAGGTTGTAGAGGTTCCCCCGATCCCGCCCAACCGAGTACGGCAGCTTCTCGATCTCGCCCTTCAGGTCGTGCAGCTCGCCGTCCCCGAGCTGGCACCGCTTCCACCGTGGGAGGTATCGCACCGAGGTCAACGTCGTCGGCGTCACGTCACTCCCATTCCTCAGGCAGGTCCGCGTCAGAGTGCGGTGACCGCCCCCCGCAGTTGTGAATGACGCTAACGACATGCGGCGTTCCTCGCAAAAATTCGCTCGTCCCAGTTCAGGCAGCCCCGCCTCGACGGGAGGCCCCCTAGACCCTGTCTCTCGACTGCCAGGGGGGTGCAGGTCGCGGCGAGCGCCGCGCACCCAAGAGGTCTGCATCGCGCGCCGGACGCCTTCAGATGTCGCCCGGTCTCTACGTCGTCATCGGGTGCTGGACGGAGGCTCGGAGAGGTAGTGCCACAGGACCACCGCGCGCTGAATGGCCGGCGTCAGGGAGTCACGCACGTCGCGCCAGTCGGGGGGCTCGCCGTGGGCCCTCTTGCTCGTGGCGGAGTACCAGGAGTCCGGGCGCGCACGGAGGAAGGCCCCCGGAAGCGGGTGGAGCAGGTCTCCGCTGACCTCGATAACCCGAGCGGCGCGTGCGGCGCGTTCCTTCGGGATCCGGGTCCCGATCTGCCCGGCATCCGACACCCGAAACCACCTCCGGTCGCCGGGCTCGAGCGCGCCGAGCATTCGATGATGCGATGCCGCCCAGCGAAGCACCTCGAGGTGCCAGTCGCCCCGTGCACGCCGCAGCTCGTCACCCTTGACGAACGTCGCAGAGAACCATTCGACAGCGTCAGCGGGTAGCGCGACGAGCCGACGGTTGAGGAGCGGATCGAGGGCACGGATGGCCTCGCGCTCTACGGCGACGGCGACGGAACCCGAGGGAAGGCTGATCCACGATAGGCTGAGATGGCGTTGAATCCAGCCGGTGAGGGCGTCCTCTGCGTAGCCGTGGAGCGGTGGAAGCGGCGAGAACCAGCGGGGGAGAGACCCGTCGACCTCGCTGAGCCACAGCGCGAGGCCACCCCTGAGGCCATCTCTCGACTTGTGGCGGCTTACGTAGCTGCGGAGCCGGCGCGGCAGGTCGCTGCTCACGCCGACGTAGAGCGGTCGCGCGCCTCCGGACTCGCTGAGGCCGAGGGACGTACGAGCGGCGTCGTCGCGAGCCCACCAGGCGTACACGCCAGGGCCGGTTCGGGCCTGCTCGAGCTCCGCGACGGGTCGGCGTCTCGCTGGGTCGGCGAGCGCCGCAACCCGCCCCGACAGATTGCCGCTGATCGCGCCGGGGCGTCGACTGCGCAGCGTCACCCGTACCGACGTGGGAAGCTCGACGGTCAGGACCGGCTCCACCGCGAGCCCGACCCGCTCGAGGGCCTCGGCGATCTCCGCGACCCGTCGCAGCGTCCTGCGTCGGGTGGCGAACGTGTCGAGGAGCGTTCGGAGCCGCATGCTCCTCGCCGTATGGATCGACCTGTCAAGCGCGACGGCCAGTCGTCGCGCTGCGGCGAGATCCTCGCGGTACCGCGTCGAGTGGTCCGGCGTCACCCCTCAGCGCCCGTCGTGCGCCGCCACCGCACTGCGCAGGGTCGCGACATCGCCCGGCGAAACCCCGTTGGCGAACGTGCACCCGCCGTGCCTCGGGCGTGCCAACCGCATGAGCGCTCGTGTCGCGCGCTGATGGCCAGGTACTGGGTCAGGCCGGGAGCCTATTCATGTGGCGAGGCCGGGGATACCTCGACTCGCTTGGAGGACAGGCGCCTCCGTCCGGATAGGATCGATACATGGAGATCATCTGGCTTCCGTATCCGTGGCTCCGCGAGCTATGCGAGCGCCGTCTACTCCGGCGTCTTCTGCCTGTTGGCGATTAGGCACGCACGCGACTGGCGTCGCGGGGAGAATATCCAGCTGCAGGAGCTCCAAGACCATCACATTTTCCCGCAGGCGTACCTGAAGAGGCACGGGATCAACAGACGGGCGGAGCTGAACACAATCGCGAACCGCACCCTGATCTCCGACGAGACCAATGCCCGCATCCGGGACAAGGCACCGGCCGACTACCTCACCGAGCCGTCCGTCTTCCCCTCAGGACCGAGCTCCGAGTTGCTCAAGCCGCATTTCATGCCCGATGCGGCCCTCGAGCCGATGAGGGACGCGGAGGAGGCGCTCGACCCGCAGGGGGTCGTGGCAATCTATGAACAGTTTCTGCGCGCCCGCGAAGCGGCGATCATCAGTGCGATACGGGATGCGTGCGGAATCTCCGTCGAAACTACCGGGCCGGCAGTGAGCGCACCGGAGGCCGTCGATGAGCTGGCGGCTGATGTCGCCGACGAAGTGGATGAAGACGTCAGTCCTTGAGGGTGCCCAAGGTCCCGTCGCCTCCTTTGCGAACCGCGCTGCCCCCAACCTCCAAGTCGGAGGTCAGGGTGATTCAAGGCTGCACGTGGTCGGCCTACGAAGCTGGCGGGGTGTGGCGGCCGGACGCCCCTTCCGGGATCGAGTGAGGCGGGCTTCCCGGGGTGGATGACGTCACCCCATTGTTGGAGTTGAGCCGCCGGATAGCCCGGGAGACCGGTCAACCGACACCAACCGTCGATGCCAAAGGTCCAGGGACCCGAGCACGTGTCCTGATGGTGGCCGAAAGTCCGGGACCCGGCGCTGCGGGATCGGGGTCTACCGGTGTCCTCAGCCCGTTCGTGAACGACGACCCGACAGCACGCAACATGCGGAGGGCCATCTCGGACGCGGGCCTGGACCCGTCGTGGTGCGTGTATTGGAACGCGGTCCCCCAGGTCGTCCCGCGCGGCAAGCTGAGTGCCGAGGACCGCGCACGTGGTGTCGGGTACCTCAGGGACGTGATCCAGCTGTGTCCCGATCTCCGCGCAGTTGTCGCGCTCGGCCGGAAGGCGGCCTCCGCCTGTCGGCGGGTAGGCGTGGACGCGATCGAGACGTGGCACCCCAGCCCTTTGGGGTTGTACGGGGGTGGGGCCGTCGGGAGGTACGATGACTTCGTCGAGGCCTTACGACTCGCCGCCGCCAAGGCCGCCGGCTAAGCGTTAGGCGGCCTCGGCCGACCACCAATCGGCGACCCGCGCGGCGAGCCTCGCCCGGAAGGCGTTCGTCACGCCCCACGACGATTGCAGGTTCACGCTCCAGGCCAGCAGGCGCGCATTCCCCGGACCGGTTGCGACGGCCATCGAGCATCCCGGGGGACAGTCGTTGATGCCGTCGATCGCCTCGAAGCGAACGCCCAGCGATCGCTCCACCGCTCGCCAGACGCCTCTCCCGTTGATCAGGACCGCGGAGGAGCTCCCTCGTTCGAGCAGTGTTCGCAGCACTGGGCCGCCAGCGGCGCTCAGCCGGCCGATCTGCCCCTTGCCCAGGGACCCCCACTTGGGGTCCGTCGCCCACGGGGCGAGGTCGAGGTGGCAGGCGGTTCCTGCCGAGAAGGAGTTCCCCGTTCCCGCCAGCACGCGCTCGAGGTCACCGAACCAATCCCAGTAGGGGTTGGCCCTGAAGTAGCCGCTCATGCCGCGCCACACTCGGGCCACCTGTGCATCCGATGCGCCGGAGAGATCCTCACCGGCGCAGAGCCCGGTGCTCGCCAACGTCTCGAGTCGCCGCACCGACCCCTCGAGCATCCGTCGATCGCTCGTCATGAACTCCCGGACGCTCGGATTGAGTCCCAAGGTCGCGACGCGCGCGGTGGTGGGATCCCCGAAGGAGATAATGGGCGTTGAACCCGGGACGACAGGGACATCTCGCGGCCGGGGCAGACGGATCAGGTCGGCGATCCAGGGCGGCGGGTCTTCGGAGCTGGAGGTGCTCACGGGATCATCGCCCGCTGGCGCTCACCCCAGCATCCAGGCCGCGGGCACCTGGCGGAAGGCTTCTCGCCGAACTCAAGCCGGTGCTTCTCGAGACTCAGACCGGACAGTTCGGCGACGGCGCTGCCGAGTTCGTCCGCGCGGGCGCGGCACAGCTCATCCTCGCGTGCCGCAGGTGCGGCTCCGCGTCCACGACCCACTGCTTCTTCACGCGGGGCGGCACACGAGGATTCTACGGCGTCGGTCCGAGGCGGTTCGGAGGAGTGCGCTCACGGCTGGGAGTGTTCAGCGGCCTCGCCCGTCTGCACCCTCCACAGGGCCGCGTAGAGGCCTCCTGCTCCGATGAGGTCGTCGTGGGTCCCGGCTTCGCGGACCTGGCCGGCTTCCAACACGTGGATGCGGTCGGCGTGGCGGATCGTGCTGAGGCGGTGGGCGATCACCAGGGTTGTGCGGTTGCGCGAGACCGTCTCCAGGCTCCTCTGGATCGCCGCTTCGGTCTCGTTGTCCACAGAGCTCGTCGCTTCGTCCAGGACCAGGATCGCCGGGTTCCTCACGATGGCCCTCGCGATGCTCAGTCGCTGCCGTTGGCCTCCACTGAGCTTCTGGCCGCGTTCGCCGACGAGGGTGTCGTAGCCCTCCGGTAGCGCCGTGATGAAGTCGTGGGCCTCCGCCAGTCGCGCGGCTTCCTCGATCGCCTCGTCCGAGGCGTCCGGGTCGCCGTAGGCGATGTTCTCGCGGACGGATCCGTCGAAGAGGAAGACGTCCTGACTCACCAGGCCGATGGCGCCGCGCAGGTCGCCGAAGGTCAGTTCGCGGACGTCCACTCCGTCCACCGTGACGTGGCCGGAGCTCGGCTCGTAGAGGCGGAGCAGCAGCTTCACGATCGTGCTCTTGCCGGCGCCGGTCAGGCCGACGACGGCGTGGGTCTCGCCGGCGGGGACGTCGATGTCCAGGCCGCGGAGCACCTCGGGGCCGGCGTTGTACGAGAAGCGGACGTCGTCGAACCTCACGGCGCCGGTGACGGGCCTCGGGAGGAGGCCGGAGCCCTCCACGATCTGTGGCTTCACGGCCAGGAGGTCGAGGATCCGGCGCGTGCTGGCCATCGCCCGCTGGTAGAGGTCGAAGGTCTCGCCCAGACGGGTGAGCGGCCAGAGCAGCCGCTGCGTCATGAAGACGAGGACGGAGAAGAAGCCGACCGCGAGGTTCCCCTCCAGGACGGCGTTGCCGCCCACCAGGAGGGTCAGGGTGAAGCCCGCAAGGATCGCCATCCGGATCAAGGGGACGAAGGCGGAGGAGAGGCGGATGGCGTCGGCGTTCGCCAGGCGGTAACCGTCCGACTCGCCGGCGACGCGGGCGATCTCGCGGTCCTCCGCTGTGAACGCCTTGATCGTCGCGATGCCACCGATGTTGTTCGACAGGGTGCCGTTCAGGTGGCCGACCCTGGTCCGCACCTCCCGGTACTTCGGCTCCAGCAGCCGCTGGTAGAGGAACGACCCGAACACGATGATCGGGATCGGGGCGAACGCCACCAGGAACAGCGTCGGGCTGGCGACCAGGAAGATCGCCCCCACCAGCACGATGTTCACGACCACCTGGATGATCGCGGTGGCGCCGACGTCGAGGAACCGCTCCAGCTGGTTCACGTCGTCGTTCAGCACCGACATCAGGCCGCCGGTGCTCTGGTCCTCGAAGTACCCGAGCTCCAGCCGCTGCACATGCGCGTACGTGTCCATCCGCGCCTCGTGCTCCACCGTCTGCGCCAGGTTCCGCCACGCGATCTGGTACCCCCACTCGGAGGCCGACTCGCCGATCCACACCACCGCGTTCAACGCCGCGAGGATCAGGAGCTGCTCCCACCGCCCCTCCACCCCCGTGACGTCGGCGACGAACGAGTCGTTCTCGTTCACGATCACGTCGATCGCGACGCCGATCAGGATCTCCGGGAAGACATCGAAGACCTTGTTCAGGATCGTCAGGAACGTCGCCCAGACGACCCGGCCGCGGTGGCCGTCGGCGTACTGCCACAGCCGCTTCAGGGGGTGCCCGCCCGGCGGGGGGACAGGGCGCGCGGACACCGCGGAGCTCACGGGCGGCTCGGCCCCCGGCCCGCGCCCGTCGCCGCGATCGCGGCGTCGATCTCGTCGAGGTCGGCGTCGGAGAGCGTCACGGCGCTCGCGCCCAGCCACCCCTCCACCTGCTCCGCGCTCCGCCCACCGACGATCGCTCCCGTCACGCCGTCGTGGGCGAGCACCCAGGCGATCGCGACCTCGCCCGTGCCGACGCCGTGCCGCTCGCCGATCGGCCGCAGCGCGTCGCGTAGGGCGAGGTTGGCGCTGAGGGCCGGCTCGCCGAACACGTCCGGCATGCCGTGGCGCCAGTCGTCCTCGTCGAGGTTCTGCATCCGCTCGTGGCTGAACCGCTCCGTCAGGAGGCCGGACATCATCGGGCTGTACGCGATCACGCCGGTGCCGTGCTCCCGGCACCACGGCAGCAGCTCCGCCGCCCGCCGCTCCACCGGGTTGAACATCGGCTGCAGCGAATCGACGTGGAGGATCGGCTCGCACCTCTCGAGCAGGGCGACGTCGAAGTTCGAGACACCCGCCCACCGCACCTTGCCCGCCTGCACGAGGTCGGCCATGACGCCCCAGCTCTCCTCCACCGGCGTGCCCGTGTTGTTGTCGGGCCAGTGGAACTGGTACAGGTCGATCTGGTCGACGCCGAGGCGGCGGAGGGAGTCGTCGCACTCGCGCCGGATCTCGTCGGGCTTCAGGTTCGGGCGGGGGACGCCGTCGGCCTGGTCCTGCCACACCATCCCGCACTTCGTGAACACGAGCGGCCGCTCGCCGATGCCCTCGAGGGCCTTCCGGACGACCTCCTCGGAGTGGCCGAGGCCGTAGACGGCGGCGGTGTCGATCCAGTTCACGCCGCCCTCCAGCGCCCGGCGGATCGCCGCGACCGAGTCCCGGTCGTCCTGCGACCCCCAGCCGAACGCCCAGTCTCCGCCGCCGATGGCCCAGGCGCCGAAGCCGACCGTGGTGATCTCGGGGCCGTTCGCGCCGAGCCGTCGTGTGGGGTGCGTGTGCGTGGGCATCGGGCGAGTCTACGAGGGTGCCGCACGGGTCGCCCCGGTGGCAGAATGGCGCGCATGAACCGCCGACTGGTCCTCGCCCTGGTCCTCGCCACCGCCGGCCTGATGGTGTGGAGCGCGAGCGCCGTCGCCCTCACCCGGTTCGCCACGCCGAGCCGCAACATCGGCTGCATCGGCGACCGCACCGAGATGCGCTGCGACATCCGCGAGACCTCCGCGACGCCGCCGCCGAAGCCCCGGTCGTGCCGGTTCGACTGGGGCACCGCCTACGTCATCACCCCCGCCGCGGGGAAGGGGCGCGGCCTCTGCGCCAGCGACACCGCGCTCCCCTCGCCGGGACAGCAGATCCGGATCCTGCAGTACGGCCAGAAGATCCGGCTCGGCAACGGCGCCCTCGTCTGCGCGTCACGCCGCACCGGCCTCACCTGCGTCAACCGCGCGGGACACGGCTTCCGCCTCTCCCGGTCGGTGATCCGGCTCTTCTAGCCGTGCTGCTCTACGACAACCCGGAGTCGGGGAACTGCTGGAAGGTCCGGCTCATGCTGGGGCGGTGCGGGATCGCGTACGAGCGGGTCAGGTTGAGCGTCACCGAGCGCGGTGACCGCGAGCGCACCCTCGGCCGCGACGCGAACCCCGCGCTGCGGGTGCCGACGCTGCGCCTCGACGACGGACGCCACCTGGCCGAGTCGAACGCGATCATCTGGCACCTGGCCGAACTCCACGACCGCGACCTGATCCCTGCCGACGCCTTCGCGCGGGCGCAGGCGCTGCAGTGGATGTTCTTCGAGCAGTACGACCACGAGCCGAACATCGCCGTCGCCCGGTTCTGGCTCCACGTGCCGGGGGCGCCGCCGTACGACCCCGAGGCCCTCGCCGCGCGGCAGGAGGGCGGCCGCCGCGCCCTCCACGCGATGGAGACGCATCTCACCGGGCGCGACTACCTCGTCGGCGAGCGGTTCAGCGTCGCCGACATCTCCCTCTACGCCTACACCCACGTCGCCGGGCAGGCCGGCATCGACCTCGCCCCCTATCCCGCGATCCGGGCTTGGCTGGGGCGGGTCGCCGCCCAGCCGGGTCACGTCACGCTGGAGGACTGACCTCTGGCGGGGGCGGTGCGACGGGGTCGGCCTTCGACAGCTTCGACGGCCACCAGACGTGCCGGTCGAGCTCCATCACCGTCGCCGGCAGCAGGATCGACCGGACGATGAAAGTGTCGAGCAGGACGCCGAACGCGACGAGGAAGCCGATCTCGGTGAGGGTGACGAGCGGCAGCACCGCCAGCACCGAGAACGTCCCCGCGAGGACGATGCCCGCCGACGTGATCACCGCGCCCGTCACGGCGAGGCCGCGGATCATGCCCTCACGGGTGCCGTACCGCTGGGTCTCCTCCCGCACCCGTGCCATCAGGAAGATGTTGTAGTCCACGCCGAGCGCGACCAGGAAGATGAAGCCGAACAGCGGCAGCGACGGGTCCTCGCCGGGGAAGCCGAAGACGTAGTCGAAGATCAGCACGCTCGCGCCGAGTGACGCGACGAACGACACGATCACCGTGCCCACCAGCAGCAGCGGCGCCACGATCGCGCGCAGCAGCAGGCCGATGATGACGAGGATCACCAGCAGCACGATGGGAGGAAGCAGCTTCAGGTCGCGCACCGCGGCCTTGTCGAGGTCGTACTTCGTCGCCGTCGGCCCGCCGACGATCGTGCCCTCGCCGCCGGCGGCGCGCACCGACGCGCGCAGCTCCGGCACCAGGTCGATCGCCTCCCGCGAGTACGGGTCGGGCCCGAGCGTCACCGCCAGGCGCACCTGGCGGCCGTTCTCCTCGATGGGGGCGACCGCCTCGACGAGCGGGTTCGCCTGCAGCGCCTGGGTGACGGCGCCGACGCGGGTCGCGTCCGGCACGATCACGTCGGTGGGGGCGCTCGCCCCGGCGGCGAAGCTCTGCGCGAGGAGCTCCTGGCCGCGGACCGACTCGACGTCGCCGCGGAAGTCGTCCTGCTGGGTGAGGTTGCCGCCGAACCCGAAGGTGCCGATCGACATCACCAGGAGGGCGGCGAGGGTGCCGATCCAGATCGGCCGGGGCCGCAGGGCGATGCGGTCGCCCAGGCGGCGCCACACACCCCGCTCCTCCGGCACGTCCGGCTCGCCCTCCTGGAAACGCGGGATGAACGGCCAGAACGCCCGCCGCCCCGCGATCACCAGGAGCGCCGGCAGCACCGTGAGCATCGCCACCATCGCGACGGCGACGCCCATCGCGCCGACGGGGCCGAGCCCGGCGGTGCCGTTGACCTCGGCGAGGGCGAGCACCAGCAGGGCGCAGATGTTGGTGACACCCGAGGCGAGGATGGCGGGGCCGGCGCGGCGCAGCGCCAGGTTCATGGCCTCGTGCTTGTCCTCGTGGCGGCGCAGCTCCTCCCGGTACCGCGCCACCAGCAGCAGCGCGTAGTCGGTGCCCGCGCCGAACACCAGAACCAGCAGGATCCCGGCGGTCTGGCCGTTCACCACCACGCCGTTGCTCGCCATGATGTAGCCGATGCCGCGCACCGTCAGCTCGGCGAACGCCACCGCCAGCAGGGGCAGGATCCAGAAGATCGGGCTGCGGTAGATCAGCACCAGCAGGATGAACACGAGCCCCGCCGTGGCGAACAGCAGGGTGGAGTTGATCCCCTCGAACACCTTGATCGCGTCGGCCGAGAAACCCGCGCCGCCCGTGATCGCGGTCTCGAGGCCATCCGGCCCCTCGGCGATGCGGTCGCGCATGTCGTCGACCGCGTCGAGCAGGAGATCCGACTCGCCGTCGGCGACGGTGACGGGGGCGATGACGATGGCCGCGGCGCCGTCGTCGGAGAAGATCGGGGGACGCGGCGCCCCCGTGGCGACGGGGGGGTCGGCGGCCAGGTCGCGCCCCACCTGCTCCACGAAGGTGCGGTCCGCGGCGGTCAGTCCGGCGTCGCGGGAGAAGACGATCACCGCGTCGGCCACGTCGGAGGAGCCGAACTCCTCGAGCGCCTCTAGCACCTTCGTCGACTCGGCGGACCCCGGCAGGAAGCTCGACGCCTCATTCTTCTGCGCGGACTCGAACTGCGACGCCGCCGGCGAGAGCGCGACGAGGATCGCGATCCACGCGCCGAGGACGATGAACTTGCCGATGCGCTCGGACGAGAGGGTGGCGAGGCGGCGCAGCATCCGCGGGACTCTAGAAGCGGGAGGGCGCCCCGTGCCAGGGGGTCCGCCGTGGTGTCACGAGCCCGTGAAGGTCGCCCCCTCGATGCCGCGGCGTGACGACTCCAGGTGGGCGGTCACGCGGGCGCGGGCGGCGGCGGCGTCGCCGGCCGCGATCGCGTCGGCGATGCCGCGGTGCTCCGCCAGGAAGCGGCGGGTCACGTCGGGGTCGCGGCGCACCGTGGCGCCCACCATGCGCCGCTGCCGGTCGCGTAGCGAGTCGTGCAGGCGGGTGAGGATCGTGTTGCCCGACGCGGCGACGATGGCGTGGTGGAAGTCGCGGTCGGCCTCCACGAACCCGGCCAGGTCGCCGGCGTCGAGCAGGGCCTCCTGGCGGGCGAGCAGCTCGGCGAGGCGGGCCCGGAGGGGGGCGGCGTCGTCGCCGAGGCCCGCCATGCGCTCCGCGGCGTGGGCCTCGACCATCTGGCGGGTCTCCATCACGTCGCGCACCTCGCCGGGGGAGACGGGCACGACCAGCGCGCCGCGCTTGGGGTAGAGGCGCATCAGGCCCTCGGCCTCGAGCAGCAGGAACGCCTCGCGGACGGGGGTGCGCGACACCTCGAGCGCCTCGGCGACCTCGCCCTCGGAGAGCAGCTCACCGCCGGGGTAGGCGCCGCCGAGGATGCGCTCCTTCACGAAGTCGTAGACGCGGTCCTTCGCGGGGCGCGGGGCGTCGGTTGCCATGTCGTATGCATACCGCATGCCCCCGGGTTGCGGGCGGCGACTCCCCCTACCGATCTGCTAGAACGCAACATGCATCTAAGAAGTACGCGTGAAGGGGGCAGGGGATGGCGCGTAGGGCATGGATGGTCTGGGGGCTGGCGGCGGGCTTCTACCTGGTGGCGCTCTTCCACCGGATGAGCCTCGGCGTGGCGTCGCTCGACGCGCAGGAGCGCTTCGACCTCGGCCCCGGCACCATCGCGACCCTCTCCGCGCTGCAGCTCGGCCTGTACCTGGCGATGACGATCCCTGCCGGCCTCGCCGCCGACCGGATCGGGCCGCGGCGCGCCCTGGCGATCGGGCTGGTGCTGATGGGCGCCGGTGAGATCGCGTTCGGGGTCGCGACGTCGGCGCCGCTCGCCCTGGGCGGTCGGGCGCTCGTCGGCGTCGGCGACGCCTTCATGTTCCTGTCGGTCCTGCGGATCGCGCAGAGCTGGTTCCCCGCCCACCGCTACGCGCTGCTCGCGAGCCTCACCGGCATGGCGGGGGCGATCGGGCAGATCGGCACCACCGTCCCCCTCGGGCTGTCGTTGGAGGGCGCCGGGTGGACGGCGACGTTCGCCGGCACCGGTGTCCTCACCGCGCTGCTGGCGCTGGCGTGCCTCCGGTGCGTCCGCGACCGGCCCGGCGGCGCGGCCGTGGACCCGCCGGCGCAAGTCGCCGT
>LNFM01011727.1_pt1 | contig 11803 bp, 12 predicted proteins | sample 596031 | NCBI WGS metagenome assembly LNFM01 (sample SAMN04254537, study PRJNA301005) | activated carbon metagenome | isolation source: dual media filters at the Ann Arbor, Michigan drinking water treatment plant | place: USA: Ann Arbor | reverse complement strand
TGATCCGCGCCTTCGAGATCGCCGGCTACACCGCCCAGGATGTCGAGGACCGCTTCGGCGGCATGCTCAACGCCTTCCGCTACGGCGCGCCGCCACATGGCGGGTCGGCACCCGGCATCGACCGCATCGTCATGCTGCTGGCCGATGAGCCCAATATTCGCGAGGTCATCCTCTTCCCGCTGAACCAACAGGGCGAGGACCTGATGATGCAGGCCCCCGCCCCCGTGCCGGCCGCGCGGCTGAAGGAACTGCACCTCAAGCTCGATCTTCCCCCCGCGAAGGGTGCGCCGGCGCCGAAGACTCCCTAAGTTCATGGTCCCGTCACGCCCGAGGAGTCCCTGATGCGGCTGAGCCTTGCGACTGCCCTTGCCGTGCTGCTCCTGATGCCCGTGGCGCATGCCCAGGCGCCGGCCGCCCCCGCGGTGGCCGTGCCACAGGGCCAGCCGATCGAGGCGCGCCACCTGGCGCCGCACCGCGCGGCCTATCGGCTGTCGCTGGCGCAGGCGCGCGAACCGGGCAACATCGCCCGCGCCGAAGGGGCGATGGGCTACGAGGTGATCGACGCCTGCGATGGCTGGGCGACGCGCCAGCGCTTCTCCCTCACGCTCACCGACCGCGAGGGGACCGAGGTCGAGACCGCGTCGGACTATGCGACCTATGAGAGCAAGGACGGCCGGCGCCTGCGCTTCACGCTGACGCAGATGACGCAGGGCGCGGTCACCACCCGCATCGCCGGCGAGGCCGAGATCGGCGCCGATGGGTCGGGCGTGGTGCGCTATACCGAGCCCGCCGCGCGCGAGGAACGCCTGCCGCCGGGCACCATGCTGCCCAACGGACACACCATTCTGGCGCTGAACGCCGGGCGCGCCGACCGGCGGCTGCTGGTCGGCCCGCTGTTCGACGGCACCTCGGAGGATGGCGCGCAGGACACCACCACGGTGCTCTCGGCCTGGGATGCGCCGCGCGAGGTCGCTGACTTCCCGGTGCTCTCGCCGCTGGGCTCCGTGCGGATGCGGATCGCCTTCTTCGACCGTGACGCGCAGCAGCAGGGCGGCGGTGCAACCACGCCGTCCTACGAGGTCTCGCTGCGCTACTGGGAGAACGGCATCGCCGACCAGCTGCTGATGGATTTCCGCGACTTCGTGGTCGAGGGCCGCATGGTGAAGCTGGAGGACGTGCCCGGCGGGTGCTGAGGCGCCGCCGGTGAGCGTTTCGCTGGCCTATGCGTATCTCGCCGTCGCCATCGTCAGCGAGGTGATCGCGACCTCGGCGCTGAAGGCGTCGGACGGCTTCACCCGTCTTTGGCCGAGCCTCGCGACAGTGGTGGGCTATGCCATCGCCTTCTATTGCCTGGCGCTGACGCTGCGCGTCATCCCGACGGGCATCGCCTATGCGATCTGGTCGGGGGTTGGGATTGTGCTGATCTCGGCGGTCGGCTGGGTGTGGTTCCGGCAGGCCCTGGACCTGCCGGCGCTGGTCGGGATGGGGTTGATCGTCGCGGGCGTGGTGGTGCTGAACGTCTTCTCGAAGTCGGTCGCCCACTGACAGGGGGCGTCAGCCCCGCCGCAGGTTCCACACGAAGGGGTTCGGCCCCTGGAGCACGCCGCTGATCTCGGCACGGAAGGCCGTGCGCAGGCGGAACAGGCCGGTCGGCGCGAAGGGCACCGCATCCCAGGCGAGTTCCTGCAGCCGGCGCATCGCGGTGGCCTGGGTGGCGGCATCGGTGGCGCCGATCCAGGCCTCGACCTGGTCCTCGACCGCGGCGTCCGACGGCCAGCCAGGCCAGGCGGCCAGGCCATTCATGCGGATGGCGAAGGAGACCGCGGGGTTGGCGATGGTCGCCGCCGGGCCGTTGGTGTTGTGCAGGTTCCACCCGCCCTGCGCCGGCGGGTTGCGGTTGGCGCGGCGGCCCAGGATCGAGGCCCAGTCGCTCTCGACCACCTGGATGTTCACGCCAAGCCGGCGCATCAGCTCGACCGTGAGCCGCCCCTGCTGCGTCACCGCCGGGAAGTCGGATGGATTGATGTGGACGATCGGTTCGCCGTTGTAGCCGGCCTCACGCAGGGCTGCGCGGGCACGGTCCATGGCGGCGGGGCCGCGCGCGGTGGGCGGGAATTCGACCACGCCCGGCAACCCGCAGGGGAACATGGCGTGGCATTCCTGCCAGTCGCCTTCGAGTGCCACCGCCGACATGAAGTCCGACTGCACGATCACGTCGCGGATGGCGCGGCGCACGCGCACATCGTCGAAGGGCTTGTGCAGGTGGTTGAAGCGCAGGAAGCCGAGGAAGCCGTTCGGGTCGTAGATCTGCGTGCGCGTCTGCGGGCCGCGTTCGAGCACCGGCACCAGGTCGGGCAGGGGGTATTCGATCCAGTCGATCTCGCCGGTGCGAAGTGCTGCGGCGGCGGTGCCGCCATCGGGGATCCAGGTGAGTTCCAGCCGGTCGAAATGCACGCGCTTGCCGCCGGCGGCGGCCTCGGCCGGTTCGTCGCGGGGGATGTAGGCGTCGTTGCGCGTGTAGTGGCTGCGCGCGCCCTGAACATAGTCGGCTGCGATGAAGCGCCAGGGGCCGGAGCCGATCATGTGCTCGACGCCGAGCGGGCGGTCGGCGGGCAGCGCGGCGATCCGTTCGGGCATCATGAAGCAGGGCGAGGAGCCCGGCTTCGCCAGCGCATCGAACAGCGCGGGGAAGGGGCGGTGCAGGCGGAAGACGATGGTGCGGTCGTCGGCGGCGGACAGTTCGGCGGTGGCGCGCATCAGCACCTGGCCGAAGCCGTCGCGGCTGGCCCAGCGCCGGATCGACGCCACGCAATCGGCGGCGCGGACCGCTTCGCCATCATGCCAGCGCAGGCCGTCGCGCAGGCGGATGCGGATGGTGCGGCCGTTGTCCTCGACGACGTGGCCCTCGGCCATTTGCGGGCGCGGGCGCAGGGCGCGGTCGGCACCGTAGAGCGTGTCGAACACGCAATAGGCATGGGTGGTGATGATGGTGCTGGGGCTGAACACCGGGTCCAGCGAGGCGAGGGCGGCCTGCGGCATAAAGCGCAGGGTGCGGGCGCGGGCGGGCTGCGCGAAGGCCGGGCTGGCCAGTGCGGCGGCGGCGAACAATGTGCGGCGATGCATGAATCGTGTCCTCCATGGCGATGGAGGGGCGGCGGCCCGCGCATGGCCGCGCATTCGCCCCGGCGGGCGGTCGATGCGCGGACCAACGGGTGGCACCGTTCCCTACACCGGTTCGAACCGGATCAGGTTCCATGGGTCGCGGGTGAAGCCCGCCTCTCAGCCCCCGGACGGGGCTCCCCAAGGTGTCCGCTGCCTTCATGCGCCGGGTGCGGGCGGGACGCAAGGGATGCGCGGCGCGGCGCGCCTGGCCTAGGATACGCGACCCCTGGGAAGGAACGAGAGATGCACACCGCCACGCTGCCGCCCGTGATCCGCCTGCATCCCGAGGATGGCGTGGTGATCGCCCGCGCGGCGCTGCTGCCGGGCAGCGTGGTAGCGCCTGGCGTGACCGTCGGTGCGCGGCGCATTCCGGCCGGGCACAAGGTGGCGGTGCGCCCGCTGGCGAAGGGCGAGCCGATCCGTCGCTACGGGCAGATCATCGGCTTCGCGACGGATGCGATCGAGCCCGGCGCCTGGGTGCATACGCATAATTGCGAGATGGGCGATTTCGCGCGCGACTACGCCTGGGGCGTCGATGCGAAGCCGACGGCCTATGTGGACACGCCCGCGACGTTCATGGGCATCCGCCGCGCCGATGGGCGCGTGGCGACGCGCAACTACATCGGCATTGTGACGTCCGTGAATTGTTCGGCGCATGTGGCGGAACTCATCGCGCGGCAATTCGAACGCAACCCGATCACCGGGCATGACCCGCTGGAAGCCTGGCCGAATGTCGATGGCGTGGTGGCGCTGACGCACAAGACCGGCTGCGGCATGACGATGGATGAGCCGCTGCGGGTGCTCCGCCGTACGCTCGCGGGCTTCGCACGGCATGCGAATTTCTCGCACGTCATCGCCATCGGGCTCGGCTGCGAGGTCAACCAGCTCGGCCCGATGCTGGAGGAGCAGAAGCTGACCGGGCGGCTGCGGTCGATGGACATCCAGGACAGCGGCGGGTCGCGCGCGACCGTGCTGAAGGGGATGGAGTTCGTGCGCGAGGTGCTGGCCGAAGCGAACACCGCGACGCGCGTGCCGGTGCCGGCGTCCGAGTTGTGCGTCGCGCTGCAATGCGGCGGGTCGGATGGGTATTCGGGTGTCACGGCGAACCCGGCGCTGGGGGCTGCCTCCGACCTGGTGGTGCGCCATGGCGGCACCGTCATCCTGAGCGAGAGCCCGGAGACTTATGGCGCCGAACACCTGCTGACGCGCCGCGCCGTCTCGCGCGAGGTCGGGCAGAAGCTGGTCGATGTGATGACATGGTGGGAGGACTACACCGCGCGCGAGGGGGCGGAGATGAACGCCAACCCATCGCCCGGCAACAAGGCAGGCGGGCTGACCACCATCCTGGAGAAGTCGCTCGGCGCCATGGCGAAGGCCGGCACGACCAACCTGGTCGAGGTGTACCGCTACGCCGAACCCGTTACCGCCAAGGGCTTCGTGTTCATGGACACGCCTGGCTACGATCCGGTGGGGGCGACGGGGCAGGTGGCGGGCGGGGCGAACCTGGTGTGCTTCACCACCGGGCGCGGGTCCGTGTTCGGGATGAAGCCGGCGCCGTCGATCAAGCTCGCGACGAATACGGCGATGTATGAGCGGTTGAGCGACGACATGGACATCAATTGCGGCGCCATCGTCAGCGGCGGGGAGTCCGTCGAGGCCTGCGGGCAGCGCATATTCGAGCTGATGCTGCGCACCGCGTCCGGCGAACCGACGCGCAGCGAGGCGATGGGCTTCGGCGCGCAGGAATTCGCGCCCTGGGTGCTGGGCGCGACGATGTGAGTGGCGTGCTGCACGCGCTGGCCTTCGTCTGCGGCCTCGCCGCCGCCGGCGTCGCGGTGATGGCGCTGGTCGAAGGCTATCGTGCCGTGCGGATCGGCGGATCGCGGCTGCTGTTCAATGGCTTGGACTGGTTCGTGATGTCGGACCGCGTGCCGGCAGAAGCGCGGCCGCACATGCGCCGCGCATTGGCGCGCTGGGGCCTGGCGATGCTGTGCATGGTGCCGGGCGGGATCGCGGGCGCGCTGTCGGTTGCAGCCGCTTGAGCACGCAGGCGCTTGTCGCGGCCGCGCGCTGGCTCGATGCGGCGGGCTTCATGCCTTCGAAGTCGGGCAACCTGTCGCTGCGCGAGGGCGACGGCTTCGTCATCACCCCCGCCGCGCTGCCCTATGCCGACACCACCGAGGCCGACCTGGTGCGCGTGTCCGCCGATGGCGCGGCGACAGGGCGGCATAGGCCGTCTTCCGAATGGCAATTGCACGCGGCGATCTACGCGGCGCGACCCGAGGTGTATGCCGTGGTGCACACGCACAGCCCGCGTGCCACCGCGCTGTCCTGCGCGCGCCGCGGCATCCCGTCGTTTCACTACATGATCCTGCTGGCCGGCGGTGATGTGCGCTGCGCGGCGCACGCGACCTTCGGCACGCAGGCGCTGGCGGTCCATTGCGTCGCCGCGCTGGAAGGGCGTCGTGCGGCCCTGCTCGCCAATCATGGCGCGGTCGCGGTGGGCGCGACGCTGGCCGCCGCGGTCACGCTCGCCTTCGAGATCGAGAACCTGGCGGGCCAGTATCTCGACCTGCTGGCGGCCGGGCTGGAGCCGATCCTGCTGAACGACGGCGAACAGGCTGACGCTGCCGCGCAATTCGCCGGCTATGGCCGCGCGACGTGACGCAAGTGTACGCGCGCCGCCGCCCGACCCGTCAGCCGACCGGCCCGCGCGTGATGGCCGTCAGCGCGGCGTTGTAGCTGCGGTACGTCGCCTCGATGTCGGTGATGCCGGCCCTGGCCAGCCGCGCGGCGTGCTTCGCGTGATACGCCTCGGCCGCGTCGCGGGAGCGGAACAGGTAGATGCCGCCGGCGCGCTTCTCCTCGGCCGCTTCCGTCCAGATCTTCCACAGCAGGTCGGGTTCGGCGGCGATGTCCTCGGCCAGCGCGCGCATCGCCGCCGCCTGGTCCGGTCCACCGGGCGGGCGGGCCGGGAAGTCGAAGATCACCAGCGTCGGCGTGTCGTTCAACGGCGCTGCTGCTGGCGTGCCGGCGGCGGTGGCGGGGCGAGCAGCGCCTCGATCTCGACCACGCGGCCGATGTCGAATTGCAGGTAGCAGGCGGCGCGGTCGGCCGGGGCGTTCTCGGCGCGTTCGGCACTGCCGCCGGCGAAGTCGCAGCGGCGGTCGCGATAGGTCGCCCAGGCGCCCTGCACATCGGCCAGCGCGGCACGCCGCGCCAGGTCCTGTTGCGTCGCGAGCAGTCGTTCGACGGCAGCGTCAAGCCGCGGCGCGATGGTCGCGCGCTGCGCGTCCATGCAGCGCGCGGCCAGCGCCATGTCCTGCGACGTGCCCATGCAGCTTCGCATGTTGCGCTCGACCTGCTGGCCGAGGTCATCAGGGCGCGGTGCTTGCTGGCGCTGCTGTGCCGCCGCCATGCCCGGCAGCAGCACTGCGATGGCGAAGGCGGCGGCGCGCATCATGACGAAGCCACCAGGGTCTGCTGCTGCTCGCCCAGCCCGGCGATGCCGAGCTTCATCACCTGCCCGGCCTTGAGGAACACCGGCGAGGGCTTCTTGCCCAGGCCCACGCCTGGCGGCGTGCCGGTGAAGATCACGTCGCCCGGGTTCAGCGTGATGCACTGGCTGACATAGGCAATGATCTGCTTCACGCCGAAGATCATGGTGCGCGTCGAGCCATCCTGCTGGCGCACGCCATCCACGTCGCAGAACATCGACAGGTTCTGCGGGTCGGGGATTTCGTCCTTGGTGACCAGCCAGGGGCCGAGCGGGCCGAAGGTGTCGAAGCCCTTGCCCTTGTCCCAGGTGCCGCCGCGCTCGGCCTGCCATTCACGCTCGCTGACGTCGTTGCCCAGGGCGTAGCCGGCGACGTGGTCCAGCGCGTTGTCCTCGGTCACGTACTTGGCGCGCGTGCCGATGATGATGCAGAGCTCGACTTCCCAGTCGGTCTTCACGCTGTTGCGCGGGATCACGACGTCATCGTTCGGGCCGGCGAGCGCGTTCAGCGACTTCAGGAAGACGATCGGTTCCTTGGGGATGGGCGCGCCGGTCTCGGCCGCGTGGTCGGCGTAGTTGAGGCCGATGCAGACCAGGTTCTTCATGCCGGCCACGGGCGGACCCAGGCGCGGATTGCCGGCGACCTTGGGCAGCGTGGCCGGATCGATCGCGGCGATCTTCGCGAGCGCGGCGGGTGCCAGCGCATCGCCTGCGATGTCGGGGACGATCCCCGAGAGATCGCGGATGGCGCCATCCGAATCGAGCAGCCCGGGTTTTTCCTGCCCGGGGAGACCGTAGCGCAGCAGCTTCATCGGCTTTGTCCTGACCGTGTCGTTGGCGCCGACACCATGCCAGGGAGCGGCGGCGGCCGGAAGGGCCGCGCCGGCCGGCGGTTCAGGCGCGCCTTGGCGCCCCTCGGACATGGCCGAACAGCGCGAATCCCGCTGCGACGAAACCGAGCGCCACGGCCTGGTTCGGCGCCATCGCGATGGTCCCGTTCCAGATCAGCAGGCCCAGCAGCATCGTGATGCAACCCAGCGACATGAAGGCGGGCATTGCGGCCTCGTGCACCATGCCGGCGAGGATCACTGCGCCCATCATCGCAAACAGCGGAACGGCGAATTCAGAACCCATGATGCTTGGCCTCCCTATGGCTGGAACGAATCCATCTCACAACGTCCAGCCGCCGTCTATGACAATGGCCTGGCCGGTGACGAAGGCGCTTTCCTCGGCCGCCAGGTAGACGACCAGCGCGGCCATCTCCTCGGCGGTGGCAAGCCGCCCCATCGCCTGGCGCGCGACGAAGGCGGCGCGCGCGGCCTCCATCGACCCGGCGGCCGCGGCGTTGGTGGCGATGCGCTCGTGCAGGGATGGCGTGTCCACCGTGCCGGGGCACAGGCAGTTGCAGCGGATGCCCTGCCCGACATAATCGGTCGCGATGGATTTCGTCAGGCCGATCACCGCGGCCTTGGTGGTGCCATACAGGAAGCGGTTCGGCGCGCCCTTCACCGAGGAACAGGCGCTGGACATGTTGATGATGGAGCCGCGCTTGCGCTCGATCATGCCGGGGAGGATGGCGCGCGCCACCTTCCACATGGCGCGCACGTTCAGCGCGAAGCCGAAATCCCATTCATCATCGGTGCAGGTGAGGACGCTGTTCTGGTGGACGTAGCCGGCGCAGTTGAACAGCACGTCGACCGGGCCGGCTTCCTTCGCGATGCGCTCCACCGCCGCGTCGTCGAGGACATCCAGCGGCAGGTGCGTGATGCCGCGCGCGCCGAGCTCACCGACCTTCTGCGCATCGCGGTCGGTGGCGATGACGGTGGCACCTTCGGCGGCCATGGCGAGGGCGGCGGCGCGCCCAATGCCCTGTCCCGCCGCGGTCACCAGCGCGCGCTTGCCTGCCAGCCTGCCGGTCATCCGTTTGCTCCCTGTCCCGCCGCTGAGAGTGGGCGGCGGCGCCGGCCGGCGTCAATCGCGGCCAACGGCTTGACGCGGTGGTGGCCCGCGCGCCTTCCTTGCCGGGGCCGACGAGAGGAGCCAGGGCGATGAATGCGGACGGGCGGATGCGGCTGGGCGTCTTCGTGCAGGCGGCGGGGCATCATGTCGCTGGCTGGCGGCACCCCGATGCCATCCCGGGCGGGCCCGACCTGTCGCTGATGCGCCACATCGCCGCCACGGCCGAGCGCGGCATGTTCGACATGTTCTTCCTCGCCGATAATTTCGCGACGGGGTATGCGGAGCATCCGTCGTCGATCGGCAAGTTTGAACCGATCACGCTGCTCTCGGTGCTGTCGGCGCATACGAAGCACCTTGGCCTGGCGGCGACGGCGTCCACGACCTATTCCGAGCCCTATCACGTTGCGCGCGCCTTTGCCTCGCTGGATCACCTGTCGGGTGGGCGGGCGGCGTGGAATGTCGTGACGTCGTCCTATCCGAAGAATGGCCGAGTGTTCGGGCGCGAGCATCCGTCGCATGCCGATCGCTACGCGATCGCCGCCGAATTCGTCGAGGCCTGCCTGCAATTGTGGGATTCCTGGGATGACGACGCCTTCGTCATGGACAAGGCGCGCGGCACCTTCGTGCGGCCCGGATCGCTGCATGCGCCGGATTTCCATGGCGAGCATTTCACCGTCACTGGCGGGCTGAACCTGCCGCGCTGCCCGCAGGGGCATCCGGTGATCATCCAGGCGGGCAGTTCCGCGCCTGGCCAGGCGCTGGCGGCGCGCACCGCCGAGGTGGTGTTCACCGCGCAGAACGACATCGAGGAGGCGCGCGCCTTCTACCGCGCGCTGAAGGCGCAGTTGGCGCAGCATGGGCGCAGCGAGGACACGCTGAAGATCATGCCCGGCTTCATGCCCATCATCGGGCGCGACGAGGCCGAGGCGCGCGCGCTGTTTGCCGAACTCAACCGCACGCTGGACATGAAGCAGGCGAACACGGTGCTGTCGGACCGGCTGGGCACCGACATGTCGGTGTACGACCTGGACGGCCCGGTGCCGGACCTGCCCGAGAGCGACCACCTGAAAAGCCGCGCGAAACTTCTGCTGGACACCGCGCGGCGCGAGGGGCTGACGCTGCGCGAGTTGTGCTACCGCGTCGCCGCGGCGCGTGGGCATATGATGGTGATTGGCAGCGCCACGCAGGTGGCCGATGCGATGGAACGCTGGTTCCGCGAAGGTGCGGCGGACGGCTTCAACCTCATGCCGCCCTTCTTCCCGGGGCAGTTCGACGCTTTCGTGGATCAGGTCGTGCCGATTCTGCAGGAGCGCGGGCTGGTGCGGCGCGCCTATGACGGCACGACGCTGCGTGACAACCTCGGCCTGGCGCGGCCGGCGAACCGGCACGCGACGCGGATGGACAGCGCGGCGGAGTAGCGCCGTTCAGTGGTTGTGTCGGCTCTCGCCGCGCGTCTCCAGGATGTTGAGATACAGCGTCGCGGGTTCGAGGCAGCCGCCGGATCCCAGGCTGCCGACGGAGTTGCGGTAGATTTCCTCCCACGGCGTCTTGTTCAGCAGTTCGGGCGGGGACCAGGCGGCGCGGCGGGCGGCGAGCTCCTCGGCCGGGATCAGCACATCGACCTTGCGGGTATTGAGGTCGATGCGGATCGGGTCGCCATCCTTCAGCAGCGCGAGCCCGCCGCCGACCGCGGCTTCCGGCGAGACATTCAGGATTGAGGGCGAGCCTGACGTGCCTGATTGCCGCCCGTCCCCCATGGTCGGCAGCGCGCCGACGCCGCGGCGGATCAGCGCGCCGGGCGGCTGCATGTTCACCACCTCAGCGGCACCCGGATAGCCGACCGGGCCGCAGTTGCGGATGACCAGCACGGTCTTGTCGTCGATGCCGGAATTCGGGTCCTCGATGCGCGCGTGGTAGTCCTCCGGGCCTTCGAAGACGGCGACCTTGCCTTCGAACACGTCCGGCGGGTTCGAAAGGAAGCGGGCGCGGAATTCCTTGTCGATGACGCTGATCTTCATCACCGCATTGTCGAACAGGTTGCCCGAGAGCACGACGAACCCGGCGCGTTCCTTCATGGGCTTGGCCAGCGGGCGGATGACCTCGGGGTCGGGCGCGGGGACGCTGGCGAGGTTCTCGGCCAGCGTCTTGCCGGTCACGGTCATCACGTCGCCATGCAGCAGCCCGGCATCGAGCAACTGCTTCATCACCGCGGGAATGCCGCCGGCGCGGAAGAAGGCCTCGCCCAGGTAGCGCCCGGCGGGCTGGCAATCGACCAGCAGCGGGATGTCGGCGCCGACGCGCTGCCAGTCCTCGACCGTGTGGTCGACGCCCATGTGGCGCGCGATGGCGACCATGTGGACCGGGCAGTTGGATGAGGCGCCGATGGCTGAAGCGACGGCCACCGCGTTCTCGAACGCCTTCTGCGTCATGATGTCGGAGGGGCGCAGGTTCGCCTCCACCATCTCGACGATGCGCCGGCCGGTCTCGTAGGCGATCTGCCCGCGCTGGCGATACGGGCCCGGGATGGCGGCGCAGCCGGTCAGCGACATGCCGACGGCTTCGGCCAGTGAGTTCATCGACAGCGCAGTGCCCATGGTCGAGCAATGGCCCACACTGGTCGCGCTCGCCGCCACCATCTCGATGAAGGTGTCGTTGTCGATCTCGCCAGCGGCCAGCATCTTGCGGGCTTCCCACACGATGGTGCCGGAGCCCGCCAGGCGCCCCTTCCACCAGCCATCCAGCATCGGCCCGCCCGACAGCCCGATGGCCGGGATGTTCACCGTGGCGGCGCCCATCAGCTGCGCCGGCGTGGTCTTGTCGCAGCCCAGCGTCAGCACGACGCCGTCCATCGGGTAGCCGTGCAGGATCTCGACCAGGCTCAGGTATTGCAGGTTGCGGTCCAGCGCGGCGGTCGGGCGCTTCAGCGTCTCCTGCACCGGATGGATCGGGAATTCGAGCGGCACGCCGCCGGCATCGCGGATGCCCGCCTTGACGCGTTCCGCCAGCGCGATGTGGTGGCGGTTGCAGGGCGCGATGTCAGAGCCGGTCTGCGCGATGCCGATGATCGGCCGGCCTGACTGCAGTTCGCCGCGTGTCATGCCGAAATTCAGCATGCGCTCGATATACAGCGAGGTCATGCCCGGGTCGGTCGGGTCGTTGAACCAGCGCTGGCTGCGCAGCCGGAAG
>LNFM01012264.1_pt1 | contig 11805 bp, 9 predicted proteins | sample 596031 | NCBI WGS metagenome assembly LNFM01 (sample SAMN04254537, study PRJNA301005) | activated carbon metagenome | isolation source: dual media filters at the Ann Arbor, Michigan drinking water treatment plant | place: USA: Ann Arbor | reverse complement strand
CTCACGGCTATCACGTGTCGCACTTGAAGCTGCGGCTGGGCGGCACGTACTTCTCGCATGGCGAGCCACTCAGCTTCCACCCTCGGCACAACGAGTACGTTGTGAACGCCAATTGCCCCATGCCCGATGTGGTGGACGCGGTGCTGGAGCTGTCGGATCAGAAACTGTTTCGGTGGCTCCACGGCTACCCGAGCCTGGTGGCTGAATTCGCGCATGCGCTCGCCGCAAGGCGAGACGCTGCGGCCAATCGCTTCGTCGCCCACCTGAGGGGCGCCTTGCTCGGTTCGGAGTTCCCTGCGCCGGTGTACAGGGAGCCGATTGCTCGAGTCTTGACCGCCAATATCGTAAGCTGGTATGGGCACAGCGAGATGGCTCTTCTGGCCCGGGAGACTGCCGAGGGCGTGTACCAATCCTTGCCGACATACGGATATGCCGAGGCCGTCAGCGCCGACGGCGGCGGGGGGCAACGCCTGGTGTGCACATCGCTGTACAACTCGGTACGACACCGGTGATCGCATCGCCGAGGTGTTCAGTGGCGCCGGCTCGCTTGCCTTTCGCATTGAAGAAGGCCGCATCGGCGACTTCGTCATTGATCGTGCCGGTCGAAACGTATCGTTGACTTCCATCATTTTTGGCCGGCACCATGCCGCTTTCAACGAGGTGCTGCATCTGCAGGTCCGACAGACACACGCAGGGCACATGTCTGTACTTGTCGTCCCGAGGTCCTTGCCCTGTGATGCAAAAGATGTGATGGCGGGATTCGACTTTGCGGGCGTGGACATCGGCTATGACGTTCAGGTCATGGACCATCCTATCCGCACGCGGTCCGGCAAGCTCAAACTCAAGATCGACCCCTGACGCCTGCCCCGCATGAACGCGAAAATAGGTATTGCTCTCAGGAAGCTCTTCAGCCACGGCCTCCCCTACGTTATGTTGAGCAATTTGGCTCAGCAAGGTGTGGCCTTCCTGACCGTGCTGTTCGTGGCCAAATTCCTGCCACCCTCGGAGTTCGGACTGGTGCGCCTCGCCCTGGCCTACACCGCTGTGGCCGCGGTGCTCGCGGCCGGGGGGATGACGGCGCCAATCCTGCGCTACTGCGCCGACTCTGCCTGCGACAACGAGCAGCGGCGCTCCCTGCTCGCCGTCGGCCTGCGCCGCACACTCGCCATCGCGTTGGTGGTCTCGCTGGTCGCCTTGGGGCTGGTGCTCTCATCGCAAGACGATGCGGTTCAAACGAGCGTATTTGCAACCTATTCACTGCAACTGCCTGCGCTGGCGATCGCCAGCCTGCTGCTCGTCTATCTCCAGGCCATTCAGCGGTTCAAGACCCTGGCCATCTACCAGTTGGCGATCCGCTTCACGACGCTGGTGGTTTCCGTGGGCGCGGTGTATGCCTACGGCCTGACGGGACTGCTGGTGGCCACCTTGGTCATGGCCTACCTTGTCTGCGTGCCGATGCTGGCGCTCTCCCGTCCGCAGTTTCGTCCTTCCCCGAGGGCAAGCGTACCAAAGGACTTCTCAAGCTTGGCCTTCTACAGCGTCTTTGGCACTGCCGTTACGGCCCTGGGCCAATACGCGGACATGATCATTCTGGATCTGGCGGGTACGCCCAGAGCAGACATCGCTGTGTATGCGTTGGCGACGGTGTTCTTTTTTGCGGCACTTGGCGTGGGCGGTGCGGTTCAAAGCGTGGCCACGCCCATGTTCACGTCACTCATGCGCGAACCGGCGGTGTTCCTCCAACAGTTGCATCGCTGGTCCATGCGGCTCGGTATGGCGGCCATTCCCGTGGCGATGGCCTTGGTGACGCTCGCTTGGCTGGTCGAAACCAGGTTTCTGGGCAGCAGCTATGCCGGACTCAGCGCGCTGCTGGCCATCGTCATGCTCAAGTTCCTTCTGTGGAGCACCTACGCGGTCGGCGGTGCAGCGCTGGTGGGCGTCGGCGCTATCAAGCAAGGCGCATGGATCGCCGTGTTCACCACCATCGTCACCATCGCGATCGGCTTTCCTCTCTGCCAGCGCTATGGTGTCTACGGCGCTGCCTGGACGCAGGTGATCGTGAGCCTGCTGTCAGCCATCCTGATCTGGTGGGTGCTGGCAACGGAAATCCGATCCCTTCGCGAGCGCGCGGCAGGGACGCCCACTCCAGATGCGTGACGTCCGGTCCATGTTTCAGCGCGCAGGGCTTCTGGCATACCGCATTCGGCACCGACTCGATCGCGATGTGTCGCGCTTGAGCGATAAGCTGTCAGTCCTTTTTAAAGGCTCGTTTCCGGCGATCCATCGCCTTCCCGTCGGACCGGTGTCAACGAGATTCGCGTTCCTGCAGGAACGGTCTGCAGTCCGATTGCAAGCCATGGAGCCAAAGGTGGCTACGCTGCTTGTACAGCAGTCCGACGCCGCTTTGAGACATGCTTTCGATCTGCTCGGATCGGGCCCCACAGTCGTTGAGCATGGCCTCGAGTGCCGAGGGTTCGAGGGCACTCGTTACCCGCCTTCCGGTCCCGTCCACGCCGACCCTGCAGGACACTGGCTGTCGGGCCGAATCAACCGCACCAACTTGAAGGAATCTCAACGCATCTGGCAAATGGTCGGGGAAAGGTACACGCCGATCGACTGGCAGCGCGACTTTATCTCGGGCTACCGGTGGGACGAAAAAACGTGGCACCGAGATATTCCACTGGGTCACTTGCCCGGCGTCGACATCAAGGTGCCGTGGGAGCTGGCCCGCCTGCAGCACCTGCCCAACTTGGCACTGTCCTGCCACTTCGCACGTCAGCACACGCCGGGATTTCAGGAGGCGTCGGTCTACGAGCAGGAACTGCGCAATCAGATTCTCGATTTCATTGCCACCAACCCGCCCGGCTTCGGCGTCAACTGGAACTGCGCAATGGACGTGGCGATTCGCTGCGCCAATCTGCTGGCGGCGCACGACATTCTCATGGCCTCAGGCGCATCGCTGGACGAAAAATTCGAAAACTGCTTCGCCGCCAGCATCTGCGCGCACGCCAGGCATGTCATCAAGAATCTGGAGTGGTCGCCGGTCTACCGTGGCAACCACTATCTAGCCAACATCGTGGGGCTGCTCTTCGCAGCGGCCTACCTGCCCGGCGATGAAGAGGTGAACAGTTGGCTCGTATTTGCGACGCAGGAACTGCTGGCCGAAGTCCAGTACCAGTTCCACGAGGATGGCAGCAACTTCGAGGCCTCCGTCTGCTACCACCGCCTTTCTGCCGAAATGGTGTTGTGGGGCTTTGCGGCATTGGCGGGTCTTTCACCGGCGCAGAAAGCCGTGCTCGCTCAACCGGAACGCCACCGTCTGCGGGCGCTGCCACGGCTGCGGCCCAGGGCAGTCGAGATGCATCCCATCCCCGGCGGCGACGGGCGCACTTCGCCCGTGACACCGTGGTGCTGGGACCGGCTCAGGCGCATGGCGGACTTCACTGAAGCCTTGACGCGTCCAGATGGCACCGTGGTTCAATTCGGCGACAACGACAGCGGACGCTTCATCACGTTGATCAGCAGCGAACAGGTGCGCGCCGGCAACGATCCGTCGAGCCCTTTGTGGTCGTTGGATCACGCGGCTCTGGTGGCGGGCATCCGCACACTGCTCGGCGGATTAACGCACATGCATGCCCCGGACGACGCCAGTGCGTGGTTGGTCCGGGGTTTTGCCGGCCTTGACGAACCCGATGCAACGCGTTCGGGCAACGTCGGCATACCACTCGGCCATGGCAATGCGCAATGCCTCGTGGGCGACGACAGCGTCTGGCACGAATGCCTGCACAAGCTCGAACAGACTCCGCCGGCCAGCCGCTGGACGGACCGGTTCGCAGCCTCATCCACTGGGCTGGCAGACGGCGTTCAGCAGACTGCATTTCCGGGCATGGGATGCTTTGTGTTCCGCAGCGAGCGCCTGTTTCTCGCAGTGCGGTGCGGCGAAATCGGCGTGGCCGGCCTGGGCGCACACGCACATGGGGACCAGTTGGCGATCGAGCTTGTCATGGACGGAGAAAGCCACTTCCGCGACCCGGGCACGTACGTCTACACGCCATCGCTTCAAATGCGGAACGCGTATCGCAGCGCGCATGTGCACCCTGTGCCCCATGTGGAGGGGCGCGAGCCGGTCAACCTGAACCTCGGTCCCTTCGATCTGCGCGGCGCAGCGCCCGGAGAGTGTCTATATGTCGGACCGCTCGGTTTCATCGGACGGCACGCCGGCTATGGCGCCCAGGTTCTGCGCATCGTCGCGCTGGAAGATGGGGGTATCACCATCCATGATGTCGCCGAAGGTGGCCTGACACTGTCCTCTCCAAAACCCGACCCTTTGCCTTTCTCGCAAGCTTATGGCCGCCTGCTCAAATAAGGCGAAACAACCGCTCGTGAAAATACTCATCATCACGTATTCGTACACACCCGATCTGACGCCCCGAGCGTTCAGGTGGTCGGCGGTCGCCGCCCAGTTGGCAGAACGCGGTCACGATGTTCATGTTCTGTGTGCCGGGCTGCCGTCCAGGGAGACTACTGCGGTGGGCACACCCGTGAAAGTCCACCGCGTCAAGGACTGGTTTCTGAACGCCTCTGCACGTGTGAAGCCCAGTGCAGCGGCAGCCGCGCCCGGAGCTCCTAATGGTCGATCGTCTTCCTCGTGGCGATCGATGGTCCGCAAAGGCATCCGGGCCATCTGGCGCTCGTCCTACTGGCCCGATTACGCGTGCGGGTGGGTTGTGCCGGGCGCGCTGGCAGCACGCGCCCTGTGCGTCCGGCATCGTTTCGACTGGGTCATTTCGGTGTCCCATCCATTCACCGGCCACTTGGTAGGCTGGCTTGCCATGCAGCGCGCCCGCCCGGCGCGCTGGCTGGTCGACATTGGCGACCCCTTCAGCCTGATGGAGGAGCCCTCGCCCAACAACCCTTCGCTGTATACCCGCCTCAACCAGTTCGTCGAGCGCCGGGTGATCGGCAATGCACAGGCAATCAGCGTGACCACGGATGCCACGCGCCGTCTTTACGAGACACACTTTCCGCTCAGCGCGGCAAAGATGCGCGTGATCCCGCCCCTCCTCTCACTGCCCGCGCCGCCGCTGGCCGCAGTGCGAAATCCGACAGCACCCGTCCGACTGGTGTTTGTGGGCACACTGTACAAACGCCTGCGCAGTCCGCGCTATCTGCTGCAGTGTTTCACGGCCGTAACACATGCGTTCCCCGATCGGCGTCTCGAACTGCACTTCTATGGCTCGGTGAACGACTGTGCCGATGAACTGGCGGCCTTCCCCGCTTCCGGCGCGTCCGGCGTGCACGTGCACGGTCTGGTCGATCGCCAGACCGTGTTCCAGGCAATGGTGGATGCCGACGTTCTGGTCAACATCGGGAACGCCTCCGAGTCTCAACTCGCCAGCAAAGTCATCGAATACATGGCCACAGGCAAGCCAGTTCTCAACTTCACAAGCATTGCAAAGGACACCTCGGTGGAAGCGTTGGCCGATTACACCGGTGCATTGACCATCCCGTGCACGCCGGGCGTCGCCCCGACACCTGCCACCGTGGACGCGCTCTGCAGATTTATCGCGCACCCACCTCCGCTCGACCCTGCCGCAGCAGACCGGGTGAGACAGGCGTATTCGGCCCCGAAGGTGAGCAGCATGTACGCCGCCTTGCTCGCAGGAGACACAGCATGAGTCGACGAACCTTGGTGTTGACAGGCGCCAACGGCTTCATTGGCCGTCACTTGCTGAACAGGCTTCCATCGGGGTTCGATCGCATCGTCGCACTCACGCGCACGCCGCCCACTGCGGGTCCCACGACCCAGCTCGAATGGGTCAAAGGTGACATGGCAGACCCCGAAGTCTGGTCGCGCATGCTGGTGCAAGGCTGCACCGTGGTCAACTTGGCCTATTCGCAAGTCGCGGCCACTGGTGGAGCGGTCGACACCGCGAAGTCGATGGTCGAGGCCTGTGCACAAGCGCAGGTCGCCCGGCTCATTCATTGCAGCACAATTTCAGTGTATGGCCGAACGGCTGGCGGAGCCATCGACGAAGACACCGCCTGCAATCCCCTCGACGGTTACGGGCGACAGAAACTGGCCGTCGAGCGTGCGTTGCTCGATGCCGCCGCCGACAGGTTCGAACTGGCAGTGCTCCGCCCAGCGGCGGTTTTCGGGCAGGGCGGACAGGGGTTGCGCTCGCTCTGCGCGAGCCTCACCGGCGGATCACCCTGGACCAGCTACGCACGTTCCTGCCTCTTCGGCCACCGCCGAATGCATCTGGTCCCGGTGGAAACGGTCACCGCCGCAATCCGCTTCCTCGTCGAGACAGAGCGCTCCGTGCGGGGTGACGTCTTCATCGTTGCCGATGACGAGGACCCGCTCAACAATTTCCGTGACGTCGAGCGGATTCTCATGGAGGAGCTGCAAGTGCCAGCCTATCGCCTGCCCCGCGTGGCGTTGCCGCCGGGACTGCTGAGTGCTGTGCTGAAATGGCGAGGCCGCAGTGAGATCGACCCCATTGCCGTGTACCGGAGCCACAAGCTTTACCAATGGGGATTTGCCGCTCCGGTGCAGCTCGAACAGACGTTGCGCGCGTTCGCGCGGCAATCCCGTCGACCTACCGCCCACGAGATCCAACCATGAAGATGCTGCTGGTAAACCACCTGATGGATCCTGTGTCGGGCGGCGGCACGGCAGAGAGAACGCTACAGATTGCGCGGTTTCTGGTGCGAGCAGGCGTGTCCTGCACGGTGTTGACACTGGATCTAGGCATCACGCCGGCCCGCGAGGCTGCGCTGGAGGGTACGGTAGTGGTGACCCTGCCCTGCCTCAACCAGCGGTTCTTCGTCCCCGGCATATCGCCGGGCCGTTTGCGCGAGCTGGTGGCCGCTAGCGATGTCGTGCACCTGTCAGGTCACTGGACCTTGCTCAATGCAATGGTGTATTTCGCCTGTAAAAAGCTGCGCAAGCCGTATTTGTTCTGCCCCGCAGGCGCACTGGCACCCTTCGGCAGGTCCTTGAGATTAAAGAGCACCTACGAGCGCCTAGTCGGCCGACAACTCCTCCAGTCGGCCGCCACCTGTGTGGCAATCACGCAGGCCGAGTCAGAGGACTTTGCCGCTCGCGGCGTTCCCGCCAACCGAATCGCCGTGATTCCGAACGGCATCGACACCGCAGACTACCAGCTGGACGACCCCGCTGCTGCCATCGACCGCTTTCGCCAGCGAGCTGGAGTGGCGGATGCCCGATTCGCCCTGTTCCTTGGCAGGTTGAATTCGATCAAGGGACCTGACCTACTGCTCGACGCATTTCTTGCCTTGCCGAATCGTTTTCAAGATCTGCATCTCGTGCTGGCCGGGCCTGACGGTGGCATGCAGGCCGAACTGGTGGACAAGGTGAAAGCGCGTGGCATGACCGAGCGAGTGCACTTTGTCGGATTTGTGAGCGGTACCGAAAAGGTTGCTGCGCTGCGGACGGCGGAACTGCTGGTAATCCCTTCACGCCGTGAAGCCATGTCTATAGTGGTGCTGGAGGGCGGTATCTGCGGCTGCCCGGTGCTGTTCACGGACGCGTGCGGGCTCGATGACATTTCGCGCCAGAATGCTGGCACGATGGTCCCGGTGTCGGTCGCCGCGCTGACCGAAGCCCTGGCCCATCTGCTGGACAACGCCCCCTCCAGAATCGGCGCGGCAGACCGTCTGCAGGATATCGTGCAGCGAGCCTATTTGTGGGAGGCGCAAGCACAACGTTATCTGGCCTTGATGAACAAGGTGCGCGCTACGCCGGAGTCCGCGCGTGACAGTGCCGCCGCTTAGAATCGAGCGTTGACCCGCCCACGCAGCAAACATACGACGATAGCCGCGGTGTACCTGCTCCTTTTCGAGAACATGCTCAAGGTGGGAATGCGCCAACTCTATCCAGGCATCATTACGTTATTCATCTGGGGCCTGCTGATAGCGCGCCTGCAAATCCCTTCGGCAACCGGCGAGAAAATGGCGCATTGATCGCATGAAGGTCCTCATCTTCACGCAATACTTTTGGCCCGAAACCTTCGGTATCAACGCACTGACGAGAAAGCTGCGTGACCAGGGCGTTGAGGTCACCGTCATGACCGGCAAGCCCAACTACCCCGAGGGCAAGGTGTTCGCTGGCCATTCCGCATGGGGCACTGCCCGCGAAAGCTACGACGGCATCGAGGTCCTGCGTGTGCCGCTCTTCCCGCGCGGCAAACAGTCGCCGCTACGGCTGCTGCTGAACTACCTGTCGTTCATCGTGGCCGGCACGGTCGTCGGACCCTGGATGTTGCGCCGGCGCTCATTCGACGTTGTCTTCGTTTACGCTCCTTCCCCGTTGCTGCAGGCCCTTCCCGCTATCTGGCTCGCCCGACTCAAGCGCGCACCTTTGGTGTTGTGGGTGCAGGACCTCTGGCCCGAGAGCCTGTCCGCCACTGGCTTCATCAAGAACCAGCGCGCGCTGGATCTGGTAGCTCATGCGGTTCGCTTCATCTATCGACACACCGACAGGGTGCTGGTGCCCTCCGCGGCGTTCCGTGCTCCCATTCTGGCGCTGACCCAGGGTGCCGCCGACATTCACTACTACCCCAACGCATGGATCGAAGAACCAGTGGCAGACACCACGATCGATGTGGAGGCATTGGCCAAAGACATTGCCTCGGGATTCTCGGTAGTCTTCGCTGGCAACCTCGGCGCCGCTCAATCCCTGGACACCATCCTGGATGCAGCCGAGCGGCTCCAATCGGCCGGGTCGCAAGCCCGGTTCTTTCTGATCGGCAGTGGAAGCCTCTCTTCGTGGCTGAGCGACGAGATCCAGCGCCGCAAGCTTCGCAACGTCTTGCTGCCCGGCCGGTTTGCACCTGACACCATGCATCGACTGTACGAGGCAGCGTCTGTATTGCTGGTGTCGCTGCGTGACGAACCGATCTTCGCCCTCACCATTCCGAGCAAGGTGCAAGGCTACCTGGCAGCGGGGCGGCCTATCATTGCGTCGCTCAACGGTGAAGGAGCCCGGGTGGTCAAGGAGGCCGAAGCGGGCATGGCATGTGCCGCCGGAGATGCCCGGGCGCTCGCCGAAGCGGTACAGGTTCTGGGGGGGATGGACAACCGTTCACGCGCCGAAATGGGCGAAAGTGCGCGCCGGTATGCGCTTGCTCACTTCTCTCTGGATCGTCTGACCAGTGACCTGGTAGGACAGTTCGAAGAACTTGTGGCCGCACACGCCATTCAAAAACAGGAGAAATCACAGTGAGAGTTCTGATACTGGGTGCCTCGGGCATGCTGGGCAATGCCATGCTGCGCATCTTGTCGCAATCAGAGGCATGCGAGGTGCGGGGAACAGCCCGCTCGGCAGGCGTGCTGCGCCACTTTGAACCCTCGCTGGCACAGCGCATCGTCACGGGCATCGACGTCGAGAACGTTGACGCACTGACCACCCTGCTGGCCGACGTGCGTCCATCGGTGGTGGTCAACTGCATCGGCCTCGTGAAACAACTGGCGCAGGCCGACGATCCTCTGTCCGCACTGCCCATCAACGCCTTGCTGCCTCATCGACTGGCCCGTCTGTGTGGGCTGGTGGGCGCGCGCTTTGTGCACATCAGTACCGACTGCGTGTTCAATGGAAGAAAAGGCAGCTACCTCGAGTCCGACCCGTCGGACGCGGAGGACCTGTATGGCCGCTCCAAATACCTGGGCGAAGTGGCATACCCGCACTCCATCACGCTACGCACGTCCATCATCGGCCACGAGCTGAGCAGCGCGCACGGACTGGTCGGCTGGTTTCTCGCGCAGGAAGGCACTGTCAAGGGCTATCGGAAGGCCATCTTCTCGGGCCTCCCTACGGTGGAACTCTCACGCATCGTGCGCGATGTCGTGTTGCCCCAACCTGAACTGTCAGGTATCTACCATGTGGCAGCAGAACCCATCGCAAAGTACGACCTGTTGCAACTAGTGCGCGACGCCTACGGCAAGACCATTGCTATCGAGCCAGACGACAGCGTCGCCATCGACCGATCGCTGAACGCAGAGCGCTTCCGGAAGGCCACTGGATATGTCGCCGCGCCTTGGCCCGAACTCGTCGCGCGGATGCGTGATTTTCACTGAAGGACATTTCATGTTTGCTGGCAAGACCCTGTTGATCACCGGAGGCACTGGCTCATTCGGCAACGCGGTGCTGAGTCGTTTTCTCGATTCCGATGTTCGTGAGATCCGGATATTCAGCCGCGACGAGAAGAAGCAGGAGGACATGCGCATTGCTCTGGACAACGACAAGCTCAAGTTCCACATAGGTGACGTACGCAACCTCGACAGCGTGGCACAGGCCATGCACGGCGTCGACTACGTGTTTCACGCTGCAGCACTCAAGCAGGTGCCGTCATGCGAGTTTTATCCCATGGAGGCAGTGCGTACCAATGTGCTGGGCACGGAAAACGTGATGAATGCAGCCATCTCCGCGGGCGTTAAGCGCGTAGTGGTGCTGAGCACGGACAAGGCGGTGTATCCCGTCAACGCCATGGGTATCTCGAAGGCGATGATGGAGAAGCTCATGGTGGCCAAGGCGCGTTCGCGACACGAAGGCGAAACGGTGCTGTGCGCCACCCGGTATGGCAACGTCATGGCTTCTCGTGGCTCGGTGATTCCGTTGTTTGTAGAGCAGATGCGCGGAGGCAAGTCGCTGACCGTAACCGACCCGAACATGACCCGCTTTCTGATGTCGCTGGAAGATTCGGTCGACTTGGTGTTGCATGCGTTCGAGCATGCGGTTCAGGGTGACATCTTCGTGCAGAAGGCACCAGCCTCTACCGTGGGCGATCTGGCGCAAGCGCTTGTTGAGCTTTTCAAGAGCGAGAGCGCCGTGCGCGTGATCGGCACACGGCACGGCGAAAAGCTTTACGAATCGCTGCTGTCTCGCGAAGAAATGGCTCGCGCCGATGACATTGGACGCTACTACCGGGTCCCCGCAGACGACCGTGACCTCAACTACAACAAGTACTTCGTAGAAGGCGAGACGCGTGTGTCGTCGCTGGAGGACTACACCTCGCACAACACCGAGCGACTCGACATCAAACAAGTACAGCAATTACTGCTCAAACTCGAGTTCATCCAGGGTGCACTTCATGCTTAAGGTCATGACCATCGTCGGCACGCGCCCCGAACTGATCAAGATGAGCCGGGTCATTGCCGAGTTCGATCGGCACACACAGCACGTGCTTGTACACACGGGGCAGAACTACGACTACGAGCTCAACCAGGTCTTTTTTGATGATCTGAGGATCAGAAAGCCAGACCACTTCCTGGCGGCCGTTGGCGAGAACGCGGCGCAAACCATTGGTCAAGTGATCATCAAGTCGGATGAAGTGTTGGCCCTGGAAAAGCCCGATGCCCTGCTGCTTTACGGCGACACCAATTCATGCCTGTCTGTGCTGTCGGCCAAGCGACGCAAAATTCCGGTTTTCCACATGGAGGCCGGCAACCGTTGCTTTGACCAGCGAGTGCCTGAAGAATTGAACCGCAAGGTGCTGGATCACCTGAGCGATATCAATCTGGTGCTTTCCGAGCACGCGAGGCGATATCTGCTTGCCGAAGGCGTTCGACCGGAAACAATCATCAAGACCGGCTCACACATGCGAGAGGTGCTCGATCACTACATGCCGAACATCGTGACATCCGATGTGCTCAATCGCATGGGCCTGAGCAGTGGTCGCTACTTCCTCGTGAGCATGCACCGGGAAGAAAACGTCGACGTTCCCGAAAACCTGGGTCACTTGCTTGACAGTCTGAACGCATTGGCGAGTGGCTACGGTTTTC
>LNFM01029613.1_pt1 | contig 11806 bp, 11 predicted proteins | sample 596031 | NCBI WGS metagenome assembly LNFM01 (sample SAMN04254537, study PRJNA301005) | activated carbon metagenome | isolation source: dual media filters at the Ann Arbor, Michigan drinking water treatment plant | place: USA: Ann Arbor | reverse complement strand
GTCATGACGGACACCACCCTCCTCATCCTGAGGTGCGAGCGACAGCGAGCCTCGAAGAACGCACTTGCCTGCTGCAGGGCATCTCCACGGCCGAATGCACCCCCATTCCCCCTCCGGCCGAGATGACAGCCCGGCCGGCCTCCGCTAGCTCTCCTCGCCAGCCCCATCCCCCAACGAGGACCGTCCATGGCCACCTACGAGACCATCATCGTCGAGACCCGCGGCAAGGTCGGGCTGATCACGCTCAACCGTCCCAAGGCCCTGAACGCGCTGAACAGCCAGCTGGTCGGCGAGATCAACAGCGTCCTCGACGGCTTCGACAAGGACCCGGCCATCGGCTGCGTCGTCATCACCGGGTCCGAGAAGGCCTTCGCGGCCGGCGCCGACATCCTGGAGATGAAGGACAAGACCTATCCGGAGAGCTACCTCGAGGACTTCATCACCGCCTGGGACCGCGTCGCCCAGCGCCGCAAGCCGATCATCGCGGCGGTGGCGGGATTTGCCCTCGGCGGCGGCTGCGAGCTCGCCATGATGTGCGACTTCATCCTCGCCGCCGATACGGCGAAGTTCGGACAGCCGGAGATCAAGCTCGGCGTCATGCCGGGCGCCGGCGGCACGCAGCGCCTCACCCGCTTCGTCGGCAAGTCCAAGGCGATGGAAATGTGCCTCACCGGCCGCATGATGGATGCGGCGGAGGCCGAGCGCGTCGGCCTGGTGTCGCGGGTGGTGCCGGCGGCCGACCTGGTGGAGGAGGCGGTGAAGGTCGCCTCCCAGATCGCCGACATGTCCATGCCCACCGTCATGATGACCAAGGAGTCGGTGAACCGCTCCTACGAGACCACGCTCGCCGAGGGCATCCGCTTCGAGCGGCGGGTGTTCCACGCCATGTTCGCCATGGACGACCAGAAGGAAGGCATGGCTGCCTTCGCGGAGAAGCGGAAGCCGGCCTTCAAGAACCGCTAAACCGGCATGGCTGCCGGGCCCTGCGCTCATGCGCAGGTGCCCTGCGGCGGGGCGGGGTGCAAATCCTCCGGCGATCGGCGCCAATCAGGACTTCATCGAGGTCGTCCCCGGAGGTCCTGATCATGCCGGTATCGCTGGCCGACATCGCGACGGCACATGCCAGTCGCTATCTGCAGCAGCTCTGCAAACACTGGAGCCACAAGTTCGCCGTCACCTTCGACGAGCGCTCGGGCACCGTCCCCTTCAACGACGAGGCGGCGCTGACGCTCTCCGCCAACGGCGACGTGCTCAGCCTGAAGCTCGACGCCTCCGCCGACCGCTTGCCGACGCTCGAGGAGGTGGTCGCCGAGCACCTCAAACGCTTCGCGTTCCGCGAGGAACTGCACATCGACTGGCAGCCGGTCGGCTAGGCACCTGCGTCCCCGGAGGGTCTCGCCGCGACGCAGCAATCTGTGGCAGCATGGCGGGAGCCGGGTCGGTGGCCCGGCGGAGGAGGCTCCCCCATGACCTTCGTCACAGACATGCTGGCGACCGTCTCGCGCCGCAGCCGGGAACTGATCGGCTGGAAGCCTGCGGAACTGCAGCCGCGCCGTGCGGCCGACGTGGTGGCCCTGGCCCGCGCCCTCCTGTCGCGCCGCGGCGAGGCCTCGGGCACGGCGCTGGCCCGTGACATCCTCGACGGTTACGCCAAGCTCGACGCCGAGCAGCGCATGGCCGTTCTGAAGGACTTCGCCGAGGGCTTCGGCGCCGACCGGGCGAAGCTCGAGGCCGCCATCGCCGCCTACCAGTCCGAGCCGACCGCTGCCGCCGCAGCCAGCCTGCACGCCGCCGCCGAACCGCGCCGCCAGGAGCTCATCCGCCGCCTGAACCTCGCGCCGGGCGGCACCGCCGCGCTGGTGCGCCTGCGCGACGACCTCCTTGCGGCGCTGCCCGGCCAGGCCGATCTGAAGGTGCTGGACGACGACCTCGTCCACCTCTTCTCCTCCTGGTTCAATCGGGGGTTCCTGGTCGTGAGGCGCATCGACTGGTCGACGCCGGCCAACATCCTGGAAAAGATCATCCGCTACGAGGCGGTGCACGAGATCCGCGACTGGGACGACCTGAGGCGGCGGCTCGAGCCGGAGGACCGGCGCTGCTACGCCTTCTTCCACCCCCGCCTCGACGACGAGCCGCTGATCTTCGTCGAGGTGGCGCTCACCGCCGAGATCCCGGCCGCCATCGGCCCCCTGATCGCCGAGGGCGGCACGGCGCTCGCCGCCGACGAGGCGCGGGTGGCGGTCTTCTATTCCATCTCCAACTGCCAGACGGGCCTCGCCGGCATCTCCTTCGGCTCGCTGCTGATCAAGCAGGTGGTGGAGGAGCTGAAGCGCGAGCTGCCGAAGCTCACCACCTTCGTGACGCTGTCGCCGGTGCCGGGCTTCGCCAAGTGGCTGGCCAAGGAGCGCAAGACCGAGACCGGCTTCCTGCTGGAGGAGGAGCGCGACCTGCTCACCGCCCTCGACGAGGCCGACTGGCGCGCCGACCGGGCGCGCGTGGCGAAGCTCGACAGGCTGCTGGCGCGCTGCGCGGCGCGCTACTTCCTCACCGCCAAGACCACCGGCAACAGGCCGCTCGATCCGGTGGCCCGCTTCCATCTCGGCAACGGCGCGAGGCTCGAGCGCATCAATGCCGGCGCCGACCTGTCGGACACCGGGCTCGCCCAGTCGCACGGGGTGATGGTCAACTACCTCTACGACCTCGGCCGCATCGAGGAGAACCACGAGGCCTATGCCGAGCGGCGCGAGATCGTGGCGAGCCCGCCCGTCCGCAAGCTCGGCGAGGCCCGCAGCTGAGCGGTTACAGGGTTACCTGTCTCACCGACCTGTGTCTTTGTCGGCTCGCCGCCTGTTCCTAGGCTCGCGCCAGATGCCGGGCCCTGGAGCCTGACAAGGCATCGACAGGGCGAGGACAACACCAATGGCTATTCGTTTGACGGCGGCGCTGATGGGCGCCGCGGCGCTGGCATGCCTTGCGGGGCCGGCGGCGGCGCAGCAGGCCCCCATGGGCTTCTTCATCACCTCCGCGCCGCTGGACGGCGGCAATCTCGGCGGCCTCGCCGGCGCCGACAGGCACTGCCAGGCGCTCGCCGCGGCGGCCGGTGCGGGCAACCGCACCTGGCGGGCCTATCTGTCGACGCAAGGGGCGGGCGCGGTGAATGCCCGCGACCGCATCGGCTCCGGGCCCTGGGCCAATGCCCGCGGCGTGGTGATCGCCGCCTCCGTCGCCGAACTGCATGGCACCAACAACCTCACCAAGCAGAGCCGTGGTGAACGGGCGCGGCGACACGCCGAACCAGCACGACATCCTTACCGGCAGCCAGGCCGACGGCACGGCCTTCACGGGCGATGCCGACCGCACCTGCGGCAACTGGACGAAGAACGGCGAGGGCTCGGCCATGGTCGGCCACCACGACCGCATGGGGCTCAACACCGAGCCGCCGGCGCTGTCGTGGAACACCTCGCATCCCTCGCGCGGCTGCGACATGCCCTCGCTGCGGGCGACTGGCGGTGACGGCCGGTTCTACTGCTTCGCGACCAACTGACGGGGCGGCGTCCCGTCACGAGGGGGTGAGCGCTGCAACCGAACGGGCCCGTGGCGGGTTACCTGCCACGATGACCCGAGCAGGAGCCTCCGCATGACCCTCGTCCCCTCGCGCCGCGCCGTGCCGGCCCTTCTCGCCGGCGCGGCCGCAGGCCTCGTGCTGCCCGCCGCGCCGGCGCTCGCCCAGGGCCTGCCGACGCGCGACGTCGCCTTCGGGCCGGACCCGCGCCAGCGTCTCGACATCTACCTGCCGCGCAGCGGGGCGTCGCGGGCGCCGGTCGTGGTCTTCATCTATGGCGGTTCCTGGTCGAGCGGGTCCAAGGGCACCTATGGCTTCGTCGGCGACGCCTTCGCCGGCCGCGGCTACGTCACGGTCATCGCCGACTATCGCCTCGTTCCCGAGGTGCGCTTTCCGGCCTTCATCGAGGACGGCGCGCGGGCGCTCGGCTTCGTCCGCCAGAGCATCGCCCGCTACGGCGGCGATCCCGGCCGCATCTTCCTCGCGGGCCATTCGGCGGGGGCCTACAACGCCATGATGCTGGCGCTCGATCCGCGCTATCTCGCCCGCGCCGGGGTGCCGCGCCAGGCGGTGAGGGCGGTGGCGGGCCTTTCCGGCCCCTACGACTTCCTGCCGCTGGAGGGCCGCGTGACCCAGGCCGCCTTCGGCAATGCCCGCAATCCCGCCGAGACCCAGCCGATCAGCTTCGCCCGCCGCGGCGCGCCGCGCATCTTCCTCGGCACGGGCACGGCCGACACCACCGTGCTGCCGCGCAACACCGATGCCCTCGCCGCCCGCCTCGCCGCCGCCGGCGCTCCGGTGACGGTGCGCAAGTACGACGGGGTGGGCCATGCCGGCACGGTGCTGGCGCTGGCGCCTCTGTTGCGCTGGTCGTCGCCGGTTCTCGACGACGTCACGGAGTTCTTCGGGGCCTGACGCGAAACGAAAAAGGGCGGCCCGAGGGCCGCCCTTTCCGATTCCTGGAGCCGTGAGGCCGAGGATCACTCCGCGGCGTCGCCCTCTTCGGCGGCGGCTTCCTTCTGCTTCTTCTCGAGGTCCTCGCCGGTCGCCTGGTCGACGACCTTCATGGACAGGCGGGTCTTGCCGCGATCGTCGAAGCCGAGCAGCTTCACCTTCACCTTGTCGCCCTCCTTGACCACGTCGGTGACCTTGCCGACGCGGTTGTTGGCGAGCTGCGAGATGTGGACGAGGCCGTCGCGCGAACCGAAGAAGTTCACGAAGGCGCCGAAGTCGACGACCTTCACCACGGTTCCCTCGTAGATCATGCCGAGCTCGGGCTCCTGCGTGATCGACTTGATCCAGTTCACCGCGGCGCGGATCTGCTCGCCGTTGGCGGAGGCCACCTTCACGGTGCCGTCGTCCTCGATGTTCACCTTGGCGCCGGTCTTCTCGACGATCTCGCGGATGACCTTGCCGCCGGTGCCGATCACTTCACGGATCTTGTCGGTGGGGATCTTGAAGCTCTCGATGCGCGGGGCATGCTCGCCGAGCTCGGCGCGGGCCGAGGTGAGGGCCTTGGCCATCTCGCCGAGGATGTGCTCGCGACCGCCCTTGGCCTGGCCGAGGGCGACCTTCATGATCTCCTCGGTGATGCCGGCGATCTTGATGTCCATCTGCAGCGAGGTGATGCCCTCGGCGGTGCCGGCGACCTTGAAGTCCATGTCGCCGAGATGGTCCTCGTCGCCGAGGATGTCGGAGAGCACCGCATAGCGCTCACCCTCGAGGATCAGGCCCATGGCGATGCCCGCCACCGGACGCTTGATCGGCACGCCCGCATCCATCAGCGCCAGCGAGGCGCCGCAGACGGTGGCCATGGAGGAGGAGCCGTTCGACTCGGTGATCTCCGAGACGACGCGGATCGTGTAGGGGAACTCGTGCTTCTCCGGCAGCATCGGATGGATGGCGCGCCAGGCGAGCTTGCCGTGGCCGATCTCGCGACGGCCGGCGCGGCCCATGCGGCCGGCCTCACCCACCGAGAAGGGGGGGAAGTTGTAGTGAAGGAGGAAGTTCTCCTTGTAGGTGCCGGTCAGCGAGTCGATGAACTGCTCGTCCTCGGCGGTGCCGAGCGTGGTGACCACCATCGCCTGGGTCTCGCCGCGGGTGAACAGCGCCGAGCCATGGGTGCGCGGCAGGATGCCGACCTCGGAGACGATCGGGCGCACCGTGACGAGGTCACGGCCGTCGATGCGGCTGCCGGTGTCGAGGATGTTCCAGCGGACGACCTTGGCCTCGAGCTCCTTGAAGACGCCGGCGGCGACCTGCTTGTCGTGCTTGCCCTCGCCCTCGCCGGTGAAGGCCTCGAGGGCCTTCTTCTTCACTTCGCCGACGGCGGTGTAGCGGGCGGTCTTCTCGCGGATGGCGTAGGCGGCGCGCAGGTCCTTCTCGACCAGGGCCAGCATCTCCTTCTCGAGCGCGGAGTGGTCCGGCGGCGTGAAGTCGCGCGGCTCCTTGGCGGCCTTGTCGGCCAGCGAGATGATGGCGTTGATGATCGGCTGGAAGTACTTGTGGCCGAACATGACGGCGCCGAGCATCACGTCCTCGGAGAGCTCCTGGGCCTCCGACTCGACCATCAGCACGGCGTCGGCGGTGCCGGCGACGACGAGGTCGAGCTTCGACTCCTTCATGTCGTCGACATAGGGGTTCAGCACGTATTCGCCGTCGATGTAGCCGACGCGGGCGGCGCCCACCGGGCCCATGAAGGGCACGCCGGAGAGGGTCAGTGCGGCGGAGGCGGCGACCATGGCGAGCACGTCGGGATCGTTCTCCATGTCATGGGAGAGCGTGGTGATGATGACCTGCGTCTCGTTCTTGTAGCCCTCGACGAAGAGGGGGCGGATCGGGCGGTCGATGAGGCGGGAGATCAGCGTCTCGCGCTCGGTCGGCTGGCCTTCGCGCTTGAAGTAGCCACCGGGGATGCGGCCCGCGGCGAAATACTTCTCCTGGTAGTTGACGGTCAGCGGGAAGAAGTCGATGCCGGCCTTCGGCTCGTAGTTGGAGACGACGGTGGCGAGCACGGTGGTGTCGCCGTAGGTGGCGAGCACGGCGCCATGGGCCTGGCGGGCGACCTTGCCGGTCTCGAGCACGAGCTTGCGACCACCCCAGGTGATCTCCTCGCGATGGGTTTCGAACATCTTGTTTCCTTTCTCGGACGGATCGGACGGCAGACGGCCATGCGCAAGACGGCGAGAGGCTCGATCTCAGGATCTAGTGATCCCGAGCCCCTTGCGATCCTGCCATGGCGGTCGACTGGTCCAGTGGATTGGCCTTGTTGGCGCGCAGGTCGCGCGGGTCGCGACCTGCCGGGGTAGACGGGCGTTTCGGTGACCTCACGCCCGGAATGCGGGCGGTGGTCCGCCGGGGCCGGTCCGTGGGGGTCAGCGGCGGATGCCGAGGCGCTCGATGAGCGTCTTGTAGCGTGCCTCGTCCTTGCCCTTGACGTAGTCGAGGAGCGAACGGCGGGCGGAGACCATCTTCAGCAGGCCACGGCGGGAATGGTTGTCCTTGGCGTGGGTCTTGAAGTGCTCGGTCAGGTTGGTGATGCGCTCGGTGAGAATGGCCACCTGGACCTCGGGCGAACCGGTGTCGCCGGCCTTGGTGGCATACTGCTGGATGAGTTCGGCCTTGCGGGCGTCGGAAATCGACATCGGGTGTTCCTTCTGTGGGATGAACGTGAGGCGGCCGGCGCCGGGATGTCGTCCAGCGCGGTCGGATGGCCGTGGAGCGCGAAAGGCGCGGGCACGGTCCGGCTTCCCCGAGGGAGGCCGAAGGCGCGGCTTATACACGAAAATGGCAGCAAGGGAAGCAGGCGGCGACGTTCCCGTTTCATTCCCGGTCCGGCTGCGGCATGATCGGGCCATGTCCGGATTCGCCGCAAGCTCCCTCGCCCCGCCGGTCGACGGCCGCCAGTCGCAGCGGGCGCTCGCCATCGCGCGCGGGACGACGCGGCTCCTCGCGGCGATGGACTTCGCCGTGGTGCCGGAACTCGCGCTGCCGTCCGGGCGGCGGGCCGACCTGACCGCGCTGTCGCGCAGCGGCACGCTGTGGATCGTCGAGATCAAGTCGTCGGTCGAGGACTTCCGTGCCGATCGCAAGTGGGGCGACTATCGCGCCCATGCCGACCGGGTGCTGTTCGCGGTGGCACCGGACTTTCCGACGGACCTTCTGCCGGAGGACGCGGGACTCATCCTCGCCGATGCGCACGGGGCCGAGCTGGTGCGTGAAGGCGAGGCGGCCGCTCTGCCGGCGCCGACGCGCAAGGTGATGATGCTGCGCTTCGCCCGCGCCGCGGCCGGGCGCATGACGCTGCTCTGCGACCCGCAGGCGCGCGGGCTGACGGACCTCTGAAGGGTAGCTTTCACCCGGGCCTGACCCCCGGGGGCGTACTGCACCAAAGCAGTGCGTCCTTCGAGGCTCGTCTTCGCCTCGCACCTCAGGATGAGGAGGGTGGCGTATTGCACCGGCGCACCAGGGGCACCGCGGTGTCCCGTCTCATCAGACGCTGATGCAGGTCACCCACGCACCTCATCCTGAGGTGCGAGGCGAAGTCGAGCCTCGAAGGACGCACTTGGGCCGTGCAGTCCTGTTCTCGGCCCTGATGCAAACCGATCAGCGCGGCGCGCGCTTGGCCAGGATGCGCTGCAGCGTGCGGCGGTGCATGCCGAGGCGGCGGGCGGTCTCGGAGACGTTGCGGCTGCACAGCTCGTAGATGCGCTGGATGTGCTCCCAGCGCACCCGGTCGGCCGACATCGGATTCTCCGGCAGGTCGGCGGTCTTGCCGGCGACCGCGAGGAGCGCGGCGAAGACCTCGTCCGCATCGGCGGGCTTGGCGAGATAGTCGACCGCACCGAGCTTCACCGCGGTCACGGCGGTGGCGATGTTGCCATAGCCGGTGAGGATGACGCCGCGGGCGTCGGGGCGCGCCTCGTTGAGGGCGGAGATGACGTCGAGGCCGTTGCCGTCGCCGAGGCGCATGTCCACCACCGCGAAGGCGGGCGGACGGGCGGCGACCGCCGCCAGGCCGTCGGCGACGCTTTCCGCGGCGGTGACCTGGAAGCCGCGCGCCTCCATGGCGCGGCAGAGGCGCTGCAGGAAGGGCTTGTCGTCGTCGACCACCAGCAGCGTCCGGTCCGCGGGCAGGGCGGCCTGCGGCATCTGCGGTGCGGACTCGGTGGGAAGCATCGGGTCACTCCTGGAGGTGTCGAAAACGGACGTTCTGCCGCAGATGTAGGGTCGCGCAGGCGTTCCCTCAAGTCATCGGCGCCGGGAGAGGCCGCGACGAACCGCCGCCACCCGCGGTGGCGAAGGCACTGCGCGGCCAGGTGACCTCGACCACGGCGCCGGTCTCGAGGCCGGGCCGGTTGCGGTAGAGGATGCGCGCGCCGGAGCGCTGCAGCAACGTCTTGGCGATGAAGACGCCGAGGCCGAGGCCAGTCTTCTCCTCGCCCGGCTCCTCGGTCCGGTCGGCGCGCCGGCTGCGGCCACGGCCCTTGCCGCGGCGGGTCAGATAGGGCTCGCCGACCCGTTCGAGGATGTCGGGCGCGAGGCCCGGCCCGTCGTCGATGATGGTGACCGTCACCACCTCGGAGTCCCAGCGGGCGGCGATGACGACCGAGGACCGGGCGAAGTCGACGGCGTTCTCGACGATGTTGCCGAGGCCGTAGAGGAGGCCGGGATTGCGGGCGATGAGCGGCTCGCCCTCGCGCTTGTCGGGCAGGTCGACGGTGATGGCGATGCCGAAGAAGCGGTGGGGCTGCGCCACTTCCTCGATCAGCTGGGCGAGCGACATGGTGTCGAACGGGGCATCGCCGCTCGACAGGCTCTTCAGCTTGGCGAGGATGTCGCGGCAGCGCTGCACCTGCTCGCGCAACAGCGTCATGTCCTCGCCGATCGGGCCGTCCTTGGGCAGGACGCCGGCGAGTTCCTTGGTGACGAGGGCGATGGTGGCGAGCGGCGTGCCGAGTTCATGGGCGGCGGCGGCGGCGAGGCCGTCGAGCTGGGAGAGGTGCTGCTCGCGGGCGAGCACGAGTTCCGTCGCGGTCAGCGCCTCGGTGAGCTGGCGCTGTTCCTCCGCCACCTGCCAGACGTAGAGGCCGATGAAGGAGAGGCAGATCAGCAGGGCCACATAGACGCCGATGAGATAGAGCGGCGGCAGCCTCAGGTCGTTCGTCCACTCCCAGGGCAGCGGCATGTGGATGTAGCCGACGAAGGTGGCGCAGACGACGGTGAGAAGACCGAGCAGCAGCGTCGTACGCGGCGGCTGGGACGTGGCCGAGATCAGCACCGGGCCGAGGAAGAGGAAGGAGAAGGGGTTCTCCAGGCCGCCGGTGAGATAGAGCAGGATCGCGAGCTGGATGATGTCCCAGGCGAGCGAAAAGCCCGCCTCCAGCGGCGAGAGACGGTGGTTCGCGGGATAGCGCAGGCGCAGGGTGATGTTGATCCAGGCCGAGGCGGCGACCGCGAGCAGGCAGAGGTCGAGCGGCAGTTCGGCGTTCAGCCCCCAGTAGACCGCGACGATCGCGGCCGTCTGGCCGACGACGGCGAACCAGCGCAGCCGGATCAGCGTCTCGAGCCGGAGGCTGCGCAGTGCCGGGGCCGCTTCGAACAGGGAGGGGATGAGTGCATTCGCCATGGAGGGAAACTAGGCGGTTCGGCGGCCAAAGGCCATGGACCGGAGCGCCCGGGACCAGCGGCGGCGTGCCGCGCCCCCAGTGCGGAACCCGGCGGGGGCTCGCCTGTTAGGCTGGCGCATGGCCGCCCGCATCGCCCGCCTCCTCGTCCTGCCGCTGGTCCTCGGCCTGCTCTTCACGGCGGCGCTGGTCGCCTCGGGGCAGATCGTGCTGCCGCCGCGCTTCGACCCCTTCGCGCCCTTCGACATCGGCGAGGAGCCGGGCTTGCTGACACGCTTCAAGTTCGCCCGCGCCCGCGGCGACGGCGACCTCTGCCGCGCGGCCCTCGCCCGTGGCGGGATCGCCTTCGAGCCGGTTCCGGACCGCACGACAGGGGAGGGCTGCGGCTTCACCGATGCTGGCCGCACGCCGCTCGCCGGGGCGACGCGCCTGTCCTCGCCCGTCATTTTGACCTGCCGGGCGGCGCTCTCCCTCGCCATGCTCGACCGCCACGCGCTGGGAGCGGCGGCGCGCACCCATCTCGGCGCTCCGGTGACGCGCGTCGAGCATCTCGGAACCTATGCCTGCCGCAACATCAACCACGCCGCCTCAGGGCGCCGCAGCCGCCACGCCACGGCCGACGCCATCGACATCAGCGGCTTCGTGCTCGCCGACGGCCGCCGCCTGACGCTCACCGCCGACTGGTCGTCGGCGGAGGCGGGCCGCGCCGCCTTCCTGCGCGCCGTGCGGGATGCCGCCTGCCGCTGGTTCGACGTCACCCTGTCGCCGGACTACAACCCGCTGCACTACGACCATTTCCACCTGGACGTCGGCGGCGGCCGCGCCTGCCGCTAGTCCACCTGCGCGAGGTCCGCCACCACCGCGTTGAGGACCGGGAAGCCCTCCGGCGTGACCTTCAGCCGTCCGCCGGGCAGGCGCCGGACGAAGCCCTCGCCCTCCAGGAAGGCGATGCGTTCGGGGTCGAGCGGCCGGCCGGACAGCGCCTCGTAGCGGGCGAGGTCGATGCCCTCGGCGAGGCGCAGGCCCATGACCAGGAACTCGTCGGCATTCTCGATCTGGACGAGGTGCTCTTCCGAGACGATGCCCGAGCCCTGCTCCTCCACCCGCTTCAGCCAGGTCTCCGGATGCTTCTCGGTGGCGGTGGCGATGCGGCCGTTGCCGAGGGTGAGGCGGCCGTGGGCGCCGGGGCCGGCCCCGACGAAATCGCCGGACCGCCAGTAGATGAGGTTGTGCCGGCATTCGGCACCGGGGCGTGCGTGGTTGGAAATCTCGTAGGCCGGCAGGCCCGCCTCGGCGCAGACCGCCTGCGTCAGGTCGTAGAGCACGCGGCCCATGTCGTCGTCGGGCATGGCGAGCTTGCCGGCCCGGTGCAGCGCCTCGAACATGGTGCCGGGCTCGATGGTGAGCTGATAGAGCGACAGGTGTTCGGCAGCCTCCGCGATGGCGCGGCGGAGCTCGGCCTCCCATCCCGCCGCGGTCTGGCCGGGGCGGGCGTAGATGAGGTCGAAGGAGTAGCGGTCGAAGTGCCGGCGGGCGACGTCGACGGCGCGCAGGGCCTCGTCGGCCGAATGGGTGCGCCCGAGGCTCTTGAGGTCGGCGTCGTCGAGGGCCTGGACGC
>LNFM01013131.1_pt1 | contig 11806 bp, 10 predicted proteins | sample 596031 | NCBI WGS metagenome assembly LNFM01 (sample SAMN04254537, study PRJNA301005) | activated carbon metagenome | isolation source: dual media filters at the Ann Arbor, Michigan drinking water treatment plant | place: USA: Ann Arbor | reverse complement strand
TCGACTACCACGACGGCGACGTCTACTGGTGCACCGCCGACGTGGGCTGGGTGACCGGCCACAGCTACATCGTCTACGGACCGCTCGCCAACGGCGCCACGACACTGATGTTCGAGGGCGTGCCCAACTATCCCGACTCCAGCCGCTTCTGGCAGGTGATCGACAAGCACCAGGTCAACATCTTCTACACCGCCCCCACCGCCATCCGCGCCCTGATGCGCGAAGGCGAGGCACCGGTGAAGAAGGCGTCGCGCAAGAGCCTGCGCCTGCTGGGCTCGGTCGGCGAGCCGATCAATCCCGAAGCCTGGCTCTGGTACTACCGCGTGGTCGGCGACAGCCGCTGCCCGATCGTCGACACCTGGTGGCAGACCGAGACCGGCGGCATCCTGATCACACCGTTGCCCGGCGCCACACCGCTGAAGCCGGGCTCGGCGACAAAGCCGTTCTTCGGCGTGCAACCGGTCATGGTCGATGCCGAGGGCAAGAAGCTGGAAGGCGCCTGCTCGGGCAATCTCTGCCTGGTGGGCTCGTGGCCCGGCCAGATGCGCTCGGTCTACGGCGATCACCAGCGCTTCATCGACACTTACTTCAAGACCTACCCCGGCATGTACTTCACCGGCGACGGCGCACGCCGCGACGCCGACGGCTACTACTGGATCACCGGCCGGGTCGACGACGTGATCAACGTCTCGGGCCATCGCATCGGCACGGCCGAGGTCGAGAGCGCGCTGGTCGGCAACACCAAAGTCGCTGAAGCGGCCGTCGTCGGCTATCCGCACGACATCAAGGGCCAGGGCATCTACGCCTACGTGACGCTCAAGGCCGGTCAGGACTCCTCCGACGATTTGCGCAAGGAACTGGTCGCCTGGGTGCGCAAGGAAATCGGCCCGATCGCAACACCCGATGTCATCCAGTGGGCCCCCGGCCTGCCCAAGACGCGCTCGGGCAAGATCATGCGCCGAATCCTGCGCAAGATCGCCGAGAACGACGTGTCCAATCTCGGCGACACGTCCACCCTGGCCGATCCCGGCGTGGTCGACGACCTGGTGAAGAACCGCGCGAAATGAACCCGACCATCCAGCAGCTGAGCGCCGACCTCGCGGCCGGCCGTACTTCCTCTCGCAAGCTCACAGAGGAAGCCCTCGTCCGCATCGAGGACCCCAAGGGCGAAGGCAAGCGTGCCTTCATAAAGGTCTGGCGCACTCAAGCACTAGCCGCCGCCGACGCCAGTGACCTGCAGCGCAAGGCAGGGCTCGTTGCCTCGCCGCTCGCCGGCCTGCCGGTCTCGATCAAGAACCTGTGCGACGTGGCCGGCGAAACCACGCTGTCGGGATCGAAGGCGCTCGACGATGCGCCGCCGGCCAAGGCCGACGCGCCCGTGGTCGCCCGACTCAGAGCTGCCGGCGCGGTGATCGTCGGCAGCACCAACATGAGCGAGTTTGCCTTCACCGGCGTCGGCGCCAACCCGCACTACGGGACGCCGGGCAATCCCGCCGACCGCACGCGCGTACCGGGCGGGTCGTCGTCCGGCGCCGCGGTTTCGGTCGGCGACCGCATGGCCGTCGCAGCGCTCGGCACCGACACCGGCGGCTCGGTGCGTATTCCGGCGGCACTCTGCGGCATCACGGGTTTCAAGCCCACGGCGCGTCGCGTGCCGATCGACAACGTCATCCCGCTCTCGACCTCGCTCGACTCGATTGGCCCACTCGCCAACTCGGTCGAATGCTGCGCCATCGTCGACGCGGTTTTTGCGGGCGAGCCCATCGCGATCCCCGACGCCGCGCCTCTCGCTGGCCTGCGTTTCGGCATCCCGAAGCACTATGTGTTCGATGACGTCGATGCCACGGTCGGCAAGGCCTTCGAGCGCGCCTGCAAGGCGCTCTCGGCGAAGGGCGTGAAGATCGAGCACATCGACCTGCCGCAGCTCACCGAACTGCCCACGATCAACGCCCGTGGCACCTTCGCCGCCGCCGAGGCCTATGCCTGGCACAAGGATCTGATCGCCCGCCGCGGCAACGATTACGACCCGTTCGTGGCGCCGCGCATCCTGGCCGCCGCCAAGATGACAGCCGCCGACTACATCGCGTTGCTGACCAACCGCGCCAGCCTGCAGAAGCGCGTGTCGGCGGTGACCGGGAACTACGACGCCGTGATCATGCCGACCTGCGCGATCGTCGCGCCGACCATCGCCGAGGTCGAGGCGACGGACGTCTTCATCAAGAAGAACCTGCTGCTGCTGCGCAACACCGCGGTCGGAAACTTCCTCGACCGCTGCGGCATCAGCCTGCCCTGCCATGCGGCCGGCGAGCTGCCGGTGGGTTTCATGCTGATGGGCGAGGCCATGGCCGACCGGCGCGTGCTCGCCATGGCGCGGTCGGTGGCGCCCGTCGTGTGCTCTTGCTGAAGGCTACTTTCCAGACACGAGTTGTCCAGAATGTGTCTGTCTGAAAATTCGCAAATCGCCGGCCCGCTTGAACCGGACGATTCTTTTCGACGCAGCGAGAATCGTCGGACCTGTCTGAAAAAGAAGCCAGGAAAAACGCCCGGAACGGAGCTGTTCGGGCGTTGCCAGCAGTGCCTGCACACAGGTTCCCACTGTAGCTGAAATCTAGCACAAAACCTGCTGAACTTGCAACTTTCAATCGGGTCTTCAAATATCAAGGATCGTCCGGCCGCCGCATCTTCCAGACGTTCTCGGTGGTCGTATATTCGCTATAGCCCAGGCGCGCGACCGGCTTGAAGGCCAGCGTGTCGAGGCGGCCGTCCTTGACGATGCCATCGGCGACATGGATACCGACGACCCGGCCGAACACCACGGCGGCCTGATGCGCCTCGCGGCCTTGCTCGACCGGCATCTCGACCGTCTTCCAGTACTTGCACTCGAGTGCGATCGGCGAGCGGGCGACGCGCGGCGGCTTGACGAGGCGCGACGGCGCAGGGGCGAGACCCGCCAACTTCATCTCGTCGATGCCGTAGTCGACCATCGTGGTGGTGATGTTCATTTCCTCGGCGAGCTCGGCGCTCACCATGTTGACCACGAACTCGCCCGTCTCCTCGGCATTGCGCCGGGAGTGCTTGGTCGGATTGTCGCCATAGGTGCCGGTGGTCGAGAAATAGACCATGGGTGGCGAGCCGCTGACGGCGTTGTAGAAACTGTAGGGCGCGAGGTTGACCCGGCCCTGGGTGTCGACCGTCGAGATCCAGCCGATGGGACGCGGCACGACCAGCGCCGTGAAGGGAATCTGCATCCCGCCCCGGTCGCGGCCGGTCATGTCGTAGAACATTATTGATACCTCGGATCATCCGGCCGGCGCATCCGCCAGACATTATCGGTGGTGGTGTACTCGCTGTACTCCAGCGCCGCACGTTGATGGCACGCTGCCAAAAGTAGGCTTCCTTCTGATGGGCGAAGCAACGATCGACAAACGCAAGTAGTGGCGCTTAGTGGCGTGCCTCAGCCGGTTCGCACAAAGCGCTCTAGGATTGGAGAACTCGTTCGAGCGTCTGCCTCATTGCAGTCGTAACAGTGCAATATTCGTCGAATGCCTTGTCCACGCTTGTATTATTTGCCGCTCGCCCCAGCGCGCTGCAAGCTGAGTCCATCTCACGTTCTACGTGCCGCAAGGCGATGCGTGTCCTCCAATAGAGAAGCGGTCCTTTATGCCCCCTAGATGAACGGCCAAGGTATGTGGCAGCCTTCGCAACCGAGGCACAGGCAACGTCGCAATCAGTAGCGACGGCCTCAAAATTTCGTTTTGACTTCGACCAAGCCTCGTCAAGCTGCTGGATCATGGGAAACAGTTCATCGTGAACTTTCTTCTCCTTCACGTTCAACATCGACGCCCCGAGTTCTCGATGCGCCGTCGGGAACTTATCAAGTCTGAGTCTCATAGCGGCGAAGCGTTGAGCAAGACGGGCTTGTACAGCAACAATCTCGTCGACGCCGCGACGAGCCTCATCGAGCATGACGTCGGCCTTGATGTCGTAGGCAGCAACGACAAAACTCGCGGCATGCCACAGTTTTAAGAGCGTAGTCGGCAGTGCCTCTAGAGCGGCATTCCATTCCTCTTCGCAACGCTCACGGTCAGGTTCGGGGAGTCGCCTGATAGCAACATCAAGCAGCCATCGATTGATAGCCGGAAGCCAAGCGTATAGTTCCACAAGCGCGAGGCCTGTCAGGAAGGAAATTACGAGTTCCATAGTGGGAGTCCTTGCGGCCTAGCGAGTTCAGCCAGCGCGGAGCGCGCCTTGTTGTAACCAAGACCTGTCAGCTGATAGAGCCGCTTACGAGGTCTGCCAGCCGCAGACGGCTCTAGAGCCTCCCACTCGCTCGAAAGCCATCCAGCCTTTTCGAGCCGAAGAAGAATTGGATAAAGGGTCCCAGAGAGCATTCCTGTCTCTCGGCCGATATCTGAACCCGCTAGACTTTCTCTGGGCTGGTTTAGCAAAAGCCCCAAAATCTTTAGCGTCTGAAGGGACATTCGAGGATCACGTTCAGTCATGCGAAGCACCCGACGTATGGCAAACATTGCAAGTCTACATAGGGCTATGTAGACTTGCAAGTTGTGAATTCGGCCGAGCTTCAAGCCTACTGGTAGCGCGGATCATCCGGCCGGCGCATCCGCCAGACATTATCGGTGGTGGTGTATTCGCTATAACCTAACCGGGCAACCGGTTTGAACGCCAAGGTGTCGATGCGGCCATCCTTGATGATGCCGTCGTCGATGTGGATGCCGACCACCTGGCCGAACACGACCGAGCCGCGCTTGCCCTCGTGGCCCTTCTCGGCCGGCATTTCTATGGTGCGCCAGTACCTGCATTCGAGCGCCACGGGCGATTCCTTGACGCGCGGCGGCTTCACGAAGGTCGAAGGCACGGCCGTCAGGCCAGCCAGCTTCAGCTCATCGACACCGAAGGCCACCATCGCCGTGGTCACGTTCATCTGTTCGGCGAGGTCGGCGCTCACCATGTTGACCACGAACTCGCCGGTCTGCTCGGCGTTCATGCGGCTGTGCTTGGTCGGCGTGTCGCCGTAGGTGCCGGTGGTCGAGAAGTAGACCATCGGCGGGAACTCGCCGACGCCGTTGTAGAAGCTGTAGGGCGCGAGATTGACCCGGCCCTGGGAATCGACGGTCGAGATCCAGCCGATCGGCCGTGGCACGATCAGCGCTTTCAGCGGATCCTGCGGCAGCCCGTGGTCGCGCTTGGCGGCATCGTAGAACATCGTCTTCTCCTTCAGCCAAATCGGACGGGCGGCGCCTGCACCGTGGGCGCCGCGGCGTCGAGGATCGCCCGGCGATCACCCGACCGCGGCGGATAGATGCGCTCTCGGTTGATGATCTCCTTGGTGCGCTTGGCCGCGGCACCTTGCGACACCAGCTTTCGGTCCCAGCCCTCGGTGTAGACCGCGCCCCACGGACCGAGGTCGAGGATGGTCGTGTACCAGTCGATGCGGAGCGGCAGCAGCGGCCGGCCCAGCAGGTCGCAGACGACATTGTGGCCGGCGAAGCGGCCCATCGGCCTGCCGTGCTGGCAGGACATCACCGAGCAATGGACGTCGTCGACGAGCAGCCAGGCGCAATCGCCAGCCGCAAACTCGGCCGCGAGGCCCTTGATCTTGAGCGACGATTCGACCGGCAGACGACCGAGACGATCACGTTCGACCGGGAACTGCGCCGTGAGCGGATGGGCCTGCATGCCGGCACACCAGACCACCGTCGCGGCGGCGATGCGTTCGCCCGTGGCAAGGGTCGCGCCATCGGCGTCGATGGCCGCGACCGAGACGCCACCGCGCATTTCCACGCCCAATGCACCGAGCGCTTCATCGATCACGGGCTGGGCGCCCGCGCCCATGTCGGCGCCGATACGCGCCGCGTGATCGACCAGGATGACGCGGAACGACGCGATGCCGGCGGTCCGCAGCTTGCCGGGCATCTCGGCCGCCGCTTCTATGCCGGTCAGGCCACCGCCGACCACGAGAACCGTGGATCGTCCGGGCGACGGCGGCTGTTTCGGCAGGCTTGTGATATGGGCGTTGAGCCGTTCGGCGGTCGCATGCGTGTCGACATCGAAGGCGTGGTCGCCAAGTCCCGGAATCGGCGGATGGGCGAGCCGGCTGCCCAGCGCAAAGACCAGCCGGTCGTAGGTGATGTCGTGCGAAGCGCCGTCCGATTCGTAAGTCACGATCTTTCGTGCGACGTCGATGGCGGTCACCTCGCCCTCGAAGCGGCGGACGCCGATCGGACCCAGCACACCGTCCAGGGCAACGCGCGTGTCACCGAGATCGGCCTCGTAATTGCGCACGCGGATGGAGTGCCAGGCCGTCCGATCGATCACCACAATCTCGACCTTGTCGGCGCCGATGCCCAACCCATCCAACGCGCGGGCCGCGCCGATCGCGCTCCACAGGCCGGCGAAGCCGGCGCCAAGTACCACGATACGTTGAGCCGCCAACTGTTCCTCCTCAGCCGAGATGCCGCTTTGCATCGGCGTAAGCCTGGTCGAACGCCGCATCGAGCGTGATGTTGAGACCGCGGCACGAGCGCACGACCTGCTCGGCCCATCCGACATAGTCGCGCAGCCGCTCCGGCGTCCATCCCTTCGGCGGGCTGCTCACCATGCTGCGCAGGTTGGACGTCTTGTCGGCGATTTTCAGCAGCTTCGCGCGTCGCGACTTCGCAGGCGTCTTGTCGATCTGCAGGCGCTTGCGATCTTCCTTCGGCAGCGACTTGTCGTCGGTCACCTCGGCCACCAGGGCCGCGATCTCGGGGCCGAAGCGCTGCTCCAGATCCTCGTAGGTCGAGTCGGTGTCTTCGAGCGTGTCGTGCAGCAGACCGCCGGCCAGCAGCGTGACATCGGTGCCGCCCGTCGCCTCGGCAAGCAAGGCGGCCACTTCGGTGAGGTGGTTGATGTAGGGCTCGGCGCGCTCGCCCTTGCGCCGCTGGGCGATGTGCTGGCGGGCGGCGTAGTCGGCGGCATGCGCCAGCAGGACGATATCGGCGCTCATCAACTCCCCTTATCAAATCCCCTTATCAAATCCCCCTATCAAATCCCCCTATCAAATCCCGTTGTGCGACCAGTGGTCCGGCTTGTCGAGCCGCCCGGCCCGGCCCATGTTGCCCACCATGTCGCGTACCATGAAAGCCCTGCTCGGCGTCTGGATTGTAACCCTCGCCGTCGCCGCCGGCTGGATCGGTTGGGATGCCGTCAAAGGCGACCGTCCCAGCATTGGCGGCCCTTTCACGCTGGTCGACCAGGACGGCCGCACGGTTACCAGCGACAGCCTCAAGGGCAAGCCCACCTTGATCTACTTCGGCTTCACCTACTGCCCCGACGTCTGCCCGACATCGCTGCTGCTGATGGAGACGGCGGTCGAGCAGCTCGGGCCCGATGCCGCCAAAAAGGTGAACCTCGTCTTCATCACCGTCGATCCGGAGCGCGACACGCCAGCGCTGCTGAAAGGCTACGTGCCGAACTTCGGGCCGACCTTCATTGGCCTCACCGGCACACCGCAGCAGGTGGCCGACGTCGCCCGCGCCTTTCGCGTCTATTACCAGAAGGTCCCGGGCAAGGATGGCGGCCCCTACCTGATGGACCACTCCTCGATCGTCTACCTGCTCGACCGGAACGGCCGGTTCGTCACCCACTTCACCCACGAAGCCAAGGCCGATGCCATCGCCAAGGCCGTGGGGCGGTCATTATAAGTCGTTGAATTTCCACAAATTGTGCGATGCAGTATTGAAGTGACAAGCGGTCGTCACCACGTACAATCCCGCCCCAATGTTGTATCAAGCCTACGAATTCCAGCGGCAGTTCGCCCAGCCCGTCCGCCTCTGGGCCAACGCCCTAGAGCAGGCTTATTCCAGCCCCTACAATCTGCTGTCCGAAACCTGGATCGGAAAGTCGGTGGCGGCGGGTGCCGAGATCGTGGCGCGGCTGACGCAGAATTACGGCAAGCCCCACTTCGGATTGAAAACCACGCAGATCGGCAACGACACCGTCGAGGTCAACGAAGAACTCCTGGTGCGCAAGCCGTTCTGCGACCTGGTCCATTTCCATCGCGACACCGCCCGGCGCGACCCCAAGGTGCTGGTGGTGGCGCCGATGAGCGGTCACTTCGCCACCCTGCTGCGCGGCACCGTCGAGGCGCTGCTGCCCGAGCACGATGTCCACATCACCGACTGGAAGGATGCCCGCGAGGTGCCGTTGAGCGACGGTAACTTCGCGCTCGACGACTACATCGACTACATCATCGCCTTCTGCCGCTACCTCGGCCCCGACGTGCACGTGATCGCCGTCTGCCAGCCTTCGGTGCCGGTGATGGCCGCGGCTGCGCTGATGGCGGAGGCCAAGGACCCGCGCCAGCCCAAGTCGCTCACCCTCATGGGTGGCCCGATCGACACGCGCCAGAGCCCGACCGTTCCCAACGATCTGGCGATGCGCAATTCGATGATGTGGTTTCGCCAGAACGTGATCTCGACGGTGCCGTTCGGCCATCCCGGCGCGATGCGCCGCGTCTATCCGGGCTTCCTGCAGCTCACCAGCTTCATCTCGATGAACCTCGACCGGCACGTGAACGCCCACATGCGCCAGTTCGAGCACTTGATCAAAGGCGACGACGACCATACCGAGTCGCACCGCGCCTTCTACGACGAATATCTCGCGGTCATGGATCTGAGCGCCGAATTCTACCTTCAAACCATCGAGGTCGTTTTCAAGGAACACTTGCTGCCGCGCGGCGAATGGATAAGCCGTGGCCGCAAGATCGATCCCTCCTTCATCGAGACCGCCCTGATGACGGTCGAGGGCGAGCTCGACGATATTTCAGGCATCGGCCAGACCAAGGCCGCGCACGCGTTGACGCCCAACATTCCGGGCGCTCGTCACGTTCACTGGGAACAGCCCCGTGTCGGCCACTACGGCATCTTCAACGGCCGCAAGTGGCGCGAACAGATCATGCCGCGGGTCCGCGCCTTCATCCGCGAGAACGACGCGGCCTAGACCACGGACTCAGGCCTTGGCGAGCCCTGCCTTGATCAGCGTCGGCTTCACATCGACGTAGTACTTCTCCGCGAAGGCGCGGTACTGGGCGGGATCGCGATACCACGGCTCCTGGATGAATCTGTCGAGCAGCGGCTGGTGGCCGGGATCGGCCATCGCCTCCTTGAAGGCATCGTGCAACGCCTGGACGACTTGCGGCGGCAGGTCCTTGGGTCCCACCAGCCCATAGGGGCTGACGGCCACGGCGTTGATGCCACTCTCGATCAGCGTCGGCTTGTCGGGATACTTGCCGAAGCGCTTTTCCGTCGCCATCGCCAGCACGCGGACCTGGCCGTTCTCGACGAACGGCGCCCACTGCGCGCCGTCGGGCACGAACTGGATGTGGCCGCCCAGCAACGCCGGCATCCACTCGGCGCCGCCCTTGTAGGGAATGTGGGTGAAGCGCGCGCCCGTTGCCTGCTCGGTCTCGAGCATCAGCAGATGGCCGGTGCCGCCGACGCCACTGGTGCCGTAGTTCAGCTTCTCGGGTTCGCGTTTGCCGGCCGCGATCAGATCCTGAATCGTTTGGTAGGGAGAGTCCGCCTTCACGACGACACCGAAGGTGAACTCCGAGAGGCCAATGATGTAGGAGAAATCGCGCAGCGGATGCCAGGCGGCCTGCTGATAGTGCGGATAGCGCAGGCTGTTGATGGTCATGCAGGCGATCGTGTAGCCGTCGGGCTTGACGTTCGGCATCTGAGCCGCCGCCAGCGTGGCGCCGGCACCGGCCTTGATGTCGACGATCACTTGGGTGCCCCACTTGCGGCCGACACGCTCGCCCAGGAAGCGCAGATGCACGTCGCAAACGCCACCGGCTGCCAGCGGATTGTAGACCGTGATCGGCTTGTCGGGCTTCCACGCGGCCTGGGGTTGAGATTGCGGCTGAGATTGTGCCTGGGCCTCTCCCAGCCGCGCGAGGGCGGGGGCGGCGAGAGCGGCGGCAAGTACGCCGCGACGATTGATACCGGTCATTGTCGTTCCTCCCATGAATGCCGTTCTGCGACGGTTATCGCCAGCATACCCAGCCGCGGCGGCGCGCGCTATCATCTCGGTTATGACCGTGCCCTTGGAAATTTCTGCCTGGAAACCCGCGCCGTTCGCGCTGGGTGGCGAGACGGTGTTCGCAATTGGCGACGTCCATGGCTGCGCGGCGGAGCTGAAAGTGCTGCTCGACGGCATCGAAGCGTTGGCCAACACGCAGGAAGGCAGGCGCCGCCTGATCTACCTCGGCGACATGATCAACCGCGGGCCCGACAGCATCGGTGTGCTGGACCTCTGGGCCCGGGGCGAGGAAGCGCATGGCGTCGACCACATCGATCGGCTGATGGGCAACCACGAGATCATGATGATGCTGGCCGTCGTCGGTGGGCCGCATGCCCACAAGGCCGAAACCATGTGGCTCAGCAAACGCATGGGCGGCCATAAGCTGTTCGACCAGATGGCCGCGCGAGCAGGTCGCGCGGCGGCACATGCAGACCAGGCGCTGCTCAAGGCCGGGCTGGGCGACGATGTCGTGCATCGCCTGTGCGGCTGGGCAACACGCTGTTCGTCCATGGCGGCCTCGACCCGCACGCCGACCCCGACGAATTCCTGGCGCGGCCCTGGCTGATCTTCACCGAAGCGCGCTGGGCCTGGATTAATCACGGCTTCCTCGACTGGAAGCACGGTTTTGGCGGCACCCTGGTGGTGCATGGCCATACGCCGCCCGACAAGCACAAGGCGATCAGCGGCATGGAAGACCCGCACCTGTTCGAGGGCGACCGGCTCGGCCTGGACGGCGGCAGCGCCCGCACGGGCATCGTGACCGCGGCCGAGATCCAGGACGGCCGCTATCGAATCCTGAAAGCCGGCACGCCGTTCGCGAATCCCGAGCCGTCGGGCGAGTAGAACTCCATCAAGAAGGACCGCGGGCCTCCAGGCCCGCTCATCCTCATGAGGCGGGCCTGGAGGCCCGCGGTCCAACGGCGTTATGCGTTCGCCCGGATGACTTCGAGGAATGCCGCGCCATAGCGTTCGAGCTTGGCGTCGCCGATGCCGTGAATCTCGCGCATGGCACCGGGGTTGGCCGGGCGATGCGCCGCGAGTTCGGCCAGGGTGCGGTCGGAGAACACGACATAGGCCGGCACGTTCTGCGTTCGCGCCAGCCTGGTGCGCAAGGCCTTCAGGGCATCGAGCAGCGGCGTATCGCCCTCGCCCACGATCGCGGCCGTGGCGGCGCGGCGATCGCGGCGGGAGCCTGCCTTGCCCTTGGCGGCACCCGAGGAGAGATCCTTGCGCAGCTCGATGCGCGTCTCGCCCTTCAGCACCCGCCAGCCCTCGTCCGTCACCCACCAGCGGCCGTGCTCCATCAGATCCTGCGCGATCAGGCCGACCGCCGAAAGCTGGCGGAAGATCGAGCGCCATTCGCCGGCCTTGCGGCCCGAGCCGACGCCGAAGGTCGGGAGCTGATCGTGATTGAACTTGGCGACATTCTCGGTGCGGTCACCGGTCAGGATGGCGACCAGATGCTCGACGCCGAAGCGCTCGCCGGTGCGCAGGATCGCCGACATCGCCTTCTGCGCATCGATCGTGCCATCGAACCGCTCGACACCCTCGACACAGAGATCGCAGTTGCCGCAGGGCTCGGACGGTTCGCCGAAATAGGCCAGCAGGGTCTGACGGCGGCAGCGCGGCGCCTCGGCCAGTGCCAGCAGCGCGCCCAGCCGCTGGCGCTCGATGCGCTTGCGCTCGTCGGAGGAATCGCTCTGCTCGATCTGCAGGCGGCGGA
>LNFM01011726.1_pt1 | contig 11807 bp, 9 predicted proteins | sample 596031 | NCBI WGS metagenome assembly LNFM01 (sample SAMN04254537, study PRJNA301005) | activated carbon metagenome | isolation source: dual media filters at the Ann Arbor, Michigan drinking water treatment plant | place: USA: Ann Arbor | reverse complement strand
GCAAACCCTCGATACCGTACTCGCCCGCGTCGATCATGCGACCCCCGCCGAGATCGGCCACAGACTCGACACCCTCGACGCCGTCAGGGAACAGGCCGTCGAGCTGGCCTCGCTCGTGCGCGCCCTCGAAATGGCCTCGCCGGCGCTAGCGCAGACGTGGCGACGGGTGCCGATGCCGCTCCAGACGATGCGCGCTGCGGCGCTCCACATGGAGCTGCAGCGGTCGCTCGCGCAGGTGCCCGAGGTCAATCGCGCCACAGCGGCCGACATCCAGAAAATCGCGGACGACCTCGGCGCCAAGCTCGCCGAGCTGCGCCAGCTCAATGCGCGCCGCACGCTCGACGAGAGAAAGTCCCGGTTTCGTTCCCACAGCACCACTCGCGACGACGACTACGACGTTGGTCGCGCCTTCCTGGAGCACCAGTTCTCACTGCAGCGGCCGAGCGCGGCGCTGCGCGACTTCCTGGCAGGGGCGCCGGGCCACGTCGTGCGCGATCTGAAGCCGATCTGGATGATGAGCCCGCTCAGCGTCGCCGACACGCTGCCGCTCGAAGAAGCCCTGTTCGACGTGGTGGTTTTCGACGAGGCGAGCCAGATCCCGGTCGAGGATGCCGTCCCGACGCTCTATCGCGCACCGCAGGCCATCGTGGTGGGCGACGACATGCAGTTGCCGCCGCCGAGCTATTTCGGTCGCAAGCTCGACACTGACGAGGAGGACCTGCCCGACTACATCGCCTTCGGCATGCAGGCCGAGAGCCTGCTCGACAAGGCTGCCGTCGCACTCCCCTCGGTGCGTCTCGAATGGCACTACCGGAGCCGCCATGAGGGGTTGATCGGCTTTTGCAACCAGGCCTTCTATGCGGGCCAGCTGAAAACCATACCGAGCCGGCAGATGCTGGTCCCGAGCCCGCCCATCGACACCAGCGTGCCTGCGCCGATGAAGGAGCAAGCGCAACGCGTGCTGGCGCGTCCGATCAGCTTCCACCGCATCTCCGACGGCGCTTTTGTCGGCCAGCGCAACCTGAAGGAAGCTGCCTACATCGCGGATCTCGTTCGCGCGCTGCTCAGCCAGGACGCAAAGACAATCGGCATCGTCGCCTTCTCGCAGCCTCAGCAGGCCGCCATCGAGGACGCGATCGAGCGCCTTGCCGCCGAGAACCCGACCTTCCGCACCCGTCTCGATCGCGCCATGGGCCTCGAGCAGGAGGAGCTGTTCGTCAAGAACCTCGAGAACGTGCAGGGCGACGAGCGCGACATCATGATCGTCTCGGTCGCCTACGGGCCCGGCGCCCAGGGTCGCATGATCATGAACTTCGGTCCGATCAACCAGGACGGCGGCGAGAAGCGCCTCAACGTCATCTTCAGCCGCGCCAAGCACCACATGGTGGTGGTGACCTCGATCGAGCCCGCGCAGATCACGAACGAGTGGAACAAGGGCGCCAATGCGCTCAAACGCTACCTGATGTATGCGGCAGCGGCCTCCGCGGGCGACACCGCCGCCATGCGCACGGCGCTTGCCGGCTATCCCGGCGCCGACCACGTCGACCGAGCCGCGCAGGTCGCCGATCCTCTGGCGGACCACATCGCGGCATCCCTGCACCGGCAAGGACGCGATGTCGTGCGCGGCCTCGGCCAGTCGACGGCCCGCTGCGACGTCGCCGTGAGGGAGGCCGGAAGCACCAACTTTTCCACCGCCATCCTCACCGACAACGACGCCCACTATCAGATCTCGGACGTCGTCGATCGTTACGTCACCTACCCCGGCCTGCTGAAGGCGTCTGGCTGGAAGGTCGAGCTGGCGCTCGCCAAGGACTGGGTGTCTCGCATCGCAAGGCCGGACGGCAAAGCCCCAGGCGGGAGCGGCGGCGGCGAGGCACCGTAACAGTGGCCGCGCCGCGCCCGCCAAGCCCATTACCGCACCGGAACGGCGATCGTTTGCGGCACCGGGAGGGGCGGGCGATAACTCGTGCCGACCGCGCCAGATTGCGGTGCGAATCCCGCCTCCGTCGAGATCTGCGGCGGCGCAATCGGCTCCCCGGTAGACAGTGCTTCCGCCGACACCGCGCTATCCGCGGCCGGATCGACCTCAGCCGTCGTCTGCGGCGGTGTCACCGTCTCCGAGGCCACGATCGGCGGCGCCGACACATCCAGAGCAGGGCCCGTCGATGGAGCGGCTGACGGCATCTGTGCACCAATTGCCGCGGGAAGAGCGGCGGCGCCGACGGCGACGGCGGCGGCACCAGGGAGAGCCTTCGCGATCGGGGCGGCGGCTGGCTTGGCCGCCGGAACAACGATCACCGGCGCGGCGTAGGGGGCCCGATACGGCTGCGCAGCATGTCCCCGCTTATAATCGCGATGCTGCCGATGTTCCCAGGAGCGGTCGTGCTGCCGGCGGTGCTGGTGGCCCCATTGATGGTTGTGGTGCGAGCGGTGGCCCCAGCCATCATGGCCGTGACCGCTCCACCGCTGGCCCGCGTCGGCGGTGCCGGAGAGAAGGGCAAGGGCGAGTGCTGCGATGGCGGCGCGCGGAATGAGCATTGGATGTCTCCTTCGGGCTATCTGTCGGTCTGTTGTGGGGAGGCTCGTCAACCGGCCTCGATGTGGACCACAGTGCCCGATGCCGTGACGGCTGGCTGTGCTGGCCGGCACACCGACACGACTTGACTGACAGCGGCCGGCCGCCACATCCGCAGGACGCATCGCACCCGCTTGGAGAAGGACCCATGGCACCGACGATCGAGCTGCTTACGCTGGCCGACGATGGCCTCGTCCCAAACAATCCCCGTATGCCGGCACGGACCTATCGCGGCGCGCTGCCGGTCGGCGGTGATGCCGAGCGACGCATCGAGGCACACTTTGCGCGGCACGGCTGGTCGAACGCCTGGGTCAATGGCATTTATCCGTTCCACCATTATCACGCGACCGTTCACGAGGTTCTCGGCATTGCGCGCGGATCGGTGAGGGTCCAGCTCGGCGGCCCTTCCGGCCCCGTCGTCGAGCTCCGGGCAGGCGATGGCGTCCTCATTCCCGCCGGTGTTGGCCATTGCCGCATCGAGGCCTCGAACGACCTATCCGTCGTTGGCGCCTACCCGGGCGGAGCCGACTGGGATCTCGTCCGCGCCACCGTGGAGGCACGGGCCGACGCCATCGCCCGCATCGCCCGCGTGTCCCTGCCAGAAACCGATCCAGTGCTCGGCGACCCCCTGGCGGACGCGATGCGAGCCTCGTAGCCATCAGCGCCGACGCCCCGTCACAGCGATGACCCCGCTCCCAGTCGCCGCCCGTGGCGAACCCTGCTAGCCTGCTAGGACGCAGTGCAGGTCTTCGACGCAGAGGCTCCATGCTCCAATCACTCGCGCTCGCCCTCGAGGGCAATCGCGCGCTCGCGCGCCGCAATCGCTTCGCCCCTATCACCGTCGCGGTGAAATCGGGCGCCGAGGCCTGGACCGTGCAGTTCGGCCAGGACCCGATCGTCGTTGCGAAAGGGGCTCCTGCCACCGCTGACCTCACGTTCGAGGCGAGCCCGGAGACGTGGGCGGCGTTCGCGAGCCCCGTCCCGCCGGTCGGCTACCAGAGCCTCAACGGCATGATGCGCATGGGGCACCTCGCCGTTAGCGGCACCATGCTCGAGTTCGGCCGGCACATGACACTGATCGAGGATGTGTTCGCGGCCGTTCGCGGCGCAAAGCCCGCCCGCGACAAGCCCGCATCGGTCGGCAAGCCGTGGATCGAAGGCATCACCGGCCGCTATCTCCACACCGACCTCGACGGCCGCCCGCACCGCATCTATTTCGAGGAGGCCGGTCCTGCCGACGGCATCCCGCTGCTCTGCCTCCACACCGCCGGCTCCGACGGGCGCCAGTACCGCGGCGTGCTCAACGATCCGGAGGTCACCCGCACCTTCCGCGTCATCGCCTTCGACTTGCCCTACCACGGCAAATCGTCCCCACCCGCCGGCTTCGAGACCGACATCTATCGCCTCACGACGAAGCTCTACGTCGATACGGTGATGACCGTCTCGCGCGCGCTCGGCCTGAAGACACCCGTGGTGATGGGTTGCTCGATCGGCGGTCGCGCCGTCCTGCACCTGGCGCTCCAGCACGGCCCCGATTTCCGCGCCGCGATCGGCCTCCAGTCGGCCATCTACGCCGATCCTGGCGCCAATCCTGGGCTGCGCGAGCTCGAGGTGATCAACCGGCCCGACGTGCACGGCGGCGACGCCTCGGCGGCGTTCGTCTCGTGCCTGATCTCGCCGACCTCGCCGCCGACCGACCGCGCCGAGACGCTCTGGCATTATTCCCAGAGCGCCCCCGGCGTCTTCATGGGCGACCTCGTCTACTACATGGCCGACGGCGACATGCGGAACCTCGACCTGTCTCCGCTGCAATCACAGCAGTGCCCGCTTTATCTGCTCACCGGCGAGTACGATCTTTCGGCGACGCCTGCGCTGACCGCCGACCTCGCCCAGAAGGTCAATGCCCGCTACTTTGAGGTCATGAAAGGGCTCGGCCATTTCCCCATGTCCGAAGCGCCGGAGCGTTTCCTCGCATATCTGAGGCCGGTGCTGTCACGGATCGCCGCCGAGTCCTAAGCGGATGCCCCGACTTCATCCCGCTCCCTCAGTCCCATCCGCTCCAGCCTCGGCAGAACCTCGGCGACGAAGTAAGGGATCTCCTTCAGGTAGTCGAGGAACGCGACCGAGGTCCCCTCGAAGCCGGCCCGGCTGATTTGCGCGAGGTCGTCGGCCACGTCGTCGGGCGTGCCGACAAGCGGAAAGGCACCAGGATAGGCGCCGTCGAAACTCTTTCCCGTGGCGCGCTGGAAGCGATTGACGAAGGGACGCGCGATCTTGGCGCCCGTCGTGGTTCCGGCAGTCGCGCCGCGCTTGCTGCGATAGTAGGCTTGGCCCTCCACATCGGCGTGCTCTTCCGCGAAGTAGTGAAAGAACTCCTCCGCCTCCTTCCGGGTCGGCCGGCAGACGACATGGCTCATCGTAAAGACCTTGAGCCGACGCCCGTGCCTGCGCCCGAGCGCCGCCACATCGTCGAGAATGCCCGGTGCCTGCTCGATCTCCGTCATGTTGGTGAACAGCGCATCCGCCGCCACCGCCGCGAAATCACGCCCCTTCGGCGAGAAGCCCGCCGACATGACGATCGGCCGAGGTCGCTGCACCGAGACCGGATTGGTCTCGAGGCGCTTCAGTTTGAAGAACCGACCGTCCCAATCGAACTCCGGACCGCCCTCGAGCATCCTCGACCAGATCTGGAACCACTCGAGACCGTGATCGTAACGGGTGTCCTGGTTGATGGAGACGCCGTGGAGATCGAACTCCTCCTGGTTCCAGCCGCACACGATGTTGAGCCCGGCGCGCCCGTGCGTGACGTGATCGATGGTGGCCAGCGCCTTGGCCGCGAACGCAGGCGTCACCAGCGGCACGTGGATGGTCGAGAACACGCAGATGCGCTTCGTCAGCGCGCCGATCGCCGACGAATGCGTGAGCGTCTCGAACGACTTGCCGTAGATGTTGGCCTTGCCCTGATAGCCGCGCCACTTGGCAACCGGCAGGATGAACTCGAGGCCGGCCGCGTCCGCGAGCTGGCACATGGCGGCGATGTCGTCCCAATTCGCGCGCCAGCGATCCGGCGCGAGGCTCATCGTCAATCCCCCGTCGCAGTTGGCGGAGAAGATGCCGAGCTTCAGCCGATTGGCTCCGAGCATCGGGTTGGTGGCGGCGCGCGGGTCGGTCATTGATCCTCTTCAAGTTCCGGGGTCAGAACTTCAGTTTGTCCAGGCCATAGAAGTGTTGCACGTCATCGACACGCGCTGTGCTCGGGACAGAGTTGAAGTACCCGTAGCGGCTATGACGTATGCCGGTGGTCCGCGCCAGATCGACCATCATCTCCGCGGTCTTGAGCGCCACCGCCAGCGTATCCATGATCGGAACATCGTCCACCCGCGTCACGCCATTTCGCGCGAGCAGCAGGCTCAGCGGCACCTCGCCCGGCACGATCACGTCGGCGCCGTCGTCGCGGATCATCGCGCGCGCTGCCGCCTCGAACTTGGCGATCACAGGCGCTGGGTCCGTGTAGCCCGCCAGCACCTCGCGAAACGTGATGCCGGAGGCCTTGATGGTGGCGCAGCGTTCGGCCAGCCCATAGCCTCGCACCTGCTCGCGATACAGCGGCACCATGCGATCGATGAACAGCATGACTCCAAACCGCTGCCCGTACATGGTGGCCAAGTGGAACGTCGCCTCGCCGAGCCCGACCACCGGAATGTCGATGATGGAGCGCACCTCGCGCAGCATCGGATTCGGCAAGGTGCACATCGCATAGGCGTCGAAGCCCTGCGCTTCTGCGGCTCGGCCAGCGGCGATCCACTGGTTGCCGTGCATCTGGACGAGGTAGCCATAGCCGATGTCGTCGCCGGGATAGTTGGCGGGATACGTGCCCTTGATCTGGCCGTGCCATGCGACCTCGGTGTCGGGCCTGAGCACCTTCGCCGCATGCGCCTTCATCGCGTCGGCATAGGCGGGAAGATCCTCGAGCACCGTGAAGCTCTGGTGCCAGATCCGAATTGCCACGGCTGTCGCCCTCCCGATATCGCCGCACCGGTCTCGCGGCGCCGACGCAAGCGTGCCATCTCCGGCGGCCGACTGCCAAGCCTGACTTCGGCCGGTTTCCCTGAATTTGGGGTTGTGACCTCGGATCGATCGAGGCACCATCGCTGTCAGGACGACGGCGTCAAGAACGTTACCAACAACATCGGAGTTCTCGCTGGCATCGGCCTGATCGTCGGCGCCTTGTGCGACATCGGCGTCGGCAAGTTCACGCCGATACCGGAGGACGTTTCCGCGGCACCTCGGTAGAGATGCACAGGCAGCGCCTCACGACGCGGCCTGTGCACAAGACGGCCGCGCGAGTTGCAGATCGCACGCTGAGGTGAGAGAGTGGCGTGATGTCGTCACTGTGTGGGGCAAGTGGGGGGAACGATGGGGTCGTCGCTGGACAGCCGTGCGCATGCGGCCATGCTGCTGAGAGTCCTGGCCGACACGGCGGCCGACGCCCGTGTCTCGGCTGCGGATCTGGCGGCACTCGCCGAAAAAATCGGGACCCATCTCCGCGACGAGGCGGCGACGTCGACCGATAAGCCTGCACCTCGGCCGCCGCTCAAATTGATCGAGGGCGGCCTTCAATCGCCGAACGCGCGATCGACATGAGAGTTGGCCCGAGCGCGGCACGAAACGGCACCGGCGGCCTACCCCCGTCGATGCGGCTCGTCCCGTCAGAGCTGGCCCGAGACATCCCACGTCTCGATGAGCTTGAGGTAGGCGGGATCGTCAAAGCGGCCCGGACTGAACGCGGTCGCATGCCCTGGCAGCCGCGCGCCCGTGACGTGCTGCGCCAATAGCTCGCCGGCTGCCAGCGACGCCATGATGCCGAAACCCGAGAAGGCGGCGCAGACATAGGCGCCGGGCACGGACAGAGGCCCGATCAACGGCCGGTTCTCCGGCATCTTGGTGTAGTAGCCGCCATCGACGAACGGCTTCGGCATCGGGTCGAGGTAGGCTCGAAGCCCCGGCACCAGCACCGACATGCCCCGCAGCGTGATCTCCGGCAGGTGCGGGTCCCACGTCAGCGGAAACGTCGGTTCGCTCTCGCTGTGGCAGTCGTAGGTCCAGTACATCAGCACCTGATTGCCAGCACCGACCGGGCGTCCATGCACACCGGCTGGAAACTCTTGAAGAAGCCACTGCGTCTCATCCGCCTGCGCCAGCGCCTCGCGCTCCTCGTCCGACCACGGCAGGCGGGTCGGATCGCACCAGATGATCAGCGGCGCCGTGCGCGGCACGATGCCAAGCGGATCGGCGAGACTGATCTTGATGTGCCGCTCGACGACGACCGGGAGATCCACGCCGAGCATTCCGGCCGTCGACCTCAGGTGAGGTCCGGTGGCGAGAACGAGCGCGTCCGTATCGAGCGCGAACTCGCGGCCACCTTGCCTGAGCTGCACGCCGCTGATCCTGCCGCCGCTCGTCTCGGCGCCGACGAGTTCGGCCACGATCAGCTCCACTCCGTTCGCCCGTGCCTCCTCCAGCAAGCACATGCCGAGTTGCTGCGCGCTGAGCGAGCCGCAGCGCCGCGCATGCAGGACCGCGACGGTATCGGGATTCAGATAGCCGAAGTGCTCGCGGATCGTGGCCCGGTCCAGCAGCAGGTCGGCACCATCGACAGCGGCGTCGAAACTGTCCGGTCCCGACGCACGATAGTCCCTCCTCGCTGAGATCCGACGGAGCCGTCCCGCGCCGAGCGCCTCCGCCTCCAGCGCCTGCTGCTCGAATTGTGCGACCGTCTCGGGCCGCGCCGTGGCGTAGACGTATCCGCGCCGGTTCATGTGGAAGCGATTGCCGGAGCGCTGCGCGTGACCTTCCATCAGGTCGATGCTGCGGTTCATCAGCGCGACCATCGCGTCACCCGGCCCCGGCCACCAATTGCGATAGCATTCCGTCGACTTGTCGCTGGTCAGGCCGAGCGGAGGCCCCGGCTCGACCAGGGCGATCCGCTTCACACCAGCCTCGGCGAGCGCGTGCGCGGCCGCGATGCCGGCGATACCGGCTCCGCAGACGACCGCGTCGTAGCGTTTCCTCGTCATGGGCAATATTCCGCGCTGAGCGCTCTATTTCTCTTTCTCGGCGGTGGCGACAAACATCTCGATCAGATTGCCGGTGGCCTTGATGACGTGCTCGGGCTTCGGAAACTGACCGCTGCGCGCCTCCTCGACGAACTCCTTGAAGCCGGCGACCCGCTCGCGCTGCATCTCCTGCTTCATCTTGTAGAGGTTCCGGTACTGCTTGGAATGCCGCGGATAAGGTGGGGGATTGTTGCCGAGGATGTCGTCGGCGAACAGGAACTGGATGTCGCCGCCGCCGCCGCCGCCGATCGACGACGTGAGCAGGCTCGTCCGCTTGCTGATCTCGCGGAGCAATTCCTCCGGGATCACCTCGACCTCGACCGCATAGGCGCCCGCATTCTCCAGTGCCTTGATGTCCCGGTACACCTGCATCGCCTCGTCGAGCGTCTTGCCGACCGCCCGCAATCCACCCGTCCACGTGCTCTTGCGCGGCACCAACCCGGCGTGTCCCTGCACCGGAATGCCGGCCTCCGCCGCCGCCTCGACGAAGCGGGGCGCCCATTGGCACATGATGGCATCGGCGCCGATTGCCATGGCATCGTAGCCGACCCTTACCGCCTCTGCGGGCGTCGCCGCCGCGATCAGCGGCACCGAGAACGCCATGAACGTATTCGGCGCCGCGCGGCGGATCTCGGCGGCAGACTGCGGCGCCTTCGGATCGAAGCGCACCTTCATCGTGTCGATGCCGGCTTCCTCCGCCGCTGCCGCTTCCTCGGGCGAGAACGGCAGCGTCTCGACCAGCACCCGCTTGCCCTTCTGGTCGCGCAGATCCTTCACCGTAAAGTTGCGCGTGCCGTAGTGGCCACCGAGCGTCATTACGCGCTTGAGGCCCCGTTTGCCGGCATCGCGCGGCGGAATTCCGCCGTCACCTGTCGCGTGGCTCGCCATGTCCCGTCTCCCTGCTTGTCACTGCCTCTCGGCCCAAGCATAGGACACCTGCCGCGACAACCGCTACGCCTTGAGCGGTCGGTGTCGGACGACCATCAACGGCCGGCCGGCCGCCGGCCTCCATCGCAATTCACTATTCGACGAGAGCGCCCTAAGCTGCACCGCAAAAGCTATTCGTCCCACCGGAGTGCCGTCATGCGCCACGCCATCATCCTCGTTCTCGACGGCCTCCGGCGCGATATGCTTGCGGAGGCTCTCACCCCAACTTTGGTCGGGCATGCCGAAAGCGCCGAAACCTTCCCGCGGCATCGCTCGGTCTTTCCCTCGGCGACGCGGGTCGTCTCGTCCTCGCTCGCGACCGGCTGCCACCCTGCCCGCCATGAACTCGCCGGCAACAGTCTGGTCCTGATCGAGGACGGGCGCCTCGTCGCGCACGACGCCGGCCATCCGGGCTTCCTGCAGCACAAGCGCCGCATAACCGGTCGCTCGCTCGCCATGCCCACCATGGCCGAGCGCCTGAAAGAGCATGGCGGCGCCGTCATCTATTCAAACGTCTCGCCCGGCGCCGCCTACGCTCACGATCCCGACGGCCACGGCATCGTCTATCACCGCGCCGGCTCCTTCGGTCCAGGCCGCGTCCCCCTCACCGATTGGGACGCAAAGCGCATCAGCGCCGACATCGCAGGCGATCGCACCATGGCCGAGCGGTTCATCGCCGACGTCATGCTCGGCGCGAGAAAGCCCGCCCTCGGCGTCCTCTGGCTCGCCGAGCCGGACATCTCCTCGCACGCCCACCCGCTCGGCTCGCCGAGCCATCTCAAGTCGATCCGCGGCGCCGATGCCACCGCCGCCCTCGTCATCGCGGCGGCCACCCGTGCCCGCGAGTCCGGCGACGACATCCTTCTCGTCGTCGCCTCCGACCACGGACACCAGACCGTCGCCGGCGTCATCGACATCGACGCCGAGCTGGTCCGCGCCGGTTTGAAGGACGGGCACGGCTCCGGTGACGTGCTGGCCGTCTCCAACGGTACCTCGGCGCTCGTCTATGTGCATCCCGACTACGCCCCGCGCGTCGAGGCCATCGGCCTCTTCCTGCGCGCTCAACCATGGGTCGGGGACGTGATCGGCACCGAACGCCTCGGCGAGATCGGCCAGACTGCGCGTCACGGCCTCGCGTTCGCGATCGACATGGCCTCGACCGAGGAGCCGAACGAGCACGGTATCCCCGGCAAGAGCTTCGCGGCCAAGCCCGAGGCCGGCAAACCCGACCGGATGGGGTGTGGCCAGCACGGCGGCCTTGCCCGCTACGAGCAGTCCCCCTTCCTGATGATGCAAGGCACGGGCTTTGCCGCCGGAGCGACACGCGACGAGCCCTCCTCGGCGGTCGATATCGCGCCTACCGTGCTCCATCATCTCGGCGTCGCGCACGAGCCGCTGGATGGCCGGGCGCTGCAACAACGATGAGCCGTCGTCGCGGGACGTATCCCCGCGATCCATTCCACGCGCACGAGGTGAAACAATGCCCTCCGATCTGATCCAGCTCACCGCCCGGGAGGCCATCCGCCGCCTCGCCAACGGCGAGATCACGCCCCTCGACCTGATCGACGCCGCCGAGAAGCGCATCGCCGCCTGCGAGCCGGCCATCAACGCGCTTCCCACGCTTTGCCTCGACCGCGCCCGCGATCACGCCCGGAGCCTCATGCAGGGCAAACGCCGCGAGGCCGAAGGCGAGCCGGGCTGGCTCGCTGGCCTTCCCGTCGCCATCAAGGACGTCAACGACGTCGCCGGAGTGCGGACCACCTACGGCTCGCCGATCTTCAAGGACCACGTGCCGACCGCCTCACACGCGGTCGTCGAGCGCATCGAGCGCAAAGGCGGCGTCGTGATCGCCAAGTCGAACACGCCCGAGTTTGCGTCCGGCGGCTCCACCTTCAACGAGGTGTTCGGGCGCACCAATAATCCATGGAACACGTCACTGACGCCCGGCGGCTCGACCGGCGGCGGCGCAGCGGCTCTGGCAGCCGGCGAGGTCTGGCTGGCGCACGGCTCGGACCACGCCGGCTCGCTCCGCCGCCCCGCCGCCTACTGCTCCGTCGTCGGCCTGCGACCGTCGCCCGGTCGCGTCACGCGCGGCACCTCGAACAACCTCTATGCGCCGCTCTCCGTCCAGGGGCCCATGGCGCGCAACGTCGGTGACCTGGCTCTCTTTCTCGACACCATGGCGGGCT
>LNFM01011724.1_pt1 | contig 11809 bp, 13 predicted proteins | sample 596031 | NCBI WGS metagenome assembly LNFM01 (sample SAMN04254537, study PRJNA301005) | activated carbon metagenome | isolation source: dual media filters at the Ann Arbor, Michigan drinking water treatment plant | place: USA: Ann Arbor | reverse complement strand
CCCGTGCGTGTGCTTTTCGGGATAGATGAGTCATGGCCCGCCGCTGCGGTATCACCGGCAAGGGCGTGCTGACGGGTAACAACGTCAGCCACGCTAACAACAAGACGCGCCGGCGCTTCCTGCCGAACATGCAGGAGACGTCTTTCTTCTCCGACATCCTCGGCACGCCTGTGCGCATGCGCCTGTCGGTGAACGGCATCCGCACCGTGGAGCACAATGGGGGCCTCGACTCCTTCCTGCTCGGCACGCCGGACCGCCGCCTGCCGGTGGAGGCGCTGGTTCTCAAGCGCCGCCTGGTGCGCGCGCGGGACAAGAAGGCCGCGGCCTGACTCGATTGGCGCGGCCCGGTCCCCCGGCGCCGCGCCACCCCGATGCCTTAAGGCGCGTTACATGACGCGCCCTTAAGGCACCAAATCGGGTGGATGAGGCGCTAAATCCGGCGCCTTAACCACAAGGCAAGAGTCCTGCGCCAAGCTCCCGGCGATGTGGACCGAGTCGACCCTCGCTGTTGCCCTTACCTTTGCCCTCGTCCTTATCGCCCTGGCGATCCGGACCCGGTCAAGCCTCCTGGCTGCGCGGGACCGCGTCGCCTCCGCCGAAAGGCTGGCCGCTGCGCGCGGGCGCTGCCTTTCGCTCGCGGCCCAGGAATTGCGCGGTCCAGGACTCGCCCTGATGGCGCAGGCCGCCAGCACGGTCCCCGACCTGCCAGGCCAGCCGCGCGAGGACAGCCAAATCGAGGCCGTCGCCCAGCAATTGCTGCGACTCGCCGATGACCTCGCCGATTTCGCCACCGAGCCCTGCCCCCGCGCCCTGCATGAAACCCCGGCCCTGCTCGGCCCGGTCATCGATGCCGCCGTCGCGAATGTGGCGGCGCAGCTGCGTCCGGGATGCCGGCATTGGAAGATCGAGCCGGAGCTGCGCGCCCTGAAGGTCCGGGCCGATAGCCGGGCGCTGGAGGGGGCGCTGGCCGCCCTGCTGCGCCGCGCTGCCAGGCATTCCCGTGATGGCGATGTGGTGGCACTCCGCCACATGCTGGGGACGGAGACGGTCGCGATCGTGGTGGAGGATGAAGGCGATGGCCTGCCCGCCCAGGACCTGATCACCGAAGCCGGCGGCGGCGGCCATGGCGTGCAGGTCAATGCCTCGAACGGGACTCGCGGCCTCGATCTCGGCCTGACCCTGGCGCGATCCCTGGCGGCCGCGCATGGCGGCGAGATCCGGCTGGAAAGCGCGCCCGGCATCGGCGCCCGCGCCTGGCTGACCCTGCCGCGCAACCGGCTGCTGGAAGCAGGCTGATCACATCGCCATTTCGAACAGCAGCAGCAGGCTGCGCTGCCAGGCGCTGTCATTGTCATCCGAGACCAGCGCAACCAGCACCCGCCCCTGCCGCTCCGTCACCGCCACACCCTCGTAATTGTCGGTAGGCAGCGGCGGGACCAGCGCCAGCAATGCCTCGCCCTGCACCTGCGCGCCGGCCGATGCCGCACGCAGGGCGGCGGGGGAAAGCCGCACCAGGCGCCCGGCAAAGCCCGCCAGCAGGCCGAAGGACCGCTCCAGCACCAGCGCCCCGCCATCGGCCAGCCCGGCCGCATCCACCGGCACCTGGCCGGCGGCCGGGCGGTAGCCGAAGCCCTGCCAGGCACCTGGCTGGCCGATCCAGCCCTGGCTGCCGCCCTGCGGCGCCGCCAGCCCCTCGGAAAAGGCCAGCCAGCGACCATCCCGGAGGACCGCCAGCGACTCCAGCGCCGCATTGGCCGGGGATTGCTCCAGGCCCGGCGGCGGCGGCACCAGCACGCCCGGCCCATCCAGCCGTGAATGGTGCTGGATCCGGTGCCAGCGTTCGAATCCGACCAGCCAGGACCCATCGGGCAGGCGCGCCAGTGCCTCCGCATCCTGCGCCCTGCCGGTCAGCGGCCGGCCGCGAACATCGCGCAGCCGCCCGCTGCGGATCAGCTCCAGCCGGCGCGGGCGCCAGCCTTCATCCAGGGTCAGCGCCAGTTCCGCGAAGCGGCCGCGATCGCTGATGGTGGTCAATGTCAGGTCGGGCGCCAGATGCAGCCCGGATAATCCGCCGAAGCCCAGCACCCCGGTGTTGATCCGCAGCCCGCCCAGCAACCGCAACGCGCCCGGTGGCAACTCCGGCAGGTCGAGCGGCGAAGTGAGCGCCGCACCCTCTGCCCCGCTGGCGCACCCCGGCAGCGCGGCCAGCGCGGCGGCGAGGAGCCCGCGGCGGGTGGTCAGGCGACCAGCGGCGCGCGCTCGCTGGCCGCACGCTGCCAGGCCTGCGCCGCATCCTCGTCGAACAATTCGGCGAGCTTCTTCATCATGGTGCCGCCCAGCTCCTCGGCATCCACGATGGTGACGGCGCGGCGGTAGTAGCGGGTGACGTCGTGGCCGATGCCGATGGCAATCAGCTCCACCGCCTCCCGCCCCTCGATCTCGCCGATCACCTTGCGCAGATGGCGTTCCAGGTAGTTGCCGGGGTTCACGGACAGCGTGCTGTCATCCACCGGCGCACCGTCCGAGATCACCATCAGGATGCGGCGATGCTCGGTGCGGGTGAGCAGGCGCTTGTACGCCCATTCCAGCGCCTCGCCGTCGATGTTTTCCTTCAGCAGCCCTTCACGGAGCATCAGGCCGAGGTTCTTGCGGGCGCGGCGCCAGGGGGCGTCGGCGGATTTGTAGATGACGTGGCGCAGGTCGTTCAGGCGGCCTGGATTGCGCGGCTTGCCTTCCTGCACCCAGCGCTCGCGAGACTGGCCGCCCTTCCAGGCGCGGGTGGTGAAGCCGAGGATCTCGACCTTCACGGAGCAGCGTTCCAGCGTGCGGGCCAGGATGTCGCAGCACATGGCGGCCACCGTGATCGGCCGGCCGCGCATGGAGCCCGAATTGTCGATCAGCAGGGTCACCACCGTGTCCCGGAAATCCGCCTCGCGTTCCTTCTTGTAGGACAGCGACTGCATCGGGTTGACCACCACGCGGGCCAGCCGCGCGACGTCGAGGATGCCCTCCTCCAGGTCGAATTCCCAGGCGCGCTGCTGCTGCGCCATCAGCCGGCGCTGCAGCCGGTTGGCCAGCTTGGAAACGACGCCCTGCAGATGCGACAGCTGCTGGTCGAGCTGCTGGCGAAGGCGGGCCAGTTCATCCGCGTCGCACAGGTCGTCCGCCTCCACCACCTCGTCGAACGCCTTGTTATAGGCGCGGTAGATCGAGGCATCGTCGGTGGCGGGCACTTCCTTGCGCTGCTGCGGGCCACCCGGACGGTCGTCACCCTCGGCGGCAGCGCCTTCCTCCTCGCCCTCCTGGCTTTCATCCTCGGCGGCGTCGCCCTGCATGGTCTCGGGCTGCGCGCCGAGCATGCTTTCGCTTTCCTGCGCCTGGGATTCGCCCTCGCCGGACTGGTCCTGCTGGGAGGAGGTCTCGCCGCCCTCGCCTTCCTCCTCGTCCTGCTCGGCCTCGGTCTCCACCTCGGCCTCAGCCAGGTCCAGCGCCGCCAGCAACTTGCGCGCGGCGCGGCCGAAGGCGTCCTGGTCCGTGCTGCGCTCGGCCATTTCGGCCAGCGCTGCCTCGGCCGATTCGCCGATGGTATCGCGCCACATATCGAGCACGCGCTGCGCCGCGGCGGGCGGCGGCTCACCGGACAGACGCTCCCGCGCCAGCAGCCCCAGCGCGGCGGCCAGCGGCAGCTGGTCCTTCCGCGTCATGCGGTCATAGCCTTCCGACTCGCACTGGTCCGAAAGCCGGGCGCGCAGGTTGGCGGCGACGCCGGCCATGTGCTGGCTGCCCACCACCTCGACCCGCACATCCTCCAGCGCGTCGAACACTTCGCGCGCCTCGCGGCGGGCGGGGATGCGGTTGGCGTGCACACCCTCATCATGGTGGCGCAGCTTCAGCGCGATGGCATCCGCCGCGCCGCGCAGCTTGGCCATTTCGGAGGGCGGCAGCGCCCGCGTCGGCAGCGGCAAACGCGCACGCTTGCCGGCCAGGCCGGAGGGTCCCGGCTGGTAGGCGACCTGCACCTCCGGCTGGCGCGCGATGGCGCGCACCGCGCCGGCGGTGGCCCGCTTGAATTCTTCCTGCCGCGTCAGGTCGGGCTTGCCGCTCATCTTTGGGAATCCATCATGCGCGCACCGCTTCCCGGGCACGGGCAGCAGCCAGCGCGGGTCGGGCCTCGAGGGCTGCGAGGTAGGAGGCGATGACCGGCGAGGGCGTCAGCAGGCCCCAGGCGGTCACATATTGCAGGGTGGAGCCGATCAGCACATCCGCCGTGCTCAGCGCCGCGCCGAGCAGGAACGGCCCGCCGGAGGCCTCGATCTGGCCTTCGATGCGGCCGAGCGCGGTTGCAAAATCCGGCCAGCCCAGCGCGCGGGCCGGTGGCGGCGCGGCGCGCGGGAAGACCTTGTCGGCCAGCGCCGGTTCCAGCACGCCGGCGCCATAGGCCATCAGCGTCTGGTACAGCGCGCGTTCCGGGTTGTTCGGCGGTGGCGACAGCAGGCCCGGATGCAGCTCATCCAGATAGGCGCAGATGGCCAGGCTCTCGGTCACCACCACGCCGGACCAGTCGCCATGCGGTCCGCGATCCTCCAGCACCGGAAGCTTGCCGTCCGGGTTGATCGCCAGGAATTCCGGCCGCTTATGGGTGCCGGACTCCAGGTCGTGCTGGATCAGCGCATAGTCCGCGCCGAATTCCTCCAGCAGCCAGAGGATGCGGAAGGCCCGCGTCTTCGGTGCGAAATGCAGCAGGAAGCGCGGGCCGGGCATCAAGGCTCAGCCCGCCTTGCGCAGCATGCTGCCGGTCGAAAGCTCCTCGTTGAAGCAGCGCTGGTAGTATTCGGCCACCGTGCCGCGTTCCGCCTCGTCGCACTTGTTCAGGAAGGTCATGCGGAAGGCGAAGCCGATATCGCCGAAGATCTTGGCGTTCTCGGCCCAGGTGATGACGGTGCGCGGCGACATGACGGTGGAGATGTCGCCGGCGATGAAGCCGGCGCGCGTCAGGTCGGCGAGGGCCACCATGGCCTCCGTCTGCCGCTTCATCTTCACGTCCTTCTCGTCCCAGCCCAGCTTGGCCATGACGATCGTCGTCTCCTGCGCATGCGGCAGGTAGTTCAGCGTGGCGACGATGTTCCAGCGGTCCATCTGGCCTTGGTTGATCTGCTGCGTGCCGTGATACAGCCCCGTCGTGTCACCCAGGCCCACCGTGTTCGCCGTGGCGAACAGGCGGAACATCGGGTGCGGGCGGATCACCTTGTTCTGGTCGAGCAAGGTGAGCTTGCCCTCAACCTCCAGCACGCGCTGGATCACGAACATCACGTCCGGGCGACCGGCATCGTATTCGTCGAAGACCAGCGCGCAGGGGTGCTGCAAGGCCCAGGGCAGGATGCCTTCCCGGAATTCGGTGATCTGCTTGCCGTCCTTCAGGACGATGGCGTCTTTCCCGATCAGGTCGATACGGGAAATGTGGCTGTCCAGGTTCACCCGGATGCAGGGCCAGTTCAGCCGCGCCGCCACCTGCTCGATATGCGTCGACTTGCCGGTGCCGTGATAGCCCTGGACCATGACGCGCCGGTTGAAGGCGAAGCCGGCCAGGATGGCGAGCGTGGTGTCGCGGTCGAAGCGGTAGGTGCTGTCCACCTCCGGCACATGTTCGGTGCGGCGGCTGAAGCCGGGCACCACCATGTCACTGTCGAAGCCGAAGACATCGCGCACGGCGAATGTCGCGTCCGGCATGTCGATGGCGGAGGTTGGGCTGATCTCGAGGCTGGCGGCCTTGTTCATCTGTCGGTCCGGCTGTGACATCTTGCGTGATCCTAAGGCGCCAGAACGGGCGCGGCTACCCGGCTGCTGCGGGTGCGGGCGTGGCTTTGCCCGGAAGTTTACGACGAACCAGGCTGTAGGCGCGGTTGATGTCCTTCAACCGCTCCTCCGCCTGGCGATCGCCGCCATTGGCGTCGGGGTGGTAACGCTTGGCAAGTTCCTTGTAGCGGGTGCGCAGCGCGATGGAATCGAGCGGCCAGCCGAGACCCAGAACATCCAGTGCCGCCCGCAATTCGGGCGGCGGCTCATCCTGCCGCGGCGGCTTGGTACGACGCTGGGCATGCAGCGGCGTGGCGCCGAGCACGCCGAGCGGGTCGCGCAGCACCTCCGGGTCGAAGGGATTGGCGCCGCCGAGCCGGCCAAGCGGCCAGGTGGGGCGCTGCCAGCCGGAGTCATCGCGCAGATGCGCCTCGATCTCGCCGGGGGACATGCCCTTGTAGTAGTCCCAGGCGCGGTTGTAGGCCCGCACATGCTCCAGGCAGAACCAGCGATATTGATTGAGCGACTTGCGGTCGCGCGGGGCGCGGAACTCACCGCCCAGGGGGCAGCCGGGGGACTCGCAGGGGCGCACCGGCGCCTCGGGCTCCGCAAATATCGATCCAGAACGGTCGCCACGTCGCGCCATGCGGGGTTTATGGTCGCCGGGTTCCGGCCATGCAAGGCGTTGACGCAAGACGGAGCCATGCCGGATTGGACCCTGTCCAAGCCCGTCGCAGCCCCCACATGTCAGGATAAACCATGACCGACCGAGCCCAGCGCATCACCACCTACCTGCAACAGGCCTTCGCTGAAGCGCAGGTCGCGGTGCAGGACGACAGCGCCCAGCATGCCGGCCATTCCGGCGCCCGGCCGGGCGGGGAGACGCATTATTCGGTGCGCGTGGTCAGCCCCGCCTTCGCTGGCATGTCGCGCGTGGCGCGGTCCCGCGCGGCGCATGAGGCCGTGGCGGCGGAGTTCGAGACCGGGCTGCATGCGCTGTCCCTGCGCCTGCTGACGCCGGAGGAAGCGGCGAAGGCCGGGTAGGCGCCCCCTCCCCACTGCTGAGGGGGGCAGGGTCGGGGTGGGGGGAAGGCGCAGGATGGTCAGGAAATGCGCCATTCTGCACGCCCCCCCCCTGCGGGGGGAGAGGGCTTTCCGAAATTACTCCGCGCCGCCGCCCGCGCGGTGCCGCTTCACCACCGGGCTGTCCTCCGCATAGGCATAGCAACTGCCGATCGGCAGGCGGCGTGGTGGCGGCACGGCGGTGACATCGCCGGCGGCAATCGCCGCCTCCCGCGCCGCCCGCTCCCGCCGCCATTTCCAAGGCGCGATGGTCTGGTAGGCGACCGTCGCCATCTGGGCCATCACCTCCCGCAAATGGGTGCAGCCCAGCACGCCGCCCACCCGGTCCTTCACCGCGCGGTTGAAGCCCGGGCCGATGGACACGCCCGCCAGCGCCGCGAAATTCGCCGCCACCTTCGGGCAGACCTCATAGGGCGTGAAATCGGACACCGCCTCGCAGGCGCGGATCATCATCGCCTCATCCACCGTCAGCCGCACCCACATGCCGTGCAGCTGGTCTCCGGGCTGCAAGGTGCCGCGGTCCATGTTGTCGAAGGGGTAGGATTTGGTGTCGACGAGGTGCGCCTCGATGTCGAACAGCCCATCGGCCCGATGATAGCCATCCATGGTGATCTGGCGCCGGTGCAGCGGAACGCGCGGAACCTCGGGCTCGGAGAGCGGCATCGGGCAGGAACCCCCGGATGGTGCAGTGCAATGCCGTGCTATGGCATGCACCCGCCCAACCGGGAAGGCTACTCGCCCGCCCCCTCATCCCGCAGCAGGGATTCCACCGCGGCGGGCGGCACATCGGCCGTGGTGAAGGCATCCCCCGGCCCACGCAGCAGCACGAAGCGCATCGCGCCGTCCCGCACCTTCTTGTCCTTGCGCATCCGCGCCATCAGCCGGTCCGCGGAAAAGCCACGCGGCAGATCCGCGATACGCGCCGGCATCCCGCATTCCTGCAGGTGCGCGATCACCCGCCCCGGCAATTCCTGCGAGCAGAAGCCGAGCCTGGCGGAGAGCGACGCGGCCAGCCCGAGGCCCACCGCCACCGCCTCCCCATGCAGCAGCGCCCCGCCATAGCCGCACTCAGCCTCGAAGGCATGGCCGAAGGTGTGGCCGAGATTCAGCAGGGCGCGGCCACCCTCCATGCTTTCCTCCCGCTCATCGGCTGCCACCACGCCGGCCTTGAGGCGGCAGGATTCCAGCACCGCATGGGCAAGCGCCGCTGGATCGCCGGCCACCGCCCGCGCGCCCTCCGCCTCGCACCAATCCCACAACGGCCCCTGCAGCAGCCCGTGCTTGGCGACCTCGGCATAGCCGGCACGCAATTCGCGCGGCGGCAGGGTGGCCAGCACGCCGGTATCGGCCAGCACCAGCAGCGGCTGGTGGAAGGCGCCGACCAGGTTCTTGCCCAGCCCGAGATTGATGCCCGTCTTGCCACCCACCGAGCTGTCGACCTGCGCCAGCAGGCTGGTCGGGATCTGGATGAAGGGCAGGCCGCGCAGCGCCACCGCCGCGGCGAAGCCCGCCAGGTCGCCCACCACGCCGCCGCCCAGCGCCAGCACCGCCGTGCGCCGGTCCGCCCCGGCGGCCAGCGCCGCTTCCACCACCCGTTCCAGCTGCGCGAAGGATTTGCTGGCCTCGCCCGGCGGCACCTGGATGCTGGAGACCACGGCGATACCCGCCGCCTCCAGCCCGCCCAGCAGGGTGGGCAGATGCAGCGGCGCCACGCTGGAATCGGTCACCACCACCACGCGCCGCGCCGGCAGCACCGGCGCCACCAGCGCCCCGGCCCGGGCCAGCAGCCCCTCGCCCACCAATATGTCGTAGCTGCGTTCCGCCAGCCGCACCTTCAGCCGCGCCGGCTCCCGATGCGTCTCCAGCGCCTCCATCACCCGGCGCGTGGTGGTCTCCGGCGGCTCGTCGGTGCAGTCCACGATGATTTTCGCCTCCGCGAAGGTGGGGTGGCGCAGGGTCATCAGGCGTTCCAGCACCTCGCGCGGGTCCCGGTTGAGAAATAGCGGCCGGTGCTCCCGCCCCGCCACCCGGCGCAGCAGAACCGGCAGGGTACAGCGCAGCCATACGGCCAGCGCGCCCGATTCGGCCACTGCACGGCGGGTCCGCGAATCGGTGAAGGCACCGCCGCCGGTGGCCAGCACCAGGGGCGGCCCGGCCAGCAGGCGGGCGATCACCCGGCGCTCCCCATCGCGGAAATGTGGCTCCCCATAGCGGGTGAAGATCTCCGTGATGGGCAGGCCGGCGGCCGCCTCGATCTCGGTATCCGCATCGACAAAGGGCAGGTCGAGCTTGGCCGCCAGGCGCCGCCCAATGGAGGATTTGCCGCAGCCGGGCATGCCCACCAGCACCACGCTGCGGCGGGGCGGGTGGGGTGCCGCCGGTTCGGGCGGGGGGGTATCCGGCAGGGGCCAGGCCGGAAAGGCGGTGTTGCGTGACACGATGGCGAAGGCTAGCACACCGAAACGCGCACGAGGATCCGCCCCCACGATGTTCCGACACCCCCTCCTGCTGCTGCTCGCCGTGGTCGCCGCGCTGCTGGGGATCGGCCTGCTCGGGATTGGCGCCTTCCCGCCTAACGTGACGCCGCAGCCGGTGGAACGCACCGTGCCGGCGGACCGATTCGGAACCCGCTGACCGCCACGCCGCGCCGACCAGGTGGATCACCCCCGATGGATCGTCACGGCGAAGCCTTCCTGGAAATGCTGGCGGCGGAACGTGGCGCGGCGCGCAACACGCTGGCCGCCTATGCCGCGGATCTGACGGATTTCGCCGCCTTCTGCACGCCGCGCGGCATCACCCCGCTGACGGCCGATTCCGCAAGCATCCAGGGCTATCTGCGCGCCGTGTCCGATGCCGGCCTGTCCGCACGCACCGCCGCGCGCCGGCTTTCCGCGCTGCGCCAGTTCTTCCGCTTCCTGGTGCAGGAAAGCCTGCGGACCGACGACCCGACCGAGTTGCAGGAAAGCCCCCGCCTGCCCGCCAGCCTGCCGAAGCCGCTGGCGGAGGCCGAGCTGGCCGCGCTGCTGGATGGCGCCGCACGGCTGCCCGGCGCCCGCGGCCCCTTCGCCCTGGCGCTGATCGAGCTGCTCTACAGCAGCGGCCTGCGGGTGAGTGAGCTGGTGGCATTGCCCGCCAACGCCCTGCGCCCCGACCAGCCGCTGGTCACCGTGCGCGGCAAGGGCAACAAGGAAAGGCTGGTGCCGATCTCCGCCCGCGCCCGCGATGCCGTGCTGGCCGCCGCCGCCGCGAAGCCGGAGCCGGAGCGGAAATCCCGCTGGCTGTTCCCCTCCCGCGCCGCCGGTGGCCATGTCACCCGCCAGACCATCGGCCTGGTGCTGAAGGATGCGGCGCTGGCCGCGGGGCTGGACCCGGCGCGGGTCAGCCCGCATGTGCTGCGGCACTCCTTCGCCTCCCACCTGCTGGCGCATGGCGCGGACCTTCGCAGCCTGCAGATGCTGCTGGGCCATGCGGATATCGCGACCACGCAGATTTACACCAAGGTGCTCGAGGAACGGCTGCAACGCCTGGTCGAGGAACACCACCCACTCGCCATCCAGGAGCCCGCCGCATGACTGCTCTCGCCCGCCTGCACCGCAGCGAACTCGCCGTGCCGGCGATCCGCCCCGAATTGTTCCCCAAGGCCGCCGCCGGCCCCGCCGATGCCGTGTTCCTGGACCTGGAGGACAGCGTGCCGGAGGCTGAGAAGGACCGCGCGCGGGCCAATGCCGTGGCCGCGATCCGCGACATCGACTGGGGCCGCAAGATCCTGGCGGTGCGGGTGAACGGCCAGGACACACCGCATTTCTACAAGGACCTGATCGCCCTGCTCGAAGCCGGGGACCGGCTGGATGTGGTGATGATCCCGAAGGTGGGCGACCCGCGGGAGGTTTTCGCCGCCGACCTGCTGGCCACCCAGATCGAGGCCAGCACCGGCCGCGCCCGCCGCGTCGGCCTCGGCCTGGTGATCGAGACGGCGAAGGGCCTGGCCCAGGTGGAGGCCATCGCCACCGCCTCCCCCCGCACCGAAAGCCTGCATCTCGGCGTGGCGGACCTGGCCGCCAGCCTCGGCATGCGGACCACGGCGATCGGCGGGCTGAACCCGGATTACGCCAGCCCGGCCGGGCTGCTGGACCCCTGGCATTTCGCCCTGGCCCGCCTGATCACCGCCGCCCGCGCCGCGGGCCTCCGCCCGATCGACGGCCCCTATGGCGATTTCCGGGATGCCGAGGGCCTGGAAGCCAGCGCCCGCCGCGCCCGCGGCATGGGGGCGGAGGGCAAGATGGCGATCCACCCCGGCCAGGTCGCTGCGCTGAACGCGGCCTTCCAGCCGGATGAAAAGGAAGTGGCCCAGGCGCGGCGCGTGCTGGCGGCGATGGAGGCCGGGCGGCTGGAAGGTCGCGCCGCGGTGGCGCTGGACGGCAAGCTGCTGGACATCGCCTCCATCCGCCAGGCGGAGGCGATGGTGGCGAAGGCGGAACGCGCCGCCTGAGCCTTCCCTATGCCTTGTGGACGCGGAGCGGCCCGAAGCTCTGCGCCACCGGCATCACCTGCAAGGTGTTCACATTCACCCGCGCCGGCCGGGTTGCCACCCAATGCACGGCATCCGCGATATCCTCCGGGTTCAGCGCCTCCGTCCCCGCATAGGGGGCGGCGGCCTTTTCGGCATCGCCCTTGAAGCGCACCGCGCTGAATTCCGTGCCGCCGACCAGGCCAGGCTCGATATCCGTCACCCGCACCGCCGTGCCGAACAGGTCGGCGCGCAAATTCAGGCTGAAATGGCGGACGAAGGCCTTGGTCGCGCCATACACATTGCCGCCGGGATAGGGCCATTCGCCGGCGGTCGAGCCGATATTCACCACATGCCCGCGATCCCGCGCCACCATCCCCGGCAGCACGGCGCGCGTCACATACATCAGCCCCTTGCAGTTGGTAT
>LNFM01011723.1_pt1 | contig 11810 bp, 7 predicted proteins | sample 596031 | NCBI WGS metagenome assembly LNFM01 (sample SAMN04254537, study PRJNA301005) | activated carbon metagenome | isolation source: dual media filters at the Ann Arbor, Michigan drinking water treatment plant | place: USA: Ann Arbor | reverse complement strand
AAAACGAAGGCTTTTGCTCGCTGTTTAAGCATAATGACTTTCGTTGCCTTGAGTTTAACCAACGTTGCTCAGGCTCAAAACGCACCAGCAGAACAAACTTCCGCAGTCGTTACACGAACTGCAGATCAGGGATCTTCTGCAAATGTTCGACTTTCTAAAAATCTTTTTAGAACAGAAACTGTGCAAGTTCCTTACGTTGAACGCGTGCCGTACCAAGAAACTGAAACCTACATAGAAGAAGTTCCATATACAGTCCGAGTTCCTTACACAGATTATGAAACGGATTACCGTGATGAATATAAGTGTGAAACCGTCACCCGGTACCGTGACGAATACAAATGTGAAAATGTCACTCGCTACCGCGACGAATATCGCTGCGAAAACGTGACTCGTTACCGACAAGAATGTCGCAATGAACAGCGCTGCTATTTGGTTCCTGGCGAACCGGGACAATGCCGCGATGTTGAAGAATGTGGAACCAATGCACAAGGTCAGCCGATCTGTAAGGTTCGCCGAGTGTGCGACCCAGGATCTGGATCTCAGCAACGCTGCGATAATGAACGAGTTTGCGAAAATGTTCCGTACACAGACCGCGAATGCCGCAATGAACGCGTTCCTTACTATGAGCAAGAATGCCGTACAGACCGAGTTCCTTACTACGACCAAGAGTGCCGAACCGTTAGTGTTCCGTACCGACGTGAAGTGACAAAGTACCGTGATGAAACACGTTACCGAAAAGAAACTCGCACGCGCACAGTCACAAAATACCGTGACGAACAGCGATGCTGCCGACCTGAAGAACGCCAAGTTTTTGATCGTCAGTTGGCCTTCCAAGTTCAATTAAGCTTTCCACAGCAAGCCGTTCTTGTTGCTGGCGAAGTTGAAAGAATCGTGGTGAGCCTTGCAGGCACTCAGCCTGGATCTGTTTCAATAGATGCACGCCAAGCTATTTTTGGTTATCAAGTTCTTTCGCAATCAGCTTCTGGCGAAGTGATCAATGTTCAATTGGGGCTAGCTCCAAAATTTGATCTTTCAAATGCTGGGGAATCTTCAATCCAGTCTTTACGAGCAAAATTTTCTTTGGACTTACGTAAGTTTGTCGTCACAGTTCAAGATACAATTGCAGACAGCTCGGTGGCTGGACGACTTCAGTCGACAGCAACAATTGCCATCCAAGATTTAGCAACAGGCGCTCTGATTGAAGAACACCCAGTAGCTCAGCTTGCAAATGGTCAAAAAGGTATTGTTGTGAATGCGTTTAGCGATTCACAATCTAAATTTCAGATCGTTTTAAAAGTTCAGCGAAGTGGAACTCTTGTCAGTGGCGGAGCGATTCGATTTGCAAAAGTTCAAAATTACGATCGCAAATTGGTGAGCCAAGAAGATATGAGTGCCTTAGCCGATGCTAAAAAAGTCAGCCTCGCGGTTGCAAATGCTGCGGCAGCTGTAGCAACAATGTCACTCGTGGACACGACGGAAGACTTTGCAGACGTGCAAACAGCGTTGTCGATTACAGTTTATGAACTTAAGGGCGACGCGCGAACCACGGTCGTTGATAACTTCAAAATGTCTCGTGAGCAGCTGAAGGCTAATAACGAAACTATAGACCTGAAGCAACTATTGGGTGCGAAGGCTAGTCAGTTGATTCGAGCTGGAAAACAATTTCGCTTCCACATCACGCTCACTCGTACCGGTGAAGCCGGAAGTGTTTTAGCGAAACCTGTTCAATTTGTTCTTAAATCAAATATCACGATCAAGTAAACTGATTGGGATGTTGATTCAATCGATGTCTTAAAAATATCGATGGGCCGGAGTTGAAAAACTCCGGCTTTTTTTTTTACTTTGCATCTTGCTGTTCGGTTGGATAACCCAATTGATTCCAGCGCATCATTCCACCATTCAAGTTGGCCACAAACTTAAATCCGCGCGCCAGACTTTCCGCTGTCGCATTTGCAGACCGCGCACCACTTCGGCAAATAAAAATTACTTCTTCACTTTTGTCAGCACTTTCTAAAAACTGCAAAAGATTGGGTCCAAGAGTTTTCAATTCAGCTCCTCGAATATGCCCAAGCTCTCCCGTGAATTCATCAGGCCTGCGCACATCGATAAGTCGCACGTGATTAGACCTTAAGTGTCCAAGGCGTTCGCGGACTTGTTCTGCCGTCACCTCTGGGATACCCATATTTTCCGACGTAAAAAAGGACCGGGTCCCTAAAACTTTTTCCGAAGTCAGCCCTGACGCGAGGTTTGCAGGAACGGCTTCATGAATTTTTTTAGGATTCGCGAGTTTCAAGTCCGACATAATTTTTTTGAAATCATCCTTTGAAATTGATTCGTTTAATCGAGGATTGAATCTTTTCTCCTGACCAATCGTCGATGACGTGTGCCCGCGATAATCGTGCCCGGGATACAGGATCGTATCGTCTGGTAACTTAAAAAGTTTTTCATGTACGCTGTAGTAAAGCTGTTCTGAACTTCCCTCTTGGAAGTCTGTACGGCCACAGCCCCTGATCAAAAGTGTATCGCCGGTAAATACAAAATTTTGAAACTTAAAACTCACGCACGATTTGGTATGTCCTGGTGTGGAAATCACTTCGACCGGAAGATCCCCTAAAAAAAGCTGTTGACCGTCTTTAAGCGCGATATCAACTAAACCAACTTCGGCGGCCTCGAAAACCGCGATCTTACATCCAGTTTTTTCTCGGATGAGCCCTGCTGCAGTGATGTGATCCGCATGAACATGCGTATCGAGCACGAACTTTAAATTAAGCTTCAATTCCGTCACAAGTTTTAAATCTCGATCCATCATTTCGACAACCGGATCAATCAAGGCACATTCTTTTGTTTTCGAGTCTGCGATTAAATAGGTGTACGTTGAACTCTCAGATTCAAAGAGTTGATGAAAAATAAAATGAGGCTGCGGCATGGGGATTGATGTGCGAGTTTGCATAGAGGGTGCTCCTCTCAAAAATATGCCTAAGTAATTGTTAGTAAACAAATGTTATTTCGTTGTCGTTTTCAGTATTTCGAACATAATTAAAAAATGAAACTATTAGTTTTCGCTATTTTTTCGGCCTTCGTTATTGCGTGTGCTTCGGCCTACAAAGACAGTCGCGAGTCATCAGTGAATTTTAAAGCTGGTATTTTTCTTAATTTAGAAGCCCAAGATAAAAAAAGTTTTTGGCAGTTTCTTAAAATGCGTTTTTCGACAGAATGGCCCAGCTGGCCAGAATGGATTGAAACTAAACAGCACAAGCCCTTCAAACAACGAGTTGGCGCTGGAGAATACCACATCACGCACATCAATCACTCGACCGTTCTGATCCAAACACACAATCTGAATGTGTTAACCGACCCAATTTATTCTGAACGTTGCAGTCCCGTGAGCTTCGCGGGACCCAAGCGAGTGCAGACACCTGGGGTGGCTTTTGATGACCTACCAAAAATTGACGTGATTCTGATTAGCCACGATCACTATGATCATCTTGATTTAGAGACCATAAAAATGCTCGTGAAACGCGATCAGCCAAAAATTTACCTAGGTCTTGGTGTTGGTCGCCATTTAGCGGGAACTGATATTCCATTTGTTGAAATGGATTGGTGGCAGTCCTCGCGTTTCAATCCAGATTTAGAGGTCAGTTTTGTTCCGGTTCAGCACTTTTCAGGGCGAGGTCTTTTCGATCGCAACTCGACACTTTGGGGTGGGTACGTCATTCAATTTCCAACTAAAAAAATCTATTTCGGCGGAGACACCGGTTACGCGGGCCATTTTTTAGAAACTCAGAAACGGTATGGCGCTATGGATATCTCCATCCTTCCCATCGGAGCTTACGCGCCAAGAAGTTTTATGAAGTTTGCGCACATGGATCCATTTGAAGCCGTGCAGGCCCACGTGGATCTTCAATCAAAAAAATCTTTCGGGGTGCATTACGGAACGTTCCAACTCACTGCTGAGCCCATAGGCGAACCAAAGGAAGCTCTATTAAAGGCGCTCGCTGAAAAGAATATTCCAGTGGAGGATTTTTCAACGCCAGAATTTGGGACGACGGTCGTCTTAAACTAAGCTACCAGAAAACTAATTTCTTTTTAATTAAACATGATGCATAGTGAGAGTTTTCGGAGTCCACCACTATGAGTTCAGAGCCCACGTCGACCACTGCATCTAAAACAGCACCCAAAACCGAGAAAGCCTCGGTGCACTTGGTATTGGATTCGCTACGATCTTTCGCAGCTGAGAAAATTTTGAAAGCTACTAAAGGCCTAAACGTTGAACTGAGCAAAAACGAAATTTACGATTCACTCGTGCTTCCACCGAATCCAGATCTGGGCCAGCTGGCTTTTGCCTGCTTTTTACTTGCAAAGTCTTTGAAAAAATCTCCAGCGATGGTGGCGACTGAGTTGAGCGCTGAACTTAAAAAAATAGATCCTGCATTGGACGTAACTGCTGCGGGGCCTTACATCAACTTCACATTCTCCGTTTCAATATTAGTTCACTCTTTGATCGAGACTCACAAAATTCTCGATCAAGGAACTCCGCTTTCGACCCAAAAGAAAAAAGTCATGATTGAGTTTTCTCAGCCGAACACGCACAAAGAATTACACGTGGGGCATATGAGAAATCTTTGTCTTGGTGATTCGATCGTTCGGCTCCAAAAGAAATTATATGGTAAAAGCTCTGTCATCGGGTCTACGTTCCCTGGAGACGTTGGGACCCATGTGGCCAAATGCCTTTGGTACATCAAAAACTTCATTCCCGCTCAAGAATTTGAAACCATGAAAACATCTGCCGATCGCGGCGAATGGCTTGGGCGCATGTACTCGACCGCGAATCTGAAACTGGAAGATGAAGCGAAGACCGAAAAATTTGAATCGAACAAAGCACAGCTCACTCAGATTCTAAAAGAACTTGAAAGTAAAAGCGGCGAATATTTCGAACTTTGGAAAATGACGCGACAGTGGTCCATCGAATTGATGAATCGGGTTTATGCTTGGGCCGGAGTGGAATTCGATGCCTGGTACTGGGAATCACAAGTCGACGCCCCGTCCGTAGCCACCGTTAAAAAATATCTTGAACAAGGAAAATTACACGTCTCGCAAGGGGCCGTCGGTTACGATTTAGAATCTGAAAAATTAGGCTTTTGCATGCTCTTAAAATCTGATGGCACGGGTCTTTATGCCACGAAGGACTTGGAACTGGCGCGCCTGAAATTTGAAGATCATGGAATCGATCAATCTATTTACGTGGTGGATCAACGGCAAGCTCTTCATTTTAAACAAGTGTTTCGCGTTTTAGAAATTCTTGGCTTTCCGCAAGCAAAAAACTGTCTGCATTTGCAATATAATTTTGTCGAACTTCCCGATGGCGCCATGAGTTCCCGAAAAGGGAATATCGTGCCGCTGATGAAGCTTGTGGAGCAAATGCGCGCGACCATCAAGTCTCAGTTTTTATCGAAATACACAAACGAATGGCCCGCTGAAGAAATTGATTTAGTTGCGAATCAAGTGGCGGCCGGCGCTATCAAATACGGTATGGTTCGTCAGGATAGTAATAAAAAAATCGTTTTCGAAATGTCTGAGTGGCTGAAAGTGGATGGAGAATCCGGACCTTTTATTCAATACTCAGCGGCACGAATCAATTCGCTGCTTGAAAAATTCGGGCGTCCTGCTTTTGATGAATCGTTCACAAGCCTTCTCAATCACAATTCCGAGAAAAAACTTCTAAATCACTTAAATCAATTTATGCTTGAAATTCAGTATTCTGCCGATGGATTTAAGCCGTCGACGCTGTGTACGTATCTGTATGAATTAGCGAAACGGTTTAATGGTTTTTATCATGATTGCAGTGTTGGTCAGGCCGAAACGAAGGAAATTCAGGCAGCCAGATTGTGGCTTTGCCAGATGACCCTTAAGACCATCAAAGATGGCCTTGAAATTTTGGGAATTCCAACTCCGCAGCGCATGTAAGCAGACATCACGTGGTGATAAGTCTTGCTGCAAACGCCAAGTCCAGCTAAAACATTTCAAAGCTAATTTAGACCTCTAACCGCCTGCCTAAACTATTGGCAGAGGGTGGAAATATGAGCGAAACACAAAACGCAAATCAAATACTTGAAACTCCAGAAGTGGCGACGGTCCCATCTAGCGAAGTGACTCCCTCTGCGAAAAAATCTTTACGACATCCAAAGCCAGAATGGCTGAAAGTCAAAGCCCCGATCGGCGAAAATTACACGCGAATTAAAGAAATGCTGGGCGAACTCAAACTTGCGACCGTTTGCCAAGAAGCGAAATGTCCGAACATGGGCGAATGCTGGAGCGGCGGCACCGCGACCTTCATGCTGATGGGTGATACCTGCACGCGCGGCTGTAAGTTCTGTCATGTTAAAACCGGAAATGCAAAATTAGGGCTACCACCCGTTGATCCGTTTGAACCAGAAAAAGTAGCCTATTCAATTTCGCAAATGAAATTAAAATATGTCGTGATCACTTCCGTTGATCGCGACGATATGCCAGATCAGGGATCTGATCACTTCGCACGAACCGTGACGACAGTGAAAAAGTTAGACCCAGATTTGATCGTTGAAATTCTCACTCCAGATTTTCGCGGCGACGAAGCCTTGGTGGCACACTTAGCCGCGTCACGCCCGCACGTGTTCGCCCACAACGTGGAAACCGTTGAACGACTCACTCCAAAAGTTCGTGATCCGCGGGCCAAATATCGGCAGTCACTTCGCGTGCTACAAGCCGTGAAGGAATTTGATTCGAATATTTACACAAAGACCTCAATTATGTTGGGGCTTGGCGAAAAAGAAGATGAAGTGATTCAAACATTAAAAGATCTTCGCGCTGTGGGCTGCGACGTGGTCACATTTGGACAGTACTTACAGCCAACTGAAAAGCATCTCAGCGTAATTGAATATGTTTCACCAGAGAAATTTCAGTGGTGGCAGAAAACCGCAGAAGATATGGGATTTTTATACGTGGCATCGGGACCACTCGTGCGCAGTTCCTATCGCGCCGGTGAATTTTTTATGCACGGGCTGATCAAACAAAATAAAACGACAACTCAGATTTAGAAAACAGGAGACTTCAAATGGCATTGATCGATATCAAACTTCCTGAATTAGGCGAAGGCGTCACCGAAGGTGAACTGGTCAAGTGGACTGTAAAAGTTGGCGACACCGTCAAAGCAGATCAGACCATCGCAGAAATCATGACCGACAAAGCGACGGTCGAAGTTCCGTCGCCGCAAAACGGTGTCGTGAAAGAATTCTTATTTAAACCAGGCCAAATTGTGAAGGTCGAATCCGCGTTGATTAAATTAGAAACATCCGGTGTGGCAGCAAGTCTTCAGACGCCAGCGAGTTCTCATGCGACGGCATCAGCGGCACCTGCTCCGCCAAAAACATCTTCAGCCCCAGCGACTTCATCCACACCAGTGTCCGCATCATCTGGCGCAGGTACAGGTCTAAAAGAAATCAAGCTTCCAGAACTTGGTGAAGGCGTCACCGAAGGCGAACTTGTGAAGTGGACTGTGGCTGTTGGCGATACTGTGAAAGCGGATCAGACTGTTGCCGAAATCATGACCGATAAAGCCACCGTCGAAGTGCCAACTCCGTATGCTGGAAAAATTAAAGAATTTAAATTTAAAAAAGGCGAGATCATCAAAGTTGAATCGACTCTTTTGACTTTGATCACCGATGGCTCTGCGACGAGCGCTTCTGCGCCTTCGCACTCACCGACCGCTGCGCCCGCGCAGACAATTTCGAATTTAGCCCCACGTCCGAATGGAAGTGATGCCGTTTATCCAAATATGAACGCCATTCATCCACCGGTCGCGGACTTCCGAGTTCTTGCAACGCCTGCTACGCGCAGACTCGCGCGCGAAGTGGGAGTCGACATCAACGGACTTTCTGGTTCAGGACTTGCGGGCCGAGTGACTCGCGAAGACATCATGAAAGTCAAAGGCACCGGTGTTGTGCCTAGTACCACCACTCCATCAACCGGATCTGGTGCAACGTCTGCGGGCGCACCGATGATGGCTCGGCCTATGCCAGCGTACAACTCGAACATGGCGGCTCAAGAAGAGCGCGTCGATCTCATCGGGATTCGTAAGAAAATCGCGCAGAATTTGCAAATGTCGAAGTCCATCATTCCACACTTCACGATCATGGATGAAGCCGATGTTTCACAATTGGTTGTGCTTCGTGAATCATTGAAAGATTTCGCTGAAAAAAATGGGACCAAAATCACGTACTTACCTTTTGTCATGAAAGCGTTAGTTGCAACAATCCGTGAATTCCCGCAATTTAACGCTTCGATTGATGATCAAGCATCACAGATTGTTTACAAAAAATATTTCAATATTGGATTTGCAGCCGATACGCCAAATGGACTTGTGGTTCCGGTTATTAAAAATGCGGATCAAAAAACAATTTTGGAAATTTCAAAAGAAATTATCGATCTCTCTAAACGTGCTCGCGACGGAAAACTAAAACCAGATGAAATGAAGGGCGCCACCATCACGATCACGAATATTGGATCCATCGGTGGAACTTATGCGACTCCGATTATTAATCATCCAGAAGTCGCCATCATTGGTATGTATAAAATCACAGACAAGCCGATTTTTGCAGGTCCTGGAAAGATTGATTTCATTAAATCTATGAATTACACCGTCACGGCGGATCATCGCTTGATCGACGGTGCCGTTGCCGCGAACTTTTTGAAATCCTTATTCAATAAATTGCAAAATCCAGGCGTACTGATGATGGGGATGGCGTAAGATGCAAAATTTTGATGTTGTTGTTGTCGGTTCAGGTCCCGGTGGCTATGTCGCGGCGATTCGGAGTGCTCAGTTGGGAATGAAGACGGCGATTATCGAGCGCGAAGCCCTTGGTGGAGTTTGCTTGAATGTCGGCTGTATTCCGTCCAAGGCCATGATTGTGGCGACTCACTTACTGCATAAAGCGCAACACGATTTTCCGACGATGGGTCTGAATATCAAAGGTGGCATCGAAGTCGACATGAAGACTTTGGTCAACTGGAAGCAATCTGTTTGCGATAAAATGTCGGGCGGAGTGAATCAGCTATTAAAAGGCAATTCCGTGAAAGTTATTAAAGGGAACGCAGAATTTAAAAATTCCAAAGAACTCATCGTAAAGAATTCGGAAGGCAGCGAAACGTTCACGGCTAAAAACTTTATTTTAGCGACAGGGTCCCGACCCATTGAAATTCCCGGTTTTCCAATCGATGAAAAAGATATTTGCACCTCAACCGGAGCATTGGCTTTTGACCAAATTCCAAAACGAGTTGCCGTCATTGGTGGCGGTTACATCGGATTAGAAATTTCTTCTTATTTACGAAAACTAGGAACAGAAGTCTTTATTTTGGAAGCCAATACAACTTTGCTTGCCGGAGTTGTCGATCCTGAATGCGCTCAGGTTGTGATTCGTAAAGCTAACAAAGCTGGAATTAAAATCATCACGAGCGCAAAAGCCAAAGGTCAGAAAAAAATCTCTGGTGGCTATGAAGTCACTTACGACGTCGCAGCCAATGGCGCTTCCAAGGAAGAAAAAATTATTGTTGATAAAATTCTTGTGACTGTCGGACGAAGACCTAATGGCGACCAAGCGGGACTGAAACAAATGGGCCTTGCGATCGACGAACGTGGGTTTGTGAAAGTCGATGCCAAACGCAGAACGAATTTACCGGGAATCTATGCGATTGGGGATCTTTGCGGTCAGCCAATGCTCGCGCACAAAGCGTCGCATGAAGGCGTGCTTGTTGCCGAAGTCATTTCCGGAATTAACCGAGTGTATGATGCTAAAACGGTTCCGGCCGTTGTTTTCACGGATCCAGAAATCGCCAGTGCGGGCATGACCGAAGACGAATGCAAAGCCAAAGGTTTTACAAATCTGATGATTTCTAAATTTCCATTTGCAGCTAATGGTCGCGCGGTCAGTATGTCTGAAACAGACGGCTTTGTTAAAATGATTGCCGATCAAAAAACACACGTCTTACTTGGCATTCACATCGTCGGTCCAGAAGCATCGAATTTGATTTCGGAAGCGGCACTCGCGATTGAAATGGGCGCACGCTTAGAAGATGTGGCCCTCACGATTCACCCGCATCCGACTTTAGGTGAAACGATGATGGAAGCTGCTGAAGCGACGTTAGGTCATGCGATCCACATAATTCAAAAGCCTTTGGGCGGAGCTTCCAAATCAGCTCACGCTTAGGTGTTGATTTGAGGCGATCGTGACTTTCTTAGACTGGGGCTTCATTCCGTACAAAGTTGCTCTTGAAAAACAATTGCAACTTGTAGATGAAGTGGCTCTTACTGAAGATCACCCAGGTTATGTCATTTTTTGCACTCACCCCGCAGTCGTCACTTTAGGACGCGGGTCAAAACCTGAAGACGTTAATAGCTGGAGTGGCGACATTGTTGAAGTTTCCCGCGGTGGACGTGCGACCTATCACGGTCCATCACAGTTGATTGTCTATATTATCTTGAACATCAAGGCAGCTCGAAAAAATCGAGGCCCACAGGAAATTCGTGGATTTCTGCGCGACTTCGAAAATGCAATCGTCCTTACTGTAAAAGATTTCGGAGTAAAGGCTTTCGGCAGGTCTCTAGAAAATGTGGATGACACCGGAGTTTGGGTTGAAACAAAACGCGGCATAAAAAAAATGACATCCATCGGTATTGCGGTCAAAAAATGGGTCACATTTCACGGGGCCGCGATCAACATCGATCAAGATGCCAACGCGTTTTTAGGAATCAATCCGTGTGGCTATAGCCCGGATAAAATGATTTCTCTCGAAGAACTTTCTGGAAAAAAAATAGATCTCGAAGACTTAAAAAAGAAACTCAGACAGAATCTTGAATCTTTGATCTAGGAGCGCCGATACTTTTAGAGCGGTAATTCAATTCTGAACGTCGTGTTGGGTTGATCTCTGACGTAAATAATACGGCCGCCATGTGACTGCATGATTTGTTTTGCAAGACTTAATCCCAGTCCCGTGCCGTATCCAGCAGGCTTTGTCGTAAAGAAAAATTCCATCATTTTTTCGGCGATTTCCTTTTTTATTCCAATCCCTGAGTCCACAATATCAATCAAAAGACTTTCATCTTTGACTGAAACGATGAGTTTAATCCATCTTTTCGAGTCTGCCTGAATGGCATCAATCGAATTGTTGATCAAGTTAATCAGCACTTGCATCATTTCAGAAGGCCGAGCCCGAATATTTTGAAGTCGTAAATCTTCATTTTGATAAGTAATTTCAAATCCAATTTCAAGTTTCATTAGCCGATCCATGATAAATTCACGCAGTTCTTCAACAATATCTGAAAGCACAACGTCCTCTAATGGATCACGTTCACTATTTCGAGAAAATGAATTCAAAGCCTTCACAATTTTTTCGATACGAACACAATTCTTTAAGACCGCATCACACGTCTGCAGAAGCCGAGCTGGATCAATCGCTTGCCCCCGATCGATTTGGCTTTTCAAAAGCATCATTTTTCCGGAAACGATGCTGAGCGGATTATTAATTTCATGCGCCATCCCTGCCGAGACTTCGCCCAGGGATGCAAGTTTGGACTGATCAATAAAGGATTTTTGAATCTTTTTGATTTCCGTAATGTCACGGATGATCCCCACCAAATAGGGCTCATCTCCCGCGTGCGGGACGAGTGACTTCTTTGTTAAAATTTCCCGGACCTCGCCTTTAGAATTTTGTAACGTTTCCTCGTTCTCGGAAGCCATTCCCGTCGAGAAAACTTGTTCATCAAACTTCCAGTAGGTTTG
>LNFM01032279.1_pt1 | contig 11815 bp, 10 predicted proteins | sample 596031 | NCBI WGS metagenome assembly LNFM01 (sample SAMN04254537, study PRJNA301005) | activated carbon metagenome | isolation source: dual media filters at the Ann Arbor, Michigan drinking water treatment plant | place: USA: Ann Arbor | reverse complement strand
CGGCCGCAGGCTGAAGAGCGTGCAACTCGGCAACCAGCGCGTCGCTGAGCTCGTAATCCGCATCCATCGACAGGACCCATGGCGACCTCACCAGCGCCAGGCCGAAATTGCATTGCCCCGCGAAGCTGTCGAAGGCGCGATGATGGACCTCGGCTCCTCGGGTCCTGGCCAGGACCTCGAGGGTGCCGTCCGTGCTGCCGCTGTCGATCACCACGATGCGGCGCGCCCAGGCGAGCCTGGCGAGCGTGCGCTCGATGTTCTGGATCTCGTCGTGGGTGATCAGCAGCGGCGTGATGTCGTCGATGAACGCCATGCGAGGGACTTCAACGCGGCCCGGGCGTGGCCATCGCCTGCGTGCGATGCGTGGTCATCCATCGCCACGCCGTCTCGATGACGCCGTCGAGACCGGAGCGCGGGCTGGTCCACGCCAGGGACTGCCTCGCCAGCGAGGCATCGGCCACCAGGAACGGCGGGTCGCCGGGCCGCCGCGCGGCGGCTTCCGCGCGGATCGGCCGGCCGGTGATGGCGCGCGCCCGCGCAATGACCTCGTTGATGCTGGCGCCGCTACCGGTCCCGAGATTGTAGGCGACGAAACGGCCGGGACGGCAGGCCGCGAGCGCCGCGACATGGGCGGACGCCAGATCGCTCACATGCACGTAGTCGCGCACGCAGGTGCCGTCCGGCGTGTCGTAGTCGGTGCCGAAGATCGCGATCGATGGACGCAGGCCGAGCGCCGTCTGCAGCACCAGGGGAATGAGATGCGGCTCCGGATCGTGCTCCTCGTTGAAATAGCGCAGGGCGATCGCCCCCAGCCCGTGGGCGGCACAGGCGTCGCGCAGGATCTCCTCGGCCATGCGCTTGGACCGGCCGTAGGCATTGATCGGCTGCTGCGCCATGGTCTCGACGATCGGCATGCGCTCGGGCACGCCGTAGGTCGCGCAGGTGCTGGAAAACACGATCGAGCCGACGTCGTGCGCCTGCATCGCCTCGAGCAGCGCGATCGTCCCGCCGACATTGACGCGATAGTACTCGGTCGGCTCCTTCATCGAATCGCCGACATAGGCCAGGGCGGCGAAGTCGATCACCGCCTCCGGGCGATGCCGGCGCATCGCGGCGGAAAGCGCAGCGCGATCGTTGAGGTCGCCGCGCTCCAGCGGCCCCCACTTGACGGCCCAGTCGTGGCCGGTGTGCAGGTTGTCGTAGACGATCGGCTGGTGGCCGGCCTCGGCAAGCGCCTTGCACGTATGCGAGCCGATGTAGCCTGCTCCGCCCGCAACCAGGACACGCACGATCCGACCCTCGCTTTCCCGCCGGCGCTCCAGCGCCGGCGTCACGATGCTACATCAACCGGGCATCCGGTGCCGCTGCACCGTGGGCAATGCCTGTGATCTTCCTGTCATGCCCCTGAGACCCGCGGGCGAGATGCCCACGAGCGACACGCCCGCTCACAGGGTATTCGCATACGCAAAAACCTCCGTCATCCCGACCGAAGCCGAGCGCAGCGAGGCGCAGTGGAGGGACCCTTCATTTTCCAGCACCAGCAAGAAAGGTCCCTCGACTGCGCTGCCAATGGCGCTGTAAACAGCGCCTGATCGGACAGCTCCGCTCGGGATGACGATTTTTTGGCATGTACGAAGCCATGCACCCGCGCAAGGCGCATGATTCACGATCGGGCCTTCGGCAAGCTCCGAGGGAGGCGCCCGCTTTCCGGAAGCGATGCGCCGGTCACCCGAGGCGCAGCGGCAGGGTGCGCAGACGCTTGCCGGTGGCGGCGAACACGGCGTTGGCGACGGCCGGGGCGATCGGCGGCGTGCCGGGCTCGCCGACGCCGCCGATGTGAGTCGATCTGCTGTCGACGAGATGAATCGACATGATCGGCGCGTCGGCCAGGCGCACCGCGTCGTAGTCGGGGAAATTGGCCTGCTCGACCGCGCCGTTGGCCAGGGTGATCTCGCCATAGAGCGCGGCCGACAGGCCGTAGACGATGCCGCTTTCCATCTGGGCGCGCACGATCGCCGGATTGACCACCGGACCGCAATCGATGGCGCAGGTCACGCGCTTGACCTGTACCGTCTGGCCGTCGGGCACGGCCACCTCGGCGACCTGGGCGACGATCGAGCCGAACGAGGCGCGCAGCGCAATGCCGCGGCCCAATCCCGCCGGCAGCGGCTGGCCCCAACCGGCCTCGCGGGCCGCCGTCTCCAGAACGGCGAGGTGCCTCGGCTTGCCGGCGAGCAGCTCTCGGCGGAACGCGAAAGGGTCCTTGCGCAAGGCGACCGCCAACTCGTCGATGAAGCTCTCGTCGAAGAAGGCGGTATGCGAGTGACCGACCGATCGCCAGAAGCCGACCGGGACGCTGCCCTCGGGGACGATGGCCTCGAGCCGGTAGGACGGGAAGGCGCGTTGCCTTCGGGCTTGCCCTGGGCCGGCAGGCCGATGACGCGTGCCGCGAACTGGTCGGCCGGCGATTGCGCCACCTGGCGCTTGCTCACGCCGGCGAGCTTCGGCGACCCGCCCGACAGATCGAGCTCGGCGCGCCAGCGCGCGAGCGCCATTGGCCGGTAGTAGTCGTGACGGATGTCCTCCTCGCGCGACCACAGGACCTGGACCGGGCGCCCGGGAACGGCGAGCGCACATGTCACTGCCTGGCGTACCAGGTCGACCTCGGCCCGGCGGCCGAACCCGCCGCCCAGGAACGTCGTGTGCACCGTGACATCGGCCTGATCGGTCCCGGCCGTCCTGGCGGCGATATAGCGCATCATCGTCAGCGACTGGTTTGGCATCCAGATCTCGACGGCGGCCGCGCCGCCGTCGCGCCGGGTGACCCGTGCCGTGCAGTTCATCGGCTCCATCGGCGTGTGCGCGAGATAGGGTGCGCGATAGGTCGCCTCGAGGATCCGGGGCTCGGCCGGCCGGCTCTCCGCGCCGGCGGTGCGAACCAGCGCGGGTTCGCCGGTGGCCAGCAGGTCGGCGTAGCGCTGCCAAAGGCCGGCGCTGTCGAGCCCGGGCTCCGGACCGGCCGTCCAGTCGACCTCGAGCCCGTCCATCAGGAACCTGTTGGCCCGCCACCAGCTCGTCCCGAGCGCCGCGATGCCACCCGGCACGATCACGACCTTCTCGACGCCCCCGGGCAGGCCTCCCTGGACCTTGAAGCCGTATGCGCTGCCGCCGAAGGTCGGCGCGTTGCGCACCGCGGCATAGATCATGCCGGGCATGCGGACATCGACACCGAAGACCGCCGCACCCGTCACCTTGGCGGGCACGTCGAGTCGCGGCAGCGATTTGCCGATCAGCCTGAACTCGGAAGCGGGCTTCAGGGGCGGCGGAGGCCGCGACGCGAGGTCGCCGATCTGGTCGACCAGCTCGCCGAAGGTCGCGACCCGGCTCGCGTCCTTCCTGAGCAGGATTGCGCCACCGGCCTTGCGGCTGGCGGCACGCAGCAGCAGGTCGCGCGCCACCGCGCCGGCGGTGCGCATCGGCAGCCAGGCATCGCGCACCGCCGTCGATCCGCCTGTCGCCACGGCCCCCAGCACGCCCGCCGCCTTGGTCGCAAGCCAATGCGCCACGTCGACGATGGTGCCCGTCTCTTCCGGCGAGAGCGGCAAGCCGTCGATCAGGATGTCGACGTTGCGATAGACGCCGTCCTCGGGCGGGTCCTCGACCGTGACCTGGTCCCAGCGCGCATCCATCTCCTCGGCGACCAGCATGGCCAGCGCCGTCTGGACGCCCTGCCCCATCTCGGCCCGCGGCACCGCGACGATGACCCGATCGTCGCGCGTGATCTTCACCCAGCCGCTCAGGCCCGCCTCGCCCGGCTTGACGTTGAACAAGTTGCGGCCGCCCAGGCGATCACGTTCGTAGGCGAACCAGAACCCGACACCCAGCAGGCCGCCACCGACGATGCCGCCGATGATCGCCTTGCGCCGGGTGAATTTCACGACCCGCCGCCCAGCAGCGCCGCCGCGCGGTGCACGGCGCGGCGAATGGCGCTGTAGGTGCCGCAGCGGCATATGTTGGACAGCGCCTCGTCGATGTCGCTGTCGGTCGGCCGGGGTGTCGCCTTCAGGAGCGCCGCCGCGGCCATGATGAAGCCCGGCTGGCAGTAGCCGCATTGCGGGACCTGCTGCTCGATCCACGCCTTCTGCACGGCATGCAGCCCGGCCTGCCCCAGCCCTTCGATGGTGACCACGCTGCGGCCGGCGACGCTGGCCACCGGCATCGCGCACGCGCGCACCGCCGCGCCGTCGACGTGCACCGTGCAGGCGCCGCACGCCGCCACGCCGCAGCCGAACTTCGGCCCGAGGATATCGAGATCCTCGCGCAACACCCAGAGCAGCGGCTTGTCGGCCTCGGCGTCGATCTGGCGTACCGTGCCGTTGACGGTGAACGAGATCATCGTGCGATCAGCGTATCACCCAGCACGAGGACGTCCATCTTCGTCCGCAGGAAGCAGTCGATCGCCTCTTCCGGCTTGCACACGACCGGCTCGTTCTCGTTGAAGCTGGTGTTGAGCACCATCGGCACGCCGGTGAGCGCGTTGAACGCCTCGATCAGCCGGGCGTAGCGCGGGTTGCCCGCCCACGTCACGGTCTGCAGCCGGCCGGTGCCGTCGACATGGGTGACGGCCGGGATCTCCTTGCGCTTCTCCGCGCGGATACGGAAGACCTGCATCATGAAGGGCACGTCGTCGTCGGTCTCGAACCACGCCGGCACCGCCTCGCGCAGGATCGAGGGCGCGAACGGCCGGAACGATTCGCGCCGCTTGATCTTGAGGTTGAGGATGTCCTTCATGTCGGCGCGCCGCGGATCGCCCAGGATCGAGCGGTTGCCGAGCGCGCGCGGGCCCCATTCCAGCCGGCCCTGGAACCAGCCGATCACCTTGCCTTCCGAGATCGCCTGCGCGGTGCGCCCGCACAAGGTCGCCTCGTCGGCGATGCGCTCGATGGCGCAGCCCGCGGCATCGAAATCGGCGCGGCGATCGGCGATCGCGTTGGCGATCTGGTCCGGTGTCGCGGACGGGCCCCAGTAGGCATGGTCCATGACGAAGCGCCGCCTGGCCCCGGCGCCACCCAGCTTGTGCCAGGTGGCGAAGGCCGCGCCGATCGCGCCGCCGGCATCGCCGCCGGCCGACTGGACATAGAGCTTCCTGAACGGCGAGCGCTCCAGCACCTTGCCGTTGGCGACCGAGTTGTAGGCGCAGCCGCCGGCCAGCACGAGCGCGTCGACGCCATGGCGCCGATACACCGCCTCCAGCAGATTGAAGAAGGCATTCTCGTAGGTCGCCTGGGCGGAGCGGGCGATGTCGCGATGGCGATCCTCGAGTGGCGCCGCCGGATCGCGCGCCGACCCGAGCAGGTCGATCAGCGCGTCGCTCCACAGCCGGCCGCCCGACGGGATGCCGTCCTTCACCTGGTAGCTCGCCCCCTCGCCCGAGGCATGCCGGAAGTAGCGCAGGTCGAGCGTGAAGGTGCCGTCCCGCCCGGGGCGAACGATCTTGCTCATGGCCTCGACGTGGCGCGGCTCGCCGTAGGGCGCGAGGCCCATCACCTTGTACTCGTCGCCATAGTGCGGGAAGCCGATGAACTGGGTCATCGCCTCGTAGAAGACGCCGAGCGAATGCGGGAAGTAGACGCGGCCGTCGACCGAGAGTGCGCCCCCCTCGCCCAGCCCCCAGGCGGCCGAGGAGAAATCGCCGAAGCCGTCGACCGACACCGCGACGGCCTTGTCGTAGGGCGACACCAGGAAGGCCGAGGCGAGGTGGCACAGGTGATGCTCGACGGCATGGACGGTGCCACGGAACCGCTCGCCGGGCAGGGCGCGGGCGAGATTGCCGGCGACGTCGGCGCGCTCGCCGCGCTGGCGCAGGCGGCCCAGGACGTAGGACGGGCTGACGCCCGACGTCAGGACGTAGGCGAGCTTGCGCCAGCGGTTGGCCCGGTTGTCGCTGTTGACGGCGACATGGTCGATCTCGGCGAGGTCGATGCCGGCCTCCGCCAGGCAGTACTTGATGGCCTCGCTCGGGAAGCCGCCCCAATGCTTTATGCGCCGGAAGCGTTCCTCCTCGACGGCGGCCACCAGGGTGCCATCCTTGACGAGGCAGGCGGCGGCATCGGCGTGAAAGGCATTGAGCCCGAGAACGTAGGTCATCCGCCCGATCCGGTCTGGATGACGACAGCAGCAACGGCCGGCACGACGCCTCGACAGGGAAGAGTTTCGCGAGTGCTATAGGAGATCGGCCGGAGCGGCCATCGATTTCTCGCGACGACTTGACGGCAATGCCCGGGGCGCGCAAACGGGCAGCCCGGCCTGCCCCCCGGAGTGCTGCGGACGGCCTGCCGAGCCCGCCGCCGCCAATGTGGCAAGCCTTTGAAATGTTTGATAAGTGCCCTCTCCCCGCGTGAAAGGCCCCTCCATGTCGAAGAATGATCTCGTGGTCGTCACGGGCGCCGGTGGCTTCATCGGCGGCCATCTGGTGCGTGTGCTGCAGCAGCGCGGCCACACCAGGATCCGCGCCGTCGACGTAAAGCCGCTCGACGAGTGGTATCAGAAGGTTCCCGGCGTCGAAAATCAGGTCGGCGACCTCGCCCTGCTCGAGCCCTGCCGGGCCGCCGCCAAGGGTGCCCGCATGATCTACAACCTCGCCGCCGACATGGGCGGCATGGGCTTCATCGAGACCCACAAGGCCGAGTGCATGCTGTCGGTGCTGATCAGCACCCACATGCTGGTGGCCGCCAAGGAGGCCGGCACCGAGCGCTTCTTCTACTCGTCGTCGGCCTGCGTCTACAACGGCGACAAGCAGACCCGCACCGACGTCACGGCGCTCAAGGAGGAAGACGCCTATCCGGCCATGCCGGAGGACGGCTACGGCTGGGAGAAGCTGTTCAGCGAGCGCATGGCGCGGCACTACCGCGAGGATTACGGAATCGCCACCCGCGTCGCCCGCTATCACAACGTCTATGGGCCCGAGGGCACCTACGACGGCGGCCGCGAGAAGGCGCCGGCCGCAATCTGCCGCAAGGTCATCGCCGCCAAGCTCTCCGGCAGGCACGAGATCGAGATCTGGGGCGACGGCGAGCAGACCCGCTCCTTCATGTACATCGACGATTGCACCGACGGCACCATCCGCCTGGCCGAGAGCGACATCGTCGAGCCGCTGAACATCGGCAGCGACGAGCTGGTGAGCATCAACCGGCTGGTCGACATCGTCGAGAAGATCGCCGGCGTGAAGCTCAGGCGCAGCTACAAGCTCGACGCGCCGAAGGGCGTGCGCGGCCGCAACAGCGACAACGACCTGATCAAGAAGCTGCTCGGCTGGGCCCCCTCCATCCGCCTCGAGGACGGCATGGAGAAGACCTACAGGTGGATCCACGACGAGATGACCTCGGGCCGCGCCTCCGTGGTCAACGCCCTGCCGCGCGGGGTGGCGGCACAGTGATCACGCCCCGCCCCACGCTTTGCGTGGGGAGGAGTGGACACATCTAAGCTGATGGTCCTGCTTACGGATCGGGATGGAGGCCGCTCATGGGGTCCTCGCCGCCCGCGTAAGCGGGGGGAGAGGAAGGGGCCCCGCGCATGGCGCGGGAGAGGAGAGGTGGGTGGATGCCCCAGCACCGAACCGAGCGAGTGCGCGAGCTTCGCCGCGACAGTACGCCTCCCGAGAAGATCGTCTGTGAGCTGCTGCGTGCCAAGCGCATGGACGGCATCAATTTCCGCCGCCAGCATCCGATCGGTCCTTGCTTCGCCGATTTCGCCTGCGTCTGGCGGAAACTCGTCATCCCATGACCCACCTCTCCTAGCCTCTCCCCCCGCTACGCGGGCGGAGAGGAACATGAGGCTTCGCATCTTCTCCGCCCGCGTCAGCGGGAGAAACATGAGTCGTGACCACTCCGTAGCGGCGAAGCTGGGGAGGAGAAATATCTACCGCCCGACCCGGCTGACCTGGCTGTTGCTGCGCAGCAGCGTGTCGAAGTACTCGATCGTCCTGGCAAGCCCCTGGTCCAGAGGCACCCTGGGCTCCCAGCCGAGCTTCTCGCGCGCCAGCGAGATGTCGGGGCAGCGCTGCAGCGGGTCGTCGACCGGCAGCGGGCGCGCCTGGACGATCCTCGACTTGCCGCCGACGATCTGGATGACCTTCTCGGCGAGATGCCTGATCGGCATCTCGACCGGGTTGCCGAGATTGACCGGGCCGGTGAAGTCGTCCGGCGTGTGATCCATCAGGCGCAGCCAGCCCGCGATCAGGTCGTCGACATAGCAGAAGGCGCGGGTCTGCATGCCGTCGCCGTAGATCGTGATGTCCTCGCCCTTCAGCGCCTGGACGATGAAGTTCGACACTACACGCCCGTCGTTGGGATGCATGCGCGGGCCGTAGGTGTTGAAGATTCGCGCCACCTTGATGCGCAGCTTGTGCTGGCGCCAATAGTCGAAGAACAGCGTCTCGGCGCAGCGCTTGCCCTCGTCGTAGCAGGCACGCGGCCCCAGGGGATTGACGTTGCCGCGATAGGATTCGACCTGCGGGTGCACGGTCGGGTCGCCGTAGACCTCGCTGGTCGAGGCCTGGAAGATCTTGGCGCGCGTCCGCTTGGCCAGGCCGAGCATGTTGATCGCGCCGTGGACGCTGGTCTTGGTCGTCTGGACAGGGTCGTGCTGGTAGTGGATCGGCGAGGCCGGGCAGGCGAGATTGTAGATCTCGTCGACCTCGACGTAGAGCGGGAAGGTCACGTCGTGCCGCATCAGCTCGAAGCGCGGGTTGCCGAGGCACGCCGTGATGTTCTGCTTGCTGCCGGTGAAGTAGTTGTCGACGCACAGCACGTCGTTGCCGTCCGCCAGCAGGCGTTCGCACAGATGCGATCCCAGGAAGCCCGCGCCGCCGGTGACCAGAATTCTCTTGCTCATGTCCTCGTCGAATCCCCGTCGATACCTCGATCGACCCTAGAGCACATTCCGTCGGGCTGGAACAGCCGAACCGGGCACGCTGCCGACCCTTCGGGCAATCCCGGCTCGATGGAATCGCCAATCGCCGGGCTGATCTCGATGGGATGCAAGGCGCCCGGTGCCCGCGGCGAACCGAACTTGAATTCGGCCCGAAACAGCCGCATATGCCGGCCCCTCGGGTAAGCGCATCGCACGAGGAAAGAAGAATGGGCATCGAGATCGCAGGCTTGGCCGACATCACCAGACGGCACGCCGCCGAGCGTCCCGACGCCGTGGCCATCGTCCACGCCGGACGGTCGACGACCTATGCCGCGCTCGACGGCGCGGCCAGCCGGGTGGCCAACGGCCTGATCGCCGAAGGCGTCCGCTCCCAGGCGCGGATCGCCCATCTCGACAAGAGCAGCGACCTGTTCTTCGAGCTGCTGTTCGGCACGGCCAAGGCCAACGCGGTCATGGTCTCGGTGAACTGGCGGCTGGCACCGCCGGAAGTGTTGCACATCGTCAACGACGCGGAGGCCGAGCTGCTATTCGTCGGCGAGGAGTTCTTTCCCGTCATCGACAGGCTCCGCGACCAGCTCAAGAGCGTGCGCAAGATCGTGGCCATGGGCAGCCGCCACCCCGCCTGGGAGTCGTTCGAGGGGTGGCGCGACCGCCAGCCGCCGACCGACCCCGGCCTTCCTGCCGGGCCGGGCGACACGGCCGTCCAGTTCTACACCAGCGGCACCACCGGCCTGCCCAAGGGGGCCGAGCTCACCAACGCCAATTTTGCCTGGATGCTGCCCTTGTGGACCGAGACGTGGCTGCTCGGGCCAGATGTCCCCAACCTCGTCTGCCTGCCGATGTTCCACATCGGCGGCGCCGGCTGGGGTGTCGCCGGGCTGTTCTCGGGTGCCACCAACCACGTGGTGCGCGAGTTCGTGCCGGCCGAGATCCTGCGGATCGTCGAGCGGGAGAAGCTCCAGGTGATGCTGCTGGTGCCGGCGATGATCCTGTTCCTGGTCCAGGCGCCCCAGATCCGCGAGACCGATCTGTCGAGCCTGCGCCTGATCGTCTATGGCGCGGCGCCGATCCCGGCCGAGCTGCTGCGCCAGGCACTCGGGATCTTTCCCTGCGGGTTCCAGCAGGTCTACGGGCTCACCGAGACGACCGGCGCCATCACCCTGCTGCCGCCGCACGACCATGATCCGGGCGACGTCCGCAAGCTGCTGTCGTGCGGCCATGCCCAGAAGGGCGTCGAGCTGCGCATCGTCGGCGAGGACGGGCGCGACATGCCGGTGGGCGAGGTCGGCGAGATCGCCGTGCGCTCGCCGCAGATCATGGGCGGCTACTGGCGCCTGCCCGAGGCGACGGAGCGCGCCATCCAGGGTGACTGGTTCTTCACCGGCGATGCCGGCTATCTCGACGACAAGGGCTACCTCTACATCTACGACCGCGTGAAGGACATGATCGTGTCGGGCGGCGAGAACATCTACCCGGCCGAGGTCGAGAGCGCGCTGTTCGGACACCCGGCCGTCGCCGACGTCGCCGTGATCGGCGTGCCCGACGAGCGCTGGGGCGAGGCGGTGAAGGCCGTCGTGGTGAGGAAGCCGGATGCCGAGGTCACGGCGGGCGCGCTGATCGGCTGGGCGCGCGAACGCATCGCCGGCTACAAGCTGCCCAAGTCGGTCGATTTCGTCGACGCGCTGCCGCGCAACCCGACCGGCAAGATCCTGAAGCGCGAGCTGCGCAAGCCGTACTGGGGCGACAGGCAGCGCCAGGTGCACTGACGGGCGTCCGCTCCCCCTCTTCGGCTTTGGAGCCGGCGCACCTTCCAATCCCTGACCCATAGTGGAGCAGGGCTATTGCACGGGAGAGAAGACGGAGCGTTGTTGCGACCGGAAACCCGTCATCCCGAACCGGAGCCGAGCGCAACGAGGCGGAGTGGAGGGACCTTTCTTGTGTTGCAGCACCAGCATGAAAGATCCCTCGACTACGCCGCCAATGGCGCTGTAGCCAGCGCCTAATCGGTCGCCTCCGCTCGGGATGACGGGCTTCTGCTGGAGACCGCGTCGGCGCCCGGCGTGCACCGGGTTGTCGCAAGGACAGGTGCGACAGCCGCCCCGGTCCCCACAGCCGACCTGGAGCGCGGCCATTCGCAGCTTCACTGGAGCGAAACGCTCTCCTGCCGAGAGGTCGCGTCTGCGACCTCTCGGGCAGACGCAATCAACGTCCCCGTCCACCGCCGGAACGGGTCATGGCCGGCCCGGGAGAGGGCGAGTTGGCCTGGCGCATGCCCCAGCCACCGCCATTGCCGCCCCAGCTGCGGTTGCCTCCGGACGGCTGCATGGCCGGCGCCGGCGCAGGGCCGCTCGCCTGGCGCATGCCCCAGCCGCCATTGTTGCCGCCCCAGTTCCGATTGCCGCCTGACGGCTGCGTGACCGGCGCGGGCGCGTTCGGCTGGGGTTGACGCTGCCAGCCACCACCCCTGTTGCGCGAGCCGCCTTGCGGCTGCGGGTTGCTCGCCTGTTGCGGCTGATGCTGCCAGCCGCCGTTCCAGGTGCGCGAGCCGCCCGGCTGGTTGCCCATCTGCGGCGCCGAGCGGCCGTTGTGCCGGCCGTTGTCCATGCGATGCTCGGCGCGTGCGTCGCGCCGCTCCACGCCCGGCGGCCGGTTGCCGTCCCAGCCATTGTGCTCGCCGCGCGCCCATCCCTCGTGCCGGCCGTTGTTCCAGCCATCGCGGCGCCCATGGTCGTGATCCCGCCCGTTGCGCCGCCAGTCGTTGTCCCCCCGGCCGTCGCGGCGCCCGTTGTCGTGACCCCAGCCGTCGCGGCGCCGGTCGTCGTGGCCCCAGCCGCTGTGCCGCCAGCCATCGCGGTCACCCCATCCCCGACGGTCGGCGCGCTGG
>LNFM01017999.1_pt1 | contig 11815 bp, 11 predicted proteins | sample 596031 | NCBI WGS metagenome assembly LNFM01 (sample SAMN04254537, study PRJNA301005) | activated carbon metagenome | isolation source: dual media filters at the Ann Arbor, Michigan drinking water treatment plant | place: USA: Ann Arbor | reverse complement strand
CCGTCTGCGGGGGGTCGGGGAGCGTCGGCGCGGTCGCCGCCGGGCGGGGCACCGGCAGCACGCGATGGTGCAGCCACAGCCGCAGCGACGAGACGGCCATCCGGCGCGCGTCGGCGACGGCATCCACCCGGGAACCGGCCTGATCGATCCAGACCGTGGGCACCTCGGCGATGCGGTACCCGAGCGCACGGGCGACGAGCAGCAGGTCGACGTCGAACAGGAAGTCGCGCGAGGACATCAGCGGCACGGCGCGCTCGACGACCTCCCTGCGCAGCACCTTCGCGCCGCACTGGGTGTCGCGCACGTCGAGCCCGAACAGCCGGCGCGTGAAGGCGGCGAACCCCGCGCTGGTCACCCGGCGCGCCACGGGCCGCCGCACCGGCAGCACCGCCGCGGGATGTCGGCGCGAGGCGATGGCCACATCGACGTGTCGCGCGACCTCGGCCAGGCGCAGGAACTCCTGCGGCGGGGTCGCGCAGTCGGCGTCGACGAAGCCGATCAGGTCGCCCGAGCAGCGGCGGAACGCCTCCATGAGGACCCCGCCCTTCCCCAGCTTCGGGAACTCGATGAGACGCACGCGGGGATCGGCGACGGCGTGGGCGCGGACGATCGCGGCCGTGGCGTCGCTGCAGCCGTCGAGCGCCACGAGGAAGGACACCGAGGGATCGGGGCAGCCCGCCCGGTAGGCCTCGAGGGTGGCGCCGATGCGGCGCTCCTCGTTGTAGGCCGGGATCACGACGTCCAGCGTCATGTCACCCTCCGTCCGGAGGCGGCGGAGGGGCGGACGGGAGGGCCGTTCGGACCTTCGTGTGCGGATTGCCACGGACTCTGTGGCAGACTGATCGTCTGTCCATCGGCGTCTGTCTCCTCGGTTATCGCGACCTGGATGCGTGTGTCGGTGGGCAGTGCGGCCGGGCTATTCGCGTAGCCCGGCCGCCCTCGTCTACGGGGTCGTCACGGCGCCCGGCGCCCTCCCCCCGTCGCTGGACCGGCCGGCGGGCGCCGGTGGACCGGCACGTTCCCTGCGCTGATGGGGTGGGGCCTCGTGGTCATCGTGCGCTCCTGGTGGTGCGTGGGGGACGGTCGTCCCGGGTTGACCCTGGCCTGTGGTTTCCGGCGGATCCGCCCGGCGACGGCGCGACTCTACGAGTGCTGCTTTCCGGGCGTCACCTGGTCGACCGGCGGGGGGTCGCCCCCGAAAGGACCAGGGGACGACACACCCGTGTCACGGGTGTTGGACCCAGGGTGAGGACGGAGGCCGAGAGCCTTGTGCCCAGGGCCCTTCCGGCCCCTTTTCGGAGGACGTCCGGCGATGTGACAGGAGCCGCCCCGGCGCGTCATCACCGGTCTGTCACACCGCTCGCCCGGCGCCCTGGAGGCGCTGCGCGCGGCGGGCCCCGCGGCGGTCTCGTGCCCTCTCATCGACGTCTCCTCGGCGTGGCTCGCGACCTGTGCGCCGGGGTCCGGCGGAGGTGCCCGCACCCGGATCGTTCGCGCGATCCGGGGCGTTCCGCCGGGTCCGGCATGACGGGGCGGCGCCCCGATGGACCCCGCTCCGGTGGCGAGGTTCGCCGACGGCGTGCCGCGCGTCCCTGTGCTGCCGTCCAAAGCGGACGGGGCCCGCCATGTGCAGGAGGACAATCCTCCCCGGCTCGGTAGCGTTTTCTTGACCATGGCCCGGCTTGTGCCGATCGGGTCGGTCGACCACGATCCCCGCTCGTCGCCCCAGCCACGCCGGGCGCCACCCCTCTGCCGATCCGGGCCCCTCCCCCATGGCCGATTTCCTCGTCGAGAACCCCGTGCTGCTGCTCTTCGCCTGCCTGGCGATCGGCAGCATCGCGGGCGCGATCCGCTACCGCGGCTTCATGCTCGGACCGGCGGCGGTGCTCTTCACGGCGCTCGCGCTGTCGGCCTGGGACGAGCGCCTCGAGCTCGCTCCGGTCATCGGCCAGCTCGGGCTCGCGCTCTTCGCCTACTGCATCGGCGTCGCAAGCGGCGCGGCGTTCTTCGGCGCACTGCGCTCGGGCCTCGGCACCATGCTCGCCGTCACCGGCCTGCTGGCCGCGTGCGGGGCCGTCGCCTACGGGGTGGGCCGCGCCCTCGGGCTGAGCCCCGAGCTGATCGCCGGGGTCTTCTCGGGCGCGCTCACCAACACACCGGCCCTCGCCGCCGCCACCGAGCAGGCCGGCGGCTCGCCGACGCCGACGGTCGGCTACTCGCTGACCTACCTCGCCGGCGTGGTGGTGATGATGCTCCTCGCCGCCTGGGCGCTCGGGCGTGGCCGGGCCCAGCGCCGCTACGAGGCCGAGGAGGAGTCGCCGATCGTGAGCGTCACGCTCGAGGTCACCGAGGAGGGCCTGCCCCCGGTGGGGCACTTCTCCCACGACTCCGAGCACCCGGTGCTCTTCTCGCGCCGCAGGCACGGCGACGTCACCGAGGTGCCCGCCGAGGACACGCTGCTCGAGCCGGGCGACCTCGTCGCCGCCATCGGGCGCCAGAGCGACATCGAGGCCGTGACCGACCAGGTGGGCGTCCCGGCGGCCGAGCCGATGACCCTCGACCGGCGGCTGCTCGACATGCGCCGCATCACCATGTCGAGCCGCAAGCTCTCGGGCCTCACGGTCCGCCAGCTGGAGCTGCCGGGCCGCTTCGGCGCGCTCGCCTCGCGGGTGCGCCGCGGCGACGTCGACCTGCTCGCCACCGACGACCTCGTGGTGCAGCAGGGCGACCGTATCCGCGTGATCGCGCCGCGCGAGCGGCTGGCCGACGTCGCGCGCTTCCTCGGCGACTCCGAGCGGGGGCCCGGCGACCTGAACCCGATCGGGCTCTCCCTCGGGCTCTGCCTCGGCCTGCTGCTGGGCGTCATGCCGCTGCCCTCCCCCGCCGGCGGCACCTTCGAGATCGGGCTCGCCGCCGGCCCCCTGCTGGTGGGCCTGGTGCTCGGCCGCATGGCCCGCTCGGGGCCGGTGGTCTGGTCGATCCCCTACACGGCGTCGATCGCCCTCCAGCAGCTCGGCGTGCTGCTGTTCCTGGCGGTGGCGGGCTCGCGGGCCGGCGGCGATCTGGTCGACGCGCTCGCCAGCCCCGAGGGTGTGCGCATCCTCCTCGCCGGGCTCGTGGTCACCGGCGTCGCGGCGGGCGGCCTGCTGGCCCTCGGCAGGCTGCTGAAGCTGGGGGGGCCGCGCATGGCGGGGATCATCGCCGGGGCCCAGACCCAGCCGGCGGTGCTGGCGCTGGCCCAGGAGCGAACCGGCGACCAGCGGGTGGGGCTCGGCTACGCGCTGGTCTATCCGGCGGCCATGATCCTGAAGATCCTCGTCGCCCAGGTGCTCGTGCTCATGTGAGCCCTCGCGTTCGTCCTGGGGCCAAGATCGCGCCGCCGACCATGTCCTGACGGCCCATGCGACCGGCATCCGGCGCTCGGCAGACTCCCCCGGCACGGAGTACGCAGACCCGGACGAGGAGGCGCGATGACGACGGTTTCGCGAGGCCCGCGCGAGCCCATCGGGCCCGACCGCCTGCCCGGCCTGTCGGCCCTCTCGGGCCACTGGGACGAGCTGATCGGACACGACGGCCGTCCCCGTGGCGCGGCGCGCGGGCTGGTGCAGCGCCTGGCGGACATGGGCATCACCGAGCTGCGCGAGCGCCAGGACCGCGCCGAGATCGACATCCTCGCGATGGGGATCACCTTCACCGTCTACAGCGACGGCCGCGGCATCGACCGCGCGTGGCCGTTCGACGTGATCCCGCGCGTCATCGCGGCCGCCGAGTGGCGGCGCGTCCGCGCGGGGCTGGTCCAGCGCCTCGCCGCGCTCAACATGTTCATCGACGACGTCTACAACGAGCGGCGGGTGATCGCCGACGGCGTCTTCCCCGCCGAGCTGCTGGACGAGTCGGTCAACTTCCGACCCGAGTGCGTCGGCGTGCGGCCCCGCTTCGGGGTGTGGGCGCACGTGTGCGGCAGCGATCTCGTGCGCGGCGCCGACGGCGCGATGTACGTCCTCGAGGACAACCTGCGCGTGCCCTCGGGCGTCAGCTACATGCTCGAGAACCGCCTGATGTCGAAGCGGGCCTTCGGCGACCTCTTCGCGCGCCAGAGCGTGCAGCCGGTCGACGACTACCCCGAGCGGCTCGAGCGGATGCTCGAGTCGCTGGCGCCCGAGGGCCGCACCTCGCCGAACGTCGTCGTGCTCACGCCGGGCGTCTACAACTCCGCCTACTTCGAGCACTGCTTCCTCGCCCGCCGCATGGGCGTCCCGCTGGTGGAGGGGCGCGACCTGATGGTGGACGACCACGACCGGGTGTTCATGCGCACGCTCGGCGGACGCGAGCGCGTCGATGTGATCTACCGCCGCGTTGACGACGCCTTCCTCGACCCCGAGGTCTTCCGCCCCGACTCGGTGCTGGGGGTGCCCGGCCTGATGCGCGCCTGGCGGGCGGGGAACGTCGGCATCGCGAACGCCCCCGGCGCCGGGGTGGCCGACGACAAGGTCGTCTACGCCTGGGTGCCCGACCTGATCCGCTACTACCTGGGCGAGGACCCCCTGATCGCGAGCGTGCCCACCTGGCGGTGCATGTACGACGACGAGCGCCGCCACGTGATCGAGAACATCGAGCGGCTCGTGGTGAAGCCGGCCAATGAGAGCGGTGGTTACGGCCTGCTGATCGGCGACCGGGCCACGCGGGCCGAGCTCGACGCCGCCGTCGCGGCGATCGAGGCCGATCCGCGCAACTGGGTGGCCCAGCCGATCCTCTCGCTGTCGACCGTGCCGACGCTGGCAGGCGACGGGATCGCCCCCCGCCATGTCGACCTGCGCCCCTTCATCCTGTCGGGGGAGGATCACTATGTGACCAACGGCGGCCTCACGCGCGTCGCGCTTCGGGAGGGCTCGCTGATCGTCAACAGCTCCCAGGGCGGCGGCAGCAAGGACACCTGGGTGGTCGAGCGGCCGGCGGCGCTGCGGTGACCCTGCTCGCCCGCGTCGGCGAGCACCTCTACTGGGCGGCGCGTCAGCTGGAACGGGCGGAGGGTGTGGCCCGCGTGGTGCGCGAGCACACGCACCTGCTGGCCGACATGCCGGTGTCGGTGCCCCTCACCTGGGAGCCGCTGATGGAGGTGGGCGGCGACCCCGGCCTGTTCCGGGAGTCGTTCCACCGCATGGACGAGGCCTCGGTGATCCGCTTCACCCTCAGCAGCGCCGAGAACCCCGAGAGCATCGCGTCGAGCGTCGAGCACGCGCGCGAGAACCTGCGCTCGTGCCGGGAGGTGGTGCCCACCGAGGCGTGGGTCGTCGCCAACGACCTGCACCTCTACGTCCATGCGCACCGCGGCGCGGGCCTCGACCGGCGCGGGCGGGCGCGCCTGCTGGAGCGGGTGATCGACGACCACCAGCGCTTCCTGGGCATCCTGCTCGGCAACATGAGCCGCGACGCCGCCTTCACGCTGATGCGCCTCGGCCGGCACATCGAGCGCGCGGCGCTCACGACGCGCGTGCTCGACGTCCGCGCGGGTCGTCTGCTCGGCGGGGCGGACGCGGGGCGCTACGACGACGTGCAGTGGATCGGTGTCCTGCGCGCGCTGTCGGCGCTGCACATGTACCACCGGAGCGCCGGCGAGCCGGTCTCGGCGGCCTCGGCGATGCGCTTCCTGCTGCTCGAGCCGAGCTTCCCCCGCTCGGTCGCCTACTGCATGGGCTCGGTGACCGATCTGGTGCAGGAGCTGCCGACGCCCGAGCGGGTGATGCCGGCGTGCGCGCGGGTGCGGGAGATGCTCGACGCCCTGGCGGGCGCCGACGCCTCGGCGCAGGAGCTGCACGAGGCGGCGCACGCGCTCTGCGACGCGCTCGAGGACGTGCAGATCCGCGTCTCGGAGGCCTACTTCCCCCAGGCCACCCGTACGGGCTGAGTCAGCGCCGCAGCACCCGCCCGCCGCCGAGCAGGCGATTGCCGGTCACGACGACCTCCCGGGCGCGGGCCCCCACCTCCACGGCGGCCGGCGCGAACCACGTGCAGTTGCTGCGGCAGAGGCGGTTGGGCGACTGGATGATCGTGTTACCCGAGATGACGACGTCGCGGATCGTCGGATCGTCGGCGACGTTCACGCCCTGACGTCCGTTGTCGCCGATCGTGTTGCCGGCGACGCGGAGGCGCCCCACGCCGGCGCCCACGACGATCCCCGCGTGGTTGCTGCCCGCGAACCGGTTGCCCCGCACCACGACCCCGTCGATGCGGTTGCCGAGCCCGCCCTCGTCGCCCATCGAGAGGATCATGCCCGAGCGCTCCCGCGAGGCGCCCACGCGATTGCCCTGGATGAGGAGGTCGCGGACCACCCGGCGGAAGTCGGTCGTCGCCCGTTGCTGGTCGAAGACGTGGATGCCGTACCCGGTCGCACCCTCGGCGATGTTGTGGAGCACCCCCACGCCCCGGCCGTAGGAGATGTAGAAGCAATGCCCCTGCGTGCCGACGGTGCTGCCGGACACGCGGCAGACGTTGCCGGCGATCAGGTGCCCGTCGCCGTGCGAGTCGACCGCTGAGAAGCCGATCGTCCCCGCGAAGGTGTTGTCGATCAGACGCACCCCGCGGGGCCCCGGCAGGCCCGTGTCGGGGATGCCGGCCGACTTGCCGTCGCGGAACCCGAGCCCCGCCACCGTGACCCCGTCGCGCTCGGCGATCAGCGGACGCGACCCGTTGACGAAGACCGGCTCCTCACCGGGCTGGCGCGTGATGGCGACCGGCGGCCCGCCGGCCCGCAGCCAGACCTCCCCCTCGCGGTAGACGCCGCCGCGCACCAGCACCCGGTCGCCGCGCCGTGCCCGCTCGTCGATGACGTGCTGCAGGGTCGCGCAGGGTCGCGCGAGCGTGCAGGCGGCGCCATCGTCGCCCCCCGGGGCGATCGCGAGCACCCGGCCGGGGCGTGGCGTGAAGCGCGGGCCTGTCGCGGTGCGCCCGGCGACGGTGATCGCGATGCGCCCCGCGCGCACCCGCGGCCCCGGCTGCACGACCACCATGCGGTGCGCGGGGTTGTGGGCGCGAGCGCCCCACAGCACGTAGCCGCCCACCGGCACCCCGCCGATCGTGACGACCGAGGCGCCCCGGGTGTCGCCGAATCCGGTGCCGAAGAGCGTTATCGGCGCACCGAGGCCGCCGGCACCCCCGCGCACGGGGCCCGAGACGACGTCGGTGAAGTGGATGCGGGGCGCAGCCGCCCCCGTGGCCACCGGCCCGGCGATGAGGAGGGCGGCGGCGGCGGTCGCCCACCAGCGTCGCGGACCCGGGATCACCGGACGATCGTCGCTCCGGCGGCCGGCCGTTGTCCAGCGTGAGTGTGCAGCAGCGGATGCAGCCGCGCTCGGACGCCTCGACCGGCACGGTGCGAGGCCTCGCGGTGGGAGACCTCGATCCGCTCGATGCCCGCAGCCCGCGGATCCGGGGCCGACAGGCGGCGCTCGGGGACCGCGTGCAGCGAGGTGCGGCACCCGCGCGGAGGTCGCCGGTCGCGCCGGCTCCCCGGCTCGTGTCAGCATGGGGCGGATGGCACGGAACGTCCTCGGCGGGGAGCTCGAGACCTGCTCGCTCGATCCGCTCACCGGCTACCGGCGCGACGGGTGCTGCGACACGGCCGCGGGCGACACCGGGGTGCACACGGTCTGCGCCGTGATGAGCGACGAGTTCCTCGCCTTCACGAAGGAGATGGGCAACGACCTCTCCACGCCCCGGCCCGAGTGGGGCTTCGCCGGCCTGCGGGCGGGCGACCGCTGGTGCCTGTGCGCACCGCGCTGGCAGGAGGCCCTCGAGGCCGGGCGGGCGCCTGCGGTGGTCCTCGCCGCCACACATGAGCTCACTGTGGAGTGGTGCGACCGCGCGGCGCTGATCGCCCACGCGGTCGACCCGCCCGCTCCCTCCGCCTAGTGGAGCGTCCACCAACGTTGCTGGTGTTCTGGATAGCTGAGGCTATGCGTTCGACCGAGGACGCAGCATCCGCGATGATTTGCAGCGAGCCAGAACCCGGCGAAGGTTGGTTGACGCTCCACTAGCGTCTCCCCGGGCCGGGAGCCCCCTCCCGGCATCGTCTCACGCGGACCCTGTGAACGCCCCCGCCGCGCTGCCCGTTCCCCGCGACCGGATGCGGTTTTCCGCGTACGACCCCTGCGGCTTAATACAACTTGTCAACTGTTCAGTTGTAGAGTAAGGTCCTCGTCGATGCCGACCGAGGAGGCCGAGATGATCGAGAACGTGATGTCCGTCGCCATGGCGGAGCTGATCGCCGAGCGCTTCCGCCTCCTCGCGGATCCCACGCGGATCCGGATCCTCGACGCGCTGCGGGGCAACCCGCTCACCGTCGGGGCGCTGACCGACGAGATCGGCACCTCGCAGCAGAACATCTCCAAGCACCTCGGCCTCCTCCACCGCGCGGGCATCGTCGCCCGCGAGAAGGACGGGGTGTGCGTGCGCTACCGGATCGCCGACGACAGCGTCTTCGAGCTCTGCGAAGAGGTCTGCGGCGGCATCAACCGGCACCTGGACGGCCTGCAGACGATGATGGACGAGGGGGTTGCACGATGAGCGGGACCCGATGGACGCTCGAGCGGGCGCTGTTCGCGCTCGCGGGCACGATGACGTTGGCCGGCGTGGCCCTGGGGGTGCTGGTGAGCCCCTGGTTCCTGCTGGTGCCCGTCGCCGCCGGCGTGAGCCAGTGGATGTTCGTCCTGCTGGGCGACTGCCCCGCGTCGCTCGTGCTGCGCCGCGTCACGCACCTGCGCGGGTGCGCCCGATGAGCGCGCTCGGACCCATCGGGCGCCTGGGCCGCTGGTCGGCCGTCCACGCCCGCACCGTGTTCCTGCTGTGGGCCGTCGTCGTCGTCGGCCTCGGCATCCTCGCGCCGCGTGTCGAGCACGCCCTCTCGGGCGCGGGATGGGAGGACTCCGGCTCCGAGTCGGTCGCCGCGCGCGAGCTGATCCAGCAGAACTTCGCCGGCAACTCCAGCTCGGCCCTGATGGTGGTGCTGCAGTCCGATGACCTGACGGTCGGCGATCCCGCCTTCGCGGCGACGATCGACCGCACCGAGGCCATCCTCCGCTCCGACGACCGGGTCGCCTCGGTGACCCCGCCGCAGGAGGGCGCGACGATCTCGGCCGACGGACGCACCGCGATCGTCATGGCCGGCTCGGCCGAGGGGCCGATGGAGATGGTGCGCGCGGCCGACGACCTCAAGGGCGAGCTGCGCGACGCCTCCACCGGCGGCGTGAGCGTCAACCTCACCGGCGCCTCGGGCATGTGGTCCGATTTCAACGAGGCCAACCGCGAGGCGATGGTCCGCTCCGAGCTGATCAGCTGGCCCGTCACGCTCGCGATCCTGGTCCTGGCGTTCGGCGCGCTCGTCGCCGCAGGACTGCCGCTGCTGCTCACGATCCTCGGCCTGGCCTCGTCGGCCGGCGCCCTGTTCATCGCCTCGCAGATGTTCGAGGTCTCGATCTGGGCCATGAACTTCGCCCTGATGTTCGCCCTGGCGCTCGGCATCGACTACGCGCTGTTCATCGTCGCGCGCTTCCGCGGATCCCTCTTCGGCTCGGGCCGTCCGGTGCTCGACGCGGTCGGCGAGACGATGGACACCGCGGGAAAGGCGGTCCTCTTCTCGGGGATCACCGTCCTGATCTCGCTGTCGGCCGTGATGCTGGTGCCGAGCCCCGCGTTCCGCTCGATGGCGCTCGGGATCATGATCTCGGTGACCTTCATCCTGGTCGCGACGCTCACGCTGCTCCCGGCCGTGCTCGGGAAGCTCGGGCCGAAGGTCGACAAGTTCGCGCTGCCCTGGGCCCACAGCGGCGAGCACCGCTCGAAGAGGTTCGCCGCGTGGGCGGAGCGCCTCTGGCGGCGGCCGCTGCTGTACGGGGTGCCCGCGCTGGTCGCGCTGGTCGCGCTGTCGATCCCGGTGCTCAACCTGACGACCGGGATGCCCTCGATCAAGGTCGTCCCGGCCGAGGACTCCTCGCGCACCGGCTACGAGCAGGTCACCGCGGCCTTCGGACCCGGCGCCCCTGGAACGCTCCAGCTCGTCGGCCCGGCCGACGGCATGCAGGAGGCGGCGGAGCTGGCCGCGGCCGATCCCGGCATCGCCCGGGCCCTGCCGCCCCAGCCCGGCGAGGGCGGGCTCGCGCTCGTCCAGGCCGTCCCGACGACCGGGCCCTCCGACCCGGCGACCGGAGACACCATCGACCGCCTGCGCGGAACGCTGCCCGGCGACGTGATGGTCGGCGGCGCCGCGGCCGAGAACCACGACCTGGCGGCCGTGCTCGAGACGTACACGCCGATCGTGATCGGCATCGTGCTGGTGCTCGGATTCCTGCTGCTGATCGTCGCCCTGCAGGCGCCGATCGTCGCGGCCATCGGAGTGCTCACGAGCCTCCTGGCCACCGGCGCGGCGTTCGGCGTCGCGACGCTGATCTTCCAGGACGGCCACCTGTCGGGCCTGCTGGGCTTTGAGTCACAGGGCTTTCTCAACGCCTGGGGCCCGGTGTTCTTCTTCGCGATGATCTTCGCCATCTCGATGGACTACACCGTGTTCCTGCTCTCGTCGGCGAAGGAGCACTGGGACCGCTCGCACGACGCCAAGGAGGCCGCGATCGGCGGCATGGCCCACTCGGGCCGCGTCATCCTGGCCGCCGCGGCTGTCATGGTGGCCGTGTTCTTCACCTTCGCCCTCTCGGGCCCGCTGCCGCCCAAGGAGATGGGGGTGATCCTCGGGGTCGCCGTCCTGCTCGACGCGCTGCTGGTCCGCCTGCTGCTCGTCCCGGTCGCGCTGCGGCTCGCCGGGCGCTGGGCCTGGTGGCGGCCGGAGTGGCTGCACCGGGTGCTTCCCGAGGTCCGGTTCGGTCACTGATGGCCACCGGCACGAACACCGACACAGAGGACGGGCGATGAGCACCACGCACGCGATCAGGCGCGCCGACGTCCGGCACGACGCACCCGATGCCTACCGGGCGCTGGCGGCCCTCACCCGGGCCTCCACGCTCGACCACTCGCTGGCCGAGCTGGTGAAGGTGCGCGCGTCCCAGATCAACGGCTGCGCGTACTGCATCGACCAGCACGCCCGCCTGGCGCTCAAGGCCGGCGAGAACCAGCGCCGGCTCGACACGCTGGCGGTCTGGCGGGAGACGTCGTTCTTCGGTGAGCGCGAGCGCGCGGCGCTCGCGCTCACCGAGGCGCTCACCCGGCTCTCGCACGGACCGGTGCCCGAGGAGGCCTACGCCGAGGCGGCCGAGCTCTTCGAGGGGCCGGAGCTCACCGCCCTCGTGGTGGTGATCACGGGCATCAACGCCTGGAACCGGGTGATGATGGCCTCCGGCGAGCAGCCCCCGCCCATCGACGACTGACGACCAGGAGCATCCCCATGACGATCACCGACACCGACTACGCCGATCGCGTCGAGGCGCCGGGCACCTTCGACGAGGTCCTCGGGCGCACCCGGATGGCGCTCGCCGCCGAGGGCTTCGGCGTCCTCACCGAGATCGACGTCCAGGCGACGATGAAGGAGAAGCTCGGCGTCGACCGCGAGCCCTACGTCATCCTCGGCGCCTGCAACCCGCCCCTGGCGCACCGGGCGCTCGAGGCCGAGCTGCAGCTCGGGGCGCTGCTGCCGTGCAACGTGGTGGTGTTCACCCAGGACGGCACGACCCACGTCAGCGCCATCTCGGCCGAGAAGATGCTCGGCATGGTGGGCAACCCCGATCTCGAACCCGTCGCCCGCGAGGCCGGTGAGCGCCTGACGAGGGTGCTCGAGCGCGTCGCGCGCTCCTGACCGGCGCCCCGGAGTCTTGCG
>LNFM01011721.1_pt1 | contig 11815 bp, 10 predicted proteins | sample 596031 | NCBI WGS metagenome assembly LNFM01 (sample SAMN04254537, study PRJNA301005) | activated carbon metagenome | isolation source: dual media filters at the Ann Arbor, Michigan drinking water treatment plant | place: USA: Ann Arbor | reverse complement strand
AGCAAGGCGCGCAAGGTGGCCGCCAAGGCCTGAGCGGGATCGAACACCGGAAGTCCGGGCACCCGTTCAACACGGGCTGCCGGGACGGCCCGGTCAACGCAGGGCGCTGAAGTAGTTGCTCTGACGCGTGCGCCCCGACATGGACTTGTGGACAGGCGCCGCCGCCGAGTGCTTGAAGATGCCCGAGTTGCTGAGACTGGCTTGCTTGCCCGTCGGTGTCGTTGCCCGCGGGCAGACGTTTCCATCGAGACTGGATTGCCAGGAGGCGGCCTCTTGTCGGTACCGGCACCCGGCCATTTCCTGTCCTTCGCCAACGGCCGCAATGCGGCTGCCCAGACCGCCCTCTGGCCGACAGCGCTCAAATCCTGGCCCAGAGGACTCCGCACCCCCCGCGCGCCACGATTGAGGACGTGGGTGTAGATCATCGTTGTGGAGACATCGCTGTGTCCCAGCAACTCATGCACCTTGCGGATGTTGTAGCCCGACTGCAGAAGATGGGTGACGAAGTGCGCCAGTAGCAGACCCCACAGCGCACTGCGACCGCTGGCCTCCGTCCTTACGATTGGCGTTGTTCGCGGGCTCGCGAACCCCATACTTCGGAGCTGAGCAGACACCGGAGCAGTCCATGCCCAGAGCGCGCCAGCAGCCGCCTTCCTCGATCGTCGCGGATCTCGCCAGCATGGCGGTGGCCGAACTGGGACCGACTATCGGCCGGTCCATCGGCCGCGCAATGGGTGTCGGGAGCAGTTCGCTGGCCGACCTAGTGCTGGCGTCTGACGTGGCGGCCAAATTCCTTGAAAGTGCATCTTCCGAGTTCCTGGCGCGAGCGGGTTCCTCGGCGCAGCGCCAGCTTCAGACACCCTCGTTGATCGAACATTCGGACGCCCGGGTTGTGCAGGCGGTCCTATCCGACCAGCGCCTGCGCAAACGTATCAGTGAACTCGAGCAGTCGGTACGTGTCACCGTAAGTCCGAAGACCCGAGGCGGTATGCGTCTGCGCCAGTTGCGCGGGCGCATGGACAAGTTGCCGCTGGCCGAAGCCAAGCCGGACGAGGACCACTTGGCGAAGACCGTCTCGTTCCTCGAAGCCGAGGGCTTCGCGATCGAACGGGTGGGTCGTTTCAGTGTCACCGCGACAGCATCTGCTCGATTGGTCAGTGACCTATTCAAGGTGGCCTTGGCCGTAGGCGTGGCCAGGCGAGCGCCAGTAGACAGGGCCTTGCGCATGTTCTCGGCAGCCCTGGAAGCACCCGAGCCCGAGGACCTGTTCGTGGCGCCGCGACAGTCTATCGCCGTGCCGGGCCTGCACATCCACCCCTCGATCGACGACATCGTGTTCGTGCCACCACCGCGCCCGTCGATCGCCGCCGTCCCGCCGCCGGTCAACTACCCTGTGCTCGACGCCGGTGCGCTGAGGAAGTGCCTGGGAATCGCCGGACTGGCCCGAGACGGCGCCGGGGTTCCGGTAGCCGTAATCGACACCGGCTTTTTTGTTGATCACCCGGTATTCAAGCAGGGCAACTTCGACTTTAAGGCCGTCGATGCGGCGCCGGACGACTCCGGTCACGGCACGGCCATGGCCTGGAGCATCCTGAATGTCGCACCCGGGTGCCGTCTGCGCGGCTACCGGAAGGACGACCCATCGGGGGCCATCGAGCGTGCGGCCGACGACGGCGCCCGCATCATTTCCTGCTCGTGGGGCTGGCCCGACGAGCAGACCTTCAGTACTCTGCAGCTGAGCATACGCTCGGTGATCGAAGAGGACGGCGCCACGATGATCTTTGCCGCCGGCAACGGCGAACGTTTCTGGCCCGCCAGCGATCCGTTGGTGCTTGCTGTCGGCGGCGTGTACGCCGACCCGGCATCCGGCTCCCTTCAAGCCAGCGACTACGCCAGCGGCTTCAGGAGCGATCTGAGCGCAGACCGCAACGTGCCCGACGTCAGTGGCCTATGTGGCCTGGCACCGCGAGGCATTTACCTGCCACTGCCCGTGCCGCCGGGTTCGTTTGCCGATGTGTCGTCACACGGGTTTTCTTTCCCGGACAAGGACGAAACCCGCATTGACGATGGCTGGATCTACGACAGTGGCACCAGCAGCGCCACCGCGCAGGTTGCTGGTGTCGTCGCGCTGATGACCCAGCATGCGGCCGGCCGCGGCCTGACCCTGTCGCCTGCGCAAGTCAAACACTGCCTGCAGCGTGCTTCGACAGCGGTGGAGAGCGGACGCAATGCCTTCGGTGTGCCAGCGGTCGGCCAGCCGAACATCGCGGTGGGATGGGGCCTTGTCGATGCACAGGCCGCACTGCAGGAAGTCGACCGACTATGATTTGGCAATGTCGAAAACCCAGATCACGGCAACGGTGCACGTCATGGCGTCCAGTGGCGACGACAAGCAGCGCCCGGAGCCGGCGCGTGTGCAACGGGCGGCCGATTCGTTGAGGGGCCTGGGCTTCCACGTCATCCGCGCCGGGCGCTTCGGCGTCAGTGTGCAGGGGGACCCGCAACGCTTCGAAGAACAGCTCGGTATCACGCTTGGCCAGGCTGCAGGATCGGGCATCGTCGTTTCGCCCCGCGACCACGCGCTGACCGGTTTGATCGACTACGTGGATATCCTGCCGCCTCCTTCACTGGCGAACGAATAGTCCACCAGTTCAGGCACTGGCGGCTAGTTGTCGGTCAACTGCACCCGCTCCGGCCCCTGCTGTTCCATCTCGGCGCCTGCGCTGATTAGCTTACCGGTGCTGTCGACCAGCTTCCAGCGGCCGATGGTGGTGTTGCCGGCATAAACCTTGAAACGCGAGAACAGGCCGTCCGTGGCCACTGTGTCGACGTCCGAAGAAATCACCTTCAAGGTCAAGGTCATGACCTTGCCGCCGCTGGTCAGCGTTTTGGTCAAGGCCTCCCCACGCTGCGCGGCGTCATAGGCCGTGTTGCCCTGCGCGTCGACGACAAACAGCGCGGCGGTAAGCTTCTGCGCTTCGTCGACAGCCTTGCCCAGCGCTTCGGCTAAGCGGTCCACCTCATCGGCCGCTCGTGTGTTGGCAGCACGGAAGGCCGCCTTCTCCGCGTCCGTAGTGCCCACAGGCGCAGCATCGCGTCGCTCCTTCGACCACCGGGCCGCATCGCTGATAGCGGTGCGGGCGGTCAGGATCGTGTTACGCAGACCCCCCAGCCGACCGGCCACCTCAGAGCTGGCCTGCGGCAACGCGCCATCCGCGTCGACGAAGCTTAACTGTCCGGCCAGCTGTCCCAGCACCGAGGCGGTCAGCGTGGCCTCGGCGTTGGTCGTGGCGGACACTGTGGCAAAACCGTACTGCGTACGCAGGATCGTGGCATAGGCCAGTACGTTCTCCAGCAAGGATCCGATTGCCAACGCGGTGCCGGAGGAAAACGCGGTCATCGGCTGACCCTTCATCCGGTTCTGCAGGGCCTCAATCTGGCCGTCCAGGCCTGACTTGGCCGTCAGCAGGCCTTCTCTAGTGGCCGTGCCCATGGCCATCAGAGTGCGCACCTTGGCATCGTCGGCCACCAGTGTGCTACCCGCGGCAGCAGCGGCCACTTTCGGGCCGATCTTGCCTGCCAGCTTAACTGCCTGCTGGTAGGTCAGGCGCCCGATGGTGGCCCCGAGCGCCGGAGCTGCAGGCTTCTCGATCTTGTACTTGGTCGGGTCCGGCGGCGCTGGCAGACCCGCCTTTACGCTATCGAACACGGCCTTGTCCGCGTCGGCCTTGGCCTTGTCCGCATCGGCAGCGGCCTTGCCGGCGTCGGACTTCGCCTTGTCGACGTCGACGCGCGCCTTGTCGGCGTCGGCGGTGGCCTTGTCCGCATCGGCCCTGGCCTTGTCACTTTCAGCCTTGTTCTTGGCCAGATCGTTGGCTGCCTTCGACGCCGCGGCGGCTGCGTCGGCTGCCGCAGTGGCAGCCGCTTTCTTCGAATCGGCCGCCTTCCTTTCCTGTTCGGCGATGTTCGCCGCTAGGGTGGCTTTGTCAAGATCGGCCTGGGTCTGGGCAACAGTGGGGTCGGTCATGGCGATCAGGGCTCCGCAGAAGATGCTAAGGATCGAGATTCGGCAAAGTGAACGCACGATTCCTCCGTTTGGCGTAGACGCGCCATTGTCTGAGTACCTCCACCGCCTCGCCTCATCACGAGTGTTGATGGGGGAACTTTGAACGCGCGCCGCGTCTGGCGCTTCCTGTTTGAGTACTCGGAGCAGGCAAAGAACGTCTGATTCATGGCAGCATCTTCACCGGCACCGGTGCTCCCCGCCATCGTGAACTGCCAGGATAAACAAGCGCTTCGTTGGCTCGAACTTTAGGCCTTAAAGCCCAGACCTTGTCGCACCGTAGGGACCACAGTAAAGAGATCCACCGAGGGTGCGCCCGTGCTGGAGCGCGAGGCCCACTAGGAGTAGCAATGACCACAGAGACTGCCACAACACTGTTGAAGTCAGCAAATGAGGCGTCGGGTGTGGTCCGCACTGTGTACCTAACACTGATGGCCCTGACTGCCTTTACTTTTCTAGTCGCAGCAGGATCAACCGATGAAAGACTGCTCCGAGATGCGGCCGTTCCTTTGCCCCTAATCGAAAAAACTGAACTCCCTCTGTCAGCATTCTTTCTGGTTGTGGGCTGGCTAATCACGATACTACACGCTGAATTACTCTTGCATTTGCAGATGCTTGCTCAGAAGCTGCATCGAATCAATGAGTCGCTGTTTGGAGCCATTCGCTCCGAGCGTGAAGACGTCAATTCTCAGATCGCCAACTTCACATTCTCCAACTGGCTTGTCGGCCATTCTGCAGACTCGGTCTTCAAACGACTACAAGGAGTGGTCGTCTGCCTAACCGTCATCGTCGTTCCTATCACCATCCATATCTATGCTTTGCTCAGGTTTCTGCCGGCACAAATCGCGACAGTCACTTGGTCACAGCGGCTGGCCCTTTCCTGCACAGTTCTTCTGACTATCCTATTGTGGCCATCCATCACAGACCCCGCTAGAGGCCGACTGGAGTGGTGGCTTAGCGTGCTTCCAAGGCGTGGATTGAGGGGGACTTTCATCCGTCAAGACGCTTTAGCGTCCGAACGCCAAGCGCCGTTCGCAAGAATCACGTTAGTTACAGGCTTGGCAAGCACCTTCTGCGCGTTCTTCGTGGCGCTGATTCCGGGCGAAAGTCTTGAGGACGGCATACTTAGAGCACATGCGTTTTTCGGTGGCTCCAACATAGTGGGGCAAGCGGCATACCACTTTACCTGGGTTGGGATCCCTATAATCACACGGCATCCCGGCGGTGGCTCCATTCAAAACGACTGGCCTTTGCGAGGAGAAGTCCCTCTCGGGATGACAACATACTTGCCGACCGCGCTACTGTTCCACAACGCCTCCAGTCCTTTCAGACGAACGATTCACTTAAGCGGAAGTCATCGAATCAACTCGCGGAATGACTCGGAATGGTTCTCACCAACTGAAACCACCCCAGGATCGTCGCAAAAGACCGCCGAAGCTAGATTTGAAGGCATTGATCTGCGGGGTCGCGCTCTCAGGTACGCAAGTTTCTCCGATCTTCCTTTAGTCGGCGTCAATCTCGCTGAGGCCGATTTAACAGGCGCCATCTTTCGCAACGTCAGCTTAGAGCGTGCCAATCTCAGCCGGATCAGTGCACCAGGTGCTGAACTGCGCCGCAGTTATTTGTACCAAACTGACCTCAGCGAGGCAAATCTAGCAGGCGCAATACTTGAAGATCTACACATTCGAGAGGCAGAGCTGGACTCCACGAGGCTGATCTCAGCCACCATAAGAAGAGTCTCGTTCGACGCTTCGAGCATGATAGGGACCGACTTCAGTTTAGCCTTTCTGTACTCGGTCCGCTTTAGAGGATCAAACGTCCAAGCCGGATTTCGCGGAAGTTTACTTCGAAATGTTCGAGTTTCCGCCAATACCGCGTCGACACCTGACCCGTACGACTGGGCTCTAGCAATCCGCAACTCCGTGCTTGTGGGGCCAATAACTACAAATGAAGCAAAAGAGCTCCGACTCAGCGGGCTTCGGGCTTCGTTGGTGTCCGACGAAGGCCGTATCACTCAGGACGGACCACTCAGGCAATACGATCAAATGGCATGTACGTCCGAAGGTCGTTGTAGTTCTGCGTTAACCGATGACTATGTGCTTGCCTACTTAAATGTGTTTTACGAACTCGCCTGCAGTCCGTTCACTGCCACCGATTCCTTTAAGGCAATAATAACTGGGCTCAAACGAGGTTGGGTCATTGAACTACCTGAGTTTCGCTTGCAGGGTACGAGCATGATATATTTTGAACCGTCGATTCACAAGCTTGCGTTCCGTGAACTCGAGTCCAGAATGGAGCGAGACTTATGTCAGAGCGGATCTGCACACCTGACCCAGGGGATGGCTACATTCCTAGAATAGGTGGCACTAGCATGCCGACACGGTGTTTTTTGTTGCGGCAAATGCCAGCATACCCCAACGGTCCAATTGGCTCAAACGTCAGATTCGCCATGAACTGCAATCTCCATTAGGCGGTATACTTTTGTTGGCACCCACGAACTCTGGGAAAGGGCAGAATCGCTTCGAGCAGCTTCTGCTGTTAGCAGTTTTAGTTGGGACATACGTTGCTATCCGAGCGGGGCCCAATCATCGACCCATGGGCGGGTAATTCCGTGTAACCAACGGATGTAGGCGAATTGAAGGTCCCGAAATTCGCGGTCTGATACTTAGGAGTGGCAGCAAAGCCGTCGACGCTGGCAACGTCCGCTTCTCGGATGCGAATCTTGGGATCGCTGTATCCGCTCAGGGTCGATAGAACACCATCACCAGCACGGTTGGGTCGCCACAAAGCTGTCGTCGCTCGCGCCCCAGCTTCACAAGCAGGCCAGCCGACGTGACATCGCTGAGATCACCGACGTCCCCATCGGCAACCCAACAACCCCGCCACCCACCCCCACACCTATACTCGCTCCCGCCCAAATCCTGTCTGCCCATGCGTCCGGCGATCTCCATACCTGGCCGCTACACCACCGCCTACCTGCCTTGGTTGAAGGCAAAGCGGCGCTGGCCGCGCATCAGCTTGGCCCTGCTATTCACCTGCTTCGTCGCCACCGGCGCCTATGGCTGGGCGGTGGTCTTCCTCGAAGAATCCGTCCCGCAGTGGGGCATCATCGTGCTCTTCGTCGTCACCGTGCTGAGCGGAGTGATCGCGTGGGAAGCGCTGACCACACTCCGCCGCAGCTTCCGCGAGCACGTACTCGACGCCTTGCTGCGCGAAGCCTGGCCACACGCGCAGATCGATGTACACGGGCGCCTCAGCGACCACAGCCTGAATCGCGCTGGCTTTTTCCTGTTCGCGCCACGCCGCGAGTTTCACGGACTCGTACGCCTGCACTGCAGCGGCTTGCCCGTCGCGCTGTGCGTCGGCGAGACCTTCCGCGTCCATGAGCGCAGCGACAACCGCCGCGATGAGCGCCTGTTCTGCGGCACCCTGTTCGAGTTCGGTGCCAGCCTGCCGCTGACCGAACCCGTCGTGATCGCCACCCGCGCCGTTCACGAACGGCCCGTGCCACCCGGCAGCGCCGGATTCACCACGCGTTCAAGGGGCGAAGCCGAGTTCGACAAGATCTTCAATGTCTGGGCGACCTCCGACACGGCCGCACGCGCAGCCATTCCGACCCACCTTGCGGCGTGCCTGGTCGACATCGCGCGCCGACTCCCCAAGAGCGGGGCGCTGCGTCTGGTCCTCGATCGCGACGGCGTCATCGGTGCACTCGACGGTCCAACCGCATCGGCGCAGCTCTATCCCTACGGCGCACTTCCACGCGCCGACGACCTCGCGGCCGAGGTCGAGCGCATCGCGACCGTGTGTGAAATCGCCGACGCTTGCGCCGAGGGCCTGAAATCCCAGCCGCGCGAGCTCAACGATTTCGCCGGCGACTACCGCCCAGCGTCGCGCCAGAAAAACGGCGTCTCGCGCCCCTTGCCGGCAGACACCGCAGCCGCTCTGGACCTGCTGCACGCCGCCGGCATTCGCGTGGACAACAGCGGGAGCCACCTGCACGTCGAATATCCCGCCCAGCGCACAGGCCTGTTGCTGGCCGTATCCGTCGTGCTCTCGGCAGCCCTGACGTGGGTCCTGTTGCACCTCCATGGCCTTGGCTGGGAACCCACTTCATCCGCAGCCATGGGCACCATCGCCGCGTCCCTGCTGCAGATTCCCGGCGTCGACCTCACCTTGGTCTGGCTGCTGAGCTGGCACCCGTGGTCGACGCTGCTCGTCGTCACCACGCCCGTCCCCCTGCTGTGGCAGTGGGCACTCCAGGAACCACGCACCCTCCACGTCTCACGCACCGGCGTCCACACCGTGCGCGGCATCGCCGGCCGTTCCGCCAACCTCCCGCTGCAGGACGACGCCATCCTCCGCGTCGACACTGGCCGCATCTACCTCGATGCCCGCCCCATCTCGCCCAACCTCAACCCCGCCATCGCCGTCGCCCTTGCACAACTCATCGCCCCACACCTCGACTGCACCCTGTCCATCCCCCATGCCGGACGCTGAGCCCCGCCAAGACGAGGGGCGCGGGCGGGCCCATCGGAGTGGGAACGACCGACGCCCGCACTGAACACCCCTGGTGCTACCGTCGTACTTCCATGGAAGTCAGGGAGCACGGTCATGGAAGTGGCAGTCCGAAAGATGGGCAACTCTCAGGGGGTGCTGATCCCGAAACCCATCCTGGCCCAGGTGGGGCTGGAGGGCACGGCCGTCAAGCGATTGGGTGCGCTGCGACCGGTCACGCTGGCTGCAACGCTGCAAACCCTGCAGGCCATGTTCGCGCCGTGACCCCGACGCGGCCAGCGGCACTGCCGCACGAGGCAGGCGTCAGGAACTGCCCGGGCCCAGATGACGCTGCAGAACCCGGGCCAGCGCTTCGATGGTGACCGGCTTGGGCAGGTAGTCGTTCATCCCTGCCACTTCGCAGCGCTGCCGGTCCTCCGCGAGCGCGTGCGCCGTCAGCGCGATGATGGGCACCCGAGCGAGGGCAGGCTCCAGCGATCGGATCCGTCGCGTCGCCTCGTAGCCATCCATGACGGGCATCTGGCAATCCATGAGCACCACGTCGATGTCGTGCGCCTGGAGCGCCGCCACCGCCTGGGCGCCGTCATGGGCCAGCGTGACGGTCATGCCCAGCCGCTCGAGCATGGCCTGCACCACCAGGCAGTTGACGGCGTTGTCCTCCGCCACCAGCACGCGTGCCGGACGCGGACCGAGCGGGCCGGCATCCGCCTGCACCGGCGCGGTGGAGGCGCCTGCGGAGGGCACGGGGCTGAGCGCCGGTTCCAGCGGCAGCTCGAACCAGAAGGTGCTGCCGCGCCCGGGCGCACTCTCGGCATGGATCGAGCCGCCCATCAACTCCACCAGGTGCTTGCAGATCACGAGCCCGAGTCCGCTGCCGCCGAACCGGCGGGTGGTGGAGCTGTCGGCCTGCGAGAAGCGCTGGAAGAGCTGGGCCATCTGCTCTGACGTCAGGCCGATCCCGGAGTCCTGCACCGACACCCGGATCCAGGGGCGGCCGTCCCCGCCGGGTGGCGCCAGAGGCTCGGCGCGCAAGGTGACACTCCCGGCGCTCGTGAACTTGAGCGCGTTGCCCAGCAGGTTCGTCACGACCTGCCTCAGCCGCGTGGGGTCGCCGCTGACCCGTGGCAGCGCCTGCAACACGATCTCTGTGCGAACCGGGACGCCGCGCGCCAGACCGAGCTCATGGTAGATCGCCGCCACGCCCGCGAGCAGGTGCGCGGGGTCGAAGTCCATGCGTTCGAGACCGACCTTGCCCTCCTCGATCTTGGACAGGTCGAGGATGTCGCCCAGCAGGTCGTGCAAGGCATGGGCCGCCGTCGACAGGGCCTGCGCGTAGCGCGCCTGGGTGGCATCCAGCCGGGTGGTCTGAAGCAGTTCCGACATGCCCAGGATGCCGTTCATGGGCGTGCGGATCTCGTGGCTCATGTTGGCCAGGAAGCGGCTCTTGGCCTGGCTCGCCTCCACGGCCACCTGGCGCGCCTGCTCGCGCGCGGCCGCCACCGACGAGGCCTCCAGGCGCAACCGGGTCATGTCCGTCCAGTCGCGGCAGCTGCGCCAGCTTTCCTGCGTGAGCACCACGCCATAGACGAACAGGCAAGCCGCCACGATCCACGCGTCCTCGTGTCCCGACCACAGCGCGTGCCCCATGACCGGCAGCAGCATCGTCAGGAAGTTCAGCATGGCCGTGCGCATGCTGCTGACCAGGATGAACACCCCGATCGCCGTGATGCACAGCACGCTGGCGAACAGCAGCGAGCCCAGCATGGTGTCCTTCACGGCCGGCACGAACACCAGTGCGATCACGCACCAGCACAGGTTGTCGAGCGTGATCAGCACGTCGAACCGCGCCTGCCAGTAGCCCAGGCGCTGCGCCCGCAGGGGATCTCGCTCGAAGCGACCGGTCTCGGTGGCCCGCACGGCGCTGATGGCCAGCCGCGCCAGCAGCCAGCCCAGGACCCACGCCGGGCTGATGTGCTCCCACATGGCATACGCCACCACCAGCGAGAACACGACGGCACCCGCCTGGGGCTGCGGTGCCAGTCGGTAGATGGCACTCACGCGGGCAAGCGCGATCTCCGCGTCGATCAGACGCGCTGAGGTCAGCGGTGGCGGGGCAGGAATCGCAGTCATGCAGGAAGGCCCCGTGGCCCCGGACGCGCTTGCGTCCCGGACCGCGACGAGGCCATGGTCGCCCTGATATCGGCCATCGTGGCCGGCACATTAATGATGCCTGAGCGGCGATCCAGGCCATCGGCTCGGCCTGGCCCAGTTCGGCATCGGCCACACCCCCGGCACGATGGCGCTCGACCACGGCGTGGTGCTGGCGCCCGGCGAGAAGCTCAAGGCCGAGGGCCTGACCTATGCCGCCACCCCCGCCAGCGACTGCATCTGCGGCACGCTGCAGCTGGCCGCGGGCATGAACCAACACGCCTTCACCCTGTGGCCTCGCCGGCCGCTCAATGCTGAATAGCGCCGATCTTCCTGCGGCAAATCGGTGGCGTCGCCAACGCTCTTGATAACGATTTACGCCGTCCTTTAGATCGATTAAGGACAGGTTCCACTCCATGGCCGGACAGTCGGTGCCAGGGACAAGCCGTCCCGTGGAGCCCTCGATGAAAACTAGTCCTTTGCTGATGTTGAGCACCTGCGCCGCTCTGGCCGCCTGCGGTGGCGGAACGCTGGATGCGGCGGACGGCGCAACGGCCACGGCCACCAAAGTGGAGTGGCCGCTGCTGGACGACGAAGGCCGCTTCATGCCGAGTTTGCCGGGCGCCACGCCCGACACGGCATCGGTGCGCACGCGCACGCTGCGCTATGCCTCAGCCACCCAGGCAGAGGCGCTGGCGGCAGCCCTGGGCCCGCGCGCGCTGCGGGTCGATCTCGATGGCCCTGGGGGCGGGGCCGAGGCGCTGGCCGTCGCGCTGTCTGCCCACGCACGGGCCACGGCGGGCGACCTCGCCGGCCTGCCCGGCCTGCCCGAGGGCCTGCCGGTGCTGGTGCAATCGCGCGACCTGCAGCAGGCCACCGCAATGGCCACGCAGTTGAGCGATGCGGGCTTGAAGGGCGTCTGGGTGGTTCGGTCATGAGCACGGCGGCGATGCCGGCCCGGGATCAAGACGCGCCGGACGCGCGCAGCCGCGGCCTCTACCTGCAGTGGCTGACCTGGTCGTTCACGTTCTTCAACTCGGCGCGTCTGGTCTGCTACCTGCCGACGATCTGGGCGATCCACGTCAG